>FWWM01001186.1_pt1 | contig 81005 bp, 72 predicted proteins | sample 2228351 | NCBI WGS metagenome assembly FWWM01 (sample SAMEA103939774, study PRJEB20133) | metagenome | reverse complement strand
TATCTTAAACAGAGAGCTGTTCGGTGATCACATTTTTGAAACACCAGTTCGCGTTTCGGTGATCTTATTTTTGGAGCTGAGCGACCATTTGATTCGCTTGGCCCCTTTGGGATATAATTCTCCCATGATCAATCCATTTCTGAATTTCCTTGGCTTTGTTCTTTCCATCGTGCTCGGGATAATCCTTACCTTCTTCTACTGGCTTATAATCTGGTGGCTGGACAGGTTTGAGAAGGAACCCATATGGCTCCTGGCTCTCCTCTTTTTCTGGGGAGCGGTGGTTGTCCCTGCGCTGGCTATTGTTTTTGAGCTTATGGCGGAGGGCGTTGCCGGCATCGTCATCTCAGGAACCCCACTTGAATTCACCTCTGTCTCCATTATAGCGCCAATAGTTGAGGAGACTTTCAAGGGCATCGGTGTCCTCGCGGTTGTGGCATTCAGGGATTTTGACGATGCTCTGGACGGACTTATCTATGGAACAACGGTTGGCCTGGGCTTCGCTTTGACGGAGAACATCCTCTACTTTTTCGGGAACTTCGTAGGCGGGGTGCCTGTCTTCTTCGTGTTCCTCCTGAGGAGCATTGTCTTCGGCTTGAACCACGCGCTTTTTACCGGGGTCTTCGGACTTTTCCTTGGACTAGCAAAGGTCTCTAGGAATATCCCAATGAAGATAATCTGGCCCCTGTTCGGTTTTGCGCTTGCCATTTCCATGCATGCGGGCCACAACGCGCTCGTGTCCTTCTTTGACATCCAGGGGGTCGCCGCGTCCGCTGGTTTTTATGCCCTCACGGTTGTCGTAATACTCGTCGGGGTCTTCGTGATGCTTTACTTTGAGAGAAAGTGGATACGAGAATACCTGTGGGAGGAGGTGCAGAACGGGTTGATTACCCAGGAGCTTTACAGGAGGGTTTATTCCTGGTCCTGCCTGACAAAAGAGACCCATGTCCTTTTCTCCCGTGGCTGGGAGGCATACATAAGGGCGAAGAACGCCAGACACCTTTTGGCCAAGCTGGCAATGAGGAAGAAAGCCTTTCACAGGACCGGCAACCCAACCTATCTCCAGGATATTGAAGACATAAGGGCGAAGATAAGAGGGATGGCATGATCGGATTTTTTCTGGCCATGGCCAACCCGGATTCACTCCTTGCCCTGGCCATTTTCCACCACCAGAAACAGGAATACCCGGAAGCCCTTCTGCTATACAGGCGGGTTGTTGCCCTGGATTCGGCGCAGGTCATGCCCTGGTTCGGCCTTGGCCTGGTTTATCACGAGCTGGACAGCCTTCCAGAGGCCAGACTCGCATACGAGAGGGCCTTTTCCCTTTCCCCTGATGACCCAAAGCCTCTTTTCAACATCGGTATAACCTATGAGGAGGAAGGTAATCTTTCCCTGGCAATAGAGAGCTACAGGAGGGCCCTTGCCGTGAACCCAAGTTATACCAAGGCACTGTTCAACGCGGGGCTTGACTTCGCGGAAATGGGACTGCCGGACTCAGCTGAGATCTACCTGAAGAAGGCCGTGAAGTCAGACCCCGGCTATCACGAGGCCTGGTATAGGCTTGCGGGGTTATACGCGGAGCGGGGGAGGGCGACCGACGCGCTGATGGCGCTCGCGAGGGCCATGGAGATTGACCCTGGCTACGCGCTTTTGGCGAGGGAGGATTCCGCTTTCGCTAAACTCTGGGACGACGCGAGATTCAAGAGGCTAGTGAAGTAGGTGCAATTCTTCTGACTTACAGATTTGGCAGATATTCCCTTATCTCGTAGTCCGTGACCTGGACCCTGTAACGCTCCCATTCCTCTTTTTTGTTGGCGAGATACTTCGCGAATAGCTCCGGGCCCAGAGCATCCCTTACCACCTCGCTCTTTTCCATGACCTCGGTCGCGGAGTAGAGGCTGTCCGGCAGGGCGTCTATGCCGAACTCCCTCTTGACATCATCGGGGAGCCGGTAGATGTCCTCCTCAACCGGTTCTGGCAGGGGATATTTTTTCTCTATTCCGGCGAGCCCCGCGGAGAGCATGACCGAGAAAGCAAGATATGGATTGCACGCGGGATCAGGCGCCCGGTATTCTGCTCTGCAGGACGAGGACTTCCCCTCCTTGAAGCCGGGAACCCGGACGAGCGCGCTCCGGTTCTTCCTCCCCCAGCATATGTAGACAGGGGCCTCGTATCCAACCACCAGGCGCTTGTATGAGTTAACCCACTGGTTTGTGACAGCAGTTATTTCCCTGGAATGCCTCAGGAGGCCAGCGATGAATCCCTTTGCCACATCCGAGAGGTTATACGGGTCTGAGTCCGAATAGAAAGCGTTTTCCCCGTTCCTGAAAAGGCTCTGGTGGACATGCATCCCTGAGCCGTTTATTCCGAAAACCGGCTTTGGCATGAACGAGGCGAAGAGGCCGTGGGCCCTGGCTTTCTCCTTTATTATCACCTTCGCCACCTGCAATAGATCGGCCATGGTCAGCGCGTCTGAATACCTGAAGTCAATCTCGTGCTGGGAATGAGCGACCTCGTGGTGGCTTGCCTCAACCCTGTAGCCCATCTCCATCAAAGCGAGGACTGCGTCCTTTCTTGCCGCGGAGGCCTGATTCAGGGGCATTATATCAAAATAACCGCCTTTGTCCAGGGGTGTTGGGTCTTCTGGTCCCGGAAAGTAGAAAAATTCCAGCTCTGGCCCCACGAAATACTCGTATCCCATTGACCTCGCTTTTTCCAGGTTTTTCCTCAGCACACCCCTGGGGTCAGACTCAAACTCCCTGCCGTCAGGGTATCTTATGTCGCAAATCAGTATTGCGGTTGGTATATTCCCGACACCCTCGGGGAGCAGCTTGAATGTTGCGGGATCGGGGAAGGCCACCAGGTCGGACTCCTCTATGCGGACAAAGCCCTCAACGGATGACCCGTCAAACATTATGCCCTCCGCGAGGCCTCTTTCCAGCTCCCCGACCGATATGTTGAATCCCTTAAGCCTGCCCAGGACATCCGTGAACCAGAAACGGACGACCTCTATTTTCCTGTCCCTGACTGTTTTGAGAATATCCTCCATGGGATGAAAATTTTAACGGCGCGGGACGCGGCGTTTCAACAATGCCTATTGCCTGAATAGGAAAAACCCGCTTCGGCTCGGCTATTCGGTTAAAGTTTTAGCCCCCGGCTCGTCGTCCGGACCCGTTTCGTTCTCCTCCGAGTCTTCATCTACTTCGGTCAGGGACGAGACCCCAGCGTCAATGTATTCGTCGGCCCTGCTGAGCTTGCCGCGGAACCTCCTGGCCACGAGCGCGCTTATTAATCCCAGGGGTATGGCTATGATGATGGGGCCTATGCAAAAGAAGAACAGCCCCTCTCCGTGTCTGTTGAATGGGTCTATGATTCCGGCCTCATTCAGGAGGAAGGTAACAGTGCAGGAAAAAAGAAGCGAGAGGGTCGGAGCGAGAACGGATATGATGAGGTAGATCCACAACAGGCTACCCCGCTCGTTTTTCCCACGCTTGCGTTTTCTAGGCATCTATCAGGGATTCTGACTTGAGATAATCTTATCTGAACCCCATCTTTTCCTCAAGCTTGATGATGTTCAGGACTGCCTCTGCCTCGTCCGGGCCAAGGCCCTGGAAATCCAGGCCCGTGTTATACCAGGGCATGACCGAGAAGAATTCTGCCAGGTCATTGTCCTGGAACTGATACCCCGCCCTGGCGTAGAACGCGTTGCGCGCTAGCCGGAGCCAGGCCCTCTGGCCCGCCGTGTCAGGTGGCAGGTAGCGGGATATGTCCTCCTCCCGGAAATTCCAGTAGGGAGGGTAGAAGAACATCACCGCGAACTCGGACATGAACCTGCCGTATGGGCCATTTTTCACCCTTTCCTCAAGGGCGTTCAGCTCCTCCTCAACTCTCCTCGCGGCCTCTATGGTCTTCTGGTAATTTTCGGGCAGGTCCTTGAGCTCAAGGCTCTTTCTTGGTTTATACCAGTCAAAGTCCTTGAAAACGGCTTCCCAGTCCTTGTCCTTGAATTTGTGGCCAGCCCTCGCGTAGAGGGTGTTTATCAGGATCCTTATAGTGTATCTCTTCGGGAGCCCATAGTCCACGAACAGGTTCCTTATGTCCTCGTCGGCCAGGGGTTTCTCAACCCCGAGGCTACATATCTCCTCAATCATCATGTAACGGTATTGCTTGTATCCCTGGCCCGACACGGTCACCACTATGTCCCTCTCCGGCTCCCACTCCGTGAAGTGCCAGGCCACCCTTGACCAGTCAGAGGTGGTGGCCGGTTCCGAGGGGCTGAATTTCCAGTAGACCACGGACTCCTCGCTCCAAGTGGGCCTTGCCAGCTTCTTCGGGATTTCCACGGATATTACAGCGTCGGTTATCTTCCCTGCCCAGGCCGCGCCAGAGGTCGTTATGTAGGTGAAGGTGTAGGAGAACTGATCGTCAACATTGTGCCACCTGTCCCAGTCAGTCTGGTATCTCGTCGTTAGCTTTCTGGTCTGGCCGGGCGCGAACTCCACATCCCAAACGAAGAAGAACCTTTTGTTCCAGGATGGGTTCTGCTCGCTTTTGGTGGCATCTGGCCTCAGTCTCACCTTTACCTCCTTGCCATCAACCAAGGAGACGAACCCGAGGCTGTCCTTTGCGTTTGGCCCGCCAACCGCCTCGTCCTCCCAGAAAATCTCTCCCCAGTTCTCGTTGAAGGGGAAGCCCATCGTCACCTTCACGGGCTTGTCCGAGAGGTTCTTGAAGGTGAACCGGGCCTCAACCTCCATACGGGTGTCCTTCTTTACCTTTACCTTGACCGTTTCCGCGACCATCTGGATGTTGTCCTCGGCTATTGGGATGACCCCTGAGCCATCAGGATACTCCCAGACAGCAGTGTCATTGGCCAGCAATAAGCTGCCGGTTCCAGCAGTTAAGATAATAAGTAAGTTTTTCATGATCTACAAGAAAACGGCTACCAGCCACCCCATGCCGTAGACGCCGGCGGGAACCCAGAAGGGCAGGTCAGCTTTTTTGATGAGCCTGGCCAGGCCGAATCCGACGAAGGCAGTTCCCAGGCTGAACAACGCGGCCCAGCTCCCGTTTACCAGGGTATATCGCAGTATATTAGGAAGGCCACCCTGTGCCCAGAAACCCAGCTTGAGGCCATAGGTAGCAATGAGCGCGAAGGCCAGGAAAGAGAAGTAGACGGACGCCGCGGCTATCGGCACCCTGAACCACAAGGGTTTTTTCTCGGTTATGGTCATGAACAGGTCAAAGAAGATCCCAAGGGCCAAGATAGCGGCAAAGGCGCAAGGGAAGGTTATACCGGCCAGGAGTTTATAGGAAGCCGCTACCAGAGCCATCAGGGACGACGAACCCAGCCTGGGCAAAATCCCCCTTGCCAAGGCCAGGATTAATATTCCCCACGCGGACACCGCTGGTGATTTCATCCCCATTCCCAACGCGGCCATGCTGTTCCATATCAGGATTTCTCCTATGCCCCACAAGGCCGCTAACGCGAGTATAGTGAACCACCTGTTGCTCATGGGCAAATTATAACGCTTCCTAGCTTCTGGTTTCTCGTTTCTCCTGAGAAATACGAAACGGTTACATGTCCTCGTGCCGGGGGTCTGCAAACCCGATCGTCCACGATCCCAGCTTTATAATATTCAATACGCTGAAGGATTTCCTGAAACTTTACCGAGATAACTCACGAAAGATAGGCAAGCGCGGCTGGATATTCCTCCTTTTGATGCTCCTTTCTTCCCTGGGGGGAGCAACCGCCCACCTGCTTTTCAACCTATACCTGCGGGAGCTTTGCTGGCCTGACAGCTTGATAGGCCTCGCGCAGTTCACCGCGATGGGAACCGGTGCCGCGCTGACCCTCCCTTCAGCCTACATCTCCTTCAGGATAAGACCTTTCTACATGTTGGTCGGTTCCCTGGTCGCGGCCGGGCTGGGTATTCTCCTTCTGGTCCTCTCTCCCTCGTCCGTTGCCATATTCCTATCGGCAACCCTTACCGGTGTTTCCTCTGCCCTGTCATCCGCGTCGCTTTCCCCGTTCATGCTTAGACTTGTCGGCCACGGCCCTGCGCCGTTCTTGTTTTCCGCGCAGTGGTCTGTTGCAACACTGGGCGGTTTCCTGGGCAACATAGCCGGTGGTTTGCTCTCTGAGGTGGGATACAGGTGGGCTTTCGCGTTTGGGCTCTCGTTTCAGGTAGTGGCCATTTTGCTCGCTGTTTCCCTGAGGCCACCGCGCGTAACCGAGACCAGAAAAAGAGCCACATTTCTCTCCGGACTTCGTGATGCCTACAAAAGCATGGTCAAGCTCGGTATAACCCAGGGATTCATTGGCCTAGGCGCGGGGCTATTCGTCCCGTTCATAAACCTGTATTTCAAGGACAGGTTTGACCTGCCAGCCGGGACCATCGGGCTTTTTTACGGGGTCCAGAGCGTTTTTCTTTTTTTCTCCGGACTCCTTGCCCCGTATGTGGTTTCAAGGCTCGGAAAAGTGAGAACCGTCATACTAACGCAGGCGCTATCCTTACCTTTCAACGCGGCCCTTGCTTTTTCATGGAACCTGGCCATTTCCTCGGTTTCATTCTGGATAAGGGGGGGACTGATGAACATGGCTCAGCCCATGATGAGCAACTACGCTGTTGAATCGGTCAGGCCGGAGTTTCGCGGGACAGCGACCGCCTTGATGTCCCTTTTCTGGATGGGCTGTTTCTCCCTCTCAAACCTGGCCGCTGGCTTTCTCATGGAACGCTGGGGTTTCAGCCTGCCCATACTCCTTGGCGCGGGGTTCTACCTGGTTTCAACCCTGCTCATTTGGGTATGGTTCGGCAGGCGCGGGGATGAAAGCCCTGCCGTGCGTGCCTTATAATATAGATATGGACATACTGACCCTCATGAAGACCGCGTTTGGTGGCCTGGTTGCCAACAAGATGCGCTCCTTTCTGACGACCCTGGGGGTCATAATCGGCGTCACAACCGTTATAGCCATGGTATCCATAATTGAGGGAATAAACGGATTCGTCTACAATGTCCTTGGCAGTGTCGGTTCAAATACCCTCTATGTCCAGAAATTCAAGTGGAATGTTAACATAGGGGGTAGTGGACCATCTAGGGAGGAGGTCAGGGAGCTGGCCAAGAGGCCCAATCTGACCGTGGAGGACGCGGATGCCCTCCGTGAATTACCATGCCTGAAATCCGTTGGTGTCCTGCAGGAATTCTGGTCGTTCGGCGAAAACTTCAGGCTCACATACAAGAACAAAACCCACGATGTAAGGGGCCTGAACGGGGTTGATGAATACGGCATCCCATTGCTCGGATACCAGATAGAACAGGGCAGGAACTTCACCCATGATGACATAACATACCGGCGCCAGGTCGTCATTCTGGGTAAGACCCCCGCTGAGAAGCTTTTCGGCGAGGAAGACCCCCTTGAAAAAGAGGTGCAGATAGCGGGGAAAACATTCATAGTCGTAGGTGTCCTTGGAGAGAAGGGTGAGATGCTCGGGAACGATATGGACGATTTCGTCGCTGTTCCAATGGCAACAGCGCAGAGATACTTTGAACTACCAGCGAGGGGACCATGGCGCCAGCTCTACGGCTCTCCATACATTGCCGCTTCGGTAAAGGAGGGCTGGACAATTGAGGAAGCCTCTGAGATGGTCAGGGACGAACTGCGCATGAGAAGGGGTCTGAGGTTTGACCAGCCGGACAACTTTGAGATAAACAGTCAGAAGATGCTGGTTGACATATACAAGCAGTTCACGATGGGAATATTCCTGGCCATGATCGGCATAGCTTCTCTTGCCCTCCTGGTTGGTGGCATAGGCATAATGAACATCATGCTCGTGTCGGTCACCGAGCGCACCAGGGAGATAGGTATAAGGATGGCGATAGGCGCGACCAGGAGAAACATATTGCTCCAGTTCCTTTTTGAGTCCGTCGCTCTAACCCTGACCGGTGGAATAATAGGCGTTCTCCTGGGACTTGGACTGGGCAAGCTGGTTGATCTCTTAACCCCCCTTCCCTCATCCGCGCCGCTCTGGAGCATATTGCTGGGCCTCGCGTTTGCCGCGGGGGTCGGGCTTTTCTTCGGGATTTACCCCGCATACAAGGCATCCCGGCTTGACCCCATAGAGGCGCTGAGATACGAGTAGACCGGGAACCCCTCACTTTTTAATCCACTCCCCCGCGGATCTTATGAAATTCATTATGACCTGGCCGAACCTCCTGAATTCCAGCGCGAGCATCAGCGCGATCCACGCCACGAGAACCCAGAACCATAAAGGCCCTGCTTTCGCCAGCCCAATCCCTGAGACCACATGGCAAACGAAAGCGGTCAGCATTATGACGGCCTGATTCCTTGTTATTATTGAGAGTAAAAGCCAGAGGATTCCCCATATCCAGAAGAAAAGCGCCGGTATTATTCCAAGATAAGCGCAGTATGCCGCGCCAGCGCCCGTCAGGATCATGTCCAGTGGGAAATCCCATTTTGCCAGCCGGCCCTCGTTCCCCGTTGCCCTGGCTACCCTGCCATCAAGGATGTCCGTTGTCCAGCCGACTATGTAGAGCACGGTTCCGAGTCCGATGTTTTTTATACCAATAGGTATGAATATGAAGAGCGCGAGCGATATTAGGCCACGGGCCAGCGTCAGGTAGTCCGCTGGCCCCATTGGCTACTCCCTCACCATCCTGCACCCGTATGTCCCGTAACCCGTCACGATTGTCCCGACGGCCGCCTGGACCACACCGTTCTCAGGTGAGACGGATAATTTTCCGGTGGCCTGGATTCCCCTTATCCCCGTGGTTGAAAGGTTGAATTCCAGGATATATCCATGTTTTCCCTCAAGTAAGCCCTTACCCCTGTATGTGTAAGTGCCTTTCCCGTTTGCCAGGACGACTTCCCATCCCTGGCCCTCTGAGACCGGTTCCAGCGGGAGGGGGGCGCACGGCGAGACCACCCCGGCCGCGGCAACATCTCTCCAAGGATCCGGAAGTCCATGGACATCTGCCTCCATCGTCTTTCCGCCAAGGGATACCTGCAGGAAGATCGTTCCCTCCTGCTCGCCCGTTACCATTGCGGTGAGAGAGTAATCAAGGTCAGAAACCTCGGTCACATGGATGGCCATTCTGACCCTCGTTGTTTCTGGCTTCTCCTGGTTCCAGAAGACTATCCTGTAGGAAATTTTTTGGCCAACCCCCAGGTCCAGCTTCATGTGCGAGACCTGATGTGCCACACAGGACAGGACGAGGAGGATTATGCCAGCGCTACCCTTCCACGGACTTACCCTTTCCCTTTTTGACATAATTGACCACCTCCTCTGCAAGGTGAGCAAAGGCCCTGGCGGCCTCGGAATCGGGTTTTGCAACCACTATGGGTATTCCCGCGTCCGATGCGGCAACCAGATCAATCTCCATCGGTATCTTTGCCAGGAGAGGAACCCCCGTTTCTTTTGAGAGCTTCTCGCCTCCACCCTCGCCGAAGATGTTCTCCTCTCGGCCACAGCCGGGGCACTTATAGTAGCTCATGGTTTCCACTATTCCGATAGCCGGAACCTCCACTTTCCTGAGCATGGCGAGCGCGCGTCTCACATCGTTCACCGCGAGGACCTGTGGCGTTGTCACCACTATCCCACCGGTTATCTGCACCAACTGAGCCATGGACAACTGCGCGTCGCCTGTGCCTGGCGGCAGGTCAAGAACCAGGAAATCCAGTTCTCCCCAGTCGGTTTCAAAAAGAAGTTGTTCGTAAGCCTTGTGAACAAGAGGGCCGCGCCATATAACCGGGCTGTCCTCCTCAAGCATGAGGCCCAAAGACATGACCTTTACCTTGTATGCTGTGACGGGTATTATCCTGTTGTTCTCCGCCCTTATCTCCGCGCCCTGGATCCCCATCAGGGTCGGCACCGATGGCCCATAGACATCAGCGTCAAAGAGGCCAACATTTAATCCGTGGAGGGCCAGCTCCGCGGCCAGGTTCGCGGCGACGGTTGACTTGCCGACGCCACCCTTTCCGCTGGTCACCAGTATCACACTCTTGACCCCGGGGATGGCCTTTTTCTTCAGGTCTGCCGGGCTTCTTTTCCCCGTGAGAACCGCAAAGTTGACCTCAAAATCTATCTTCTCTGCGCCCTCTGACTCTAGGAGTCTTCTCGCTTCTTCAAGTATGGGTTTTTCCTTTCCCCTCATTTCCTCAGGGAACAGGAACACCACCGAGACCTTGCCATCGGTTATGGAAACGCCCTTAACAAAACCCGCTGACACGATATCTCCGTCACCGTGCTTCAGCTTTCTGAGAACCGCATATACATCCGGTATCTTCATGGGCAAATTATAATGGTTGTTCGTTCCCCGTTGCTTTTTCTTGGCAAGAGACCAAACCGGTTCTCTCTGGCCTCGTGTCCGACATCAATCCGTGCCCCCTATTTGCCCTCTGTTTCCTCTTCCTCGCCCTCTTTCTTGCCCAGGTGTTTTTCTATTTCCTCCATTAGCGCGGCCTTCTGCTCGTTGTATTCCTCAGCAGTCATCTCGCCCTTCTGGTAGAGAAATTCTATTGTTCCAAGGTCAGCCAGGACCCGTTGGCGCTTCGTGTATTTCTGGATGAAGAACCACGCAACCCCGACCACGATTATAGCGCACACTGCCACGATGAGGGCCAGTAGCCACGGAGGCTGTTTCCCTCCGCCGACTTTTATTTTTATCGCTTGCGAGAGGTCCTTTGGCGCGTAGGAGGCAACCGGCATGCCCCCTATGTTCGTTTCGCCTAGCGAGACCAGGTTCTTACCGGACAGCTTGAGCCCCGGATCCGCGTAGATGTTAACCTGTTCCGGCTTCGGGTTTATATCCCTCTCAAATGTGAACGCGCCTGGCATGACATAGGAGAAGGCAAGGGAGGATATGCCAGGCAGAAGCTGCGGTCTCAGATAAAGGGTTTCCTTTGCCAGGAGGTAGTCCTCCGGCGGCCCCATGTAAAAGAAACCTGAGTATCCTTTTGGCAATGGGAGTGCCATTATGTCCGCTCCGGCGATTATCCGGTTGCCTTTGTTCTCTATGTGCATTGCCTCCACGATTGCCAGCGTGTCTCCCTTGGCCTGGAATGCCATGTTCAACTGCTTTACCGCTATCTGGTCAGGAGAACCGCCGCCCTCGTATATGACGACCCTTCCCTGGCCGCCGGGTGATATCGGTTCAGAGAAAAAGCTTCCCTTGCCATAGATGACCTCCACACCCACAGCCTGCGCGTCCTTTGGCTCAGCTATCTGCGCCTTTCCGCGGATCACAAGGGTGGTTTCAACCGGGGTTCCTCCCTCCGGTCCTATGCTGTATATGACTGCCTTCAGGGTATCCGGCACCCTGCCTGGCTCGGTTCCGTTTTCCACGGTCAGGGTTATTGCAGAGATAAGGGTAAAAATGATCATTTGCATTCCCAGTGGAAGCGCGCCCGGAGGGAGTTGAACCCCCAGCCTTCGAATCCGTAGTCCGACGCTCTGTCCAGTTGAGCTACGGGCGCGCGCGTGATATTATATTGCGCGCTGGTAGCCCGGTGCCACGAGTAATCCTGGCTGGCTTATAAGATGCGCTGGTGAGCATCATAACATTATAATTTTATTGTGGTCCTCGTTATCCTCTCCCTCCGCCTCGCTTTCGTCGGGGACATCATGCTCGGTTCTGACTGGGGAAACCTGAGCCCGCCCCCGGATTCCGGCCGCTTCCTTTTCTCCGAGGCAAAACCCTTCCTTGATTCCGCGGATATCGCTATTGGCAACCTTGAGGGCCCTTTGACGACCTCTTCCGCGTGCAGGAAGAAGACCGTGAAGGGAAAGAGCTACGCCTTCAGGATGCCGCCATGGCTCGCGGTTAACCTTCTGGATGCCGGGTTTGATGTCCTGAACACGGCGAACAACCACGCTAACGATTTCGGGGATGAGGGAAAACGCCAGACCATAGCAACCCTTGATTCGCTCGGAATAAAGCACACCGGATTCACTGGTGACATAGCTTATCTTGAAATTGACAGCCTCAAGGTGGCTGTTATCGGCTTCGGCCACTCCCCTGGTTGCAACGACATCAGGGACATCGGAAATGCGAAGGCCCTCGTGGCTACGGCGGATTCCTCGGCCGACATTGTCCTGGTTACCTTCCACGGAGGCGCGGAGGGACCCTCTGCCCTCCATGTGAAGGAGCAAACTGAGACCTTCTATAGCGAGAACCGCGGCAATGTGCTTGAGTTCGCTCGCGCTTGCGTGGACGCGGGCGCGGATGTGGTTGTCGGCCATGGCCCTCATGTTCCCCGTGGCATGGAGCTGTATCAGGGAAGGCTTATAGCCTATTCCCTCGGCAATTTCTGCACCTGGAACGGGATAAATGTCTCCGGCCTTGGCGGGCTCGCGCCCATGCTGTTGGTTGAAACAGACGATGAAGGCAGGTTTCTCAATGGCCAGGTCGTATCCTTTACCCAGCAAAAAGCGCACTACCCCCAGCTTGATCCCACCCACGAGGCCTTCAAGTTGATGAAAAGCCTCACGGAAGAGGACTTCGGCGGCGGGGGAATCCTTTTCGGCGAGGACGGGGAATTGATGCCACAGGTCACCGAAAAACCAACCCGTGTGCCACCCCGGCTTGAGCCTCACCCGGCAGGGACCAGATCAGTGAATCAAGACCGGTGATCCCCCTATAATATGAACATGAACGACATCCTCAGCGAGCTTGAGAGCCGCGGGGCCCTGCTCAGGGGCCACTTTCTTCTGACGTCTGGCCTTCATTCTGACGCCTACTTTGAGAAGTTCAGGGTCCTGGAAAGCCCTGAAATCACAAGGAAACTCCTTGGCATTATAGCTGAGGATGCACGCGAGCTGAACCCGGAGATAATCGCCGGGCCAACAACGGGCGGGATCCTTGTTGCTTTTGCGCTCGCTGAGATGCTCGGCCTGGACGCCGCATACGCGGAACTGCCTCCTGATGGGAGCAAGGGCCGGGTTTTCCGGAGGGATTTCCCGATAGAGGGCAAGTGCGTCCTCGTCGTTGACGATGTGATGACCACCGGTGGCTCGGTTCTTGACACTATTGAGGCCGTGAAAACTCATGGCGGGCATGTCGTTGGGGTTGGCCTTCTCGTTGATCGCTCTGGGGGTAAAGACCTGGGCGTCCCGGTTCTTTCGGCCCTGAGGCTGGATATGACAGCGTGGAGGCCAGAGGAATGCCCGTTGTGCAGGGAGGGGATTCCCATAACCGTAAGGGGGAAGGGCAAGGGATAGCCTGATTCCTGGTTAATACTGCCGCGCGGGTTGGAAAAGCCGACCTGAAAGCCATTATAATATACCCATGATACCGGCCCTCATATCCTCGGTGGTTGTCCAGCTCACGGTTTCCGGCCCGATTTCCCCGCCGGTCGCGGAATATCTGGCCAGGGAGATACGAAGGGCAAACGCCGAACGGGCTGATCTCATCCTGATAACCATGGACACACCCGGCGGCCTGGACGAATCCATGAGGACGATTATCAAGGAGGAGATAGCCTCTGAGGTCCCGATATGTGTCTATGTCTACCCCTCCGGGGGCAGGTGCGCTTCCGCCGGGGTCTTCATAGCCGCGGCCGCTGATATAGTCGCCATGGCGCCTGGAACCAATATCGGTGCCGCTCACCCAGTCTCCATGGGCGAGAAATCCGATTCCGTGATGCTTGAGAAGGTAACCAACGACGCGGTTGCTTACCTGGCTTCCCTTTACGCGAAAAAGGGCAGGCCCGAGGAGTGGGCCGAAAAATTCGTCCGGCACTCGGTTTCCCTTTCAGCTGACAGCGCGGTCTCCTCCGGGGTCGCCGATCTCGTCACAAATGAGATAAGCGATCTCCTGAAGGCCCTTGATGGCAAGGAGGTCAGGGGAAATCCCCTTGAGCTGGCGAATGCCCAGGTTGTGAAGAGGGGGATGGGTTTCCGGGATTCCCTCTTAGCCATGCTGGCCAACCCCAACATCGCCTATATCCTCCTGATGATAGGCCTCTACGGCCTCCTGTTTGAGCTCGCGCACCCCGGCGGCATATTCCCCGGGGTCACGGGCGCGGTCTCCCTCATCCTAGCTTTCTACTCCTTCCAACTCCTTCCCGTGAACTACGCAGGCGTCCTCCTGATAATCCTGGGCGTCGGGCTTCTGCTCGCGGAGGTGAAGATAACCTCCCACGGGATTCTTGGAACGGGCGGGGTTCTTTCCCTTCTTTTCGGGTCAATCATGCTATTTGACATAAACGTTCCCTATTTAAGGATAAGCTGGGTTTCCATCGCTGTTGTCGTGGTCTTAACCCTCCTCCTGTTTATCTTCGTCATAGGAAAGGCTCTCAAGGCCCAGCTCTGGAAACCGACCACCGGCAAGGAAGGCCTTCTCGGCGAGGAGGGCGAGGCCCTTGAGGACATAAAGGCCGGGGCAAAGGGCCAGGTCTTCGTCCACGGGGAGAGGTGGATAGCCGAGGCCGCGGAGGACATAGCAAAAGGAGATGCTGTTGTGGTGGAAGAGGTGAAGGGGCTGAAAATAAAGGTCAGGAGGAAAATATAGGGGTAGGCCTCATGGCTACCCTGGGTGCCCACAGGGATGCTCCTACAAGACCTGCATTCAGGCTTTTACCCCATCCTCCCCGCCCTCCTGAAGAAGAAGAACCCGCCGACTATCGCTGTCATATAGACCGTGAAGAACCGCCAGAGCACGATGAAAACCCCCAAAAGGTGCTTCGGGCACAGGGACGAGAAGACCGCCGCGCCAGCGCCTTCTGCGATTCCTGCCGCGCCAGGGGTGGGGGAGTATAAGAGCGCGCCCTGTAAAAGTGCCTGCAGGAGGAACGCTTTCAATGGATCAAACGAGAGTCCCAAAGCCCAGAGAACCGCGGGGACCGTTGACCAGTAGAACGCGAGGCAGAGAACGGACAGGGCTATCGTTGCGATAAGTGCCGCGGGCCTCCTTGCCCTGAAGAACATGCCTACGGCCTTTCGCATCTCGCGCATCTGCCCGACGAAGCCCGAAAGGAATTTCTGCGCCCTTTTCCACCGGATCACTTTCGTGAGGGCCTCAGGGTTTATCAGGGAAAGCAGGAAGACCAGGAAGAAGACCGAGGCAATAACCAGGAAGTAAATCAAAACCGCCTTGAAGAATCCCGATTGTTCCCTTATCCCGAATACCCAGAGCGCGAAAGGCGCTGTGCCGAAAACAAACAGATATATTAGAAGCCCCCTGAGGACGATGAGCGCGGCGCCGGGGCCAGGGTCAATTTTCCCATCCTGTTTGAATATCCAGAGCTGGTATGGCAGGCCAGAGACCTGGAACGGGGTGACCACCGCGAGGAACATTCCCGCGGAGATCATGTCCAGAGCGGTTGAATACGGGAGGTTCTGGCCAAGGGTTTTCGCGAGGAGTCGGGTCCTGAGTCCATCCGTGAGGAACCATGCAGTCCACAAAGCTCCTGCGACTATGAGGCCTATTGGTCTGGATTTCTGCAGGGCCTCCCAGGTCAATTTGGGGTCAACCGTGAAGTAGAGGACGGCTATAGCGACCAGTCCAAAAAGAATCAGGGCTATCTGGATTCCACGCTTGACCTTCTTGAGCTGGGCTTTGTCCACGCCATAAGGATAAACCACGGCCGCATCCTTTTTCATCTTGATAAATCCCTGATAGCGTAGGCGCCCTCGCCTGCGTCCGCGCTTATATCAATCGTAAATAATGCACAACCAGAACCCGGCCTTGAACCGGAGCGCACGCCGGAATTAACATTTGAGCATGAAGAAATGGATTGAATACCTGATCATCGTTATGGTAGGGATTGTCGGCGCGGGGCTTTTCTTCGGTTTCTACGAGCGCGTCCTTCCCTCGGCCGCGGTTGACCTGAAGCTCTCAAAAGCCGATGTAATCGCAAAAGCCAGGGATTTCTGGACAGCCAGAGGTGTTGATCTCTCCGGCTACCAGGAGGCAACCGTGTTCTCCGCTGACAACGAGGCCTCGGTGTATCTCCAGAAGACCATCGGGGTTGATTCCGCGAACGCGCTCGGAAAGACCACCGTTCCCACCTGGTTCTGGCGGGTTCGTTTCTTCAAGCCCCTGACAAAGGAGGAATTCATCGCGAGGATTGAGCCAGACGGCAGGATGTCCGCTTTCCAGCACATCGTCCCGGAGGACGCGCCGGGGGATTACCTTGAGGAGGGCGAGGCCCTTGAAATAGCTACGGCTTATCTCAGGGACAACTTCAGTATAGAACCATCGGAGTGGGAAATCGTTAAATCCTCATCCGAGGACCGGAAGGCCAGAAGGGATTATTACTTTACCTTCAAAAAGCCCTCTTCGGTCTGGGGTGAGTCCGATCTCAGGGTTGATGTTGTTCTGGCTGGCTCAGAGGTCTCGTCCGTTGTCAAATACCTGAAGGTGCCGGAAGAGTTCGTCCGGAGCTACCAGTCTCAGCGATCCCTTGGAAGCCTCCTCAGCACGATAGCATCGCTCCTGGCTGTCCTGATGGTTTTTGCTGGGGTGATAATGTTCTTCGTCAGCCTGAGAAAAAGGGGGAACGACATCAAGTTTGCCACCCTTGTGGGCGTCGCGCTGGGGCTTTCAATCCTGGTTTCAAACGCTACCCTCATACCGACATACCTCGCGAGGTATGATACCGCTACCCAGTTCTCAGGCTACTTGATCCAGGTTTTCATGGGAATGGCGCTTGCGGTTCTGGTCATAGGCTTTTTCGTCGGCGTCTCGGCCGGTTGGGCGGGTGGCTCCCTTGACAAGAAGGAGACCCTCTGGGGACTGGTTCCTTTATCCAGAGGAAGGCTTTCCAGGCGCATGGCTGGCTGGGCTTTGCTCTCATATCCCCTTGCCCTTATGTTCATGGGCCTTCAGGTGATAATCTACTTCATCGGGGTCAGGTTCATGGGGGTATGGGCCCCGGCTGAGAGCGAATACACGATGGTTTTCGCGTCATCAATCCCCGCGCTCTTTGCCCTGGGAACATCCCTCTCGGCTGGCCTGAACGAGGAGGTGCTTTTCCGCTTCTTTGGTTTTGCTCTTTTCAAGAAGGCCCTCCGGAACACCTTCATTGCGTTCCTTATACCCACAGTTATCTGGGCCTTCCTCCACTCAGGCTATGAGGTTTTCCCGGTCTATTTCAGGGGAATTGAGCTGACCATAGGCGGACTTCTTTTCGCTCTGGTGTTCTGGCGCTACGGGCTGTTCACGGCCATAATGACCCACTGGATTGTTGACACCCTATATTTTACTATACCCTTGATGAAGTCCTCTTCTGTGGGTTTCGTGATCTCAGGCTCGGTTGCCGCGGGCTTCGGCCTGATAATAGCCCTGATAGCCCTCATATTTGGCAGACCGGAGAAGGATGTTGCGGTATACGAGAAGGTTGTTCCCGCTCTTTCCGCGGCCCTGGACTACTTCAGGGATCACCCTGATAGCCTGCACGAGTTCCTCATAAAGGCCGGGCTCTCCGATGCCCTGCCTCAGGAGAGGCTGAGATACCTGGCTCAGGAGCTCGTGGGGCTCAAGGTTAGAGAGAAAAAGGGCCGGTATTTCGTTAAGGGCCTGAGCGCCGGGGATGCCGGGCTCCTTTCCAGGATCACCGGACTCTTAGCCGAGGAGGGGAAGAAGGGCTGGTGGTTTAGGGAGCAATCTTGAGGTGCCCCAATTAAGAAGGTTTGTTTTGGCTTATAACGAGAAGGGGCCTAGCGAATCGCGGAGAAAACCTTGAGCAGGGATTTCGGAAAAACATGGTGGGGAAAGGCGTGGGTATCCGCGCTTGAGCACCTGGGCAGGCATTACGCCAACCGGCTCCCCAGGGGCCGAAGTTATGCCAGGGGCGGGAATGTCCTTTCCGTTAATATCTCTACGGACGGGATCGTTTACGCCCTTGTCCAGGGGAGAAGACGAACCCCCTACAAGGTGAGGATTGGTCTCAGGCGCCTCTCAAAGAAGGAGGTGGAGTTCATGGTGGGCGAGGTGGCCGAGACCCCTTTCGCGCTCGCCCAGCTCCTCTCGGGGAACCTGCCGGAGTGGCTTGGCCCCCTTATTCTCCCGGCCAGGGAGGACGAGTTTGAGACGGACTGTTCCTGTCCGGACTGGGCAAACCCCTGCAAACATGTTGCGGCTGTTCTTTATGTTCTGGGGAACGAGATAGACAAGGACCCGTTCATTCTTTTCAGGGTGAGGGGGATAGACCCAGAGGGTTTCAAACGCAGGATAGCGGGCGGTGAGAGAACGGAGGAGCTAGAATATGTTTCAGCTTCCTCGGTTACCGAATTCAACAGAACCAGGGCAGATGTAACCGGGATTGACCTTTCCCTGCCGGAGGATGTGGGCCAGAATGTCCTCGATCTCCTAACGAGGGTGCCGGAAACCCTTCCCAAGAATATGGGGGAAGCTTTCGGGGAGATCGTTCGCCGCGCTCGCGAGGACTTGCCTGAGGGGGAATATCAACAGGGGATCCGGACCGATGTGGAAATAAACTTCCTCGTGGATGCCGATGAGAATTTCAGGATACGCCCGATATTTCACAAGGGAGATTGGGTCAGGATCCGCGGATTTCCCTCAACCCTTTATTCCGTGTGGACTACCCTTTCCGGAATACCATCGGAGACGCGGGTCAGCGAGTCAGTGAGGTTCGCCTCGGTCGTGATCAGGTTCGCGAGCTCACTCGTGGAGACAGGACACATTATCCCCAGGGCAAAGATGACCCGTGATGCCCTGCTGGTAGATTGGGTTCCGCTGATGACGGGGAAAGCCGAAAGGCTTTTCAGGGAGCTCGCTAACACCTGCCCAATAAGCCTCTTTCCGGAAAATGCAAAACCCGTAAAACGCTATTTACCGCCGGAGGAGGGCCTGAAACTGCTCCTCGCTCAGCTGATAACAGCACACATAGCGAAAACCAGCCCCGTTTCGCGCGGGGATACTGTTCTTGCGGTTCTGGCCTCACGAGAACCCTTGTATCTTCGGAGTATTGAGGACCAGGGCTTGGCCGCGGCGCTGAACAACTGGCTCGGCGCGTTCGCGCTCCTGAGACCCGGAGCCCCCAGGCTCCTTTTCTCGCTTGAACCAGAGAACAAAAGGTTCTGGAGTATGAGCGTCCAGGTTGGCACGGCAAAGGGGGTCTTCCCTCTGAAAGAATCCATGTCCGATGATGTCCTCCGGGCCGTTCATTACCTCTCAGGCTTTTTCTCCGGGATGGAGGACCTGGTTGATAAGGGCAGGATCCGGATACCTCAGGCCCAGACCCTTGAGATCGTGACCAAAACAGCGCCCTTCATTGAGCTCATGGGTGGGAAGCTACTCCTGCCAAAGGAATTTGTTAGACTCAGGGATGTCAGAATCAAAAGGCGTGCCAGGGCCAGGGGGGAGATCTCAAGTTTCACAGCATTGGAGGACTTGGTGGACTTCAACTGGACGGTTTCTGTTGGGGAAAGCGATGTTGGCCTTGAGGAATTTGAGAGGATGGTCAGAGACAAAGCAGGCCTGGTCAAGATAGGTGAATCCTGGGTTCTAGTGGAGCCGGATGAACTGGCGAGGTTCATGGATAGGGCCAGGCGGGCCCAGGAAGGGCTTTCGGGCGCGGCGGCCCTTGTCGCGGAGGAGGATGATGGGATTGAGCGGGACAAGAGGGTCTTGGAGTTTCTGAAGAAGCTCAGAAAGCCTTCGGATGTTCCACTGCCGACAGGGCTTCGTGCTACTCTGCGTCCGTATCAGGTAAGCGGGTTTTGCTGGCTCGTTCACAACCTTGAACAGGGCGCGTGCCCGTGCATCGCGGATGACATGGGACTGGGGAAAACACTTCAGGTCATCTCCGCGTTTCTTTATCTCAAGGAAAACAACAGGCTGAAGAAACCAGCCCTTGTTGTTTGCCCGGCCTCCCTCATTCACAACTGGGAGAAGGAGATTGAGAGATTCGCTCCATCCCTTTCCTGCCAGGTTTATCACGGCCCGGACAGAAGGTTCGTGGCCGGGAAGGATGTCGTTATAACCACATACGGCACAGTAAGGACTGACAACAGGATACGGAAAAAACAATGGGGAATCGTTGTGATTGATGAGGCGCAGAACATAAAGAACCCGCAGGCCAAGCAGACCAAGAGCCTCAAGGGCTTGAAATCGGGCCTCAGGATAGCCATGACCGGCACCCCCATAGAAAACAGCCTGCAGGACCTCTGGAGCATAATGGATTTTCTCGTCCCAAGATACCTTGGCACCTGGAGGTTCTTCTCGGAGCACTTCATCAGGCCCATACAGAAATACGGGAACTCCTCTCGGAGGGAGCTCCTCCGTAAGGCCATCTCGCCACTTGTTCTCAGGAGGCTCAAGACTGACCCCGGGATAGCGCCAGACCTGCCTGAGAAAATAGAGAAGGATTACTTCTGTCCACTAACTGCCGAACAGGCCAGCCTTTATCAGGCTACGGTTGAACGAGAATTCCAGCTCATAGAGAGATCATCCGGCATCCAGCGCAAGGGCGCGGTCCTGACCCTCATCATCAAGCTCAAGAAGATATGCAACCATCCAGCCCACTTCAACCCCATTCTGAGCCATAATCCTTCCCAATCCGGCAAGACAAAAGCCCTTTTACCCATACTTGAGGAGGTGATTTCCGGCGGGGAAAGCGTCCTCGTTTTCACCCAGTTCAGGCAGATGGCCCTTTTGCTGGAGAGGATGATCTCTGATGAGATGAGGATAAAGCCCCTTCTCCTACACGGAGGGGTTTCCGTGCCCAAAAGGCAGGACATGGTCAGGGCATTCCAGTCAGGGGATGTCCCGATAGCGATATTCACATTGAAGACAGGGGGCGTTGGCCTGAACCTTGAGCAGGCCACACATGTGGTTCACTTTGATCTGTGGTGGAATCCCGCTGTTGAAACCCAGGCCACTGATAGGGCGCACAGGATAGGTCAGACACGCAAGGTAATGGTTCACCGTTTGATGTCCAGGGGAACCCTTGAGGAAAAGATAAATGACCTTCTCTCGCGGAAGAAGAAATTGGCCGAGGATATCCTGGTCAAGGGCGAAAGATACTTCACCGAGCTTTCGGATGACGAGCTCCGGGACATAATAGATCTCAGTGCCTGAAATGCCTGGTTCCTGTCAGAACCATGGCTATTCCGAGCTTCCTCGCCGCGGCAATGACCTCCTCGTCCCTGACAGAGCCTCCGGGCTGAATTATCGCTTTTACCCCGTGTTTCGCGGCCAGCTCCACCGAATCCGGGAACGGGAAGAACGCGTCCGACGCGAGAACAGCGCCCTTTGCCCCTTCCCCGGCCTGGCGGAGCGCTATTTCCGCACTACCTACCCTGTTCGGCTGGCCAGCACCCACGCCGAGGGTTGTTGAGTTCTTCCCTACCACTATCGCGTTTGACCTGACATGCTTGACAACCTTCCACGCGAAGACGAGGTCCTTTTCCGTTTCCCCATCAATTTTCCCGGAGACTACTTCCCACTTCTCGTTCAGGGTGTCATCCGGCCCCTGTATCAAAATCCCTCCCATGGCGCTCCTTATCTGCCACGAGGGCCTCACGGCCTCCTTTACCAGGAGCAATCGCCTGTCCTTTTTCTTCTTGAGAATTTCAATGGCCTCCGGCTGGAAATCCGGGGCCATGACTATCTCGGAGAAGAAGGCGTTCAGCTTTTCGGCTACTCCAAGGGTCAGGGGCCTGTTAATCGCTATTATGCCCCCGAAAGCGGAGACCGGGTCTGCCTCGTAAGCCGCTTCAAACGCGGACTCTATTTCGTTCCTGACAGCTACACCGCAGGGGATCAGGTGCTTGACGATCACGGCGCAGGGTTCCTCAAACTCCACGAGGCATTCCCACGCGGCCGTCGCGTCAAGGATGTTGTTGTAGGAGAGTTCCTTTCCCCAGATCTGCTCCCAGGGCGGCTTGCCGTAATAGGCGGCTTTCTGGTGCGGGTTCTCGCCATACCTGAGTCCCTGGGCCATCGGCTCGTGGACGAAAAGGTGATCCGGCAGTTCGCCCTCGTTGAACCTCTTCCAGAGCTCCCGGTAGATAATGGAATCGTATGCGCCCGTTCTCGCGAAGGCCTTTAGCGCCAGCTTTCTTTTCCCTTTTTCGCAAAGCGAGCCCCCGTGTTTCCTTATCCCCTCAAGAACCCACTCGTAATCGTCCGGATCAACCACGACCATGACCGATTCGTGGTTCTTGGCCGCGGCCCTTATGAGCGATGGTCCGCCTATGTCTATCATCTCAACGAGCTCCGGGAGCTCAGGGTTTCCGGCCGCGGTCTCCTCAAAGGGATAAAGATTCACGCAGACCAGATCAATAGCTGGAATCCCGTGGGCTTCCGCGTCGCGGTCGTCGGTCCCGCGCCTGAAGAGAATACCGCCGAATATCAAGGGTTGGAGAGTCTTGACCCTGCCGCCGAAGACCTCCGGGAATCCCGCTATCTCGGAAACCTCCGTGACCTCAAGGCCGGCGCCACGGAGGGCCTTCGCGGTTCCGCCAGTTGAAAGAAGTTTGAATCCAAGATCCGAAAGCCCCTTCGCGAAATCAACGAGGCCTCTTTTGTCCCATACAGAAATAAGAGCGTATCTGGACATGTTGAAATTATGGGGCAGGATGATCGTCGCTTGCCACTGAGGGCGATATTCCCAGGAGACTCTTTTTTGATAATGGTGGCCCAGGCTCGTCGGCCAGCTCCAAAATATACCGTGGCAAGAAAGCGCGGGAAAAGATCAAGCGATGTTCTAGCGTGGATCGCTCTGTTTCTTTTGCTCGCGGTCATCGGTGTCTTCGTTTCCCCCGCGGCCAAGCGATTTTTTTATCAGGTGGTTCCACCCCGACATCACGAGGGGCCTTTCTGGGAGGTCTATTTTACCAGTCAGTGCCAGCCAGAGTTCCGGCTCGCGGAGCTTATCAGGGGCGCGAGGAGGGAGGTTCACCTTGCCCTTTACGATCTGAACAACCCTGAGGTCATAAACGCTCTCCTGGCCAGGAAGAACGAGATAGAGATAAGGATCATCACGGAGACGGACAATTCCAGTTCATGGGGAGTTTCTCGGCTACGCGATGCGGGTATTCCCTTGAAGATGGATGACAGGAATCCGCTCATGCACAACAAGTTCGTCGTCATAGACGACTCCGTTGTCTGGACAGGTAGCTATAACCTCACGGAACGAGGCTCCTTCGTCAACTACGACAACGCGGTCGTGATCTTCTCTCCCGCCGTGGCCGCAAACTATGAGGCCGAGTTCGGGGAGATGTGGAGCGGTTATTTTGGTGCCGGTTCCCCCGTGAACACAAATTGCTGTTTCGTGATTGACGGGATGGAGATTGAAAACTACTTCGCGCCAGAGGACGGGGCTACGGCGCGCATAATCTCCGAGATAAGCCTTGCCAAAAAGGAGATAAGGTTCATGGTCTATTCCTTCACGGACCGGGCCATCGCAGGGGCGCTGATGAACAAAAAAGGACAAGGCCTCGTGGTTGAGGGCATATTCAACCGCGATCAGATGAAGGACGAGAACTCTGTGTGCCGGAGCCTGGCCGAGGGGGGAATTCCGGTTTATTTCTCAAAGAAGAGGACCCTTCACCACAAGGTAATGATAATAGATTCCTCGGTCGTGATAACTGGGAGCTTCAACTTCACCAAGTCCGCGAACACCAAAAACGACGAAAACATCCTGATAATCCGCAATCCAGAGATAGCCAGGGCATATCTTGAGGAATACGAACGGGTAAGGGAGAAATCGGAAACGGCTGAGGCGGCGATGAAATGATTTTCTTACCCGTTTAGGGCCACAGAAAGTCCAAGCTCATCCAGAACCCTCCTGGTTAGATTGCGGGCCGTTATCTGGTCTCCTGTTAGCTCAGCAAGCCTGGCAGATATCTCGCCCTCCAATTCTCTGGCGTATGCCCTGAAGTTCTCTATGGCCTTTCGGACGACCTTCTCGTCCTTCGGAACCCTTATGGCGTATCTTCCGGGCTTTGCCCCGTAGAAAACAAAGAGCCTCTTGGGGTTTGAGAGCTTGTCCGAGATCTCAATCTTCTGCCCTTCTGACTTGAGAACCAGCGAACCCATGAACTCCTCGCGCTCAAGGGTTTTACCGGGCAAGGGAACCACATCTCCTTGCTTCAGATCCCTCGGGGGAACGAAGGCCTCCGGAAAGCCCCTGAGCCTTCCGGCCGCAACCAGGGATTCTATGACCCCGTCAATTATCCTCTGAATGTCCCTTTCCCTTGCCTCTTTTGCCTTTGCCTTGCGCAGTTTGCCGAGTCCAACCCTCTCGGCCACCATTCTGACGAGTCCCTCGTAGAGCCTAGGCAGATACTCTTCCGGAGAGAGGCCCAGAGCCTCAAGCACGAGCCTGTCCAGCTTCTGGCGGTCCTTTTGCTTGACCTCCTGGGAGATCTTCAGGGGAGCGCGGGCCTTGAGCTTAGCATAGGCAGAGACGATCTTCTCCCTGTAAGTTTCAGATATATGAGATAGATCGGGGACAAGGATGTCCGCCACATTGGGTTGTTGAAAGTCAAGAACGCCAGCGCCTGCCGCAATCCTACCTGAAAGTTCAAGGAACAAGAAAGAAAGGGAAGAGTTAAGATACGCATTGTAAAACTGGGCGCTCTCTTGATTCCTGTAAGTCCCATGATTAAACCTGTCGGAGAAGATAATCCCCCCATCATTACAGGCTATAAAAAGTCTTTCACCGAATCCTCTTGGAACAGCAAAATCTCCGATGGGGGGTTCTGGCAAGGTATACCATCTCTTGAAATGCTTTACTGACGGTACATCGGGGAATTTCACCCCCCTTCTTTTCTGTTGGTGTCCCCCTTTTGTCTCCCTGGTCTCCCCGTCCTTCACATAGCGCCACGCGTTTGGGTAATGCCTTTTTAGATCGGCCATGTCCAGGTCACACACAAAAAGCCAGGCGTCTGGCTCAGCAACGAGGCTATTCTTTATCTTTGATGGGCTGGTTATCACCGGCCTGAGGAGCTCCGGCTCTATCTTGTGAACCTCTACATCCTGGTCCGAGAGGATGAAGAACTCCTTTATACCACACTTGAGGCCAAACCTGAGATCCGCTACCTCTCCGAGCCTTACCAGCTTCTCCCCCGCCTTTTCCATCAATTCAAAATACACATCCGGGGCCCGGAGATAGACCATCCAGTTCTCCTCTGGCAAAAGGGATTTCTGGGCCACACATAGGACGCGCATGGCCTCGTCCTCGTAAATGTTCATGTCCTCGCCCCGCCATCTGAGGGTTTTGTTGGTTCTGAAGGGAGCGGCATCAATCAGTGCCTTGAGGGCGTGAAGGCGTTGCCAGTGCCTTCCGGATTGGAAGGGTTCTTCTGGCGCGAGCTCGTCCAGGGGCCTTTTCAGGGAGACAAAGTGAACCGGGTCAGTATCCATGGGGGCCAGGTTTTCAACGACCGTGATCATCGTATTGACCTCAACCTGGGTGAACCATGGCTCTGCCCATGACGAGACTATATACCTCAAGGTGTAATTGTCCAGAAGGGCCTTTTTGAATTCAACGCCGTATTCCGTTGATGCGTAGGCGTTTGATGTAATAAAACCCAATCTCCCCCTTTCCCTGAGGTGCTTGAGAGCGTGAAGGAATATAAAGACGAAGATGTCCGTCGTTCCTTTTATCTCCAGGGTGTAGCCATCCCCTTTTAGAACCTCGGCCAGGGTTTTCTTGTAGCCCCCCGAGACCCTCTCAATGTTCTCCTGGCGCACATAAGGCGGGTTGCCAACTATGGCAGTGAAGCGGGGCAGGCTTTCCTGGACAGGCCTGTTCTCAAGGGGATGCTTGAACTCAACTGCCTGACCCGGAGAAAGCGCCATGAAATCCTCCCTGATTATCCTGGGAAAAACCTCATACCGGGAAGGGTCTTGCCTGTAGAGATTCACGGTTGCCAGCTCCGCGGGAAACCTGGCAATATCAACGCCCCAGAGCCGGGGGATTATCTCCTCGTGCCTTCTCGTGCCGTGCCTGTTCCTGAACCAATCATAACACCTCTGGAGAAATGTGCCCGTGCCGCATGTAGGGTCAATTATCTGGACATTGTTGCCTGAGTTCACGGTAAGCGTGATGATGAGGTCAACCACCGGCACAGGAGTGAAGTATTGCCCCAGCTTGTAGCGGTCCTCATGAGGAATCAGGTTCTCGTAGATCGTTCCGACAACATCAAGGGGGGCTGTCTCAAAATGAAAATCCCTGAGCCGGGATACCAGATCAGACAGGTCCTCCCGTGCCTTTTGGGTCAAAGGAACCCTGTCAATCGTATCCTCCTCAAAAACAGCGTGGAAATCAATCGTTAAGGCTTCTCTGAACGCTAAGCTGAGGGATTCGGATATGTTCTCGGAGTTCACGCTCTCAAATGGCGGGAGCCTGTCCGGCCAGTATCTTCTCATTGCGAAATAGAACATTATCTTGATTATCAGCCTGTAAAGGGCCTGCATGGAGGAGACCTTCACGAGCTCACTGGGTTCGGTTGGAATGCCCTGGGGAGCTGCCCAGGCCCTCAGTTCCTTCAGAAATTCCGCGTTCTTGATGGCTTTTCCAAAGGCCTTGCCGAATTCTGGAAGTAGATCCTTTGTCCTTTGGGTTATTAGCTCAGTGAAGAAACGACTCTGGCTCGCTGGCGTTAGCGCGAGTATCCCCTCCCTTTTCAGGCCCGCCAGAAGGTTCATAACCGCCTCCCAGGACGAAAACAGGGCTATTTCCTTCTGTTTGTCCATGAGCTCATCAAGGGAGGCCAGGCCAACGGGGCCGAACCTCTCCACCCTGTTTCCTGGCACGCTCCAAATCGTGGTCTGGTTGAAGTTGCTGGTTATGAAATACTCGCAGTTCAGGGCCTGCGCCTTTCTGAGCGCGTTTTTGTAATCGGTGTGCGGCGTTTTTGATGGGAGTTTGAATTCTGCTACCGCAAATGGCTTCCCATCGGCGAGACGGATTATCATGTCCGGGAATCCGCTGGATATGCTCTCTTCAACCCTTGCCTCGCCAAACTCCGGCCACGCGCCTTGGTGAATGTATTCGTTGATCTCGCCCGCTACGCGCGCAACGACACCCCTTTCCGTGTCCTTTATGCCTGGTTCCTTCAAAGCCTGAAAATTATAAAGTAGCCAGGACTATTCCTTCCTTATGGTTACCTTACCCGCGCTACACCGGACCGTTGCCTGGGGCGCGGATGGGTCCTCTATATCCTTGTCAACAAGCACTCCGCACGCGTTAACCTCTTCCCGAAGGATATGCATTTTCCTCTCGCCTGGCACCTTGAGCTCCAGCTTCCCCGCGCTCACCTCAAGGTTCAAGAGGCCGGGTTCGGGGGAAAGGGCCATTTCAACCTTGCCCGCACTGCAGGCTATCCTTCCTTCTCTCATGCCGCGCAGTTCCGCTTTTCCCGCTGAGCATGTAATTTGCGCCACTGGCGGAACCTCTCCCTCGGCCTTTCCCGCGGATATCTCAAGCCTCACGCTCCTCCCCGCGGGCAGGTGGATTTTTGCCCTGGCCATGTTGATCTCCAGTCCATCCGGCGTCTCCTCAACCGAGCCAAGGTCATCAAGCCATGCTTCTGCCTTAACCGTATCCTGGTCCCAGAGGAGCAGTTCTGCTTTTGACGCAGAAACAGAGAGCCTGAGGTTGTCCCTGCCAGGCAGTTCCTTTTCCACGAATTTGGTCTCGGCTTTCCTGCCCATGGATATTCCGACTCCGGCCGGGGAGGGCCTCCGGGAATCCATAGCGGAGAGCAGTTTCTCTGCCTCATCTGCGCTTATCTTTCCATCCTCAACCATCTTGAGGACCCTGAGGACCTCTTCCCTCATATCAGTCTCCCCTGAGCCTGCGCTCGGCTTCCTCGGCCGTTATCCTGCCTTCCTCAAGCTCTCTCAGGATCTCGGCCCTGTTGACTCGCCTCATGGCTGGCCCTCTTCTTATGGCACGCCTGATTCTCCTGGTTATCTCGCCTATGATGCCCAGGACTCCGAGGACTATAAGGATCCATGGCCAATCCCGGCCCCAGTTCCAGCTCAGAACCCCAAGGTTCGCGAGCCATATCAGAACACCGGCGGCTATCAGGACCAGTGCAGTCCATATTCCTATCATTATTAGCCCCCTCTTTCAACCCTTATTATGACCGTCTCGCCCTCGTCGCCCTCAACCCTGAGAACCTCGCCCTCGGTTTCCTCATCTATGGATGAAAGGAGTTCCTCAAGGTTCAGCTCCATCCCGTTTATCGTTGCCTTTGTGTCCGAAGGGATGAAACGGCCAGCGGCCCTCAGGAGTCCCGCGGGGAGCTTTATGTTGATCTTCTTGTCCTCGTTCGGGTCCTCCACATGTATGAGCACATACCTGCCCTTTCCGGTCGGCCGTGTGGCCTCTCCTGTGTCGCCCAGAGCCTCTAGGAGCCGGGCGGCTTCCTCCGCGTTTATCCGTCTCGCTTCCAGCATTTCCAGTATCTTTTTTCTTTCCTCTTTCATCTCATCCTCCAGAGCTAGTCCGAATATTATAACCGAAAGCTCATGGATTGTCAAGTAGCAGTTTCAGTATTGTAAAATATCAGTTAAAATTCCCGGAACTTAAGCTTATTTCAGGGTTTGCTTGCTTCTCCACGCTCGCAGATCGGGTTCCTTTCTGCGTTTTCACTTTAAGACCTTCGGTTCCACAGAAGAGAGCTGTTGGTTGCGCCCTGATGACCGGGCAAGACCACGGTGTCCGGGCCTAACCGAGCATCTTGGATATTTTTGAAAGGCAACCAGGAACAAAAATGGCCGGACAGGCCTATCCAGCCTGCTCCTCCACCAGAACTATTTCGTCCCTACCATCGGTTTCCCTGAACTTGACCTCCACTGCCTCGTGGCCAAGGGTCTTTACCTGGAAACCCGCGTAATCCGGGCATATCGGGAGCTCGCGCCATCCCCTGTCAACCAGAACACAGAGGCGGAGCGCGGAGAATCTCCCGAAATCCAGAAGCTCATCCATTGCGGCCCGGACGGTTCTCCCGGTGTAGAGGACATCATCGCACAGGATGACCACCCTGTCCTCTATCTGGAAAGGGATGTTGCTCCCTTTCACCATTGGCGTATCCGAGACCCTGGTCAGGTCATCCCTGTAGAATGTGATGTCCAGCTGGCCCACCTTGATCGGTTTGCCGGTTTTTTCTTCCAATATAGCGGCTATCCTCTGCGCGAGCGGAACCCCCCTGGTTTTTATCCCAACGAGCACGGCCCTGGAAAGGTCTTCCCTCTCGGCTATCTCCGAAGCGAGCCGCTCTATCGTTTTCTGCATGCCACCTTCGTCGGCTATCTTCCTGGCGACAGTCATGCCGAAATTATAATGGCTGTTCGTTGTCCACTGCCCGTTATTGGCTTTAAGATTTTTCGGCTATGTTATTGACATTCCTTATAACCCAGACTGCCTGGACGAAACACCCGGAACCCGTTATAAGGCCAAGTGAGTTCTGGGATGCCTTCGGCGTTGGCGATAACGCGCTCCTGTATGAGGACGGGATCTACAAGATCTGGTATACTGGCGGCGGATTTGACCTCGGGGACACGGTCATCAGGATAAGGATAGGCCACGCGGTTTCCTTTGACGGGATTACCTGGTATAAATACGGCCCGGTTTTGCAGAACGGCGGCCCCGGCGAATGGGATGAGGGAGGGGTTGAGACCGCGACCGTGGTTCGTGATGAGAACGGTTATCACATGTGGTTTGATGGCTACGACAAGAATGGTTTCCCGCCCCTGGCCTTCGGTTACGCTACCTCTCCGGATGGGATAAACTGGATGAAATATCCCGGCAACCCCGTGATGACCCAGGGCGGGCCCGGCGAGCCGGACAACTTTTTCATGGATTCTCCAACGGTTCTTAAAGAACAGGATACCTTCAGGATGTGGTATGCTGGCGCGGACAGCTCAACCAAAATGGGCATATGCTACGCGTGGTCAACGGATGGGATAAACTGGACAAAATACCAGGGCAACCCCGTGTTCAGTCCCTCGGAACCCTGGTGCTCGTGGGCCGTGGCAACTCCAAGCGTCAGGCACTTCGGCCCCTTATATGAGATGTGGTATGCCGGCTGGAGCCAGTGGCCGGATTCCATAGCCATAGGCTACGCCACCTCTCCGGATGGGATAAACTGGACGCCCTGGCCGGGCAACCCAATCCTTACTCTGTCTCCGGATTCCTGGGATTCCATCGGCGTCGCGGCGCCGGATGTGCTCCTCACGGATAAATACGAGATGTGGTATACCGGCTCGTTCGTGAACTGGATTGGTTACGCCTCATCACCCGCGGGCGTATCCGAAGATTCCTCGTCAATTCCCCCTGAGCTTTCCTGTCCTGGATTTTTCGGAGCATCTCTTTCTGTTTCCGCGCCGGGGGCGATGGAGATAAGCCTGTTTGATCCGGCCGGGAGGTTGATCTTTCGCGAGCGCACCAGCCTCGTTTCCTGGGACACCGACGCCCTTCCGCGCGGCACATATTTCATCCTGGCCAGGTGGCACGACGGGGTGAAAACCACCAAGACCATCCGGATCAGATAGCCCACTGGCCTGGAAAAGACAGCCCTGACGAGGGTATAATTTGCCCATGATTGAAGGACTTCAGCCACTCCGGATGACCGGCGGTCAGTTCGTTTCCCTTACCTGGGCCCTCAAGTCCGCTCTCGCAAAGCTCCGGGATGACTACGACTACGATTTCCTTAACGGCATCACGGGCGGAGCGTTCATGGTCCAGGCCTCTCCGGACGAGGAATGTAAGGCCTGGTGGACCTCTGGGAACCAGGCCGTTTACCTGGGATTCGTTTCCCGGGCCCTGGGCGTGCCGATGAGGAGAGTTCCGGCTGATTTCAGATACCCCCAGGATGTTGAGGGTTTTCTGTCTGATCCGGACGCGTTCTTTTCCGAGCACCTTGAGGAATCCATAGCAGAGAGCCTTGAGGCAGGCCTTCCAATCCTCGCCCATGGCTGTTTCGGCGGCTTCAGGGCAGGCCACTGGAGCGTCATAGCCGGCGTGAGCGGGGATTCCCTCGTTGGTTTGCCGGTAATGGCGGATGAATACGAGGCCACCGGAGACCTGCCCTGGCAGGTGATCATCCTGGGCCAACCAGCCGAGGAACCTGACCCTGTCCCGTTCATACGGGAGGCATTCTCGCACGCGGTTGAGCTCTACGATAACACAGCGCCATCCGATCCTGGTTGGGTCACCGGCGCCGCGGCTTGGGACATGATCATCTCCGCCCTTGATAATGATCCCTACTGCGATGCCTGTGGCCCAGACTCCCATTCCTGCCTCCACTGGCAGGTCTCGTGCGCGGCAGGCGCCTTTATCTCCGCAATGCACTTCACGGACATGGCCTCCGAGATAATGGAGCTCTCCTCGCCGCACCTTGACCAGGCTGTGGCAATGTGGGCCGAGGCCCTGGAGGCTCTGAGGCCCCTCACTGCCCTTGAGGTCGTGGCAGGCCTCCTCGCAAAGGAGCGCGCGAGCATAGCCGAGCGTCTATCCCTGGCCCGCGACGCGCAGGGCCGGGCCGTGGACGCGATCAGGGGTTTCTTGCGGGCATGATCGCGGCCATTATCTTGCTGGCTTCATCCCCTGATCCCATGTTTGGCCCTGACAAGATCAAGCACGCGGCCGGCTCGTTCATCATCTTCAGTTCGGCCTATACCCTATCTGATTCGCCGTGGGATTGCCGGGGGATAGCGAGCGCGGCCGGCATCACCGTCTCAGCGGGCCTCCTCAAGGAGATATATGACTGGAAGACAAAGGGGAAATTCAGCTGGCGCGACATTTTTTGGGACGGGGTCGGCCTGGCCGCGGGCCTTGGCGCGGTCTGGGTGGGCAAAAAAGGAGGGGAATTTTGAGGGGGCCCTTCTCCTGAACATGGCTCCCGGAAAGGGATTCGGCATTCATCACCACTTTCGGGTTAAAAATGGGCCTTGACAATCCATCCTTGAACCAGTATAATTTATAGCTGCATGATTTTTAGCTTAACGAAGAACGAACATAGACCAGATATGGGAGGTGTTTTATGACTTACATATTGTTGCTGATAGGAGCGGGAATGGATGGTCCGGTAATGAGAGGGTCTGTAGCTGACCTTGTTTCCAAAGAGGAAGGAGTCCGGCCATACACTGAGAAAAAGGTTGCCGCGCTCCAACTTTCGGATCATCTGATTCCAAGGACGGATGCTCAGACCGATGGCTCAGGCTGGAACGAGTATAGCCCTTTCTTCCCTATGGATCCAGGCGATGGCTGGATCCCCCCGTCTGGCGTCATAACTGACCCTGGTGAGGACAACTGGACTCCCATGATAGCGGTTGACGCGAACGGCGTGCTCTGGTGCACAGAAAACACCTTTGAGTCTGAATACTACGCCGCTGTGGGAATCTACTACTCAACGGATCAGGGCTCAACATGGAACTTCAGGACATACATCGTGGCATCAGTTGATCTTGGCGATCCTGTGATAGCTATAGATGTGCAGAGAAACCCAAACAAGATGTATGTGTCTTTCTGGGCTGATTATACCTGGTTATGGCCTGATTACGATATCGGCTACTTTACCTTTGACATATCAGGAACTTCCCTACTGAATGGAACTGGAAACTGGCTGGAGACTTCGGTGAATGATGTGGCTGGGCCGAGCATTGCTATAATTGAGCGTGGTTACACGACTAACTATGCTTTTATCGCGTGGGAAAACAACAATGGTTCCTCCTATCAGATCCGTGTTGCCAGAACCACTGACTACGGAGCAAGCTGGACAACCTCAATTGTTCAGTCCGCGACTAATCAGTATCTCGGCCAGGTTTGGGGCAACGCGGGGAACAACACCAATCCCTGTGTCATGATAACCTACAAGCAGAATCCGAACGGAACCGACTGGACACAGGCTACCAGGGCTGTTCTCGCATACTCTACGAACAGGGGAGCCAGCTACACCACAACAACCAGGGACTTCGCCGGGTCCGGTTATGTCTTTCAGACTGCATCAGCCATAGGCTTTGGTTCCAACTATGTGGTTTGGGCCATACAAGTCAACCCTAGTTCTAGTGATGGCAACATCTTCATAAGATACTCCACGGACAGATGTGCGAGCTGGGCAAATGAATACTACCTTGAGAACTCGCCGCTTTCTGTAGATTCCAGGATGCCCATCGTCTACGCTGACGGCATGCAGAACTACAACTATACTTCTCAGTTCTTCTACATCGGCTTTTTCAGGGAAACGATTGCTGGTTCTGGACTAGGTAACTACTTCTTCAAGATGGTTCCTGTTTCAGCCGCGACCTCTGCTGGTAACTGGGTTAAACCTGCGCAAGCAGACTCGTTCGCTATAGCTAATGAAGCCGCCTATAGCGTCAAAGAAGCGAACTGGGCACAGCTACACCTCACCTCGTTCATAAGAAGTGGCGGCTATGTAGCTGGATTAGTCTGGAACCACGAAGCGAGCCTGAGCAACCACGACATTTACTTCACGAGACCGCTGCAGCCTCTTTACGAAGATGTAAAAGAGAGTGTTGGTCCGTCGGTGTTTTTCGTCCACCAGCTTAGCGGTGCTCCGAGGGGCAAGCTCCTCCTTGAGATAGGCCTCCCATCCGAGAGCATGGTTAGTCTCACGCTCTACGATGCGACTGGCCGGGCCGCACTTTCTGATGGGTTTGAGCTTGGGGCAGGAATCCACCACATCCAGAAGGATATAGCCGGTCTCTCGCCCGGGGTTTATTTCCTGATGGTTTCCGCACAGATGGGCGAGGTGATTGGTAAGGTCATGATCAGATAGCCCCAAACCAAAGCATCTTTTAACTTCCGCCCCCAGCGTTTTCACGCTGGGGGTTTGATTTGAGGCGCGAACGATCGGGCGGATAGGTGAGGCAGACGGCCGCACGCACTTATAATTTACCCGTGCTCCTGGTTCTTCTCGCGCTGGATACCATCTGGCTAGCCTGGCCTGACACCCTGATGGTTCTCCGGCCGCATTTCCGAGGCTCGGTGAGCCTTGTGCCTCCTTTGGACTTCTCCCTGTCCGGCGAAACCCTCCGTGTCTCCCTCCTGGAATCTGACACTGTCCTGGTCACATACGAGCCAATTCCCTACGATTGGGCGAGGCCAAGAGTCCTTTTCCCCCCTCTGGAGGCCGAGTCCGCCGAAAGCGTGAGGGTCGTTGATTCCCTGGCGGCCAAGGAAGCCCTGGTGTTCCGCGGTGAGAAAACCATAGGGATAAGCTTCTCAGGAGCGGGGCCATCGCTTGACGATGTCACGAGGCTTTCGGTCTCAGGCCAGGCTGGAGGGGTGAACCTGGATGGCTACATGGAGGAATCCGGATTTTCCGGTTCCGCGTTCACGGGCGAGCTTGAGGAAATAGACAAAGCCTACCTCATGGCGTCCAGAGGGCCATACGCGCTTAGCCTGGGGAACCTCCGGGAGGAGATGTTCATGGGCGGCGGCTACGGCACCATGAAGTTCCTCGGCCTCTCCGGCAGGGCAGGCCAAGCTGAGTTCAGGACAGGATACCAGAGGGGGAGTTTCACCACAAGGGTTTTTTCTGGCTCCCAGGCATACCAGGGGCCATACCAGCTGACAGAGCCCGGCCAGGTCATCACTCCCAACTCCGAGAGGATCTACCTGAACGGCGAGCTCATGCGGCCCGGCTCGGATGCTGATTATGTCCTTGACGCGTTGACTGGAACGCTGGTCTTCACAGCAAAAAGGCCAATCAGGGCAGAGGACCGCATCCTCTGCGAGTTCCAGGCCTCCGAGTCCGGGAAACAGGCCTATTTCGCGGCCTCCTCCCTTACAGAGGGGCCATGGAGAGCCGAGGGGATGCACCTTTGGGAAGAGCTACCGCCAACAACCGGCCTTGATTCCTTGGGAGACACATCCTGGGCCTGGGTTTCTGGCGCTAGGTTCGTTGGTGCCGGGAACGGCAGTTACCGGAGGTCAGACTCAATTTTCGTGTATGTGGGGCCAGCAAAGGGCGACTGGGATGTTTCTTTCAGCTACATGGGCACAGGCGGGGGCGATTACACTTACGACAACCTCCTCCGCGGCTACAGGTTCGTGGGTCCCGGCGCTGGGGATTACTCCCCGGTGATCAGGCTCTCGCCGCCAAAGAGAAAGACATACGGTGGTTTTGAATTCCGCCAGCAGACCGGCTCATACTCCATCCTGGCCTTCGCGAGGGGATCCTATTACGACAGGAACACATTTTCCCCCCTTGATGACCGGGACAATCGCGGGTTCTGTCTTGGTTCAGAAGCCTCGTTTTTCGGCCCAACCCTTTCTGGTGGACTTGCCGGCGAGTGGCGAGATTCCTCCTTCTCCTATCCCTTTACCGGGTTCTCCGGTAACGAGGACAGGATATGGGGCGTGTCCGACGCGGAGGGAATAGAAAAAAGGGGGACATGGGCCTGGCTGGAGATAAGGCCTCTGCGCTGGGCCTCGTTGAGGCCAGAGGCCGGCCTTATCAAAATGGGAGAAATAACCTCGTTCCGCCGTGGAGGAAAAGTCCTCGCCGGGCCCCTCTCATTATCCCACCACCTCGCGACCATGAACACCGGCTCCTGGATCGCGATCTCGGAATCCAGGCTCGCCGGGCTCATGGGCATGTGGTCAGCGGGCCTCGGCCTTGGAAGGGAAAAAGGCGATACCATGAATGTCTGGTGGGCCGATGCTTCGCTTGGCTCCCGGATTTTTGGACTCAACTGGAACATGGGCGGCTTGTGGCGGCTTGACAACAGGATGGCCGAGAAGACCCTGTCCCTTGACCTCGGCAGTCCAGGGCGTTTCTTGTCCTGGGATGGGGGTTATATTTTCAGAAACTGGTCAGGCGACACCATGAGAACCGAGCACCACCTTTCCGCGGGCGCTAACCTATCCGGGGAGAACTGGGGAGGATGGGGGAGAGCGAGGCTCTCGCAATCCGCCAGGCAATTGACCGAGGAGAGGTTCATATATGTCGGCCCCGGCCAGGGGAACTGGGCATACGACCCCGTGACCGGCAGTTTCTACCCCTACCCCGGCGGGGATTACCTTCGCCAGATAATATACCTGGAGGCCTCCGAACCCTCCACCGAAAGGGGCCTTGATTTCGGGGCCTGGGGGACCGGCGCCGGTGCCAGCGCTTCTTTTTCCGCGTCGGCAACGGAAAAATTATCGGGAGAAGAGCTATACTACTCCGATTACTCCAGCAACGCGCTCGTTTCACGGACCGGAAAGGGACTTCGTCCATTTGCCGAGTTCTACGCTTCAAGGCTCCTGGACGCGCAGGCCTACCTGCCGCGCGTCATGGGTTCCGCCGGAGCAAAGATGGGCCTCCGTTTTCGGGTTCACGAGCCCGGAATTGAGACCGCCTATGAATCAGGCCTTTTGGGCGATGGGCTTGAGAGGGAGGTTCTCAGGGGCCTGGCCTATTACAGGAGGACCGTCCTGGTTGGCCTTGACATCAGGGCATCCTTCGGAAGGATGAGGGCCTCCGAGCCCCTCTACAACCCCGGAATCACCGCCTGGCTCTGGGAGCTGGGTTTCGCGCCATCGTGGAGCCAGAGGGTCGGGCCATTTTTCATCAACCTCCTGCCCCAGGTCTTCTACCGGTGGGGGGATAGGGGCGCTCCATTGAGCCAGGTTTTCGCGATGTGTCCTCCGGGTTTTTCCTACATAGCGTCCGCCTCGGTAAAGATGGGTGAGGGCGGCTCGTTGACCCTCTCAGGATTCCTCAGGGGCGACGAGGGGGGGCTCAGGGATAGGAGGCTTTCGGTCTACGCGAGCCTCATATTCTGAAGGGGCATATCTTCAAGGCCTAACCAGGATTTGTTTGACTCGTGGCTACGCGTTCTTTGCCAGCTTAGGATTTATCCCGAATCCCCTTATGATTTCATCAAGATCTTCGCCCGTTATCGTCTCCCTGTCCATCAACACCCTGGCCACCTCCTCCAGGAGCTTCCTGTGCTTCTTCAAGAGATTAAAGGCGTATTCCTCTGCCTGAGCGACCACGCGCTCTATCTCCTCGTCAATTATCTCCGCGCTCTTCTCAGAGTAGGCTCTCCGGGAGACCAGCTCCTTTCCCAGGAAGACCCCTTCCTCCAGGCTGTCCAGCGCCACTGGCCCAAGCCTCTCACTCATTCCCCACTGCGCGACCATCTTTCTGGCAAGCTCGGTTGCCTGCGCCAGGTCGTCAGCCCCGCCGGTTGATACCTCTCCGTATATGACCATCTCCGCGGCCCTTCCACCAAGCATGTATGCCAGCTTCGCCTCCAGGTAGCTCCTGGGATAAAGGTGCCTGTCCTCTTCCGGCAACTGCATTGTTACGCCCAGCGCGAGGCCCCGTGGAATGACCGAAACCTTGTGAACAGGATCAGACCCAGGCGTAAGTGCGGAGACTATAGCGTGACCGGCTTCGTGAAAAGCGATGTGCTCTTTTTCTTGGGGCGAGAGGACTATGGAACGCTTTGCCGCGCCCACCATTACCTTGTCCCTTGCCTCCTCAAAATCATGCGCGGTGACGGAATCCCTGCCGTTCCTCGCGGCCAACAGCGCGGCCTCGTTAACCATGTTCGCGAGGTCAGCGCCAGTAAATCCCGGGGTGCTCCTCGCCAGGTCAGTAAAATCAACATCCTCGGCCACCGGGATTTTTTTGGCGTGGAGCCGGAGTATTTCTTCCCTGCCCTTGACATCCGGCCTGTCCAGGACAACCTGCCTGTCAAACCTGCCCGGTCTCAGAAGCGCTGTGTCCAGTATGTCAGGCCTGTTTGTCGCGGCCAGGATCACAACCCCCTGCGAGGTGTCAAACCCGTCCATCTCCACCAGGAGCTGGTTCAGGGTTTGCTCGCGCTCGTCGTGGCCGCCGCCCAGGCCAGCCCCCCGCGTCCTGCCGACCGCGTCTATCTCGTCAATGAACACTATGCAGGGCGCTAGCCTTTTCGCCTGACTGAACAAGTCCCTCACCCTCGCGGCACCGACGCCAACAAATAGTTCCACGAACTCCGATCCTGATATTGACAGAAAAGGCACATCAGCCTCCCCGGCTATGGCCTTTGCCAGGAGGGTCTTGCCAGTCCCCGGCGGGCCAACCAGCAGAACCCCCTTCGGTATTCGTGCGCCCATCTTTTTGAACTTCTCGGGCCTCTTCAGGAAGTCTATCACCTCGGAGAGGTCCTCCTTTGCCTCAATCGCATTAGCGACATCCGCGAAGGTAACCGACGGCTTCTTGTCCACATATATTTTCGCCCTTGATTTGCCGAACTCAATGGCCCTGGTGTCTTGATCCCCCACCCTCCTGAAGAACATGAACCAGAACAGGAGGAGAAGGGCTATCCACGGAACCGACGATATGAGCAATTCAAGCCATATCTGTCTTCCTTTTGATTTGACCTGGACATCTTTTGAAACCAGGTATTTTGCCAGATCAGGGTCATCAAACGGGAGCGTCAGCTTGAACTTCTCAACGGGCTCCTGGGTCGCGCTATCGCCCAGAACGACCGGTTTCGCGAAGACTCCCTCAAGGTTTTTCTCGGTGAAGGTCACCTCCTTCACATTTCCAGCCTCCACCTGGGATAAGAACTCGTCCAGCGACACGGATTTCGCTCCGGTCCTCATTCCCCTTATGAAATTAAAGATCAGCAGGGCGCCGCCTATGATGACGGCCCAGATCATTATTGTCCTTATTACGCCCGTTGATTTCGGTTTTTCTCCGTCCATCATTTCTCCCCGGTTTTTACGGATTTCACGAACGCCAGGTTCCTCCCATAACCAGCGTAATCAAGGCCATAACCCACCAGGAACTCGTTCGGAACCCTGAACCCAACATAGTCAACTTTCACGGGAACCTCCCTTCGCTCAGATTTATCCAGGAACGCGCAGACAGCGATATCCCTGGGTTTCTTTTCTCTAAGGTATTCAATTATCCGCGAGAGCGTCCTGCCCGTATCAACTATATCCTCAACCACTATCACATCCCTGTCAGCTATCTGGACAGATATGTCCTTCGTTAGCATGAGGACGCCCGGCGTATCCCTGTCCTGGTAAGACGAAACCCCGATGAAATCTATCTCAACATCCATATCCAGTGCCCGGCACAGGTCAGCCATGAAAATGAAGGCCCCGTTCAGAACGCCAATCAGAACAGGTTTTTTGCCCTCATAGTCCTTCCGTATTTCCCAGGCTATCTCGGAGACCCTTCGCGCTATTTCTTCCTTAGAAATCGTAAACCCAGAACTCATCCGAAAGTCTCCTTACGCTGAGGATCAGGTTTTTCCTGCCCGGCATTCTCCATTTGGCGAACCCGGGAATCCAGAAAACCTGGTTTCCTCTGGCCGCGATGGGAATCAGGCTTCTCCTCCATGCTGGTATGCGCAGGCTTATCATCTTGTCCTTGAGGGGCTTTTTACCCCACTTGTCCCCTGGCCTCCTGGTCCTTATCACAAAAGGCAGAATCGTTTCCGGGAATTCCTCGGATAAGTGCCCTTGTTTCGGTTCATTCCTGGCCATCTCAATCTCAAGGTTCAGCTCGGGGACCGGATATATACCTTCCCCCTCAACCAGGATTTCCCCGTCCCATTCGGGCATTTCTTTCTTGAAAAACCTGAGATCCCCCTCGGATGCCTGGACCTTCCAGCCATCCGGAAAGTGGATTTCACCGCCTTTTACCATGATCATCATCGTGTCATCAAGGTGCCGTGCAGTTAATCCGGGAACGGTTTCCAAGACCATCATCTTGAATAGAAAGGAATTATAACCCAAGAGCTCATCCCGGTTAAAGATGTGCTCGCCCGGAGGGGATGGCCTCCTTGACCTCTCGGCCAGGGTAATAACCTCTTCCCTAATGTGGTTCCAGGCCTCGTTGATCGCAATGACATGTCTTCTCAGAGCATCCGGCCCCGCGGGAAACCTCTCCCTGATAACAGGCAGGAGCCTGTGCCTTACCCAGTTCCTGGTGAACACGAGATCAAGGTTGGTTGGGTCCTCGCGAAACGCGATGCTCCTTCCTTTCAGGTATTCCAGGATTGCCTCTTTTTCCACCAGTATCAGGGGCCTTATGAGATCCCCCTCGGCCGGAGGAAGTCCCCGCATACCCCTGATTCCAGCCCCTCTGAATAGGTTCATCATGTATGTCTCAAGCCAATCAGACAGGGTGTGGCCAGTTGCTATCTTGGTAAAACCCAGACTGTCCTTTAGCCTGCGGAATAACCCGTAGCGTGCTTTCCTTCCCGCCTCCTCAAGCCCAATACCCATTTCCCTTGCCATCGCGGCCACATCGGTTTTTTCTATTGTTATTGGCAGGCCAAGTTCTCCAGCGAACTCCGCGCAGAACTCAGCATCGCGGCCCGAATCCTCCCTCAACCCGTGATCCAGGTGCACCAGGTGCATTTTTACGCCAGTGAATAGCCCCATGAGCGCGTGAACCAGGAAAACCGAGTCAGGTCCACCTGAAAACCCGATGATTATCCTGTCGTCCGGCTCTATGAGTCCGAATCTCCACACGGCCTCCGCTACCAGGGATACAGGGCTTTCCACATTGAAATTATAGGGGATTTCTGTTTTCTATTGCGACAATAAACAGAATGGGCGCGGAGGCCTCTACTTACATTATAATCTGCACATGACCAAGATAGCCATAGTGATAGGTTCTGAGAGCGATAGGGAAAGAATGAAGCCCGGGCTTGATCTGCTTGAAAAACTGGGGGTTGAATACGAGCTTTCGGTTCTCTCAGCGCACAGGAATCCGGATGAGCTGGCTGAATACGCGGCCGGGCTTTCCGGAAAAGGCTTTGAGGTCGTGATAGCCGGAGCCGGGTTATCAGCGGCCCTGCCCGGCGCAATAGCCGCGAGAACTCACCTGCCGGTCATAGGCGTTCCCCTTGAAGCCGGCACCCTAGGGGGTCTGGATGCTTTGCTGTCAATTGCCCAGATGCCCAGGGGTGTTCCCGTAGCCACGGTTGGCATAAACAACCCCGCGAACGCCGCATTACTGGCACTGCGGATACTCGCGCTGAAATACGAGTGGGCCGCGGAGGCTCTGAGGAAGCTTGCCTGATGCTTCTTGCGAGCCTCGTGGCGTCGTTTCTCGTTGATCACTCATTCTACCACAATTACGGCGCGACCCAGTCCATCTGGGACTGGGAGAAAGCCTGGGGGCCCGGAAACCTTTATTTTCTCAGCGCGCTTCGGGATGAGCGGGATTACCTGATAGCGCGTCAGAGCTTCTATTGTGAGGGTTTTTTACGCCAATCCTTTGGGTTTCTGAGGGATACCGGCGCTGTTTCCATGAGTGCCACCCAGAAGAAACAGGGTGGGGCCGAATACACCGCCACCGAGGCCTCCGGTGGCGCCGCGTTGTTCCTTGCCATCAGGCCCGTTAGTGGACTCAGGCTCAGCTCCCTGGTCCAGATTGAATCCAGAGGATACTCCTCTCGCGGGGATTACCAGGATAACTCCGGTATTCGGGAAGACCTGGGCCTTGAATTTGCCTATCCATTTCTCATGGGAGACCTGGGACTCACTGGAGAGTCACGACCCTTGAACGGCGAGAGAAGCCTTAAGGCCAGGCCCAGGTTCCTGTTTGGTCCGGTTTCCCTGAATGCGGATTTTTCTGTTGGTAACAAGTATTACCTGACCGTCTCAGGTGAGGAGTCAAAATCCTTTTATGACTTCTCGCTATCAGGGACCTTTCCTGGGACAGGTTTCCTGATCCTCTCTCCCAAATTTTACGCCTCTGGCGGAAACTATTTGCTGAACCGCCTGAACTCAAACCTGGCCCTGGGTGGCGAGATGGGTCTTGGACTCGGGATCACACTTGCTGGAACCCGTTGGGAATGGGGACTTGCTAAGGGCCTGGGCGCCAGGAATTTCTACGAGTATCAGGGCGATGAGCAGGAAACATGGGCAAGAGTAAATTTCTCTGCCAGAAAGGACTTTCCGGGAGGCCACGGGCTTTACCTCAGATCCTGGATAATCAGAACGGGTTACGATTACCCGCAAGGGTTCCTACCTAATGACAGGGATGACAGGACGCTTTCCACGATCATGGGGCTTCGGAGCATGGTAAGCCAGGGACTGGCCGCTGAGTTTGGTTTCCTGGCCAGGAACCAGGACCTGGTTTTCCTCAGGTCAGAGCGCAGTCACGAGACCAGGCACCAGGACAGATATACCCTTTTCGGGAAGTGCGCTTGGGCCGGACCCCTGTCCATTGAATTCAGGTGCGAGGTGTCCGCGGTCTACAACACCTACAGGTTTAACCCCCAGAGCAACCTCCTCGTGAGGTTTTACGAGAACGCGCTGTTCCTGAAGAGCGAGCGTATCCAATCCATAGCAAGGTTTCGCCTGCAGGACTACGGCGGATACGCTGGTGGAATATATTACCCCTCATCCTTTTCCCGTGAATTTTGGTTCCAGCCCTCTTTCCGTGTTTTCAGTATCGGTGCCACCGGGATATTTCTCATGGCAAGGTATTACCTCAGAGACGAAAAGAAACTTGACAGATGGGCCAGGGCCCTTGAGGAGGAGGGGATAGGCCTTGGCACCAAGAAGGGCGGCATCCTTGATGCCAGGGTTCTTTTGGTGAAGAGAACACACGAGGCTCCGTTCTGGGACATTGGGCTTTATTACAACCCGCAGGCTGGCTATTAGTTTTAGTCGCGCCAGGATTGCCGTTTTTCCGCGAAATCGGTAATACCCTTTCAGTTAGGCTTGACAACTTTTCTTCAACTACGGGATTATTGGTCGCTTTCACTCACGCCGAGCCACCCCAGAGAATGTCCTCGTAGCCAGATGCTAGCTGACAACCTATCTGATTGACCAGTCAGTCACTACTTGACGCGGGCTGAGGTCTGGCCGGATAATTTCTGACTGACCGGTCAGTCAATAAGCTCTCCGGCCCCCGGGAATGGGCTTTAGCCCACAGGAGATTTAAACCTTCACCGGGAGAACGCAACAGGCCTGACCGGCCGGTAAACTGAGGATAGGAATATGGAACAGGATGACAAGAAAGAAAAGAAACGCCAGGAGATCCTGGACTCGGCTAGGAAGGTATTCTCGGCCAGGGGATACTACCAGGCGACCATGGACGAGATAGCCGCGGACGCTGGCGTCGCTAAGGGCACGCTATACCTTTATTATCCCTCAAAGGCCCACCTCCTTTTGGCGTGCGTCAAGGATATGATGGACGCTCTCGCCGGTGGCATGCGTGATATGCTTGACGAATACGAAGGCAAGGATGTCTCGCCCGTGGAAATAATAAGACACGCCATCGGCATTTACCTGAATCACCTCAACAAGAACAGAGAAATGCTCGTTACTGCCGTGAGGGAGGGAGAGGCCTCTGCGAAGGAGATAGGGGGGGAGGAGCTCAGGAGGGAAATACTTGGCCATATCTGGGGATACACCGGATATGTGTCCGCGGCCCTTGAGAAAGGAATGAGATCAGGGGTGATAAAGAAGGGAAACCCGCTGATAATGGCCCTCGGTCTCATTGGCGTTGCGCAGAACATAACCATGTATCACCTGTATAACGAGCCTGATAAGGACCTGACCGAGCTTCTGGATGATATAGTGGAGCTGGTCAAGAGCATGATCCTTGAAAATAAGGGGTCCTGAAAATGACCCGCTTTTTCTTAACCCTTTCTTTAATTACCGGATGGTTGGTCGCTGACACCCTCATCCTGAATGAGGAGTCAGCCATACAGACAGCGCTCTCCGGAAGCCCGGAGTTGGCAATATACCGGGCAAAGATAAGCGAGGCCCAGGCCAGACTGAATCAGGCGAGGGCGCCATTCATGCCCCAGTTGTCCCTCTCGGCTGGATACACATATCTTTCATATGTCCAGGAGATGGAGATGATCGTGCCCAACTTTGATAGCCTCCCGAAGATAATCCTGGACACCGTTCAGATGCAGTTCGGCCGGCACAACAACTACAAGGCAGAGGCGAAGCTGAGCCAGGTCATATTTTCCTGGGGCCGGGTCTGGAACTCATATCAGCTTGCAAAAGAGGGCCTCAGGGCCGCTGAACTTTCGCTGAAAGCAAAGGAGGCCGAGGTTTCTGCGAGGGCCAGAACCGCTTTCTGGGGAGCCCTTGTGGCCAGGGAATACTGGAATCTGGCAAAGGAGAGCTCATCCAACCTTGAGGAACACTACCGCGATGCGGAAAAAAGATACAGGGCAGGTGTTTCGCCAGAAATTGAGTTCCTGCAGGCAGAGGTGAAGTGGCGAAATTCCCTGCCACAGGTGTCTGACGCGGAGAAGGCATACCGGGATGCTCTTGATGGACTGAAATTGTTTCTTGGTATACCACAGGAGACCGAAATAGCCCTTGAGGGAACGCCGGCGTTTGATGAACCTAGCATAGATGACTCCGCGACCATCGTCCTTGCCATAGAAACCAGGCCGGAGCTCGCATCCATGGATGAGCAGGCGAAGGCCCTGGGTCGTTTGGCCGCGATCCAGTCTTCCGGTGATAAACCGCAGGTGGTCGCTTTTGCAGGATACTCATATCAAAGGCCATATGGGTTTGAGGACGACTGGGGAGGAACATGGAGCGCTGGGCTCGGGGTTTCCTGGAACCTTTTTGATGGTTTTGCCTCCAGGGGGAAATCTTCCGAGGCAAAAGCGCAAATGGAGCAATTAGTTCTCTCGCGAAACCTCCAGGCAGAGGCCATAAAAAACGAGGTCAGGACTGCCCTCCGTGGGCTTAACGAGGCATGGGAAAAGCTTAAGTCAGCGGAGGCAACAGTCTCCCTTGCGGAGCGCGGGCTTGCGGCCGCGAAAAAACAGAAGGAGCAGGGTGTTGCCACAAAGCTTGTTCTTTACGACGCTGAGATGAACCTCTATCAAGCGAAGACCAACTTACTGGCGAGTCAGATGGGCTATGTTGCTTCGTTGGCCGCGCTTGAAAAGGCAGTGGGTGTGCCCATATCCGAAATGCCAAAGAAGGAGAAGAAAGATGAAGGGAAATAAAATTCGTCGCTCGTCGCTCGTTGCTGGCTATTCCTTAGAACCCGTAGTCAATGGCCAGCAAAAAATAGCCGCTCCTGTCCGCTTTTCGGGAGAAAAGAGGCTCCTGGCAGTCGCCTTGGCCCTGGTCGCTATTTTTCCTCTGGTGACCTGCGGTCGCAGGGGTTCCTCAGACGGCATCGGGAAAGAGAAGATGGTTGTTGGAACCAGCCTGGTTCAGAGGGGAACCATAACCAGGAGCGTGGAGCTGTTCGGCAGGGTTTCCGGCGCGGACGAAGCCCAGGCCTACTCCGAATTCCCCGGAAAGATCCGGTATGTTGTCAAGGAGGGACAGAGGGTCTCACGGGGCCAGACCATAGCCTACATTGACAGAAGCCTTCCGGGGGTTGATTATCAGCCATACCCGGTTCGCTCGCCAGTCTCTGGAACCGTCGCGTTCGTTTATCTCAAGGATGGTTCAATGATTGACACCAGGACCCCCCTCGCGCTGATCAGCGGCCAGGGGAGGGTTGAAATAAGCCTTGATGTGCCAGCCTCCATCCTTTCGTCAATGAGACCAGGCGCTGAGGCCTTTGTTCTGCTTACGGATGATACTCTCAGGGGTCGCATAGAAAGCGTTTCATCTGCGGTCAATCCCCTTTCGGGTGCAGGCCAGGCAAAGCTCAGGCTCCAGGATTCAAAGGGAAAGCTGGTCTCCGGCATGGTTGTAAGGTGTATGTCAGAGATGCAGAGAAAGGAAGGGGTCCTGATGGTTCCCGCGGAGGCCGTGATTGACAGGGATGGCAGATACCTGGTTTTCGTTATAAATGGTGGTGTTGCCCGCGAGGTGCCGGTTAAAGTTGGGATAAGGGGTGACGGAATGGTTGAGGTATCAGGCGAGCTTTCCGAAGGGGACACCGTTGCCACTTCCGGGGCGCTGGGCCTGGCTGATGGTGTTGCAGTGGAGGTAATGAAATGAGAGGCCTGGTAAAATTTTCCGTAAATCACCCTGTCACCATAACTATGCTTGTTGGCGTAGTCGTGGTTATGGGAATACTCTCCCTGTCCAGGATGGGCCAGGACCTCATGCCAGACATATCCTTCCCAACTGTCACCATAGTTACCCAATACTCCGGCGCGTCGCCGGAGGAGGTTGAAAAGCTGGTTACCCAGCCGGTTGAGGGCGCGTGCGCGCTCGTGACCGGGGTCCAGAAGGTTAGCTCGGTCTCCGCTGAAGGGGTGTCAACAGTTACCCTTGAGTTTGAATGGGGAACGGATATTGAGATGGCCTCGCAGGATATCAGGGAAAAGCTGGGAATAATTGAGAAATACCTCCCTGACGATGCTGAACGACCCGCTGTCTACAAATTTGACCCATCCATGATGCCAGCGGTTGAATACGCTGTCTTCTCGGACAAGTTCACCCAGACCCAGATCAAGAACATGGCCGAGGACATTATAAAACCGCGGCTTGAAAGATTGGACGGGGTCGCATCCCTCCTCGTTGTGGGGGTTGAGGATCAGGAGATAATCGTGGATGTTGACATGGCGAAGCTCCACGAGCACGGGCTTTCCCTGGGAGAACTGATAAATGTCCTTCGCGGCCAGAACCTTAACCTTCCTGCCGGCCACTACATCGTGGGGCCAAAGGAATACTTGATAAGGGCGGTTGGGGAGGTTTCTGAGCCCCAGGAATTGCTTGATGTTCCGGTGGGCTTCACCAAATCCGGCAGGCCCGTCCGCCTTTCGGAGGTTGCCAGGGTCTGGACCGGTATAAGGGAGAAGAGGGGATATTACGAGATAGAAGGCAAGCCCGGTGTTCTCCTGATTGTCAGGAAGCAATCCGGCTCCAATACCGTCCAGGTTGCTGACAGGGTAAAAAAGGAGATGGAGGCGATAAAACCCCTCCTGCCCCAGGGAATAGAGACGGCAATCGTTATGGACATGAGTGAAGCCGTAAAGGCAAACAACAAGAACACATTTGACACCGCGTGGCAGGGTATGCTCCTGGCGGCGCTGATCGTTTTCCTCTTCCTCTTCAACTGGAGGCCGACCCTCATAATCTCCCTCGCCATACCACTCTCGGTCTTCGCCACCTTCATTATCCTTCACTGGAGGGGGGACACCCTGAACATGATGACCCTGGGCGGGATAACCCTTGCTGTCGGGATGCTCGTTGACAACGCGGTCGTGGTCATAGAAAACATGTTCAGACACTCGGAGATGGGTAAGGATAGCTCTGGCGCCGCGGTTGACGGAGCCTCCGAGGTTGGACTTGCCATAACCGCCTCCACCTTGACGAATATCATCGTTTTCCTGCCCCTTGCCTACTCCGGCGGGGTTGTTGGCGAGATAATGAAATCGCTGGCCTTGACGGTCGTCATCACCATGCTTATGTCCCTGGTTGTCTCGGTGACCATCATCCCCTCATACGCCGCGAAGCTTTTCAAGGCCGAGAAAAAGAGCAGGCTGGCCCAGTGGTTCAACCCTGTATCCAGGATATACAGGTTCCTTCTTGAGATGACCCTGAGACACAGAATCACTGCCAGTATAGCCACTTTGGTCCTGATGGCCGCTTCGGCCCTTGTCTTTATCAAGTTGGGCGGCGAGTTTATGCCAATGATGGACATGCAATTCATGCCCATAGAGGTTGAGTTGCCCCCTGGAACCCCCGCTGACGCGACCAGGGCATACCTCGCGGAGGGCGCCAGGATAACCAAAGAATACCCTGATGTTAAGATAGTCTCCACGATGGTTGGTTCCGGTGGATTCATGTCCGCTTTCGGCTCGACCGCTGATGTCAACCAGGGAACCCTGTTTCTCGTGATGAAACCTGCCGAACAGAGAAAGAGATACGCAACCGAGCTGGCTCAGGAGATCATCCAGAGGATGCCCCCTTATTACGGAGCGAAGGCGTTGGTTTCCAACTACCAGTCCCAGATGCTCGCCGGGGGAATGCCCATAGAGATACACATATACGGTCCTGATGTCAATGTCCTGGCAGAGCTTGGCGAGGAGGTGGTCGGCAGGATAAAGGATATACCCGGTATAATCAGCCCGGATGTCTCGGTTGAGCTGGCAAAGCCTGAAATGAAGGTTGTGGTTGACAAGGAGCGCGCCGCATACTACGGTTTGACAACTTACCAGATCGTTTCCGAGATAGAAGCCCTCACGCTTGGAAAGGTCGCTAGCAGGATGGAGGTAGAGGGGGATCAGCTCAATATCGTTGTCCGGGCCGATAGCTTGGACCGAACCCGGCTTGATAACGCGTGGATAAAGTCCCCGACCGGCGCGCTCGTCCCTCTTTCCGAGGTGGCGAACATAATCCCCAGCACTGGGCCCACCAAGATAGACCGGGAGAACCAGGTCCGGTTCATAAGGGTCACCGCTGACAAAAAAGGCCGTAGCCTCCAGGAGGTCAACCGCGATGTGAGTAAGGCGCTGTCCGGTTTCAAGACTCCCCCTGGCTACACCTGGGAAATGGCTGGAGAATCCCAGCGCATGGGTGAGATGATGCGCCAGATGTTCTGGGTCATCCTGGCCGCGGTCGTTCTTACATATATGATCATGGCCGCGCTATTTGAGTCCTTCAAGAGGCCCCTGGTGGTGATGTTCACCGTTCCTCTTGCTTTCATCGGCTCGGCTTTCGCGCTCTGGATTTCTGGGATGACCATATCCATGGTATCCCTCATGGGCCTGCTTATTGTCTTCGGTGTGGTGGTCAACAACGCCATAGTCATGATAGACCTGATTGACCAACTGCGGGCCCGCGGCACAGAGCCCTACAAAGCGGTTGTTGAGGGCGCTGTTCTTCGTCTCAGACCGATCCTGATAACCGCCCTGACAACCATTTTTGGCCTCGCACCCATGGCATTCATGAGGACCAGGGGCTGGGAGATGCGCTCGCCCACCGCGATAGCCCTGATGGGGGGCCTGATCACCGGCACTTTTGTCACCCTCCTAGTCATTCCCGTGGTCTACACCTGGTTTGAGGGGATAAAGACGAAGCAAAAACCAAAAGAACAGGAATAACACCGGGAAAGTGATGGGTTAATGAGATTGTCCCCACAGAGGTGCTTGCGTTAAAATATAAGCCTTTCTGGCGGCGTAGCCAAGAGGTAAGGCGACGGTTTGCAAAACCGTTATACCCCGGTTCAATTCCGGGCGCCGCCTCCTTTTATCCCAAGAGAAAGCTTGTCTGGCCACTGAGCCAAAAAGAAGCTTTGGCTTTCCTTACATAGAAGGCTCGCGGAGACGAGTTTTTTCCTTTGCTTTTTCTTGGGGTCCCGAAAGAGAAACCTGCCAATGAGGATCGTTGCTTTCTCCGGTAGCCCCAGAAAGGAAGGCAGGACCGCTAGACTGCTTTCCGAGCTTCTGGCCGCGGCTTCCGAGGCGGGGGCAGAGACCGAGATCGTTCACCTCTGTGATACGCCCGTGAGGCAGTGCATGGGCTGTTATTCCGAAGAACCCGACGACTGCGACCTTTCTCACTGCACCAGGGGCGAGCTCGCGGATGCCATGGCCGGCCTCTTTCAGAAGGTGATCTGGGCCGATGCCCTGGTCATAGGTTCCCCGGTCTACTGGTATAGCGTTTCGGGCCTCACGAAGACATTCATAGACAGATTGACTCCGCTTGAGAACAAGGAGAAATACCTTGACGGAAAGCCATGTGGCCTTTTGGCTGTTGCTGAGGATGAGGGCTCTGTTGCCGCGCTCGCGCCCATTGCCGTTGCCCTTTCCTGGATGGGACTGGTCATACCCCCATACGGGATCGTCTATGACAACACCATAAATCCTGATGAGGCCATAGAGGATGCCAGGCGACTTGGCAGGAACCTGGCCTGGCTTTGCGGCAGGCTCAGGGGTTATAATTTCCGCGATGGCGAGGCAGTGCGACCAGAAGAATAACCTGAATTTTTGCACATGCACCTATGAACCGTGTTCTCGGAAGGGTCTCTGTTGCGAGTGCGTAAAGTATCACCGGGGCATGGGGGAACTGCCGGGCTGTTTCTTTCCTCCGAATGCGGAGCGAACCTATGACAGGTCCCTGGAACACTTTCTGAGGGTTCAGTCAAAAGGATCGGGTCCTTCCTCCCATAGAACATAACGAGGTATTTATCATGGCTAGAACCTTATGGATCTTTGGACTCCTGATGGGTTTCCTGGAGGCTATCATCTTTCTCCTTTTTCCGCTTGACACATGGCCCGATCTTCTTGGCATGGCCCTACATTCCCTTCCAGGGCTTCTCGTTCTTGCCACGGCTATCCTGGGCATATGGTTCAGGAAGACCGCGGGCGTAATCATGTTCCTGGAGGGAGCCGCGCTCGCGGGCCTGTGGCTCACGAGGATGCCCCAAGTTTCCTGGCCCGCCTACCTGTTGATGCCCGGCGGCATGATGCTCGGTGGCCTCTTCCTTTTCCTGGGCGGCGTGGGATGGGCTCGCAGGGCCTGATCGGCTACCGGACGGATCATCTCGCTCACAACCCTTTGATTCATGGTTTTTAACCAACAACCGACACTAGCAACCGACAACTGACATGAGGTGGCATTTCCCCCTGATTTCCCTTTAATATTTATGGACACAGCGAGATGGTGGTTTCGTTTGTTTTTCTGGGAGGTCTGGTTTCTCAGGCCTTGTTTGCCAGGACATTTGGTGGCCCTGGCGATGACGGCGTTTATTCTATTTTCGCTTTACCCGATTCCAGCCTAGCGGTTGCCGGCTACACAGCGAGCTCCGGGGCCGGCGGAGCTGACTTCCTGATCATAAAACTATCCTCCTCCGGCAACCTTGATTGGGCCAGAACATTCGGAGGACCAGCTGATGACTGGGCCTACTCGGTGACCGGTGCATCCGATGACGGTCTGGCCATTGCCGGCTACACAGCGAGCTCCGGGGCCGGCGGAGCTGACTTCCTGATCATAAAACTATCCTCCTCCGGCAACCTTGAGTGGGCCAGAACATTCGGAGGCGTAGGTGAAGAGAGGGCTTATTCGGTTGCCCGGACATCCGATGATGGTCTGGCCATTGCCGGCTACACAGCGAGCTTTGGGGCCGGCGGAACAGATTTTCTGATCCTAAAACTATCCCCATCTGGAAACCTTGAGTGGGCAAAGACATTCGGGGGCCCTCAATACGACTGGGCATCATCCATTGCCCGGACATCCGACGGCGGACTCGCGGTTGCCGGCTATACTGCCAGTTTCGGGAATGGCGGGGCAGACCTTCTCGTGCTGAAGATTTCGTCCTCGGGGAACCTAGATTGGGCGAACACCTTCGGTGGGTTGGATGATGAGTGGGCTTATTCAATTGCGGAGATCCCCGGCGGCGACCTCGTTCTCGCTGGTTACACCTCCAGCTTTTCCGCCGGGCCATCCGATGCCCTGGTTTTGAGAATAAGCCCAACCGGAGACCTCCGCTGGGCCAGGACCATTGGCGGCGGAGCGGGTGACTACTCCTCCGGGGTAGCATGTTCTCCCGATGGGGGCCTGTTTTTTGCCGGGTATACCTCCAGCTTTGGCGCGGGCTGGGGAGATATGTTCCTTTTCGAACTGGGTTCCACGGGGAATTTAGTCTGGGCAAGGACATTCGGGGGCGCGGACGATGAACAGCCATCTTCCATCGTTGCTACTCCCCAGGCCGGGATAGTCCTCGCGGGCAGGACGATGAGCTCAGGCGCGGGCAGTTGGGACTGCGTCCTGCTCCAGATTGATACCAACGGGAACTACGCGGATTGCGTCTATGCCTGTTCTCCGACGGTCTCAGCCCCCTTTACCTTCACGACATTGCCCGCTGGCCTGGCAGATTGCATACCTTCCCAGGAAAATCCGATTCTCTCGGTTGCCACACCCGGGTTGGTTATTGCCGATGTCTGCCCCCCGGCCGTTCAGGAGAACGATGTTGCTCCCGATCACTCTATAATCTGTTCGCCCCTTCCGGGCGTCGTGCTTTTCGTTTCGCCGGAGGAACTTTTCCTCAGAATATATTCGGCCGATGGAAGACTCACCTGGTCAGGATGGCTCATGGAGGGTTATAACCGGATAACACTTGAGACAGGGATTTATTTCTGGAGGGCTGGAACATACAAAGGCAGGGTGGTTGTCCGTTAGCCCCTGAGTGCTCTCCCCTCGCAAGCCCAGTTGCGAAATTTACTCCCTGTTCACAAGCGGCTGAACCAGGCCCCCGAACCGGTTTATAATTTCCAGGATGATGTTCATTGCCCTTTTCATGGCCATCCGCTCCGAGACGGTAACCCTTGCCGACCTATCGGTCCTTGAGGACACGGTGCTCTCCAACCTTCTCATGGACGAGAGGATAAAGGTTTTCTTCGGAGAAGAGGTCATCATGGGAAGCTACCAGGGCCTGACCAGCGAGTTCTTGGTGGTCAACATGGGCGCGAGGCCCGTTTGGCTGAAGCAGGGTGAAATTGATTCCCTCCTGGTCATCCTTCCCCTACATGACAGGGTCATCTATACCAGGAAGGACAGGTTCATGGTCTCCCTGGCAGGGGCCGCGTTTACCGAGATAACCGCATTGGCCATAACCGCGGCCATGAGCGAGGAGCTCAAGGACAAGCTCTCCCTGCCCATCCTCGTCCTCTCGCCCTTCGTGGGCCTCGCGCTCGCGCAGGGCGCGGTGGGAAGCCCGGAGAAACACCCCTCGCCCACGAAGACCAGGCTCTTCCTCCTCTTGACCGAGGGAAAGCGGATTGGGGAGGGGATAAAGGCGCCGGAGGAATAGTTCCTTACTTCACTGCGACCCCGGCCTTCTCCTTTCCTGCAATCACGAAATACACCCCCGGCCTCAGCGGGCTTATCAGGGCCTTGCCCTTTATCTCCTTGCTGAGGACGAGCCGGCCCGCGGGGTCATAGATCAGGGCCGGGCCCTCATAGCCGGTTATGTAGAAGCCTCTGGCCGCGGGAACCAGTGCGAGCTTTCCCTTATGTCTGGCCGGCCCCTCCTGCACATCCAGAGGCGTCAGGATGAGCTCCATAACCCAGTTGCCAGAGTAGGAGGTGCAGGCACTCTCCCAGTTTACGCCATCAACTGAGAACACAGTGCTATACCAGGGGTGACATGGCCCGTCGTCAAGGGTTGCGGGTTCCTGGCCCTGGGCGTGCCACTGTGTGCACCAGATCCAAACAGTATCCCCCGTGTGAAGGAATATGCTATCCCCAAAGAAAACCTCGTAGAAGCCGTAGCCGGTGGAGTGAAAGGCGCCTGAATCCAGAACGGAGATCGGATGCACACGATCCCCCAGGCACAGCCTCATAATCCCTGATGAGTCCATCGATTCCCAGATGTGAACCCTGCCGGAGTGAACGGCTCTGCCGTCGTAGTCTGAGTCTATGGGGAGGATGATGGCCCAGTGGAGATAGCCGCCGAGGGTAAGTCCTGTATGGTCTTCCCCAGCGCTGTTCGTATAATACCAGCGAAGGGTATCTCCGTTGGACTGGGACAGGAGAAGCAAAGCAAACCAGGTCATTTCACTCACCCATTGGTCGTATTTCTCGGGCTATCAGGTTGTTTCCAAACATAAAACCCTCTTCATATGGGCCTATATGATAACCAAAAAGGGGTGGACGATCAGGGGCCTGTTTAAGCCGAGCTCGCGCGTGGCCCGATTCCCGACTACTGGCCAGATCCTCCCGCGCTGTCAGTTTCCAGGCTATCCCCGATATTCACGGGGTTCTCTCCCCTCATCCCCAGCCTCCTCTCAGCTATCATCCTTATTATGGCCGGGTCCTTCAAGGCCTCCCGCCTCGCTTCTAAAGCGAGCGTCCTCGCCCTCGCGTGCAGGAGCTCCCTCTCAACCGCGGCGCGCTCAGCCTTCACGCGGATCAGGCTGTAAAGGGTGGTTCCCAGGTAATAGAGGAGCAGGAGGCTCCCCGCGATTAAGAGCCACCTGATTACGCCTTTTGCCCTTGTCTTTCTCGCCAATTAGCTCAGTTTGAACGCGCTTATCCCTGGAAACCTGGCCCCGTGGTTCAGCTCCTCCTCTATGACCAGGAGCCTGTTGTATTTCTCCACCCTTTCGGAGCGACACGGCGCGCCGGTCTTCATCATGCCAGCCCTCATGGCAACCGCAAAGTCGGATATGAAGGTGTCCCCGGTTTCACCTGACCTGTGGGATATGAGGGTCGTGTAGCCCGCAGAGTGCGCCAGGTGAACGGCCGCAATGGTCTCGGTCACCGTGCCTATCTGGTTGAGCTTGATGAGCGCGGAATTCGCGACACCCTCGGATATTGCCCTCGCGATTATCCTCGGGTTGGTCACGAAGATGTCGTCCCCAACGATCTGGACCTTCTTGCCCAGCCTTTCGGTCATGGCCTTCCAGCCATCCCAGTCGTCCTCCGCCAAGCCGTCCTCTATGAGGACTATGGGGTAATCCTTGACCAGGGCCTCGTAAAAATCAATCATGCCGGCTGTGTCCTTTTTCTCGCCATCAAGGAGGTATGTGGTGCCGCTGTAGAACCCGGAGGCCGCGGAGTCCATGGCCAGTGAAACCTGACCACCAGGCTTGTAGCCGGCATTTTCTATGGCCCTCATCAGGAAATCCAGCACCTCTCTTGTTGTCTTTATCCGCGGCGCAAATCCTCCTTCGTCTCCCACGGCGATCGCATGACCCGCTTTCTTTAAAAGATCGCGAAGGGTCTGGTAGACCTCCGCTCCTGCCCGGTAGGCATCTGAGAACGACTCAAACCCGTGCGGCGCGATCATGAACTCCTGGATGCTGAGGCCGGAGTCAGCGTGCGCGCCACCGTTTATCACATTCATCATTGGAACGGGCAGGAGATCAGCCCTGATGCCTCCAAGATACCTGTATAAAGGAAGCCCCAGGTGTTCGGACGCGGCCCTGGCCGCGGCCATTGATGTCCCCAGAATGGCGTTGGCGCCCAGGTTGGTTTTGTTTTCCGTCCCGTCAAGATCAAGAAGGAGCTTGTCTATCTCTGCCTGAGCGAGCGCGTCCTTTCCAACGAGAGCCTTGGCTATCGGGCCGTTGACGTTGTGAACCGCTTTAAGGACACCCTTGCCCCTGAAACGGGAAACATCACCATCTCGCAGTTCAAGCGCCTCTCTTTTCCCGGTTGAGGCTCCTGAGGGCACAGTTGACCTGCCAAGCGAACCATCCTCCAAAAGGACATCCACCTGGACAGTTGGGTTCCCCCTTGAGTCAAGCACCTCCCTTGCTTTTATGCGTTCTATTCTCATGGCAGTTCTCCCTGAGGCCAGAAATTATAGCTCCGGCATTGCATGCCAGCGCAAGCTTGCCTTAAAGTTTTCGGCCTGTGGCAAGAATAACCCCAACCCGGATGGTCCTCCTTGGGAAGAAGCGCCAGCGTAAGCTCGCGACCGACGGCGCGAGCTTGCTTAGGAACAAGCGTGAGGCCCTTCTAGCTGAATTCATGGCCCTGATAAAACCCCTCCTTTCCCAGCGCAAGAGCCTGGACGAGAGGACTAAAAAGGCCCTTTCCGCGCTCGCGATTGCCATGGGCGTGGACGGCCCGGAGGCACTCAGCTCAGCCGCGATGGCCTCTGGCCATGACCTCCTCATTGATGTCAAGGACAGGAAGGTATGGGGCGTTCACCTCCCAGCCGTAGAGTCAGGCGGGACGGCCAGGGGACTCCTTGCCAGGGGTTATTCCCCGATTTCAGTGACCAGCAGGATAGACTGGACGGCCGAGGAATTTGAACAGCTCCTGGAGGCCGTTCTCGCGCTGGTGCCGACCGAGGTTAAGCTCAAGAAGATGGGCCTTGAGATAAAAAAGACAACCCGTCGCGTTAATGCCCTGGAACAGAAGATAATCCCCGATCTTGACGCGGAGATAGCCTTCATCAGGCAGGTTCTTGAGGACAGGGGGAGGGAGGACACATTCCGGCTCAAATTGCTTAAGGCTAAATCAGAGAAAAAGGGCGGAAGATATTAGCTGGTGATGCACTGGTTTCATCCCGATAGCTATGAAACGAACCCTCTCCCCCCCATAAAAGCTTATACCCAGCCCATATTGTAGTCCCTAAGCTGATCGCAACCAGGTTGTGCTTGTTTCGGGCCGCGTTCAGGCAATATCCTATGCGCTTGAAGATTCTGGTCGTTAACTGGCAGGATATCAGGAACCCCTTTGGTGGTGGTGCCGAGGTTTATCTACACGAGGTTTTCGGCCGGATAGCCCGAATGGGCCACGAGGTTCACATCCTGGTATGTGAGGTGCCGGGCCTCCCATCAGACGAGAACATGGATGGACTCCTGGTTCACAGGCGCGGTTCCCGCAACATCTTCAATTACCAGCTCCCCGGTATATATAAGAAGGAATTCTCAGGGGAGGGTTTTGACCTGGTGATTGAGGACCTGAACAAACTGCCCTTTTACACCAGAAGATTCGTCAGGGGACCTCGTGTGGCCTGTCTGGCAATGCACTTTTTTGGCAGAACGATATTCCAGGAACTGCCCTTACCCCTCGCTCTCTATGTCTATCTCTACGAAAACAGCATAAGGTATTGCTACAGGGGATTGCCCTTTGCCGTTATATCCGAGAGCACCAGAGAGGACCTCGTTAAATGGGGATTTCCCCGCGAGGGAATACAGATCATATATTCGGGCGTGGATATGGAGGCTTACCGACCCGGAGAGAAATTCCCGGAGCCAACCGTGGTCTATGTGGGACGCCTCAAGAAATACAAGAAGATAGAGCTTGCAATGGAGACGGTTGCTCGCGTGGCGACCGAAATTCCCCTCAGGTTTCACATTGTTGGCGATGGCGAATACAGGCCTGCTCTTGAAAAATTCGCCGCTAGCAAAAAGATGGATGGGTATACCGTCTTTCACGGGTTCATACCCCAGTCCGAGAAGTCCCGCCTCCTGGCGGGCGCGTGGGCCATGGTAAACACATCGGTCAAGGAGGGTTGGGGTCTGGTCAACACCGAGGCCCAGGCCTCCGGAACCCCGGTCGTCGCGTTTGATGTCCCCGGCATAAGAGAGTCCCTGGCGCCGGGGAAAACTGGCTTCCTCGTTCCGTTTGGCGACACGGTAGCGCTTGCAAGGGTTCTACGGGAGATATTGGTGAACGACGAACTGCGTGCCAGGATGTCCGCGGAGGCCAGGGAGTGGGTTAGCCAGTTCTCCTGGGACAGGGCCGCCAGGGATACCCTGGCCTGGCTTGAGGGGTTGATGGAGGCAAGATGAGATACTGCAAGGGAACAAAACCCTTATTCTGGGTCTCTAATTTTCTCAGGGATACGAAACCTTTACGGAGGTGATGATGTCAGGACTAATGATTGCACTGATGGCGGGCATTGCAACGCCCATGGATGTAGGCATAGGCGGTGTCTTCTACATGGAGACCGATAGCCCGCAGACCAAGTTCTACGGCGCTGAGGCCGAGTTCCTCGCGCACCTGATGCAGGAACAGCTCTATCTCAGGACCGGCATACTCTACTTCATCAAGGGCGAAGGCGACTACACGACTATTGGCCTGGGGTCAGGTGTTGGCTGTTTTGGTGGGGCATCCGTGGATGCGCTTTACTACTTTGTAAAGCAAAAGACCAACAAATACAAGATGAGTCCGTATGTCCTGGGTGGCTTCTACTTCAGCAAGGCGAGCGACTACTCCTTCTATGGTCTCAAGGCCGGCGGCGGAATCTCTTTCCCGTTCGGGAAGAAATCCCCCATGAGGTTCTTCGGCGAGGCTGGAGCGCTCGTTGATGGCTTCTCCGCGCCGGATCCCGTTGGCTCGGACAACGCCATAACCGCGTTTGCCCGTGGAGGCATCAGGTTCAACCTCATAAAGTAAGATCTGGGTGAACAGGAAAACCATGGCGGGCCGAATGGCCTGCTTTTCTGTCCCGTTTTACGCCGCCACAGCCCATCCTTTCGGCAATCCCAATGGGGAGTCAGTCTTGAGTCCCAGGGAATCCGGTTCTGGGCGTTCTTCCTTTAGAATCCGGCAGATTAGAAAAGCCGCGCCGGGAAACCAGGCTTAATTCCCCAGCTTCTCCCTGAGAGACATGAGACCCGTGTCATCCGGATAGGATGCCATCAAAGCGTCCAGGTAATAAATGGCTCTCTTTTTGTCTCCCCTTCTGAGATGTATCTGGACCAGGTCCCTGTAGACCCCGTTGAAATCAGCGTCCCTGTCCCTTGCCTCGCGGAACAATTCCGGTTTCTGGTATATGTCCGCGAGATACAAAAGCCCATCCGGATCGCCCAACAGAAACTGGGTGAAAAAGGCCTGCGCCGCATCAGTGTATTGACCGGCAATAACTAGACCCTTGCCCAGCGTCCTGAGAACAAAAGGGTCAATTATGCCATCCATAAACGCTTTCCGAGACCACAGGATGAGTTTCCCTTCGTGGCCTCTTGCGTAGAGATACTCCAAGTAAGATAGATATATCCCCCTGTCACCCGGAAAATCGCTGATCCCTTTCTCGTAAAGGAACGAAGGGTCCTGGCCACAGGCAACCGCGGCCTTGGCCGCGAGGATGTAATCGGTTGGCCCTATTTGTGATCGTGAGAGGGCCTCTAAGGCTCCAGGATAATCTTTCTGACTGAAACTTTCCCGTCCGGCCAGCGCGGTTTCCAGCCCCTCAGGCCTTTCCCTGAAGCTCCAGGGCGAGACGAAGCTGAGGCACGAGAGCGTGAGCGCAAATATGGCCAGGAACCACCACATCAGCCTTGGCCTAACCAGTGCGACGATAAACCCTATCGTTGCCGCCGATAAGGACACGATGAACATCGGCCAGTTCCTGACCAGCAGGGCCAGGCCAATGTATCCTACCCCGACAAGCGCGGCCCTGACCCACCGGTTTTCCAGCGGCCTGGCAAAAGCCACCAAGAAAAATGTGATAGCGATTCCCAGCGCCAGGCCCGGCGGAACAAACCCTATGACGCCCTCCCTGGCCCAGGCCATAGCGCCCAGGTAGACGAAAAATCCAGCGCCAATGCCGAACGCTGTGGAAAGGCCCCTTTCCCTTGCCAGAAAAAAGAGGCCCAGGCATGGCCCCGCGGCCAGCGCGAGTCCCGCCGGCCCCAGGAATCCGGCCCAAGCAAGGCAGAGCGTGAGGTGAACCGGACTTCTCGTTCGCGCTGATACTCCAGCGAATAGCGCGGAGAGCATTGGCGCGATCAGCGCGAGGTAGTCAAGTGATTTCACGGATATGTATATCCCGGACAGGAACCTGTAACCCAGAGAGAAACCAAGGAGAACTGTTCCAGCCAACGCTATGCCCCTTGGATCAAGGAGCCTGGCGGCTTCTTCCCCTTGTGCCAGGAGGAGTATTGTGGCCCCGGCCGCCAGGACGCCGACCCTGAGCGCAAAGGCTCCTGGCAGGAGGCTAACCTCCATGGCAGGAATCAGAAGGGGAAGAACCCACGCCAGGATGGTTATGGCGCTGGCCAAAAGGGCCGCAGGGAGTGCCTTTTTCCAACCTGTTTCAAGGCTGTCCAAGAAAACCACTATGAGGAAACCTGATAGCGCCAGTAGCCCCGTCCAGTTGAACGCAATTGGTCCTGATAGCGAGAAAAAGCCCTGCCAAACCAGCAGAGGAATGAGACAGAGCGGATTTGTCCTTCCCCTTATCCCAATGAGGTGCCTTACTAGCGTGAGGCCGGATAAAACCGCGAGAAAGAACACGGCCGCAGAAAAAATTGCGCTAAAAGCAAACGAGCCTGATACTACACCACCCACCAGCGCCAGAACTACTATAAGACCGACATCAGTAAATCTCATATCTGAAGCCCCCCTCTCTCAGCTTGTCAATAAAACCATCCCCATCAAACCACTCCAGATAGCAGAGGAGCTCTATTGCCCTCTCGCGCTCGCGAGTATGTGTGAATGCCGCGTCAATTCGTTCAGGGGGGAGCCACCCCGCCCTGTCGGCCCACTCCATAAAGATGAACCCGTCTCTTCGGGCGAGCGCGTCAATCACTCCTATGTCCTCAACATCAACCGGGCCCTCGGTCCTGTAGAGATCAAAGTGATAGAGCCTGAGCCCGTTTTTCTCGTAGATGTTCGCGAGGGTGAAGGATGGACTCTTCACACCAGCAAGTCCCAGGGAATCCGCGAAACCCCTCACGAACTCGGTCTTGCCGGTGCCCAGCGGACCAAAGAGGGCAACAAATGTTCCTGGGACCAAGAACCCCGAGAGCAGACCGCCGAGCTCGCGGGTCTTTTCCGGTGAACCGGAAATTACCCTAATTCCCCAGGAGAATTCTCGCGATGACCTTTGGGTATAGCTCATGTTCGGCCTCGTGTATCTTTGCCTCCAGGGTTTCTATTGTGTCGTTTTCCTCTATCCTGACCGGAACCTGATCTATTATCGGTCCCGTGTCCACCCCCTCGTCAACAAAATGCACTGTGACGCCCGTGACCTTCACTCCGTAGGTCCAGGCCTGCTCAATCCCGCGTAGGCCCGGAAACGATGGCAAAAGCGCGGGGTGAATGTTCACTATCCTCCGATCAAACGCCCTAACTATTTCCGGCGGGAGGATCCGCATGTAGCCGGCTAAAACGACCAGGTCAGGCGACAGCTCCTGCAGGAGCTCAAGAAGCATCCTGTTGTAAAGCTCCTTATCCCCGATGGCTTTGTAATCCAGCACCTTCGTCGGAATGCCCAGATTCTTCGCCCTCTCTATTATGAACGCCTTCGGGTTGTCGGTTACCATCGCGGCTATTTCTATCGGGAGCTTTTTGTCCCTGATATACTCGGCTATTGCCTGGAAATTACTGCCATTTCCAGATCCCATCACGACGATTTTTTTCATTTGGGACAAAGGATAAGGCCGGCGGTCGCATCTGGACAACCAGGATCGTTAACATTTAGTTAGTCCCTCCGTCAGTCAGTCAGTTAGTTAGTTATTAGCCCTGGTTTTAATCGGCCACCAGTTGTATATTGGTGCCTCATTAACAGATCTTACCGAAAGCAGTTGATCCCTCCCCGCGGATGGCCTTATACTTTTCGGCCCACCAAAGGGTAGTGGAGTATTTTATGAAAGTAAGGGCTTCGGTAAAGAAGATGTGTCCGCGGTGCCGGATAATACGGCGCCGGGGCAGGGTCAGGGTTATCTGTGATAACCCCAAACACAAGCAAAGACAGGGCTAGTCTATGGCGAGAATAGGCGGTGTTGATCTTCCGAAGAACAAGCGGGTTGATGTGGGGCTAACCCACATATTTGGCATCGGGCACACTACTGCTATAAGGCTTCTTGCCGGAGAGGGAATAGACCCGGGCAAAAGGGTGAAAGACCTCACCGACGATGAGGTCCAGGCCCTCCGAAAGGCTATTGAGGCCTACAGGATAGAGGGTCCCCTCCGGACCGAGATCAGCCAGAACATCAAGCGTTTGGTGGATATAGGTTGTTACAGGGGCCTGAGACACAAGATGGGCCTCCCGGTCCACGGTCAGAGAACCAGGTCAAACGCTAGGACCCGTAAGGGGCCCCGCGGCAACATGTTCAAGAAAACAAAGAAGAGGTAAAAATTGGCCAGGAGAGACAGGGCACGTGCGGCGTCCCGCAAGAGAAAGATCAGGCGGACAGAGAATGTAGGCATAGTCCACATACACTCCACCTTCAACAACACCATAGTGACCGTAACGGACAACGACGGCAATGTCATAACCTGGTCGTCGGCTGGGACACTGGGTTTCACCGGAACCAGGAAAGGGACACCTTTTGCGGCCTCAAGGGCGGCTGAATCAGCCTGCCGGGAGGCAAAGAGCCTTGGCATAGAGAAGGTGGAAATAAGGGTAAAGGGCCCTGGCCCTGGCCGGGAAGCCGCCATGAGAGCAGTCGGTGCGGCAGGCCTATCGGTGTTTGCCATAAAGGACATAACGCCAGTTCCCCACAACGGTTGCCGGCCACCAAAGAGGAGGCGCATGTAAATGGCACGCTATACGGGATCAAAATGCAGGCTCTGCAGGAGGGAGGGCGAAAAACTCTTCCTTAGGGGCGAGAGATGCTCCGGAGGCAAGTGCGCCTACGACAAAAGGCCCTATCCTCCGGGCATGCATGGCCTCCGCAAAAAGGGCCGCAAGACATCCATTTACGGAACGCAGTTGCGCGAGAAGCAGAAGGTGAAGAGGATATATGGGGTGCCGGAACGCCAGTTCAGGCTCTATTACATGAAGGCCTCACGAATGCCTGGCAACACCGGCGAGAATTTTCTTTCCCTCCTGGAAAGGCGCCTTGACAATGTTGTTTTCCGGCTCGGTTTCGCCAAGTCAAGGTCTCAGGCAAGGCAGTTTGTTTCTCACGGCCACATCAGGGTTAATGGAAGAAAGGTCAACATTCCCTCCTATACCGTAAGGAAGGGGGACAAGATATCGGTGGATGAGGACTTCGTTTCCAACCCGGAGGTTGTTTCCGCGGTTGAGTCGGTTTCCGCGGCCTCCGTGGCATCGTGGCTCGTCAGGACCGAACCTTTCGCGGGTATGGTCGTGGAGTTGCCAACCAGGATAGATGTGACCCACCCGATAACCGAGAGGCACATAGTGGAGTTTTACTCCAGATAAGGAGAGTTAAAGATGTTTGAAATGGTTCTGCCCGTTGGTTTTCATACCGAGCGCCTTGAAGGCCATTACGGAAAATTTGTCATATCCCCGCTTGAGAGAGGATATGGGGATACCGTTGGCAACTCCCTGAGGCGCATTCTCCTTTCATCCATAAAGGGCGCCGCGTTTGTTGCTGTCCGGATAAAGGATGTCCTGCACGAGTTTTCCACCATACCGGGCGTTCTTGAGGAGGTCCCAATCATAATCCTGAACCTCAAGCGTCTTCGCCTCGCCTTTGATCCCAAAGCTGATGACAGGCAGGAACTCTACCTCAGGGCCAGGGGAAAGGGCGAGGTAAGGGCTTCGGCCATAGAGGTTCCACCTGGTGTGGAGATAATCAATCCCGAAGAGTATCTCTTTTCCATAACGGGCGAGCTAAAGGATGACGAGATATACGCTGAATTGACGGCGATGCGTGGCATGGGGTTTATTCCCGCGGAGAGCTACCCGGATTCCATTAAGGAAGGTTTCCCCGCTGGGACCATATTCCTTGATGGATTGTTCAACCCGGTCAAGAGGGTCAACTACTCGGTTGAGAATGTCCGGGTCAAGGCCGCGATGGACAAGGAAAAGCTTAATCTAGAGATATGGACAGACGGGACACGGAAACCGGACGAGGTTTTTTCCGAGGCCATGGAGATCTTCGGCCACCTTGCGGAAAGACTGCAGGTAAAGCTGGAAGCCCCGCCATTGCCATCATACGAGGAACGCAGGCTCAGGTTTGAACAGCGCCAGCGTATCAGGGCCATCATATCCCAGCCTATTGAGTCCCTTGAGCTCCAGAAGAGAACCCTGACATGCCTTAAGGATGCTGGTTTTGTAACAATAGGCGACCTGGTCGTTAAGACGGCCAAGGAGATGCTCAAGATAAAGAATTTCGGCGAGAAATCTCTCAAGGAAATCAGGGAAGTCCTTGAGAAGTTTAACATGGACTTCGGCATGGACCTTTCGGAAGTCCTGAGGGAGGAGGAAGAGCTGTGAGGCACCGCAAAAGAGTAATTAAGCTGAACAGGGAGCCGGAGCACCGGAAGGCCCTCATTAGAAACATAGTAAGAGGGCTTTTTCTCTCCGGGAGGGTGGAAACAACCCTTGCCAGGGCTCGTGCGGCCAGGCAGGTTGCTGAGCGTTTGATAACCAGGGCAAAGGAGGACACGGTCCACAACAGGAGGGAGGCCAGGCGATTCCTGGTTGACAGGGTTTTGACCAACAGGCTCTTCACGGACATAGCCCCGGTTTACAGGGAGAGGCCCGGCGGCTACACCCGTATAGTAAAGCTCGGCCCTCGTCGGGGCGACTGCGCGGAGAGGGTTATCCTTTCCCTCGTTGGGTTTGGTGAAGAGAAGAAGTGATAGGGGCCTCCGAATCTCCCTCTCGTGTTGGAAGGCCTGATGCATGATCTTTAGGCCGGCACGGTTTCTTCCCCGACATACTTTTACTTCGCTACGAGATTGCCTCAGCTACTGATTTGAACCATCCCCTCTCACCCCACCTTTTGCGCCTGGAAAAGCCAGGCCGCTACACCGGCGGGGAGGTCAACTCAATCTTCAAAGAAAACCCCGTTCTCCGCTGGTGCCTGGTCTATCCGGACATCTACGAGATGGGAATGAGCAACCTCGGCCTTTCCATCCTCTATGAGATTCTCAACGCGAGGCCAGGGGTTAGCGCGGAGAGGGCTTTTTTGCCTTGGCTTGACGCGATTGCGGTCATGAAGAGAGAAGGGATCCCCCTTTTCAGCCTTGAGACGAGGAGTTCTCTTTCGGATTTTCATGTTATTGGCATAACCCTGCAGACCGAGCTCACATACACGAACGCGCTGAAGGTTCTTGAGCTTTCTCAGATCCCCATTTTGTCCTCGGAGAGGGACGATCGCCACCCCTTGGTTTTAGCTGGCGGCCCTTGCACGGGGAACCCTATTCCCCTCTCTCGTTTCATTGACGCTTTCGTGATAGGAGACGGCGAAGAAATTGTCCTTGAGATGGAGGGTCCCCTTTTGGCCTGGGCCAGGAATGACCTGCGGCGGGACGAGGTTCTCTCGGAGCTGGCCAAAATAGACGGGATTTATGTTCCGGGCCACAATCAGCGGGCCAAAAGGAGAATAGCTGAGCTCACCCCTTGCCCAACAAAGCCAGTTGTTCCAAATATAGGCATAACCCACGACAGGCTCACGATTGAACTTACCCGAGGCTGTCTGGCCGGTTGCAGGTTTTGCCAGGGCGGGTTCTGTTCCAGGCCCCTGAGAACCAGGCCGCTGGATGAAGCCTTGCGCTTGATCCGGCAAGGTATTCTGGCAACGGGTTGGGAGGAGATCGGGCTCTCTGGTTTCTCACTCTCTGAGTATCCCTGGCTGGCAGAGGTCATCGCCGGGATACGGGAAAGCTTCCCTGGAACCAGAGTTTCCATGCCATCCCTGCCAGCGGACGCGCTTGACGAACTCCTTCCCCTGCTTGAAGGTTCCAGAACCTCTTCCTTCACCCTTGCGCCTGAGACGGTCTCGGCCCGGCTCGCCAGGGTCATAAACAAATCCGTGCCCCCGGAGGCAGTTGAGAAAAGCCTTAGAGCGGCAAGGCGTTTCCGGGTAAAACACATAAAGCTATACTTCATGATCGGCCTCCCCACCGAGACGGAGGCCGATCTCATTGAAACAGGCAGGTTCCTCGGGGAGATTGCCAGGTCTTTTTCCTCATTGGATATAAAGGCTTCCTTTGCTACCTTTGTTCCCAGGCCTTTCACCCCTTTCCAGTGGGAAGCGCAGATCGGGCCAGACGAATCGCGAGAGCGTTTCAGCATTATTAGGTCACAGGCAAAAGCGAGAAACCTTAGCCTGACCCTGAAAGACCCCTTTGGTTCCCTCCTGGAGGGCATTCTCGCGAGGGGAGGGGAGGAGCTAGGTGATGTTATCCTTTCAGCTCACGAACAGGGCGCTCTCTTTGATGATTGGAAGGAGTGCGCGAGGCCTGATGTCTGGAGAGAGGCATTTGAATCGCATGGTCTGGCGATAGAGAATTACCTGGGAGCCAAAGACCCAGGTTCGCCCATGCCCTACGATTTGATTGATCCGTGTATCGGCCGGAGCTACCTCGTGGCCGAAAGAACTAAGGCGATGAGCGGTCAGATGACCACATCCTGTCGCGATGGTTCCTGCTCTGATTGCGGCCCGTTCAGGTCAGAAGCCTGGCCGAATTGCTTTGGCCTCCCCAGGCCCGAGACCCGCCATCCCGCGCCCAGCCAGCAACCGGTAAAAATCAACGAACAGATGAAGGGTTTCGTGATCACCCTGTCCAAGGAGGGGCCGGCCCGGTTTCTGTCCGGGAACGACACCATGAGGGTTTTGCTCAGATCGGTTGCCAGGGCCGGCTTTCGGTTAAAACACACTCATGGATATGTGAAGAGGCCCAATGTTAGCGCAGGGCCGCCCGCGCCATTGGGCGTGGCATCCCTGGCAGAGATGTTTCACATTCAGATTGATGCGGATGATCCCGCGCTTTTTTCAGAGAGCCTGGCAAAGGCTTTGCCTCACGGGTTCGGCCTCGTATCATGCCAGGAGGGGGAAAAACCGGCCTGGGCAAGGATAATCGGGATAATATACGAGCTTCCGGAGGGCATGACCCGCCTTAAAATGGTTGAGGGCCTTGATGTTATGGGAAGAAAACTCATTCACAGGATTGGCTCCGGCAGTTTCCCGGCGCTATTTATTGAGGCCTTTGGTCCGGACGCGGACATGTCTGGACTGGTGAAAGAGGGATATGTTTGGGATGCCGAAACATGATTCTGAACTCGTTATCGGGATTGAACGGCCGGCCCTGATTGCTCCATAATCTTTGGGTGCCCGGAAAACCCAAAATTGCCCTCGTGCTCGGCGGCGGCGCGGCCAGGGGTTTCGCGCATGTTGGTGTCGTGAAGGCACTGGAGGAGATTGGTTTTGTGCCTGACCTCGTGGTGGGTTGTTCAATGGGCGCGCTGGTGGGTGCTTTTTACGCGGATGGGGTGAAATCCCACATAATGCTCGGCATAACTAAGATGGTCTCCGGAACGAAGAAGAAGGCCTCGGACTTCATCCCGGCAAAGCCATCAGCCTCCGCGCTCTTTGATGTTTCAAAGATAGAGGAATTCCTGGTGGATTTCTTCGGCGAGCGAAAAATTGAGGACCTTTCCGTGCCGTTCGCGTGCGTCGCGGTGGACATCATGGAGGGCGAGGAACTTGTTTTTGACTCCGGCCTACTTGCCCCGGCGGTCAGGGCATCAATTTCCATACCCGGCGTTTTTCCTCCCCTCAAGAGGGGGAAGATGATCCTGGTTGACGGCGGCTTACTTGATCCGGTGCCGGTCAGGGTCGCTCGCGACCTGGGGGCCGAACAAGTGATAGCCGTGAATGTCATATCCCGAAGAAGGCGCGAGCCCAGGAGGCTCGCGCTCAAGAAACCACTTGGTGTTGAGAAAAAGATGAAGCTCTTAGCCGAGATAGTCAACGAGATAGAGAGGCTCCGTGAGTTCAACATATTCAGGCTTACAGAAAAAGCCGTCCTCACGATGGAGGCCGCGATAGTTGAAGAAAGCCTTACCGGGGAAGGCGCGCCTGAGATGGTAATAGATGTTCCGGTTGAGGATATCGGCTACATGGAGTTTCACAGGGCAGAGGAAGCCGCGCAGAGGGGATACGAAACACTGAGATCCGCTATTGGCCCCAGCCGCGCGTTGACAGGATTCTTGAAGTGAAACCCGGCGCTTTGATGCTCGCGTGCGTTAACGGGCCGGCTCCCGAGAAAGCGGATTCGGACAAACCAGCACCAGCTGAAACCACTTAGACCCCCTTCCTGCAGGCCTCTTGGCGCGGTTTTTAGAATTGACTAGCTGAAAATCCCTGCGTTCAGCGGAAGTGGTTCGTCCCCTTGAGGCACAATGGACCGGGTCATTACTGAGATTCATTCGCGCGAAAGTGGGTTCAACGATCTTGACTTGGAATACTGCTTAACCCCTTGGTTGATCCTTGCCAAGTCATTCTTGATAATATCACCATGATGGTTTTTTATCTCGTCCTCGCGTTTGGCGGGCCAGAGGGAAACCTTGGCCACACCTCTCCTCAGGCGGTAGAAACCCTGGCAGTTGACGATGGCGTGGCGACCGGCATAGCGGCCCTGCCGATTCCTGGTGGTATTGAGCTGGTCAGATTACCCGTGTCCCAGCCCGGCCGGATAACGACCCTCTTATACTATCCGGGAAGGCTGTTGGGCCTTGAGACCCCGATCCTGCACTGGATTGTCTTCAACGACGACGGCCCCGGCGGACTGCCCGGAACCCCATTGGGTTTCGGGACCGTGACGAGCCTGTCCTACGATAGCTGGTATCCAGTGAATGTGGCCAGCCAGTATATTATCGTGAACCCTGGCTATGTCTATGTTGGCTGGATGTGTGATACCTCCCTGAACCCCCTTGTGTGGTATCAGAACTGGTATGATTCGGCACGGGGCGGCCACAACTACACCTTCAGCCTCACGGATACCGCTTGGGTGGAGGATACGCTAACCCCAGGTGACTACATGGTCAGGGCAGTTCTTGAGACAGTAGATGTTGAGGAGGGTTCTTCAGGCCCAGTCCGGCCCTCGGTTTTCCCTAACCCATCCGCGGGTAGGGTGGAATTCCTCGTTGGCTATGGCCTTACTGGTTCACTTGTCGTTTATGATGCCGGCGGCAGGCTTATTCTTAGGAAGGAATTTGTTGGCCGCCTCGGTATCAACCTGGACAAAGGGGTCTATATCTACAACCTGAACGGGGAAACCGGAGTCCTGATGGTGCGATGACAACGGTTTTTAACCTATATCCACGACCCTTCTCAGCTGGGCCAGGATTCTTTCCCTGGCTATGCCCTCCACTATAACATCAACCGCTCCTTCTGGACAGGTGACCGCGCACCTCCCACAACCCTTGCAAAGTTTCTGATCTATCATTGCTACCCCATCCATTGATATTGCCCCCATGGAGCAGGCGGACAGGCATTCCCCGCACGCGTTGCATTTCTCGTTAACCCTGACCGTTATGCCCTCCAGGCGTCTGATCCTCTCCTGTATCTGTGGGGCGACGAGCGGGGTGTAACGGAACAGACAACAGCACTCACAGCAGAAGCAAACGCTCATCAGGCGTTTCCGATCAGGTATTCCCAGACCGATGTTGTCCATCTTGAACTTGCCGAACATGGGAACCAGACCCAGGTTTACCGCGCGCTCCGCATGCCGCAGACATTCTTCTCTGGTCGCGGGCCGGCCCCATGTCCTGTCTATACGCCGCGCGTCCCTGCCCAGGAATATGCAACCGATGTCCCTGGGGTAGTTCTTGCACTCAAACATCTCCCTGCAGGGGCAGGTGTGGAAAATGAAGCGGAAGCTGGCCTCGGCAATCAGGTATTCCAGCAATGCCATGGGCAGTGGCGTGTTCTCCGGGACAGGTAGTCGTGCGTTCACGGGGACAACGGTCATGTGGAGGTTGTAATCCCTGAACCAGGGGTGGAATATCTCGCCGAAGAAGGGTATCTGGGTTGTCAGGGCGGAGAACCTGTATAGGGGGTCAAGAAGCCCGATGTTCTTAAGGGACTTCAGGAACCCCATGACCGTCCAGAACTTGTTGGCCATCTAGAGGGGAATTTTAAGAGGATGGCGCGCGAGTTTTCAACTACAGTATCAGCTTGGGCCGGCTCAGGTTTTCTTTCAGCCAATAAGTTATTGCTACTTTATCAGAGCCCCCGCTCGTTATTATGCGTGAACATCCGCGCCTAACAATCCTATTGGTTTTCCAGGCAGGCAGACAAACCTGGCCCTGCGTTATAATTTCCCACTTGAAAAAGCATTTGGTAGTGTTCATGTTTTTCCTTGCATGCGCCGCGTGCGCGAAGGTCGGTTCTCCTCCTGGTAAACCAGAGCTCGTTGGGCCGACAGTGAGGATCATCTACCCCGCCAATGGAGACACTGTTTCAGACACCCTTGGCGTGCTGATTGACGCGATTGATCCCTCCGGCATCAGCCGCGTGGTTCTCAGGGCTGACGGGGAGGATGTCCGTGCCGACAGCCTCCCGCCCTACGAGATTGCCTGGCCTACACGCGATCTCTATGACCAGGAACACCTGCTTGTCGCAATAGCCTATGACATCTGGGACAATGAGGGTCGCTCGGATACCGTTAGGGTTTTCACCCTGAACGGCAACGAACCGCCACCGGATACTGGACGCAAAGGGATAAAATGAGGCCGGCAAGGATAGGCAACGCTTTCTTCGGCACCGGGGATCTTTCCTTTATTCTTGGGCCGTGTGTGATTGAATCTGAGAGCATGGCCCTTGAGACCGCTCTGGCCATAAAGGAGGTCTCCGAAAAACTGGGGGTCAGCACTGTTTTCAAGGCTTCATATGACAAGGCGAACAGGACATCCCTTGACTCGTTCAGGGGTCCCGGACTCTCCTTGGGACTTGAAATCCTGGCAGGGATTAAGGAGAAAACCGGCCTCCCGATCCTGACAGATATCCACCTGCCCCAGGATGCCGATCCCGTGGCCCGTGTCGTTGATGCCCTGCAGATTCCGGCTTTCCTTGTTCGTCAGACCGATCTTCTCATAGCGGCCGGCAAGACCGGCCTCCCGGTCAACCTGAAGAAGGCCCAGTTCATGGGAGCGAGCGACATGTTCTATCCAGCGAAGAAGATTGAATCGGTTGGCAACAACCGGATTCTCCTTACCGAACGGGGCACATTCTTTGGCTATCGCGACCTGGTGGTTGACATGAGGAACCTGCGGATAATGCGCGATCTGGGTTATCCGGTCATATTTGATGCCACCCACTCTGTTCAAAGTCCTGGCGGCCTCGGTAGTTCATCTGGCGGCCAGAGGGATTTTGTCAGGCCACTGGCCAGGGCCGCGGTCGCGTTCGGCGTTGACGGGATTTTCATGGAAGTCCATCCCGATCCGGAAAAGGCGCTTTCGGACCCTGCAACCCAGTTTCCCCTTTCTGAACTTGAGGAATTCCTTGAGGAACTCGTTGACCTGCACGGCATTTCCGGGTCATCCGTGGGGGGTTGCTAAGTTGACTTGCGCCGGCAAATACTTTAAAATTTGCACCGAGAGATGAAGGGGTTATACAAGGGACTTGTAGGTTGGGTATTGCTTTGCTTATCCGTTGCTGATGCCCAATACGAAGATTTCTCCCTTGACGCCAGGTCAATGGGTATGGCCAACACCGGGCTTCTTTTTTCGGGGGCCAGTGGCATAGACGGCGTTCCCTCAAGGCTCTTTGACATGAGAAGGCGGGAAATATCCTTCCAGTATGGCCTGCCGTGGTCAACCCCGGATCGCTCTGGTTACTTCGGCCTGGCCTACGCCACATCCCTGCTTGACAGGGTTTATGGTGGACTTTCATTCCAGCATAGGTTCATAAAGGACACAACGGGCAGCTTTGGTGAGGATTGCCTTTCTGGCGCTTTCTCATATGCGTTCCCGAGAATGGTAGTCGGAGTTTCCGCTAGGGCCCTGGGAAAAACAACATCCGGTGATTCCATTGCCCCGGTTGCTTTGTCCCGTTTTCCGGAGAGGGCCTCGGCCGGGCTCTCTGCAACTGTTTGGCCGGGACTTCCGGGTCTCAGGCTTGGTTTTGGCATTTCTGACATCGGTTCCGATGGTTCGCCCCTCTGCTTCTGGTCAGGAGGGGTTTTTATTTTGACCGGTGAGCAGGGCCGCATTTTCACCCCACTCCTGTCTTGGACACTGGGCTACAGGGATGGTGATCTTGGCCTCGCGGTGGGCGCGGAGACCTGGCTCTGGAACATCTGGGGGCTCAGGGGCGGGACCAGGATAGCTGGCGGCGAATCAATGGAATTCTCCTTCGGCACAGGTTTCAGGACCCTGCACATGGAATCCACGGATTGGGAGATAGACTACGCTCTGGTTATCCCCTATGGCATGGGCGACAGGTCAACTCCCAGCCACTGGCTCGGCCTGAAGGTTTGGCCGGGCGACGCCTACGCTAAGGACAAAGCACTGGCCCTTGCGGCTGAGCAGGAAGCCCTCCTCAGAGCGAGGGAGAGACAGCTTGACTCCCTGATGCAGGAAATGGCCAGGCTGAAAGAGGAGCTAGCCGCGGAACGCCAGCGTCTTGAGGAGGAAAGGGCAAAGCTTGAAGCCGAACGCAAGAATGTTGAGAAGATGCGCCAGGAGGCGTTGGACGCGCTCAAGAAGGTTGAAGGCCTCAAGATAGAGGAGCAGAAAGAGTTTATAAAGATAACCGCGGGTGAAAAGGCGATTCGTTTTACATCGGGTTCGGCCGACCTGCCCGTTGAGGGAGTGATTGTCCTGAAGAAGGTCTCAAGGTTCCTGGCCTCCTACCCGAAGTATCCAGTCACCATAGAGGGACACACGGACAATGTCCCCATCTCCGAGCGCCTCAAGGCCAAATACCCCGACAACCAGGCCCTCTCGGAAGCGAGGGCAAAGGCTGTCAGGGACTATTTTGTGCTGGTTGAGGGATTGCCCGGCAACCTGTTTACCTACAAAGGCTACGGCGAGTCTAAACCCGTGGCGTCCAACGAGACTGAGGAAGGCAAATCCGCGAACCGGAGGGTTGAGATAATAATCGCCAAGCCGAAGGAGGAAAAGTAATGCCTGATAAAGAATTTAACCCCAGGAGTCCTTTTTGGACAGGAAACGATCAACTTGCGCCGGGCAAGCGAGGTGTTTTATATTTTGGGGCAAGCATGAGAAGGATATTATTTTTGGCAGGGTTTTTAGCCGCGGTTGGTTGTGCGACCCTGCCACCACACGGGACCCCTGATGTCCTTGAGCTCAGGTTCAAGGCCGACAAGGAGAAGATATTTGATGCCCTGACCGAGGCCCTCTACGAGACCGGCTACCCCGTTTCCACTTATGCCCGAGACGAAGGGATACTGGTCACCGACTACAAACCATACAGCTACTCCTGTTGCATGAAAGCATGGGCTTTTATGGGTCTGGGTGTCAGAGACCCCAGCATAAAGCTGACCTGTTATGTGGGTAAGGCTCCGGACGACAGGAACTCCGTCAAGATACAGGGTGTCATAAAGTTCAAGGGCCCCAGGCCCTATGGAGATGCTTATCAGGAGCGTCCCCTCAAGATGGATACCCGCTACTATTCAGCGATCTACAAGATAGCCCAGCTCCTGGAAACAAAGGTGGGAGAATCGGGCTCCCTGACCGAGCAACAGCCGGGATTGGAATCATGGTGGTAAGAACAAAAACAAGGAGTTTTGGGAGATGAAAAGGCTCTTAACCATAGCAGGCGTTTTATTCTTTGTTATCTCTGTCCTGGAGGGCCAGGACACCAAGGTCTTCAAGGTGGCGCCTAGCTGGCTCCACAGTTCGGATACGGGGTTGACCCCTATATGGATACACGCTCAGCCTGGTCTCAAGTTCAAGTTTGAGATATACGACATCTACGGCAAGCTCGTCTGGGACAGCACTGGCAACATGAGTTCCGACGGCATAGCCAAGTGGTATGGCGTCACTAACGGGCGCAGAAAGGTCCAATCCGGCCAGTATATGTTGATAATGACCACCCTTGATCTGCCCGGATACGCCGGTTATCAACAGCGAGAGTGGATAGGGGTAACCTGGTAAGGAGGAAAAAATGATAGCGCTTGGAACAGCTGGAGTTATAATGAGTAGCCTCCTGGGAGCCATGGCTGATGGTGGCATGCCCGGAGGCCTGTATGACTACTGCGTGGGCGCCAGGCCATTCGCGCTCGGCAAGGCCTTCACTGGCCTCGCTGATGACATAGAGACGATCTACTTCAATCCCGGCGGATTGGCCTTTCTCCAGCGCAAGAATGTGATGGCCGGCACCTACTGGATGCCCAATGTGATCTCCGAGACCGGGCCGGCCGACTACTACTTCGCGGCGCTGAGTTTTCCAACGGCCACCTATGGTTCCTTCGGCATCACGGTGATCCAGATAGACGCGCCCGATTTGATCCTCTACAGTGATACCGGCGGAACCGAGGAGGTCGTGTGGGCAGGCTTTGCCCAGCGCGCCGGTCTCTTTTCCTACAGCAAGTCCCTGACCCACAGCCTTGCCATAGGTGGAAACCTGAAGGTTCAGTATGAGAGGGTTTTCTATTTTACCACTGCGGCCGTTGGCATGGACCTTGGGATGCTCTTCAAGCCCAACGACAACTGGTCAATAGGTGTCGCGGCTATAAACTTTCTCCCCATGAATGTCAAACATAAGTCCGAGACCGAGAGGTATCCACAGGTCTGGCGCCTCGGTCTTGGTTGGAAACCCCTTGAATGGTTCACCATAACCCTTGACGCGTCCCACAGCTCGCACTACCAGAACTTCCACTTCTACGGCGGAGCTGAAGCGAGGCCGCTTTCCTTCCTCTACATAAGGGGCGGCGCTAACTACGAGGATATATCAGGCGGTGGGGGCTTTGAGGTGACCATAAGGGATGTGATAGGTCGCGTTGACTACACTTACTCCTACAACCACTCCTCACGCACCATATATGAGGAGACCCAGCAGATATCCGGTACCATAATGTTTTCCGGTTACCGTGTCTGGGCCAACGCTGATCCCAGGCTGATATCTGCATCAGAGGGAGACATAAACAACTATGCCTATGTCTATCTCCACTCCTTCCCCAGGCAGATGGCCGACGAGTGGACGGTCCTGGTGAAGAAGCAGACCGGTGAGGTTGTCCGGGTCTTCAGGGGCGAGGGCGATCCACCGGTCAGGATAGAGTGGGATGGCAGGGATGATTCCGGACGACTCGTTCCCCCCGGCAACTACAACTACCATTTTGAGGTCATAGACATGGGAGGCGAGCGTTTTGAGAGGTCCGGTTATCTCTTAACTGTGAAGAAAGCGGAGGTTTGGTAAAATGGGTATCTTAACCGCCAAGGCAATCCTGCTGGCTACCTTAGGGGCCATGACATACGATAACTTCTACAAGGCCTACCAGCAGGCAGAGATGTATTTCCAGCGAGGCGAATACGACAAGGCCCTCAACATCTACAAGAAGATAGAAAAGGACGCGTTCAGGTTTGAGTTCGGCTACGAGATACGCTACCGGATACTGGAATGCTACTTCAATAAGGGAGACTTCAACACCGCGGTCAAGGAGTTTGACAAGATGTCAAAGGATGGCCACATCAAGGGCACCTACATGGAGCAGGAAGTTGTTTATGCCCTTTCGGTGGCCTATGCCATCCGCGGCGACATCCAGTATGCGAAGCAGATGGTCCAGACACTGCAGGCATATCCCTACTATAAGAACTCCCCGAGAACCAAATTCCTTCTGGGAATAATAGACTACCGAGAGGGGAAGTTTGACGAGGCTGTTCTGAAGCTCGCTCAGGCCGACCTTCCCGAGGCAAAGTTCTTCTACGCCCGGACCCTCGCTTTGACCAAGCGGCCCCTTGACGCCATAGAGATCTACAAGAAACTCTTGACCGACTACTCTGGCACGCCCCTGGAAGGCCTCATCCAGTATGGAATAATAGAGGCCAACTTCCTCTATGGCGACTACAAGGGAACCGCGACCCTGGCGCAGGAATTCATCAAGCGTTACCACGGCCACCCTCTTTCTGACTATGTCCAGTATTACTGGGGTGTCTCCCTCTACCGGCTTGACTACTACGACCAGTCCCTTGAGAAGATGAGCTTCCTGGCGAAGAAGAAGGAGTTTGAGTTCCAGGGCCTGGCGGCCTACTACGCGGGATGTTGCCAGATGCACTTTAAGAAGTATGAGGATGCCATTAAATACTTCCAGACATCACGTTCATTGGCAGGAGACAATGTTGTCTCCACCATAGCTTTCCTGCGTATGGCAGAATCCTACTTCTACAAGGGTGACAGCGCGCAGGCATACCTGATGGCAGACCAGCTCCTCTCGTTCCCCCTTGCTCCTGAGGAGGGTGGGATAGGCGAATACATGCGGGGTGCCATAAGCTACTCCCTGGACAAATATGCGGCCGCGGTCCTGTCCTTCCAGACCGTCATAGAGAACTACCCCCAGTCCTATTTTCGCCGTCCAGCCATGGCCATGACCCTGCTTTCGTTGGTCAAGGGCCAGAGCTTTGACCAGGCGGTTCTCAAGGGGAACCTCTACTGGCCAGAGATAAACGCTGATACCACCTATGACCTGTGGGATGGCTGGTTCATCTTCGGGCTCGCGGAGGGTTCTTACTACGCGAACGCTCTTGGTGACGCTGAACTGCGCTACAACTGGAACATACAGAGAACCATACACCGCGACCTCATTCTTCTCTCCAGGCTGGGTCTTGGATGGGTTTTCTTGCACCAGGGCCGCTATGACGATGCCCTGGCCCAGTTCAAGTCCATAGAGGCCGCCGCAATGGATACCTCCGTGATAGTGGCCATACACATGGGAATGGGTGTCTGCTACTTCAACAAGGGCAAATACGAGGACGCGTTCAGAGAGTTCGCGGCAACTGCCAACGCTTTCCCGGAGCGACACCAGGAGATGCCGGATCTGATGTACTACAAGGGATACTCAGCCCAGGCGCTCAAATACTGGGGTGACGCCATAAAGTTCTACGAGGAGTGTCTTACCAAATATCCAGAGGCTCCTCGCTCAGCTGAGAGCGCGTTCAAGGCCGCGGACATATATATGAAGGGCGGCGAATTCCAGAAAGCTGGCAACCTGCTCTCCTGGTTACTCCAGCACTATCCCAACTACTACCGTGCGCCCAGGGCTCAATACATGCTCGCGGAGAGCAAGACCCTGACCAAGAACTACTCAGATGCCCTGAAGGAATACGACAAATATCGCACCCTCTACTCTGGCAGGGATCCCGAACTGGATAAACAGGTCAGCGACCGCATGCAGCAGATATACTACCTGCTGACCAGGGATGACCCGGAGGTCGTGGAGAAGTTCATCCATGATTTCCCCGAGTCCGAGCTCGCGGCCGCGGCCCTCTACGAGCAGGCCGCGAAGGCCTATGACGAGAAGAACGACTCCCTGGCCGCTGAGATCTTCTTCCGGGTGGCCAACGAATTCCCCAAGTCCGAAAGAACACCTGACGCGCTTTACTATTCCGGGACCCTCTTCTACAAGATGAAAAAGTTCTCCGAGGCCTCAGTCGCTTTCAAGAAATACAAGGATTTCTACCCCAACGGAAAACAGGTGAAGGAAGTCACTCACTGGCTCGCGATGTCTTATTTTGGACTGGGCAAGTATCAGGAGTCTGTTGCCACCTTTGAGGAGGAGCTGAACAAGTTCCCGGACACCGAGTATAGAGGCGATGCCCTTAAGTTCATGGGAATGGCCTATGTCCAGATGGGCCAGACTGCCAAGGCCGTGAAAGTCTTCCAACAGGCTGTTGAGGTCTACAACGCGGCCGGCAAGTTTGAGGAAGCTACCCAGCTGAACGAATACATAAAAACCCTGCCCCACTGATGATCACTTGCTTGTTGCTTGTTGCTCGTTGCTCCTTAGAAACGAGAACCGGCACTTCAGGATACTTTTTCCGGGGCCAGGATATGGGCCTTGAAAAAACCGGGGTTTTCCCGTATAATATAAAGCTGAGAGAGAGATGTAAGGAGGAAGAGAGATGAATATCTTGAACATCTTCAAACTATACGCCATCTTTGATGGCGTCATCACCGCGGGCTCCTTCTTCGACAACCTGACCATGTTCGCCCTGCTCATATGCAGTATAGCGGACATAACCCTGGTCATAGAGCGACTGGTTTTCTTCCTCAGAAGGCGCTTTGACCAGAACAAGTTCACCCGTGAGCTGGCGGAATACCTGAAGGCAGGCGATGTTGATGGAGCCCTCGCTTACTGCGAATCCAAGGACACACCGCTGAACAATGTGATCAAGGTCGGCATAGAGAACATAGAACTGCCGGAGGACCGCATACTTGATCTGATGGAATCCAAGGTCCTCTTTGAGCGAGACAGGATGACCAGGTTCCTGTCAGGCCTCTCGTCGGTCGGTGCGATTGGTCCTCTGCTTGGCCTGTTCGGGACCGTTGACGGCCTGATTGACGCGTTCCACCAGATAGCTGTCACGGGCACTGGCGGTCCTGAGGTTGTGGGCAAGGGTATATCCACCGCACTGGTCACCACCTGGGTAGGCCTGATCATAGCCATGATCGCGATAGGCTTCTTCAACTACTTCACGAAAAAGACCTCGGACATAGTCTCCAAGGTTGAAGCCGCGATGAGGGAATACTTGGTGATTCTCTCAGCTGTAAGGGGGTGATAAGAGATGGCCAGGAGGCCCAGCATAACCATAGAGGAAGCCCAGAAGGTCCCCATTAACCTGGGTCCCTTCTCGGATGTCACAACCTCCCTGGTCGTCATGTTCATGCTTTCCATACCCTTCTTAGTTGAGTCAGGGATCTTCATAACCAGGTCCCTGGCCGCGAAGACCCCGCAGATGATGCAGCAGGCGAAGAAGTCGGACATCAAGGTCAATATCTACCTTAGATCTGATGGCACGGTTCTGCTGAACAAGGAACCGGTTGACCCTGCTCAGCTGCCAGACCTGATACCTCGTCTGCTCGCCCGATCCATAGAGAAGAAAGCCATACTTACGGCTGATGCCGAGGTGATCTACGAGAGCGTCATAGACTACATAGACATGCTCAAGGCGAACGGCGCTTCCGATGTTCTTATCATGAAGAGGAAGGCCGCGACAGGGGCCGAGGCGCCTGAGGCGCCGGAGTAAGGAGGTGAAAGGATGCCGAAAGAAGAGAAAGTAGAGGGCCCCGACATAGGGCAGATACTCTTTCCACTCGCAGGGGTGATGATCCTGGTCCTCGCGACCATCATCGGTAACGCGCAGGCCCTTTTCACCAACACCTCCGTCCAGCTGGAGATACCGAAGGCGAATGTGATTGAGGCTGATCTGGAACAAATGATACCGATATCCATAGACAAGAACGGTGTCTACTACTACAAGGATGAGAAACTGAACGATGTGAAGGAGCTAACGCCGAAGGTTGCGGCTGACCAAAAGAAATACGCCGAGGAAGCCGGAGACCCCGAGCTGGAAGGATTCCAGATGGTCGTCATCCGCGGGGATAAGTCCATACAGTGGGGCAGCGTCCTGGAGGCAATAGACGCTGTCAAAAGGGCAAAGTGCAAGCGTGTTGTGCTTGCAGTAATCAAGAAAAGAGGGTGATAACATGGCGATGAGATACGAGGTAGTCCTCCCGGAGGAGAAGAAGGAGAAGAAGTGGAAGTTGTTCGTCATCTTCGGGATATCGCTTCTCCTTCACGCGGGCGTTCTATTCCTGTTCAGGGGACAGATACTGGGAGCCCTGTCAGAGGCCCGTCTCCGGGAGATAGAGCTCATGGAGGAGAAGCTGGCCCAGAAGAAGAATGTCAACCCCAAGGCCCAGAAGAAGCTCGAGGAGGAGAAAAAGAAGGATGAGGGCAAAAAGGACGACAAGCCAGCCGGAAAGACAGAACTCGCGCCCAAGCTCTCCACGACCCTACCCAACCCGAACATAAAGATAGGCGGGCCAAAGCTGAACATGGAGATGCCGCAGGACCTCAAGATCCAGATAGCCCAGACCCAGGTCCTTCCCGACCAGATGATGGTTGAGAAGATAGACATAAACCAGCTGAATGCCCTGCAGGAGATGGATGCGGCAATAGACATAGAGAACCTAGATGTGAGCATGGATATCGGGGCAACCGATCTGGTCATAGCCGTTTCCGGTTCAGGCGCTTCCACATCAGATATCCTGGCGATGGAGGCTGTTCCTGCGGTCGGCCTGGGCGGTCCCGGAATTGAGGGCGCGCTCGGCGGAGGACTTGGCTTTGGTTCCGAGGGCGGAGGCGGAGGCATAGGGTTCGGAGGCAAATCCGTCAACCTGGCTGAGTCCGGTCCTGGTCTCGCACCCAGCACGGACATAAAGCTGTCCAGCGGATCTGAGAGCTTCAAGGCCGTAGAGGAACAGCTCGGTGCCACCTCATCTGGGCCGAAGTCCGCTCCAATGGAGCTGACCGGAGAGGTCGCGAACAGAAAGATACTCTCCAAGGTCAGGCCCTCCTACCCCGAGAGGGCCAGAAAGGAAGGCTGGGAAGGCGTTGTTGTCCTGAAGTTCTGGGTTACCCCGGAGGGAGCAGTCAAGAACATCCAGCTGGTTCGTTCCTCCGGATACCCCGAGCTGGACAACTCGGCCAAGTCTGCCCTCAGCCAGTGGAGGTTCGCGGCCAAGGATGTGACCGCGGACGAATGGGGCCAGTTGACGGTCAGGTTCACCCTGATGTGAGCTCGTAGCCCTCCCCCCGGGATCATTTCCGGGGGAGTAGGGGTGATGATTTGATTGGAAAACAAGGAGGTTTTAGGATGAGATACTTGATATACCTGTTCCTGGGCGTGGCCATGAGCATCTCGCCGAGCTTTTTGATGGCCCAGGCTGAAGAGGGCGGCGAAACCGCGCCGGCCGAAGGAGGTGGGGAAGAATTCGGCGAGGGTGGCTTCCTTGACTCCCTTGAGGTCACGGGCCAGGCCGCGTTCACCATAGATGACGCGAAAAAGCCCATACTGGATGTTACCCTCAAGCCTTTTGAACCAGTGGACTCCCTTATAGCTATCCGGGAGCGAGCGCTTGAGAAGCGCCTTCCCTCATCTGTGGAGAAACAACTCGTGGAGGTCATAAAGCTCCACAACAAATTCCTGCGCCAGCCAGTTTATCCCCAGGAGGTCGTGAAGGACATAAACCTTGAGGTCCAGAAGCCGCGCAAGAAGGTTGATCTCTGGACCCTTGAGATTTATAATTCCTCTGGCAAGCTGGTTAGGACATATGAGGGCAAGGGCAACCCACCGGATCATGTGCTCTGGGATGGAAAGGACGACAACGGAAAGCCAGCTCTGACACCTGGCGAGCTCTATCACTACAGGATAACCCTTGCCAGGACATCCGGGGCCACCAGAAAGAACCTTTCCGAGCCATTCGGCGTCAAGGGCTACTGGTATGAGGATAACGGGGTCTATGGCATAATAGTGTCCTGTGACCTGATATTTCAGGCTGGCCGCGAGGAACTCACCGACGGTGCCGATGAAAGGCTTACCGAGGTCCTTAATGTCATAAAGCAGTATTACAAGGGCCAGAATATCCTGGAGGTAAAGGTCTACTCCCATCCCCAGTTCCTGGCGGAATCCAGGGGTGATGTCATAAAGAAGTTCTTCCTGGATAACGCGCCGCTGGATCCGGAGAAGATGACCATATCGCCAGGGTTCTTCTCGGGGACCGGTCCCAGATACGAGCGTCTGGAGGTTCAGTTCCGGTAGATCGCTTCCGGGCCCTTTTCTCCGTGCCATAGGGGCCGGCTGTTTTCAAGTCCCACCCCACCACCCCCCGCCGGGTGGTCCCAGATACGAGCGTCTGGAGGTTCAGTTCCGGTAGATCGGTGAGCGCTGGATAATCTCGCTGTATTGAGTTGATCGTGACCACATCAGCTCCTTATAAGTCTTGGCTGGTTTAACCCTGTCATTATTGCGTAAAGTTTCATAATTCCCGATCACCGAAACGGGGGGTGATGTTTCATAATTCAGATCACCGAGGATCATCCTGATAAGCATAAACCTGAGGCT
>FWWM01001185.1_pt1 | contig 81014 bp, 97 predicted proteins | sample 2228351 | NCBI WGS metagenome assembly FWWM01 (sample SAMEA103939774, study PRJEB20133) | metagenome | reverse complement strand
CAACATGGGTGTCGTCGTGGCATTCATGGGTGCTCTGGCATACGTAGTCAGAGTGTATGCCAGACTGGTGGAGCTGGGTGCAGAAACACCTGCAAAGAACCCGTACGTGGCCGAGATGTACAAGCTAGCACTGGAAGGCAAGCTGTACAGCAGATCCATCCCATAAAAACGGGGTTTCGACGAAGCGTCTGGAAAACCCAGACGCACGCTTTTTCCCTTTTTTCCCTTTTTGTTTTAACAAAATTATATGGTAGATTCCACTATTTCATGCCACTACAAAATTTTTATCTGCCAATGACCAGATAGAGGATTATTAATGAATCTACGTGCAATATTGCTTGCGGCAGTGCTTTTGGCAACCCTTGTTTCAATGACTGGAAAACAGTAGTTTTGCCACATCAATACCGCAGGTATCGCCAACATCTACGATTCATGTGACAAGTTCTGCAGTGCTGAAAGGCTTGATAGCCAATGTCCAGCTTGACAGCGACGACCCGGAATGGATCGAGTCAGGGATTGGGTCCTGCGCCTGAGGCCAACCGCTGCTGAATCAGATATGCCGTCGGCGCATCTGGTAGCCAGGATAGCAATGGTCAGGACCGACGGGACTGCAATGCACGACCACGCCATATCCAATTTCGGGCTGACCAATGTTGCTACGGAGGACAACAACACGACGACCGTGTTCAGGGGACAGCGACCGTCACAATGAGGGACGGGCCGGTTTCCGAAGTCCCGCTAACGATCAAAATATTCAACAACGCGGTGATCGGGATGTAGATAGGGCCGGACAAGATAGATTCGCACTTTGGGGCAAATCCGGTGTATGGCATGCTTGTCGAGTCTTCGAGGTCAATGATGGCCGAGATGCGCAGAGGCATGCCGATGAGCTAAAGACCGGCGGCCGCGCCCAACAATCCGGCTAGCACGTTGGAAAGCAGCTCTGTCAACTATTACGGGAACGCGACAGGGTACCTGGCGTACCCCAAGAATGGGAGCGACCTCCTAGCAGTCGTCATGATCCACGAGTGGTGGGGACTCAACCAGAACATCAAGGACATGACAGAGCAGCTTGCCAATGAAGGATATGTCGTTCTAGCTGTCGACCTCTACAACGGAGAAGTGGCGACAGAGTCAAGCCGCGCAGGCCAGCTGGCCGGCTCTGTAAGGAACAACCCCGGCGAAGCAATCAGCAACCTGAATGCCGCGGTAGAGTATGTTTCGTCGCTGCCAAACGTGAACAGCTCAAGGGTAGCTTCGCTTGGCCGGTGCTTGGAGTATTCAGCTCTGAAGACCAGTCAATCCCGGTCGACACAGTCAACTAGAAGCCGTACTGGACGCCAACGGCATCACAAACCAGATCTACATCTACGAAGGGGTCGGGCACGCATTCGCAAACCCATCAGGCGACAACTATGCGCCAGAAGAAACAGCTGATGCATGGAACAAGACGCTGGCGTTTCTGAGCAAGTATGTGTAGGGCCGTTGTTGCCTTTTTTCTCTCTTTTTTATTCTCTTCTGAGCGCCACTATCGGCGGCAGCCTCGACGCCTTCCACGCGGGGTAGCTGCCTGCGAGGATTGAAAGCCCCACTGAGAGCGCCCACACATAAGCCAAGTCTGTCGGCAGGAAGACAGGCGTGAGTCCTGAAGCGTCCGGGCCCTGAGCAAAGCTTGCCACAAGCACGTATCCTCCTACTATGCCAAGCGCCATTCCGAGTGTCGCGCCAAAGATGCCTATGGTCATGGCCTCTGCAAGGAACAGCGAAAGGATGAAGCCGTTCTGCGCTCCGATCGCTTTCATGGTGCCGATCTCCCTTATCCTCTCCATGACCGACGTGTAGAGCGTGGTAATGATGCCGACGCCCCCCACTAGCAGGGCGACAAGCGCGATGCTCAGGATAAAAGAGGTAAAGCCCGACGTAAACTGTTGGATGGTCTCAAGGATTGCCTCCGGCGTGGTGATCCCGATATCGTTGCCGTAAAGCTTCCTTATCTCCTCTTCCACTATTGCCACGTGGTCGCCGTCTTCTGCTGCAACCAAGAGTGCGTCGTACTTGCCGGCCTTATTCAAGAGCGCGTCACCTGACACCCTGTTGAATACGACTGCGTTGTCTATGGTCGGATTGCCTGTGGGCTTCATTATGCCACTGACCACAAAGCTTTTCGATTCTTCTTCCTGCTTGCCCGTGTCAGGGTCTACAAATGTATATGTCACGCGGAGCGACTGACCTATCGTCGCAAATGGCACGTCGTCGCCGGGCGGGTTTGCCACTCTGTCTGATAGGATTATCGCAGAGGGATCGTTCTGCCTGATGCTTGAGCCCTCTACGAATTTAATAGTGGGCGCAATGACGTAGAGCTTTTGCGGGTCTATTGAAAACACGGTGGTATCGACAGACTTGCCCCTTGACTGGAGCGTGATCTGGCCCTGGTACGACTGTATGACATCGTCCACGAATGGGAGCGACCTTATCCTGCTGACCACTGCCTCGTTGAGCGTTATCTTGGGCGCAGGCGGAGGCCCTCCTCCTATCGGCCCTTGGCTGCTCTGCTGCGCGCTCGTCACGAACAGAATGTTTGGTGCAAGCTGGGAAAACTGGTCGTCAATGAACGCGCCAAAGCCGGCACCAAGGCCATTGAGGGCAGTCATCAAAGCACTCCCGACAACCACCATCAGCACCGTCAGTGCCGACCTGACCTTCCGCTCCTTCAGCGCGTCAAAGGACAGTGAAAAAATCTGAAAAATGTTCATTTGCGATCTTGCTTACTACTATGGCTGTCAAGCACAGACTCGATGTCGTCGTCATCGGCCTTGCCCGCCTGAAAAGTGCGCTTGAGGGCGCTCTTTTTTCTCCTTCTGGCGACCGTCACGCCTGCTATCGCCGCGGCAGCCGCCACGCCAATGCCCACAGGCATCAGGCTTATGCTTGCTATGTCCGGGCCTTGCGAGGACTCGTCGGCAGGCTGCTCGGGCGCAAACTGCACTTCTGAATTGACGTCAAGCATATGGGTCTCCCGGAGGTCGTCCTTGTAACTTACCTTGAGCGAAATAGCGTACGTGCCAGCGCCGGCCCTGCTGTTGACGTTTATTGGAATGCTGAAAGGCAGGGGCGAGTTCTCTTCCAAGTCGCCTATGTATTGCTGGGGCGGCAGGTCTGACACAAGATTCTCTGCGCCTGTGACCTCGATCGTTGTAAAGAGTGCCACCGTGTTGCCCTCGTTCAGGAGGCTCCCGACGATGTTGGGCGTGCCCCCGATGTAGTTGATTGCAAGGTCATAAGCCCTGATGCTGATCTCGCCTGCGATGTAGATCCCGAGCGTGAACGTTTCAGTGTTTGACTGCCCGTTCGACGAATATTCAACAGTCACGTCAAAAGAAGCAGGATTTCCAATCAGCGAATTTGCGGCAAACACCCTTGTAGGCAGGTCGACCTGTGAGTCTTCCCCAATACTCTGGATCGTCCATTTCGAATTGCCTAGGATCTTTACGGATTCAGACGGCGACACCAAGGTCACAACAACGTTTGTTATCGGAGCCGTTCCCTTGTTTGCCACACTGATATTGTAATCCTCAATCTTGCCGGCAACTATCTGGTTGCTTGCGTCCCCATCTCCAGAAGAAATCCCGCTCACATTTATGATAGCCTTGCCTGTCACCCTGAACGGGACGTCCATACTCGCGTTTCTTGGCACCCCTGTCTCAAAGAACCTTGAATAATCTACAGATAGCTGTGCAGTATGTTCTCCTATGCTTGCGGTGTCAAGCACGTCCACATCAAAAAAGAGCGTAAACGTGTTTCCCACTTTTACAATCTGGTTGAAGGTGGCAGTTGCAAGACTTCCGGCTGGCTTGCCGGTTGCCTGAAAGCCACTTGGAAGCGTCAGCTGGCCTGTGATTCCAGAGATGTCTGACGGACCCCTGTTTATCAGGACAACTGCAAGGGTGGAAGCGCCGTCGCCGGGAGCAACGTCCAACTCCGTGGTGCTCTCACTCGAATTCAAGCCTGATGTCCAGTACGAGTCAAGATAAACCGGCCCACTATAGTAGGCTGAAATGATGTCTTCTCTGCTTGGGCCACCTTCCTGTGCGTATGCCGCAACAGGGATCAAGACCATGCTGGCAAGCAGCGCAAAAATTATCGTTGAATTCACAATCATCATTAGTGGTATGCGACCTCCTTTTCCACCGTGCCGTCGCGGATATAGATTGCCCTGTCGGTTGCTTCTGCAAGCTCGGGGTTATGCGTCACCATCACTATAGTGCGCCTGAACTTGTTTGACAGCATCTTGAGCAGGTCGAACACTTCATTCCCTGTCTTTGTGTCGAGGTTGCCTGTCGGCTCGTCTGCAAGTATTATCGCGGGGTCGTTCATGAGCGCCCTTGCTATTGCGACCCTCTGCTGCTGCCCTCCGCTCAGACTGGTGGGCTTGAAGTCTGCCTTGTTGCTTATGCCCAAGACGTCAAGGAGCTTTATGGCGCGCTGTTGCATTTTGCTGCCGTCCATGCCAGATAGTATGGCAGGGAGCTCGACATTCTTGAGGACGGTTGTCCTGTTTATCAGGTTGTATGACTGGAAGATAAAGCCGATAAGGTGGTTCCTCATTGTGGCAAGCTCGCCGTCTGAAAGCGAAAATACGTCGACGCCGTTTATTATCACCCTGCCTGAGGTGGGCCGGTCAAGCGCCCCTATCATGTTGAGCAGCGTCGACTTGCCGCTGCCCGAGGGCCCCACTATAGAGACGAACTCGCCCTTCCTTATCGAAAGGTTCACTCCGCGAAGAGCCGCGACCCTGCCGGCCGCAGACTCGAATATCTTGACAATGTTTTCAACCTTGAGAACGACCGAATCGTCGCTTCCGTTATTCGTGTTCATGCCTGCCAAGCACCTATAGAAATTGCTGGCCGCCTAATAAGCATAACTGACCAGTCAGTCAGTTTTTCCTTACCGGATTTGCGGTAATGTTGTTCCGCCTTTTTTTGGCAGGCAACCTATCCGATCTCTTTGCAAAAGTAGAATTGGAACCAAGCTTTACTAGCAAGTGAACTTTCGGCTTGAAACATAGAGGCAAAATTGCTGTCCTTGCTGCTGGGGTATCTATTACCTGCTTTATCTTGGCTTGTCTGTATGGAAGGGAGGATTCTTTTTTGTCCTAGAAACAGTGGCTGTAGAAGTTTCTCAGATTTGCCCTTTGATCTGAGTCCTGCATTTCCTTTACTTCTAGCTGGGAGTGTTGCAGCAGCTATCATCATTACTGGTGGGGTAGCCTTTAGGATCAAATCCTCTAATAATCTACTATTTTGCATTCAGATTTTCTTTTGCAAACCTGCCTAAGCACCTTTGCTAACATTACAAAAGATGCAACAACATCAATTTTTTGGTAAACAATAAATACGCAACCCTTGGCGTTTGAAGTGTGCCTGTTGATCCTGTCTGCGGGATTGAAATGGACCAAGAGCTCGCAGTGAGCCACGAACACAACGGCAAGACCTACTACTTTTGCTGCGAAGGCTGCAAGAGGATCTTTGTGAAAAAGCCTGGGAAATATTCAAAGTGACGGCGTGACAGGAAACGCGCCACACGTCCTGCAGAACCTACCGTCCCGCGCCATGCAGCCGCGGCATTCCGGGCAGCGCGATTCACAATCCACTTCTCTTTCTTCTTCCTTTGGCGGCGGAAAGTAGCTTCGGAAAATAGCGTAGTAGTGCAGGTGCTCCTTGCTCCTTATCGTGACGTTGTCCAGCTCTTTTGCTATCTTTGCCTTGTTTGCAAAGGTCAGGTCATCTATCATTTCTTCAACATATTTTTGATATTTGCCAGTGGCCGCTCCCTGCTCCTGCGCAAGCTTTTGCCTCCAAACAAGGTCGCCAAGTGTAGTCTCAAAACACCTCCTGAGGATGAGCTTGCCCCACTTTTTTCCATTATGCTCGCCAACCTTTTCGCTGACGCCTATCGACTTTGCAAACGATATAAATTCCCCGTCAAGGAAAGGGGTCTTTACCTTAACACCGATATGCTCGCCCAGCTTTCTTGACGAAAAATGCATGATCTGCCAGAGCCGGCGCAATTCCAAATCCAGCTTTTGCGCGTCAGAGTAATACCGGGCAAGATAGTTGTAGCCTGCGAACAGCTCGTCGCCCCCGTCGCCTGTCATTATGGCGGAGTGGCCGTCGCTTTTTGCTTGCTCCATGCCGGCAAGAGCGACTGCCGAATTCCTGATCTCTATCGGGTCAAACGTCTTGAAGACCTGTATGACCTGCTCGACCAGCTCTGCCATCCTGTTCTGGTCAAATACGACTTCGACGTGCCTTCCGCTGTATTTTCCCGCAACCTGCCTTGCGTGGGCAAGGTCCGGGGCATCAGAGCCAAATCCCGCAGCCACCGAATATTTTGGATGCAGTATGCTTGCCAGTATGCTGCTATCAAGCCCGCCTGAGAGCAGCAACGCGTCTGCACAGTTCCGCTCCACGCTTTCAGTCAGCAGCCTGACAAGCTGTTCGCAGTGCAATACAGAACAAAATCAGACGGTGCTTCTTATTCTTCTTTTTTGCCATTTGCTGGCGGCGCTTCGCAGAATTCCGTCAGGACGCCGTTGAGCGACTTGGGGTGTATAAAAGTGATCCTGCGGCCGTACGAGCCCGTGCGCAGTCCCCCCAGCATCTTCATGCCGTTGGCAGACGCCCTTGCAACATCCTTTTCGATGTCGTCTGCCGTGATTGCAATGTGATGTATACCCTCGCCGCGATCTTGCAGGAACTTTGATATCGGGCTGTCCGGAGCTGTCGGCTCCATCAACTCGATTCTGGTGTCCTGCAGCATCAGCATCGCGACCTTGACCTTTTCATTTGGAACCTCCTCTATTTCCAGGTGGTCAACATTCAGTATCTTTTGATAATTTTTGAGCGCCTCTTCCACGTTCTTCACGGCTATGGCAATGTGGTCGACTCTCATTTCAGATCTTATTCTTCTATTGACAGTTTATTTAACCTAATGTTGGGGGTGCTTGTATCGCTAGCGACAGAAGAAAAGGCGTAGCAGTATTTCGCTAATGCTTCTATTACTATACTACTTCTCTTCTGCTCCAGAAGTTTCCGTATCCTTTGCTTTGTTGCTATTGTTGTCGTTGCCTTTCGCCGGCTCGCCTTCCGGCGATTTGGTGATTTTCCACCCCAGCCTGATGACATAGGGAGACAAGAACGTCGTAATTATTGTCATCGCTCCAATCATTGGAAGCAAAAACGCGCTTGTTGCCCCCACGTCTGCTCCTCCCTTGGCCGTCACAAGCGCCAGCTCGCCTCCCGAAGCTGACAGGCCAAAGCCTGCCCTTGCAGACACCTTCTTGCTAAGCCCAAGCATCTTTGCAGAGGCAAAGACGGTTCCGAACTTGGCTCCAAAGGAAGTGGCGATCAGGATCAGGGCAGGGACAATGAAAGACGGGATCAGCCTGATGTCCATGAGCGCCCCGACAGATATGAAAAACACGGCGCCAAACATATCCCTCAATGGGATAGTGATTATCTTGGCGACGGCCTGCGTTTTTGATTCTGCCACCAGCACGCCTGCAAAGAAGGCGCCGGTTGCGACCGAAATCCCGATCGCGTCGGCAATGAACGACAGCCCGAACGCGACTGCCAGCACTGTTATCAGGATAAGGTCGTAGCGGTCCGTCTTGCCCATGATGTCGACCAGCTTGGGTATCGTCCTTGAGCCGAGGAACAGGACGCCGCCGATAAAGGCCAGCACCACCCCGACCACGACTGTGATCTCTTGGAACGCAAGGTCGCCTGTCGAAGCCACAGACTGCAAAATGGCGAGCATCGATACTATGATAATATCTTCAATTACAGCGACGCCGAGCAGGAGGTACGCCGACTCCTCCCTTACCATACCCAGCTCCTCCAACACGCGCATCACTATTACGGTGCTCGTCACAGATATTGAAAGCGCCAGAAAGAGGCTGTCAAATAACGCCATGCCCATCTGCTGGCCTACAAAATAGCCGATGGCAAAGGTACCCAAAGCCTCGGACAGCGCAATGACAATAGCCTTTCCTCCAATGGACCGGAGCTTGGCTATCGGGTACTCCGTCCCGACCGTGAACAAGAGCAGAATGATCCCTATTTCTGCCATCAGGCTGACCGTCTCGATGCTGCTGACCAAGCTGAACGGTGGCGTGTATGGCCCAATTATCATGCCTGCAATGATGTAGCCGATAACCATTGGCTGCTTTAGCTTGAATGTGATGGCAAGCATTATTGCAGCAACTACCATGATCACTGCAAGGTCCATTACCACAATGTCTCCAAGCGCGTTCTCTCCGCCAACAAGGGATGGGAAAAGCGATGGCAACGGAGAGGTTGTTGGAGCTGTGTGGTTCACTGCACAATATCCAAAGATATACTACAATAAAAAGAAAGTTGTTGTCGTTGTACTGGGGCCGACTACCTCACGCGGGTACTTTTTTTGGATTAGCCGCTATAATTATTGCACTAGAACGATATCTTGGGCTCGTACCTGCCAAAGACTGTCCTGAGAGTGCTGCTTATCTCGCCAAGAGTGCTGTAGTTCTTGACAGCATTGATTATGTGAGGCATCAGGTTCTCGTCGTCCTTCTCTGCGGCCTTTTGCAGCTGCGACAGCGCCTGATCCACTTTGGTCCTGTCGCGGCTGCTTTTGAGTTCCTTGAGCCGGGCGATCTGCCTGTTCTCTATCTCCTGATCTATCTTGTTGAGCTTGGGCTCGACGTCGTGCGCGTCCTGGTACTTGTTGACCCCTACAATGACGCGCTTGTTCTCGTCGATCTCTTTCTTTAGCTGGTACGCGTTGTTCCTGATCTCTTCTTGGAAGAACCCCTTCTCCACGGCGACCATCGCGCCGCCCATCCTATCTATCTTTTTGAGGTACTTGTTCACTTCTTCCTCTATCTTGCCCGTCAGGTATTCGACATAGTACGAGCCGGCCATAGGGTCGACTGTCTTGACGACGCCGGTTTCGCTTGCGATTATCTGCTGGGTTCTGAGCGCCACCTTGACAGACTCTTCGGTCGGGAGTGCTAGCGCTTCGTCCCTTGAATTGGTGTGCAGCGACTGGCACCCACCAAGCACCGCGGCCAGCGCCTCTGTCGTCACCCTGACGATGTTATTATCGACCTGCTGCGCAGTCAGCGACTCGCCGGAGGTCTGCACGTGGAAGCGCAAGTGCATCGACTTGGGATCCTTTGCGCGGAACCTTTCCTTCATTATCTTTGCATAGATACGTCTTGCGGCCCTGAACTTGGCGATCTCTTCAAAGAACTCCATCGTGCAGCAGAAAAAGAACGAGAGCCGGGGCGCAAAGTCGTCAACCTTCATGCCCCTTGAGATGCATGTCTCGATGTATTCAATCGCGTTGGCAAAGGTGAACGCCAGCTCTTGTACGGCGTTGCAGCCAGCCTCCCTCATGTGGTAGCCGGATATGCTGATCGGGTACCATTGGGGCACCTTCTTTGAGCAGTATTCTATCATGTCGCCGATAAGCCGCATAGACGGCTTGGGCGGGTAGATGTATGTGTTGCGCGCGATGTATTCCTTCAAGATGTCGTTCTGGGTCGTCCCGCGCAGCTGATCTGGCGGCACGCTTTGCGACTCGGCAACAGTGATGTAAAGCGACAAGAGAGTTGACGCGGTAGAATTGATGGTCATTGACGTGCTGACCTTGTCAAGTGGTATCCCGTCAAAGCAGGTCATCATGTCCTTTATAGAGCTGATGGCGACGCCGGTCCTGCCTACCTCGCCTTCCGACTGTGGGTCATCCGAATCCCTGCCCGTCTGGGTCGGCAGGTCGAACGCAAGCGACAGTCCCGTCTGGCCGTGGTCCAACAAGAATTTGAAACGCTTGTTGGTCTCCTCCGCGCTACCAAAGCCGCTGTACTGACGCATTGTCCAGACGCGCTCTCGGTACATGTTGGGGTACAGACCACGCGTGAACGGGTACTTGCCCGGTTCTTCATCGCGGCGGCTACTATTGTATTTCGCCAAGTCTTTTCTGTTGTAGACTCGCTTGACCGGGATGTTAGAATCGGTCTTGAAGTTCTCGGTTGGCTTTGCCGGTTTTGCCACCATATCTACCATCACCTAAAGAGGCCGGCGGCCAGCTCTTCTGCGGCCGCGTACGGGTCGATCTCTTTTCTGGTCAACTTGTCGACAAACTCGGAATATTTCTTGTTGCCTGCAAGCATCTGGGAAGCCTTTTTCTCGACCGTATTTAAAACCATGTCCCTCAACTCGTTCTCCAGCATCCTTCTTTCGCGTTCTTTATAATTAATGCTTTTTTCCTTTAGTAATTTATCAATACTCTTGGCTAGTTCGCGGACGCCCTTGCCGGTCTTGGCAGACGCCTTGAGCACCACAGGCTTTCGATCCGTGTCGCCTATCAGGTCGACTATGGTGTTGTATAGCGCGCCGGCGCCTTCAAGGTCTGACTTGTTGATGATGTACATATCGCCGATCTCAGTCAGGCCGGCCTTGACCGCCTGCACGTTGTCGCCAGTGTGCGGAGTGAACAGCACCGCCGTAATATCGACCACCTTGGATATCTCGATTTCCAGCTGACCAGCGCCGACGCTTTCAACCAACACTAAGTTGTAGCCGGCAGCGTCCAGAATCCTGATCGCGTTTCGCAGCGACTTTGATACGCCTCCCACCGCGCCTCTCGACGCCATGCTCCTCATGAACACCTTTTCGTCGTCAAGATTGCCCTGCATCCTGACCCTGTCGCCCAGAATCGCGCCGCCCGTCAAGGGGCTTGTAGGGTCTACGGCAAGCACCGCCACCCTGTAGCCAAGGGCCTGGCATTCTGGTATCAGCCTGCCCACAAGCGAGCTCTTGCCTGCGCCGCCCGGCCCGGTGAACCCCACGGTCCTTGCACCCCCTATCTTGCTAAAGATCTGTCTTATTATTTCTCGGGACTCGGGCTCGTCGTTATCAACAATTGAAATGGCTCTTGCAAGAGCGCGCCGCTCGCCTGCCAGCAGGCCCTTTACTATGGGAAGCATCACTACTTGCCTTGTTTGTAAGGCGGACAATATTAACGTGTACTACTAGTCTTCTTCTTTGAGCGATTCAGAAATGATGCTGGCGAGCCTGTCATTGCCCTCCCTGCGGTACCTCTCGATTTCCTGGACTAGCTGCTCCCTCAGCTGCCTGTAGAGGCCGATCTGCTCTCTCACGGTCTTTTCCCTGATCTCCTCAACTTCTTCGGCTGGCGAGGCCATGCAATGTTATGGCAGCTTTTGTATTTATGACTTCATTCCGGGCTTGACCAGTCATGTCTGAATTGAATAAATATTTTAAGCGGAAAAGCCAATCCTTCCGGTATATAATATGTCGGCGCAACAGCAACAGACAAGGCCAATACGCGTACTGGTAAGCAAGCTCGGGCTCGACGGCCATGACAGAGGGGCTCTGGTCATATGCAGAGCGTTCCGCGACGCCGGCATGGAGGTCATTTATTCAGGGCTGTTCTGCACGCCAGAGCAGGTCGCAAACATGGCCATAGACGAGGACGTCGACGTGGTGGCAATGAGCCTGCTTAACGGGGCGCATTTGACACTGTTCCCAAAGGTAGCACGCCTTTTGAAGGAAAAGGGGGCGGACGACATCCTCATCATGGGCGGCGGCATCATCCCGGAAAGCGACAGGAAGGAGCTTGAAAAGCATGGCGTTACTGGCAATTTTGGCCCCGGCACCCCGCTTCCAGTGATAATCAAGCACATCACAGAAAACTTACAGCAGAAAAGGCGCAAGTAGAGATTCTTTACTACATCTTGCCAAAATCCCACGTAGAGAAGAACCTTGGATCGATCTCGATTAGGACTTCGTGCCTACTTCTTGCGGCTTCTATGTTCCCCTTGGCGATAGGGTGATCAAGCGTGCCAAGGTACTTTAGGTGTATCTTTTCCACGATTGGCATGACCTTGCTAGTGTCCCCAGATATTGTTGCAGTCCCCTTGCCCTTGACTCCCTTGTAGGGAAAGTTCTCGTCGTCAATTGAAAAGTAGACATTCGGGTTGTTACGAACATTCTGAACTTTCTTTGTCGTCTTGCGGGTCATTACATAGAGCTTGTTGTCGCCCTTGTCGTAATAGAACCAGAGGGGCTGGATGTTGGGATCGCCCATTTCATCAATAGTTGCCAGCTGTATGTTCAGCTTGCTTTCAAGGAACCTGTCAACTTCGTCCTTGGTCATAGCGCCTATGCCGGGCATCGCGTTTATGATCTTCATTCTCTTCTGCCTATTTGGCGTTAACTTTTGATATAAAGTTTGACGATCCTTGGCCTCTTGTTGGCGTTTGTTCCTGACTCTCTGCAACAGGAAGGGTGAACGAAAAAGTCGCGTCCTCGCCGTCAGGATTGTTCTTGGCCCAGATTTCACCATCCTGAGCCTCCCCTATGCTCTTTGAGATGAAGAGCCTAAGGCTTGTGCCCTGCTCTGATTTTGTGGAAAATTTGGTGAAGAGCCTTGGCATCATGTCAGGCGCGATGCCAGTCCCCGTATCTTTGATGCCGACATGGGCATAACCGGTGTCGTTCTTTTTCCACCCTGACTGTAATTGTCCCCTCTTTTTCAATGAACTTGATCGCGTTTCTGACGAGGTTGGACAGTACTTCAAACATCCTTGCCCTGTCTGCCTGCACGAAAAGAGGCTCGCGATAAGGCTCGAAAACGATCAGCACCTTCTTGTCGTCTGGAATAAAGCTCCTCGAATCTTCAAGCACGACCCTTACCTTTTCGTTGATATCTAGGGTTTCTCTTTGCAGCTTTAGCGCGTTGCTTTCAATTCTGGATACCTCAAGTATATTTGAGGAGAGCAACTCGAGCCTCTTTGCATTGCGCACCAGAATTTCTATCTCCGCCTTTGTTACCTCGACCCTGTCCTTGCCGTCTGCAAACTAGTCGCCCAGCAATTCAATGACGGCCAGCGGGGCTGTATCGGAGTCCTAAGCTCGTGCGCTGCGATGTTGATAAATTCCCTCTGCATCTTGTCATGTGTGCCGAGCTTTTCATTTGCCTTCACAAGGGACTCGTTGGCATGTGTCAGCTCTTCAGTCTGAGACCTACAGAGATCATTCAATGACAGGATTACGATTGCAATGCCCACGGCCGCGCTGCCGATGGCCAGAATTATTGCAGAAACGAAATAGTTGTGCTGCTGGAGAAGTGGGCTTATCTGGGCCAATACCTGATGGGGAACGACTACATACAATGTAAGGAAGCGCTCCCCTCTGGCCTCTACCGGCGCGTATGCCACGGTGGTCGACATTCCTTCAAAATCGACAAAGTCATAAGAGCCCCGCCTGTCTTCATGGGACTCTTGCAGCATCCTGTCGAAAAGCTGCCTGTTGTCGTCATCAAATGATGATGAAGACGGCGATATTGCACCAATGTCTATTATGCTGCCAGTAGACGCGCTGTTGCTAGAGTAGGCGATCAGCCCGTTGGTGTCAGCCAAGATCAGTATGGAATCCAGCTCGGGCGAGGTCGACGATTCGAGTATCTTGCCAAGGTTTTGCAACGTTATTGCAGAAAACACCACGCCCTCAAAGGCCTCGCTGCGAAGAACAGGATGCGCCAGGAACAGCCGCGGGACGCCGTCAGGCGACTCTATCGTCGCGCTATAGTAGGGAAGACCGGTATCGCGGGGGAACGTAAAATACGGCCTGAAACTGACATCCGTCCCCCTGTACTGATAGTATTCCTCTTCGCTTACAAATCCACTTGACCACACCGTCTTGCCTTCCCTGTCAAGCCAGACATAGCGGTCGGTAATTTCTGAAGTGGCAGCCTGCCTGTTGTTTATCACGATCTTGGCTGCCTCCAAGTCGTTATTGAGAATTGAGGGAGCTTCGGCCAGTATTTCCAAGTTGCTATCGATCAGATCCACATTGCTTTCTACCAGGTTTGCCAGATGATAGCTTTCCACTCGGTGTCCTCCTGCAGGTTGGCGGTGACAAGTTTCGTAATTTCGCTAGAAGTAAATCGAAAGTAGCTGTACGACAGGATTACTGCGCCGGCACCGATGGACGCTAAAATAGCGAGCTGCTTTGCTGGCGCAATGCCTATGCGATGGCTAGACACCAAGCAAATGACAAGGCACTCATAGATAAATTGCCCTGATGGAATATTCTATAAGATATGTCAGACTTCGGGGGCGTCCGGCCACATCATCTTGCGCATCTCCCTGCCTACCTTTTCCACAGGGTGGTTCTCTATCTCCTTCATGTAGCGCGCAAACGAGTTCTTGCCTTCCTTCTTGTACTTGCTGACCCATTCCTCTGCAAAATCGCCTGACTGGATCTCCTTGAGCGCTTCTTTCATCTTTTTCTTGGCCTCCTTGTCGATTACGCGCGGCCCGCGGGTGAGCCCGCCGTACCTCGCCGTTTCGCTCACGCGGTTGTACATGCCGGTGATGCCGTACTTTTGTATCAGGTCGACTATCAGCTTCAATTCGTGCAGGCACTCGAAATACGCCACTTCCGGCTGGTAGCCTGCTTCTACGAGTGTCTCAAACGCGTTCATTACCATCGCGTGCGCTCCGCCGCAGAGGTCGACCTGCTCGCCGAACCAGTCAGTTTCTACCTCTTCCTTGAACGTCGTCTGCAGTACGCCTGGGCGGGTGCTGCCGATCGCCTTTGCCATCGCAAGGACGCGATCCCACGCCTTGCCCGTGTGGTCTTGGTAGACTGCGACAAGCGAAGGCGTCCCAAAGCCTTCCTGGTACAATTCGCGTACACGCTGCCCGGGGCCCTTTGGCGCGACCATGATGACGTCGACATTCTTGGGCGGGACTATCCACTTCCAGTGGATCGCCGCGCCATGCGAAAATGAAAGCGCCTTGCCTTCTGTCACGTGTTTTGCAATCTCTTTCTTGTACGTGTCGGCCTGCTCCATGTCCGGGATCAAAATGTGGATAATGTTTGCAGCCTTGGCCGCCTCTGCAACCTCCATCACCTTGTGGCCTTCTGCCTCGGCCTGCTTCCACGTCTTGCCTCCCTTCCTGAGGCCGACTATGACATTGAGGCCAGAGTCCTTCATGTTGGACGCCTGAGCGCGCCCCTGAATTCCGTAACCGATAACTGCAACAGTCTGGTCCTTTACCGGAGCTAGCGATACCTGGTTATCAAGCCATTTCTTTGCGGGCATGAGTGTCTGTCGCTGGCACGCATTATATTATTCTACTGATACGCAATCACGGGCTGGCACTCCTTGCGATGTGCAGACCACCACCTGTCAAGCTTTGTCAGCATGAATTCAAGCTCTCTGGCGCTGGCAGTCAGCCTATATTCTACTTTTGATGAATCACGAGTCTTTGCTATCAGCCCTTCATGCTCTAGCTCCAGAAGCCTTTCGGACAGCACCGTGCTACTTATTCCTGCAAGGGCTCTTTTGATCTCGCAAAAGCGCGCTGCTTCTTTTGAGCCAATGCTTTTCAGGATCGGCCATGTCCACCTCTTGCCAAGCATTCCCCATATGCCAAGATCCAGATCGCCGTCAGCCATGTTCTCAGACATTTGGATGCGTCTCCTTCTGCCAGCATTGCAGGCAATAGTCGCCTGTCACCTGAAATATCTCGGCCTTCTTCTGGCAGCAATACCAGCAGTTTGGATCTGGCAGCCTGCTGCCACGATTTTGGTTCATTTCCTGTCCTCCCGCCTGAACCTGTTGAGGACAAACGCCAGCGCTGCAAGCGCTGCGGCAGAAACGGTCATCAAAAGGTGTCCAAGCCCAATGTGAGCGGGATGGGTAATCCCAAACCCGATGCCAGAAGCAATGTGAATCTCATGAGGCTGCCCCCTGTAAAAGAGACCTACTCCAATTACCGCCCCTGCTATAGCCAGATACTTCATCGGGACGCCGGCCCTGGCGGCGACTGCTACCACAATGACAAGACCAAGACCATACAGAAGATCTGCAAAAGGTGTCAGCACAGTGGTGCCTGCTTCTATTCCAATCACCCCCTGCAAGACCAGCCCGGTGCTGACGAATCCAATCGCAAACCCGGCCAAGTGAATCGCTATGCCGGTTATCCCATGCCTGCGTACCTGACTTGCGAGGATGCTAGGCTGTTCTGACAATTTTGTCAAAGCCCCCAAACAAAAGAGGTGGAGAGGGCTAGTGCCAGATTCCCCAGCCAAGTCCGTGCCCTTTCCAAGGTCCGCCCCATTCCCCATATCCGTGTCCGCCCCAGTGTCCGGACATTGGCCCAAAGGAGCCTAGTTGCTGGCCTTCGGAAGTGTAGAGCACATCGCCGTTTCCTGCATCGACTATGACCAGATATCCCGTCTGGTTTGCAGTGTTTGCTACAAGGAACTTGTATACGAGATACCCCTGCACGACGCCAAGATGCCCGCCAAGTACAGCCCCGTCTGTCACATGCCCCTGCGCAGTTTCAGCGGCTGCAACAAACGACACCCCGACATTTTCACGGATAAAGTCCATCGTTTCATTTGCGACGCTGACTGAGCCGTTTATTTCAGGCACGCCTTCGCCTGCCCATATCATTTTCTGCTGTTCTTGCTGTGCAGTTGCCTGTACTACCGACGACGCTGCTAGAATGGCAGCCACCGCGCCGGCAGCAATGATGGCAACTATTACCACCTTCTTGCTCAGAAGATTTTTTGTTGACATGCGTAAACTTGCAAAGGAATTATTTTAACCGTTGTTTACCCATGACACGTAACTTAGTTACTTGAAGTTCAAGCTCGGGTAGAGTCGAAAAATAAAAGTTGAATTCTAAAAAATAATGAAGGATCAGGTCGCGCTAATCGCCATCCTTAGGTTTTACGTTCCAAGTCGTGCATCATCTGTTCGAATTGTTCTCTCGTGATCTCTCCTTTGGCGTACCTTTCCTTGAGTATCGATTCAGCAGTTCTGTATTCGTACCTGTACCATCCCCTCCAAGGCCAGAGGAACCATTTTGCCACCCAGAAGACTATGAATATCAAAAAGATTCCGCCAAGCCAGCCGAAAGGAAATGGGAAGAATGCTCCCGGCCGCCCGGGAACAAAGTAGAGGGACAGGGCAATCGACACCCCTATTACAGCTATCAGTCCTATTATGCCCCAGCCTACGATTCGCCTGATGCGGTTTGATTCCTGATCGCTCATGCTATGTAGCCCTCAAAAAATTAATGAGGGGCTACCGTCACAGCCCTCGCCGTTCTTATGCCCTTTGCGACGCCAAGCCCGAATACTATCAGCCCAAAGATGACTCCAAGGATTGGGCCAGGGAACACAATGACTGCAAAGTTTATGCTCGCAAGAGCCACCAGACCCGGGATCATGTATATGACGCCAGCTGCGGCCAGCAATCCTGCCACTAGAAATGACCTCTGCTTCCACGAGACAGCAAACGCCGCTGCTGACAGCACTAATGAGCTTATGTTGAGCGCCGTTCCGAGACTTAAGCCCAGCACCGCTATTCCTCCCGCTAGATTAGGTAACACCAAGGCAAGCGCGGCCGCGGCCAGCCCCACCGCCAATGCAAGTTTCGAGTTGTTAGTCATGACGCAGTCTTTCACCCGATCTATTTTAGACATTGTTAATCCTTGACACGTAACATAGTTACCTCACTGTTAATCTAGCTCGGCCGGCAAGCCATTTTAGGAAGGGTGCACAATAGTGCTAGTGGCGGACATGCCGCGCCTTGACGGCTATTGCTATTCATCGTTAATCAATCCTGCAGCGATCAAGCCCGAGAAATCTGGTTAAATTGGTCCACGAATACCGCGACAGGGTCTACATCAGAAAAGACGTGATACTAAAGCTGTCGGAGTACGGCGAGCTCAACCAGAGCAAGCTGATGAGCTACTGCGGCCTGAACAATGTCAAGCACAAGGCAATCATCGACGACATGGTCGAAAAAGGGTTGATAATCCGGTTCGAGGAGCCATGGGGCAACAAGACGATAATCAAGTACAAGGTTTCGGAAAAGGGGCGAGCGATCTTTCAGGAGATACTAGAGCCGTACGAAGTGCTCTTTCCAAGAAGCGAGGGGGAAGAAAAATGACGACGGCTACAAGTAACATTGTTACCACATTTCTTATAATGAGCGGGAGGGGAGTTTAGTCAGTGGCAAAAGACGACGACAAGCCTATTGAAAACATCTTCAGGGCAATGGACGAGATAGTCCGCCAGCTGAACATGACAAAAAGGCTGTTTCTCCTGATGATACTGTCCTTTGTCATCATCGTTCCTACGACACACATCATTACTACCATAGTTATCGGCGAAACGTTCTTTGATGGCGACGGGTTTGATGGGGGGCCGCCGTTTAGGGGCGGGCCTCCAGACAACCCTTCGTTCAGGATAGTGCAGGTTGTCGTGATCGTCACCGTACTTGTCTGGATAGGGATAGGCATCAGGCAGTGGTTCGTGCTTTCGAAATGGACGAAAAAGTACAAGCAGTACAAAGAGCTGCAGAAAAAGATAGATGAAAAGCTGGGAGATGACGAAGGTGATGAAAAACAGCCCTAGGCGTTCTTTGTTGATTTACCCCGGGCCGGTGGAATTCTGCTGTATCGGAGCCTGACCATCCAGAGCTTCAAACTGTCTGGCACTGGGAAGCGCCTGACCTGCTTGTCTGGGAGGACCACCACTCCTAGAACGGCATGGGCAAAGGCACAGCATCAAGCAACAATGACGTAGAAACTACAAGTGCAAATCGCGCTTTCCTCTTCTTTATTCTATCCAGCTCAGGCACTCTTCATTTCCGAGTTGAACTTTTCCATCAATATGGTCGCGCCCCTGCCAAACAGGTCAGAAAATGCCGACTCGATCTTTTTCCTTGACAGGTTGTCAGGGTCATATACAGAGATGCCGTGTTCCTTGTAAAGGTAAAACAGCAAAAGATCCCTCGAGTCGCCGCCAAACAGATCCAGAGTCTTTTTTAGGGCCAGCTGCATATCAGCCATGTCAGCCCTGTTGACGGACTTTTTCTTCATCAACCCTTTTCGATATGCCAAGATCCGCTTAAAGTAGTTGTATGTAACAATTCTGACAGGCACCTTCCTATATACATGGGGGAGGGTAGCTTTTGAGTTAATGAAGATACTGATAGCAGAGGATGAGCCAGACATAGCGATGCAGTATGAACTCGCGTTGAAGGACAGGAAGCACGACGTAATAATTACAAACGACGGCGAACAGTGTCTTGAAGCATTTTATCATGAACTGGAAAAGGACGAGCCAGCCCGCAACCGCAAGATGATGAAGAGGCCGCCGTTTGACGCGGTGATTCTGGATTACCGCATGCCAAAAAAGGATGGCATGGAAGTAGCCAAGGAGATCTTGGCGATAGAGCCAAAGCAGAGGATCCTTTTTGCGTCGGCTTATGTGCTTGAGACCTTGGTGGACTCTGTCAAGACCCTGCAGCAGGTTGTCGAACTCATCCAAAAGCCGTTTGAGCTTGACCCGTTCGTAGACCTCATAGAGGACAAGGGGATCTATTCGGAACTGGAAAAGCTGAACGTGAACGCCAAGGAGATCAAGGACCTGAACCCTACGCACCAGCAGGTCCTGGACCTGCTTGAAGGTCTGAAAAAGCTCCAGAAAGGCAGGGCGCTCTAGTCGCGGATAATGTTTGACTGGTCTATGGGCAGGACTATTGTAAATGTGGCCCCGCCTGTAGCGTTGTTGTATCCATAGATCTCGCCCTTGTGGGCAGTCACTATCGCCTTGCTTATGAAAAGGCCGAGCCCTGTGCCGCCGTGACCGTCCGTGTCGCCTGTGCTCTTTGTGACAAACTTGCCAAACAGGTTCGGAAGTACCTGCTCTGGTATGCCGGTGCCCGTGTCGATTACCCTGATCTCCACCCTGTTCTTGCCCGGGAACGCTCGGCATTCTACCTTTATGCTGCCCTGCTCTGTGAACTTGACGGCGTTGCCGATGACGTTGGACAGCACCTGGGTTATGCGCGACCTGTCAAGGTTGACTTCTAGGCTCCTGCTAGCGTCGTCGATCACAAGGTCCATCGTCACGTCCTTTGCCAAGTTGGCCTTTGCAGAGTCGACCACGCCGACTAAAAGGTCATTTATTGCAACCTTTTCCATCTGGTACATGAGGCTGCCACTCTCGATCCTGCTCACGTCAAGGATGTCGTTTGCCAGCTGCTGCAGCTTGCGCGCCTCCCGAAGTACGCCTTCCCATGCCGCCTCTTGGCTTATCTTGCCCTTCTTTGCAAGGATGGCGTAGCCGAGAAGCGGCTGGATTGGGGTGCGGAGCTCATGTGATGCTATCGCGATAAATTCGTTTTTTAGCTGCTCCTTTATCTTTAGCTCCTCATTTGCCTTTTCGACATCTCTCTTGGTCTTGTAAATATCGGTCTGATCTATCAGCGCGATATTGCAGGCGACAACCCTGCCCCGCTCGTCGTGCACAGAGGCGGCGCTTAGCAGCGCTGGGAAGACGCTGCCATCCTTTTTCTTGAGCCATACTTCGCAGTTCTCGACAAGCCCCTTCTTCTCCCATGCCTCAAGATACTCTTGCATGGCGACCAGGCTGTTGGGCCCCACATGGTTGAATATCGATCTGCCCACAGACTCGGCTCTCGAGTATCCGACGCGCCTTGCGTATGTCTCGTTACAGTCAAGTATTGTCCCCGCTGCGTTTACGACGCAGTAGAGCACTGGAGAACTCTCATAGAGGCTCTCGAGTATCCAATAAGTCCTCAAATATGTGTTTGGATATCCTCTACCATCCTCTAGGGACCTGTCTGCCTTTTGTTCCAATGTACTACAGAGTGAGCGCTTGAAGATTAGATATTAGAATTCGTATGTAAATTATTCTACATCTTGATCGTTATAGCCACTCCGGCGACAAACTGGAGATACGAATTTCAGCAATTATGGTGGATATGGTGGGGCGTGACAGCAACAATATGGGCGGCAACGGTCAGGTTATTTTGCGCCAGTCAATAGACGCCGCCATAGAGTCGCTGGGCGGGCCGATCCACAAGACCATAACATGGTATCTGAACAGCAGGGGCGTACTTTCCAATTCGAAAAAAATTGACATCAATTTCTTTTATTCAAATTTGCGGGATCTGCTTGGGCCGGGCGCCGACCTGATAATGGAAGAAACGTGGCAGCAGCTGCAAAAGCGCTGCGGAGGCAAGGCCGGCCAGCAGAATCCTCCGGCCAAGTGCTCTCCGCTTGAAAGGATACAGAAAATGATAGAGATAGGTGAAGCCTGATGGAGGAGCAGCAAGCATATCTGGACATCAAGCGGGCGCGCAGGAATCTGGTGCTCGGACTGATCGCTGCTATCGCAGCAATAGACGGGGCCGTCTTTTTCACCGCTGGCTCTGAAATAGAGGCGATTGTCAGCGACATCTCCAGAGTAGGCACGGTATGCGCTGCAGCTGCCCTATCGCTTGTAGTAGTCAGGAGGCAAAAAGTAGGCGGCCTCTTTGGAAGGGCTTATGCCGCCCTTGCAGCAGGGCTGATGCTATGGGTCGTGGCTGAATCCATCTGGGCGTACTATGAGCTGGGTCTAGGAATAGGGGCACATACTACTTCGATAGCCGACGTATTCTGGATTTCCGGCTATGGGCCCTTCGCCTACCACCTGCTCAGCACTGCAAGGTTCTTTGGCAAAGGGCTGAAAAGATCCGCAATAGCCATCGTGGGAGTAGCGGCCGCGCTGTTCTTGGCTTTTTACATCCAGACATTGGTGGGCGTCTTTGAGCTTGAAGGTCCCGGTGCCCTAGCAACTCTGGCGATAAGCATAGTCTACCCTGTGCTGGACGCCCTGCTCATAGTCCCGGCCGTCCTCATAGTCATGAATGCTGGAAAGGGCCAGCTCACGTCTATCCCGTGGATATTCATAGGATGGATATTGCTGGTCCTTGCCGACAGCATGCTTGGAGTTGCGGCCGCATCCGACATGTCTGAAGTATTCCATATCACCATGGCATACAACGCCGCGTACCTGTGCTTTGCCGCAGGGCTGTTATGGTACAACAGGCAGTTCATCATCAGCGACAAAAAGCTGGTCAATTGGTGAATGTAACACAACCATACATACAAGTGCTTTTATCAAATGAACCGGGCAGAAAAATTCCCCGCAGATGCCGACTATAACCGCAGAATTAAGCCAGAAAGAACTTGAGGCGATACGGGAATATGCCAATCTGTGCGGCGAGACCATATCAGATCTAATCAGGAAGGCACTGATACGTGAGGCGACTCTGGCCGACGGCTATGGCGCAGACGACCCCGCATACGAGTACCAGATGATGGCCGTCCCCGACAATGGCAGCATGAAAAGTAAAGAGCACAAAATTATTCAAGAAAATTACAACAAGATCAGAAGAATTTTAGGCTGGCAGGAAATAACGTTGTAGATCATCAGAGTTCTTTTTATAGCTGTAGCACCGTGAGGCGTTTTTATAGAATTTTTTATAGAGCCAGCCTCTGTCAACTATCCTTTACTCTATGTTGTTATTAGCCGCCTGATGCCCTCGAACAAGGAGATCGAAGCGATTTGGGTCCAGTCTTGCTGCTACTGATGGTGGTGATTGTCTTGTGATCAACAATTCAGAGCAGATCTTGGCAGGCGACATCAGGCAGTTGCTCGTCATCAAATCCGAAGAGCTCTTGAGGCGCGGCGAGCCGAGGTTTGTAGAGGGCTTGGATGAAATCGCAGGCATGCTTGGCAGGTACGACCCTGCACCGTCGCCGCTCTTGAATGCGCTGGATCACAAGGCGCAGGACATGGCAACGTATTTTTTCGTGGCCTATTCTAACACAAGGGATCTTGACAGGTCGATCCTTATATACAGGACCGTCAAGTCGCTTGTCAGGTACGTGCTTTTGATAGACCGGTTCTACGAGGTTGGCAACAAAAAGTACGAGAGGGTTGCAAGGGGCGTCCTGCGCTCTGTGAAAAAGGTTCAGAGTAGCCACTTAAAGTATTCGCTTGACTTTCTGCTGAAGCGATCTTGGCCGTTCATGGACTATGAACAGGCGGTAAAGCGGCTCTTGATAAAGGATCACATCTTCAACTTCAAGGAAATAAGGCACTACAGCCTCTTCAAGGCTTCAGACGCCCCTATGATATACGCCCACGTGCTGGACGCCGAGCTGCCAGATTTTAACCAGAATGTCGCGGCCGTGCTGCACTACAACCAGGCGCTTCAGGACCTGCATGACGATTTTGAGGACATTGAAGAAGACGTGCATGACATGATGCCCAACATGTTCATACTGGCCGCGACAGGAGCAGCAGCCATCACCTTCTCAAAACTCTTGAAAAACCGCGAGCATGCAAGGAAAATGGTAATTGAGAGTGGGGCGCTTGACTCTATGGTGCCGCTGGTCGAGCAGTACCGGGCGATGGTAAAAGGCATATCGGTGCCGCCAAGTTTCGCCTTCTTGAAGTACCTGACGAAGGAATATGCCGATATGATGCTAAGGGCGCTTGACGTCTCAGCCAGATGATGCTTATACGACTGCTGTCAAGAGCACATAGTCGCGACTGCCTGCGAAGCGATAGGCTGTAGAAGAATTTTTAACCCATCCTATCATAAAAGCCTCTGGTAGCTGCTTGGTTCAGATCGATGAGGATATCATCCGGCTCATAATAAAGCAGGACCATGTAGTTCTTGTCGGGAGCGTCAGCGCCGAGGGCATCCCGAACATTTCGCCACGATACGTCCTTGGCATACTGCAGAACGAAAAGCTGCTGTTTGCAGACGCGTTCACGAACAAGACGTTCCATAACATCAATTCATGGCCCAAGGTGTCGGTCGCAATATTTGACAGGGACACGCGGGGCGGATATCAGCTGAAGGGCAGCGCGGAGGAAGTGACCGATCCGAAATTGGTCTTGCAGGCAGAGACCAGACTCAAGGAGTTTGGCATCCTTGAAAAGCCGAAAAAGGTGTGGACTCTGGCAGTAAAAGAAGTATTTTCGCTAGAGCCGAGCGCGAAATCGCGCCACTCCTTTTCGCCGTATTACAGGTAGGCTCTGTCTGTTGTACCGGATTACATGCACTAGTTTAACGTGATCAAACCCCTCTCAAACAGACGGGCCATTCGAGAGGAGAGAGAAATTACGAAGATAGTAACAAAAATTATTATTGGCTTTCTGGCAGTGGCCGCGCTGGCTACCGGGGCCGTAGGCTACTACATGCAGCAGTCGCTTGCAGGGGCTGGCGCAGCAGCAACAACAGGCTTGGTAATTGTTATTATTATTGTCGCAGCGGCGATTGGCGCCATCGGAGCGTTGCTGGCAGTGTTCATCCTGCTGCCGGTAAGAAAGATCGAGCAGAGTGCAGAGCAGATAGCAAGGGGCAACTTTGAAGTGCAGGTCTATAACGGCAAGCTGACCAAGGGCAGCTACAAGAACTCTGACGAGCTGGTGCGTCTCATGATGGCGTTTGAGGTCATGAGAAGGAAGGTAACAGAAGTAGATGCCAACCTTAACAAGCAGATCAAGATGAAGACTTTTGATCTCCAGCGAATCAATGACGAGCTAGTAGAGAAGGAAAAGGTCCTCCAGCGGGCAAACGCTAGGCTGACCGGCCAAAGTGAAGACCTGAAAAAGATGAACGAAGAGCTGTCGGCAAAGAACAAGGAGCTGTCAGAAGCCAATGAAAAGCTGCAGAGACTGGACAAGATGAAGACCGACTTTATCCTTGTCGCAGCGCACGAGCTCCGCACTCCAATCCAGCCGATAATGGGCTCTGTGAAACTAGCAGAGAAGGGGCTCATCAGCAACGAACAAGCGTGGAAGAGCATCGTGACTGAGGCCAAGAGGCTGTCCACCGTGGCGACCTACATACTGGATGTAGGCAAGATCGAGAGCGGGAATATTTCATACGACATGAAGCCGCTCAGCGTGTCGGAGCTCGTGGAAAGGATATCGTCTTCGTCAACCAAGTTTGCCACCCAGGACGGGATGATAAGCATCAAGATTGACCTGGACGAAGATGTCAGGATAATGGGCGACAGAGAGCGCCTTGTGCAGGCATTTGCGAACATCATTGACAACGCTGCAAAGTTTGCCAAGAATGGTACGATCACCATACAGACCATCAATAACGACGATGAAGGTGTAGTGGAGATCAAGATACGTGACGACGGCCCCGGCATCCCTGACGAGATCATGCCCGTGCTGTTTAACAAGTTTGTCACAAAGACAAAGGAGAACGAGAGAGGCACCGGCCTTGGGCTGTTCATAACAAAGAGCATAATCGAGGCGCACAGCGGCAAGATATCGGCAGAGAACAACGCTGACGGCAAGGGCGCCACGTTTACTGTGTCGTTCCCGATACACGAAAAAGGAGAAGTTGCCTCGATGTCGCTGACTGACTGATTGAGTGTGCAAGTATGTGCAGGTATTGTTCTGCAGTTCCACCAACTTCATGTTCTTGCAGGCCATGCAGCCTCTTTTTCGTCTTGCTAGCCTGCCGGCATCTTTTTCTCTGCGGTCAGCGGCAACAACCTTTTTTGCCTCCTGCCTCTCAGGAACTCAAAGTAAATCCCAGCGGCCAGGCAGCCTAGCCCCAGTGCCGAGCCTGCAATAACAGTCCCATAAAAGAATACGATGTGCCACGGCATGTTTATTCTTCATCGTACCTCCTGTCCCTATTCATTTTTAAAAATTACAAACTGGGACTCTGATGACTTGCGGAAGATCACATTGAAATCCCTCGTGGAATAAGTCTGATCTCCTGCAAAGTTACCAGTGTAAGGATTCGTGTATCCATAAGAGAGCGGGCCCGGAGGGATTCGAACCCTCGACCTAACGCTTAGGAGGCGTTCGCTCTGTCCATGCTGAGCTACGAGCCCTCGCACTGTTCAACCTTTGTAGCGCCAATTTAAGGCATTCGTCTATTTTGGAGCAAGCACCACGACCTGTACTTTTCTGTCATGCCGGAATTCTGGGTCCCGCCAGCCCTCTGGAAAATATGCCTTGTCATTGTGTGTAGCCAGCTGAAAGCCGGCCTGATTTGCGAGCAACACAAGCTCCCTGAAACCTGCACTGTCTTTTTCCATATCGGTTAAGATTCGGAACGCGCCGCCACTTGTCAGCTTTTTTGATATCACTGCAAGCATGGACCGGAATGAGCTCTTGCTTTCCATCGTGGTAAAGGGCGCAGAATGTTCCGGCAGCACCATCAAAAAGTTGTCTATCGACCTGTCGGCAATTGCAGGAAGCAGCTTTTCAGTGTCTCCCCAGAAGGCAGAGGCGTTCTGCGGCTCAAGCTCTGTAAAGCGGGACTTTGCCTTGAAAACTTCGCTTTGATCCTTGCCAATTCCTATGAAATACTCGGCCCAGTTATTGGTAGCCATGTTCTGCAGCATTTCGCCCCTCCTCATACCTATCTCCAAGTTCACTTTCAGGTACATCTTTCTGGCGGTGGCTATGGTCCTGTTAAGCTGCGTTGACGGGTTGCCCTCGTGGAAGAATTGGTAGATCAGGCTCCACCTCTGCCGGAAAATATAGGGAAAGTGTTTCATGCCGATTATCTGCTTGAAGGTCTCATTTTCAGCAAAGTCTGAGAAAAAGGCATCAGTCCTTGGCACGGCCTCGAGCTTAGGCAGGTTCAGCTCGTCGTACAGGTTGGTGACCCTGTCCCATGCCCTCACGGGGTCTGAACCCATGTACGTCACGGCAAGGTCGGCAAGCCACAGGATTTCGGCAAGCAACTTTATCCTGTCGGTGTCCTCGCCTCTGCTGGCCAGCTGCTCCTGAAGGCGCGCGAACATTTCCTGCGCGAGCTTTTGTCTGAAGAACGGAAAGTCTGTTCTCCAGATCAGCATTTCTACCATAATGCTTTCTAGGGGGCTCCAGTTCATCTTGACGAACTCGGGATGCGTAGTGGCAAACTCCTCAGGAGGCGAAAGCGGCGACTTGAACTGACGGAAATAGCTTGCAAATTCTTCCCACCCCATGGTAAAGTAGGCGTCCAGTATTCGCGTCTTTGAAATTTCCTGCATTGTCCTAACGACGCTTGGACCTTTGGGCCCTTCATGTGATGCAAGCGGCTGGCTTGGATCATAGTCGTGCAGGAGCCCTGCCACCAGCGCAATCTCGTAATCCTTGGGTCCAAACTGGATCTCTTGAAATTCTTTTGGAATCATGTGGAGGGTCATATATGACACTTCAAGCGAGTGATGGAAGTTGTGGTATTCGCTTGCACCCTCGCCAAGCCCAAGCTTGGTATATGCATTTTTTAAAAACCTGACAAGCAGCCGCAGCATTTCGATCCTGCTCTGGGGAATCCCTTTTTCAGATGCAAGTTCGAGCAACGAAGCGACGAGCTCGTCGTCCTTGACGTTTGCAAGGTTGGCGTTTGTCTCTTCGATGCCGCGCCTCTTTGCGCCTGGAAAGTTCCTTATAACCTGCCGGTAAACGATCCTCAAAGGCAGGCTCTTGTTGAGGTAGATGCCGAGCGTCATGCCGCTCCACGGGTACTTTATCCTCTGCCTCTCCCATTCTGCCACTTCGTCAGAAGCTGCTACTATCTTCCTGTTGAGGTCGGCGACAAGCTCGGCCAGTTGATCGCCTGCAGCGCCGTCGGCAAACCTGTTACGGTCAGTATTCATCACAAGCCATTGCGGGATCTTGACGACATAGACGTAGCGCGATGTCTTTGCTTCTCCGCCGTCAACCCTCTGCCGGGCTGTGATTGCGACGTTCCGGGTGCCAGTGTTAAACGGCAGGTCTCTGTCCTTGACAACTGTCAGCCGGACCTCGCGGCTCCCGCCCTGAAGGCTGAGCAGTATATGCCAGTACTTGCCTTTGTCCATCCAAGCCGGCACTTGCATTTCCTTGTCCCAGAAATCTATCGGGCCGGCAGGCACAAAACCGGCTTCATAGTCCTTGGTGATTGGGTTGTAGGACTTGTATTCGTACTCGCCTATCATGTGGTCCAGTCTTCGCGCCGCATCCCTTGCGTCCATGACAAGTTGTATGGACTTTGTAAACTCGCGATATGCCATCACGCCCCAGATCGTGCCAAGGGCGCTAAAAAGCGTGAAAATGCCGGCTATGATGTTTACTTCGTTACTGACGAGATATTGCGGGACAAGTGGTATCCCAAACCATCCTGTGGAAAGGAGGCCGGCAAATGCAAGCGTGACAAATAGGTACCTGGCGAGATTGTGATAATGTATGCTAAAAAACAGGCCGCTGCCGCACGCGCAGCAGTCGCAGTTTTCTCGCCCGCCTATGCTAGGTCCAAATTTCAACCCGTTTGCCTGCCGAATGATTACCGTTCAGTGCACGATTATATATTGTCTTCACGATTGCCCTCGCTCATTTTTCCCATGATAGCACAGAGAGATGACCATGATTTGGAATCATGCACGCCCCACTGCTCATAGCAAACCACACTGGCAAGGTCCATCCTTGGAAGCCAGCCGGCACGCTCCAAGTCCGGCTTTTCTGCAAACTCGCTCACGTATCCAAGGCACAGGTATGCGATAGGCTTAACATGCGGCGGTATCGCCAGTATTTTTTCAAGATCTTCATTTGCAAGGATGCTCACCCAGCCGACCCCTACCCCTTCGGCTCTTGCCGCGAGCCAGAGATTCTGAATCGCACAGGCGACGCTGTAGACGCCTGTTTCCTCTATGGATGTCCGACCAAGGACAAAGGGTCCAAAGCGCGTCGGGTCATAGGTGACGCAGATGTTAATTGCAGATTCCAATATCCCTTCAAGCTTTAGCGAAACATATTGTTTTTGCCGCTGCTTGTTGCCATCAAGCATTGAAATCGAGCGCGAGCGCTCGCGCAAAAACGACTCTTTGACCTTCTGGCGGATCGCCCTGTCCTTTATTAGGATAAAGTTCCACGGCTGTGAAAATCCGACTGAAGGAGCATGGTGGGCCGCATTCAATATCCTGAGCAGGACATCGTCTGGTATTTCCCTGTCCACAAAGTGAGAGCGGACGTCCCTTCTTGAGAATATAGCCTTGTACAGCCCTTCTTTCTCGCTGCCAGTCAGGCTGCTACCATTACTACTGTCAGCAGCTGTCAACGCGGACTATTGGGCGCGAGTCCCATTATTAGATTTGCGCCATTGCTACAATCTGCCTTGGTGATGTTCCTGCTGGCCTTTTCCACATTTTCCTTATAAAGGTCTATGCCAACGAACTTGCGGCCAAGAGATGTCGCGACAATGCCAGTGGTCCCCCTCCCGGCGAATGGGTCCAGAACATAATCGCCCTTTTCAGTCGCAAACCTGACTATCATGTCAACTAGCTCCTCAGGAAATATCGCAAAGTGCTCGTTGCCATAGTGCGCCTTTGTTGCAATCTCCCACACGTTTGACGGGTTCTTGCCGTGTGGATTGCAGACTGCAAATATCGGGTAATGCTTGTGATCTCCTATCCTCCGGCGCGTAGCGTGACGCTTGAACTTGCGGTAGCATGTCGGGCAGAACTTTTCCGGATCGTAGCCATAGGCTCGAGCTATCTCTGAAGTCGTTGGAAGCTCTGAAAGTGGAGTCGAAGGTGACGCACCATGTATGATGTTTGCAATGCGCGTGATCTCGCTCTTGTTGGGGTTCTCTGGCGCGTACTGTACCATGTCCGGTGGTGGTACCTTGTTGCGCCCTTCGACCGCCTCGTTGCCCTGCACTCTTACCGCGTCAAGGTTTGCATACGAGCGGCGATTCTTTGAAAAGAACAAGACATATTCGTATGCTTGGGAAAAGTTGTCCTGCGAGCTGCTGCTCACGTTGTTTTTCTTGTACCAGATAATGTCTTCCCGGAAGACATAGCCTGCATGCACAAGCCTTTCTGCAAGCCTGTGAGGAATCCTCAGTTTTTCATGGCGTCGCCTGGTGTCGCCTATGACTATCCACAAGCTGCCGTCGTCTGCAAGTATGTCTCGACACGCTGAAAATACCTTGGTAAGCGAGTCAAGATACTCTTCGGCTGTATGCTCCCTGCCTATTTCGTGATCGTTGTTGCCATAGTGCCTGTGGCGATAATACGGCGGCGAAGTAATGATTGCGCGAAACTTGTTGCCGGGCAATCGTCTTACAGTCTCGTAAGCGTCGCCGTGAATTATCTTGAAGGACTCGCTGTCCAAATATTGAAATAAAAACTCCCTGGGTGACACTTAACCTTATCTGTGGTTAGTGCAGGTTGGACGTGTTGACCCCTATTCTTCTTACCCTCTCGTCGATGCTGCTGACTACAGAGTTGTGCTCTTTGAGCATGCTATTGTTCTCTTTCAGAGTTGCGAGGATCTCGCTCAATAGACGCAGCGTCTCCTCGTAATACTGAGCATCGCGCCCTTTCATCTGCTAAAATTGAATCTCTAGCGTATATCTGGCTTGTAGAACAAAGCTCAGGAGCGCCGTTCCACAGGTATGCAAAATCTACAACATATATTTGGGCAGCAAAAATTTGCAGTTAATAACGGGGCAGGTGGTCTAGCTCGGTTATGATACCTCGTTGACATCGAGGTGGTCGGGTGTTCAAATCACCCCCTGCCCACTTTTACCTACTTCATGCGTACCAAAAGCGTCAATATCTTGCCTGTCAGAGCATCATGGTCGTAAGGTTGAACTGCCCCCACAATCAGGGTATCGCGGTCGTTTAGGGGGAAAAAGAGCCCGTCGATATACTTGTAGTGGATGGTGATGAATCCAAGTTCGCCAAACTTGTCCTCGTTGGCCTTTGTTGCCCTGACTATCATCTCAATTTGTGAAATCATGTAGCGGAACTCGTCCTCGTCCGGCACAGGGCCGCCTGATTTTAGGTATGAGCCGACGATCTTGCCATTTGACAGTACCATGGCGACTTCTACGCTGCCATGCAAGCCGGCCACGGCTTTGCAGAGCTCTTGATTGTTCATGCTCGGCCGGTACAAGTGCAGCGAAGCATAAAAATTCTAGTGCTCAGGTCCTATCGCGTTTTGGGATATCCTTCTGACCTGCAAATCCACCCAAGTATTCCTTGGCTTCCTCGACTAGAGGGTTATCAACCACCTGCCTGGCGCCGCTTGCAATCCCTGAAAAGAACTTCTGCCAGCCAAGCCCTATTATCGCCAATACCAGGATGCCGATCAAAATTGCCGCTAGAATTGCACCCATGCAGTTATGCCGCAGGATTGAACTCTTAAGATTTCTGGAGCCTTTCTCTATTGGAGAAAGTTGTCCGGAAACTTTTGGTGGCACGTGCTGCAGAAAATCGCGTCATCCGAAGTGACTGCGTCGCAGCTTGGGCAAACTTTAAAGATATTTGTCTCTATCTGCACGCTCTTGCCGCATTCTGGGCAAAACTTGGATGCTGGCTGCACGGTGAAATTGCAGTAGCGACAAGAAGCTGTTGTGTTATCGGCGCTTTGCGCTGGCTTTTTTTCTTCTTTTTCGACAGGCTGTACTTCTGCTGCAGCAGCCTGCTCTACTGTCTGCACTGCACTGATGTCAGGAATTGTCAGCTGGTTCTGACCTGGCAGCTCGCCTCTTATCCCTCTCTGGATGAGCTGACTGATTCTCTGGGCAGCCTTTTTTTCGAGCGCTGGAAGCTTGACTTTGTAGTCTGTAAAATGCGGCTTGAAGTAAAGTTCTGTCGTGAAAACTCCGCGCTTGAGCATGACCGTGGATATGTCTCTGTAGCTGATATCCATTATGTCTACTTTCAACCCGAACCAGCGCGGGTCCTTGAATATGACGCGTATGTTTGTAATGTAGATACTGTTTGGCAAGAATGAGCCGCCCGGGGCAACCTTTGACTGCGAGGCTATGAATATGATCTGTTCACCCGGAAGAAGTATGCCCCGGATATCGGGGTCAATATCTTCAATTGTCAATGTGACAGAAAATGATGATTTTGTTATTAATTTTCTGTAAAAAGCTTCTACTTTAGAGGCGATAAATTATCTTATACTATCCAATCAATAAACAGAACGTAGGTATTCATGTGGACGAGCCATGCTACCTACGCCAAACTTAATTTTAGCAGTATTGATAGTCGCTACCTGGTATATATCTACACATCCAACATTAACTATTCCAAGTATAGACTGGCAAATCCGCAGTTTGTTTGGCGCGCCTATCAAAAAGATGGGGTGTTAACAGATCCCCTCTTTCTATTTTACATAATATAGAATTACGAACTAATGAGTGATAAAATGCAAAAAATCAACATTCTAATTATTTAAATACATAATATTCAACCTTCACGAAGGAAGCCTTAATAATTTGGAAAACAATAATACCCTGTGACACATGCGTTTGAGGACGAGTCGCTTGGCTTGGAGCTGAAAGGTTATAGCTTGGTAGCAAATAGCGCGCTGGAAACCAAGATCGCGATTTACACTCCAGAGATCGTCCAATCGATCCTGTCTGAGAATCCAGAGATCGTAGATCGCTGGCTGCAAAACTTGCACAACGAATACATCCGCAAGAAAAAATCATGTGACTTTGAGAACGATCCAGTTGCCTGTTTTACACTTTCTGCCTATGAACAATTTGAGAAGCATTTCAAGAGCTGGCAAGATGGCGGGATAATAGCAATAACGCTGCCACATGACAGGGTAATCAGGATCAGCAAGGATCCATTGATTTCTGTCATCGCAGATTCTAAGAACAGCAGCTATCTTGTCTGCAACAAATGCATGACATCATTTACGGATCTAGACGAGTTTGAAAAACACTGCAGGCAGGAAACCGAGGCCAAGCCGGTAGAGAAAAAGAAGAAAAGGGAAAAACTCTATGAGGTCGCGCCAAATCCTATATGGTGGCTTGCACCTTGACACCTGCCAATCATCAATATAGATCATATGGTATATGGTAGTATGCAATATATTCACGTAGTTTAGATTTCGGTCTATGATAGCCGGCTTCCTCTCGCGAGTGCGCGCCAACGACAAGGAGATAATAGACAAACTGGAGATGCAGAACGCCAACCTGCTCAAGGCAACCAGCGCCCTTGTAGAATTGATATCAAACTTTGACAATGTCAACGAGCGCAAGGCAAAGATAAAGGACCTAGAGCACGAGGGCGACAGGATCACGCACGATCTCTATATGTTGCTGGACAGAACTTTTGTGACGCCGCTGGATCGCGAAGATATATCAAGCCTTACAGGCGTCGTAGACGGAATCCTAGATTACACCGACGAGACAGCCGAGAGATTCGTTCCGTTCAAGATAAAAGAACCGACTTCATACATGCTAGAGCTGGCCAAGATTTTACTGTCTGCATCACAGGAGGTGCATCTGCCCATGACACGCCTCAGAGGGTTCAAGAATTCCGCTGACCTGGTGGAGCACTGCCGCAACATCAGCAAGTACGAGCACGAGGCTGACACGATTTACCGGACTGCGATTGCAGAGCTCCTTGAGACAAGCAACCCATTTGAAATCATCAAGCTAAAAGAGGTTTATGAAACTCTTGAGGTGGCGCTTGACAAATGCGCCGACGTTGCTGACGTGTTTGAAGACATTGCGCTCAAGTATGGTTGATGATCAGGCGTGGCTGAAGAGGAAATAATACTGGTTGTTTACGGGGCAATAGCAGCAGCGCTTTTTTTGACTTTGTTAACGAGTTCCACGATGCTGCAAACTCGATAGCGACAGTTGTGGGCACGAGAGTGCTGCTGCCGCTCCAGGCAGTAAGCATTGCCGCATTTGCAAATTCGCAGGACCCTTTGTATTTGGCACGGCGGTAGCGGCAACTGTGGGCAAGGGCATAATCCAGCCCGAGTTCTCGACCGTTTATGCAATTCTTGCAGGTCTGATCGGCGCCATAGTGTGGGACCTTATTACTTGGTGGTTTGGCCTGCCATCATCAAGCAGACACGCGCTTATTGGAGGGCTCATTGGCTCTGCACTTGTTGTTGGGGGCTTGCAGGCACTTTCTTTGGCGGCTGGAGGATTGTCAAGACGATGGCATTCCGGCTGACCAGCCGAAGGCCATATCAGGGGTTCTGCGCAGAGACGGGCGGCGGGGCCATCCTGACATCGATGGCTTGGCTTGGAATTCCTGTCAACACCACTCATGCGATTTCTGGCGCAATCATGGGAGCAGGAGCCACAAAAAGACTCTCCGCTGTCCGCTGGAGCCTTGGCCGGCGCATAGTGTATGCATGGATAATAATGATACCGGCCAGTGCTGCGCTGGCTGCCGCAACCTGTTACTAATAAGGATGATTATTGGCTGAACGACTTGACGGACTTGTCACAGCATCTTTTGAGAACGGTTACTTCGCTGATAATGCCGTCAATAAGGACATTAAAAGACTTCCTGCCCACGTTGCTGATGTCACACGAGATCACCTGAAGGCGCTTGAACTGATCAGAAATTGGGGAAACGTTCACAACCTTAAAAGAATCTGTCGCAAATGTGGTTGTCACGAAATGCATGTACAAAACGATCTTAAGAACAATTTCTATATGTTCTGTATATGGCTATATTGACTTCGTCGAAGCCAAGGCAGCCGGTGTCACGTTCCTGTGAAGTTGCTGCGCTTGTAGGTGCCCAGCAAAGCTCGCCAATGCTTTGCCTAACTCTATATCTGCTTGTTGTCCTGAAGCAGGCACACATGGAGAGTTGAGAAAAGGTTAAGAGAACCTACGAAATATTTCCCACTGTGAGGGCAAGGCTAAAGCTTCTTGCCTAAGTGTAGGGGGGAGCGCAGTGACAGAAAGTTATATCTTGGGCGATCATGACCGCGAGATAAAAAGGCTTGAAACACAGGCAAAACTCTTCGAGCCTCTGACAAGACAGACGCTTTTGGCTGCCGGGTTGAAGAAGGGTATGAGCTGCGCTGATATTGGCTGTGGCTCGGGTTCTGTCAGCAGATTGATGGCTGAAATGGTAGGCGTGGCAGGGCGTGTGCTAGGCGTGGACATGGACGATAGATACCTTCAGTACTGCCGGACGGTCAGTCCCCAACACAACATGGAGTTTGTACATGACAATATTTGCGAAAGCAGGCTTGATGGAAAAGAGAGGTTTGATATCGTCTATTCTAGGTTTGTCTTTCACCATCTGAACGATACGAAGAAGGCGGTGCGTTCCATGATCCAGCTGGCAAAAAGAGGGGGAGCGATAATAATCCAAGAGCTGGACCACGCGCCAGGCTCCTGGTTATCGTATCCTGAGAACAAGGCCTTCAATAGTCTCAGAGAGGTCTATGTTGCGCTGATCAAAAAGACTGGTGCGGATCCTCTGGCAGGAAGAAAATTGTACAAACTTCTGATGGATGAGTCCCTTGATACAACCATAGAGTGCTATTCGCCTTGCATCTTGATGGGTTGCGAGCCGTACAGCTCCCTTGGATGGCAACTTGCAGATAGCTTGAAGCCGCGGATCTTAAAGCATGGGCTACAAAGCGAGCGAGAGTTTGCAAACATGTACAAAGGTTTGAAAGAGCTTGCAAAGAAAAAAGGAAGTTTTGTGACATACGCGAGGCTATTTAGCGCAGTTGGAAGAAAAAGAAAATAGCTGTCTGCCACTGACAATCTTGACAGTCACAGCGTGGCAGAAAAACCTCAATGCAGAAACCTATTTGAACTTCCGAGTTGTGCAAGCACTAGGGTGCATAGTTTGTGACCTTCTATGAGACGGCAAGCGGCAAGATAAACGTCATTGAAACTCTTTCAAAGGAGCCCAAAAATGATACTGTATTATGCATACACGGACTTTGCTGCGATGCCCGGATCTTTACATACATTGGCATCAAACTGTCAGAGGCCGGATACAATGTTGCCAGCATGGATCTGCCGGGTCACGGCAGGTCTGATGGCGAAAAGGGCGACCTTGATTTTGATATGTGCATAAAGTCCATAGATCAGATAGTTAGAGATCTGAAAAAAAGATCGTCAAGGGTGTTCTTGCTAGCTCACAGCATGGGCAGCACTTTTGCGCTGTGGTATGCACACCTGTTCAAGAGTTCCATCGACGGGTTGATCCTGCTCTGCCCGTACATTCGGGTCCGCAATATGAAAAGAAGATTTGACGCAGAGCCCAATACAATCCAGTCTTTGTTATTGCTCCTTGGCAGGATATTTGTCCCGAGCAAGCGTCTTGACATCACAAAGGCTTTTCCCACTTATGTCAGGATCGGCGGCGACAGGGTTGCATGGATGATGAAGGATCCGATAATAAATTTCCGATATTCATACAGATACCTTGTAGATGTAATTACCGTAAAGAACAACAAGCTGGCAGAGCTATCAGATGTCGGCGATCTGCCGGTGCTGCTTTTGCATGGAAAAGAAGATAGGAACGTGTATCTTCAGGTCTCTGAAGAATTCTTTAAACTCTTGCGCACAAAAAGAAAGAATATCGAGATATTTGACTGCGATCACTGGTTCTATGATGCAATATTCTATATTCAATCCTCGACTTACACAGAAGAATCCAGAATGAAATTCATCTCATCACTGGTAACGTGGATGAGATCCTTGGATGGCAGAAAATAATACGATTTTATTTTTCGCGAACGCTTGCTAAAAGCTGTGGAACCTTGGCGTCTTTTGCCAGCATATGGTAGTATGATATGAAGCGCTGTGCAAGGTACGGGTCATCATAGTGCGAAACCGCAAGCGTAAACTGCTCTGGGCTGGTATAGTTAGTTGTTTCGTAGCAGACTGTGATGCCATCGACCACCATAAAGCTGGCTGATAGGTTTGCTTTCCTCAGGTCAAACCTGTGGGACTTGATTATGTTGTTTACCATCTCTGCTGTTTCCCTGTTTGGCGGGACTCGAAGTATTGCATTAAGCCTGTTTTCAAGGCTGATCTGGTCTGGGAGACCATCTAGCAGATGCATTGTTAGGCCCTCGTTGGCAATCTTGTGGAACATTAACTTTGAGAAATGAGGATCGTAGTAGCGAGTGGCCATGAATACTTCGTTTTTTGCGCTTTCGAGCAATTTTGTTACTTCCAAGACTAGCCGGTTATAGTCTTTGACGACAGAGAACCCTGATAGGTGTGTGCCATTTACGATGCTCTTCAAGCTGCTGTTTCGGATTATTTCATCTATGACTTTTTCCTTCTGCTGCAAGGGAAAGTCCTGCCTTGACTTCAAGACGTCGATCGCTTTGAGGTTCCAATAGTTGGCCAGAATATCTTCAAGCGTCTTGACATGCCCATTGTAGATTAGGGAGCCAAACGTAGTAGTCCTATAAACTGAATCGCGTTTCTCAATCAAGCCTAAATCGCGGAGCCGCTTTAATCGTACGTAAAACTGTTTCTTGCTCAGGTTGCCTTTGTAGCTTTCTGCAGAAGCCCTGAAACCAGAATATGCCATTTTTATTATATTTAGTGAATGTCTGTCTGCTAAAATAGAAAAAATCTCTCCTATAGTAGCTGTCTCTGGCATATATCTATCCAAGAGTCGCCTCTGAGATATTTAAGTTTTAATAAGTTTCCAGTTATGGAGAATAAATTGTTTCTTAGTAAGGACATCCATTTGATATCTTTAAGGGAAAAAATAGAATAATTATGATGAAATATGTTATTTCTACAAATATTTGGCATGGGTAACTATCATAGTTCTAGGCGGAGAGCTATATGCTGACCGTAAGAATACAGCAATTGACGTCCTAGCCCTGCAATAAGCTTTAGCTGCTTAGTCGCGTTATTTCTTATGAAAACTATCTTCGTAGCTAGGAAGCCCAGCTATAATATTGTGGAAAAACAGGCAATAAATGTCAGAACTTTCCTCCATAAGAAACTCTATGCAAAAAAGATGGCAAGCATCCTTGGAATGCTATGACCGCAATAATAGAAGGAGGACAACAACAACCGCAGGAAAATATCAATTCGCAAGTCAAAGCTTCTTTTGTACGTTCCCAGCTGATCCTCTTTAATTCCCGCAGAAAGTTTGGTCTCCTCTACTCCCTTGCAACTTTGGCTGGCATATTTTGCGTACCCGGTGTTATTGGTGCGATAGGTTCCGAGACAGAAATCTTGGAGGCGATTCGTGGGGTCCTCCCACTGCCTTTTATCTCACTACTTGTGGCCGTAGGAATGTATATACTGAACGATCTTGTCGATGCAGATCTTGACAGAACCAATGCAAAAAGTCGGCCAATACCTTCTGGCAAGGTTTCAAGACGCCAGGTCTGGACCTTCATAGTGCTCACAAATGGAACAGGAGTCGTGCTAGCCGCAAGTACATCCAATCTGACCAGCATTATGCTAGTAGCGCCGATGTTGCTTATTGGCATCCTATATTCTGCACCGAAAGTCGCTCTGATGAAAAGGTTTGTCATCAAGAACCTGACGATTGCCATATTCTACATGCTCTGCGTACTCCTTGGAATCACTTCAAGCTATGGGACAGAGCTGGCATTCAGCGAGCCTATCGTGCCAATCCACGCTATGGCAATATTTGGGATCATGATATTTGTTGGCTCTATAGTCAACGATCTAGGTGATGTCAAGGGAGACAGGGCAGCAGGAAGGCGCACAATTCCTATTGTACTTGGAGGAAAAAGCACCCTTACGACATTAATAATTCTCTTGGCGTGCATGCCTGCCATATCTTGGACGCTTTATGCTCTGGCGGCTGATGGCATGAGCATGACTACCGCGATAGCTACTAGTGTCGTGGGGCTGCTTGCAGTGGCAAGGATGACAAAAATATCGCGAGTGCTACAGGACGCTGAATTGATGCGCAAACAACACAAGAAATGGTTCCCGCTGCACATGGTGTTGCAAACAAGCTTTGTAATCGGGGGGTTGCTGTTCATTTAGTATAGTGTGTTCTTGTACTCTTAGTCGTTCCCATTATTGGAGACTTTTATCGCATATCTCCACCTGATAGAGAATAAAGCTATAATAAGCACGCAAATATCATTCGATATAGAATATGGCTAAGGCGCAGACGCCGGCGACAGTCCTTAGGACTATTGCCGATGACAAATCATTGGAACTTTTCAAGACCATTGCCCAAGGAACAATTGACAGCGAAAGCCTGAAGAACAAGACAAAGCTCACGCGCAAGCAATACTATTCGAGGCTGTCTAGGATGACAAAGGCAGGACTTGTTAGGAAAAAGAGCGGCAAGTACCTTCTCACTGCCTTTGGCAAAGTTGTTTTTGACGCTCAAACGACCGTAGCGCATGCTCTTACCAGCTACTGGAAGCTCAGGGCAATCGACTCACTCGAAATGTCAAACGAGCTTCCAGAGGAAGAGCAACAGAAACTGATCGACGCGCTGCTCGACAATCAGGAAATAAAGGGAATCCTTGTAAAAGGATCCTGATTTTCTCTCCTTTTCTGTTACATTGTTTTTACTTATGCAAATCGCGGTGTGCGCGTTTCCCCCAGTTCCAGTGGAACCAGTTCTTTTATAACTAAGTTATAAAAGAACTAATTGTTTGAACGGGCAGCTGACACGATTCTTTTTTTCCTTTACCAATCGATGCAGAGTATTATGATTATGGTTATTATGAGAATTCATAGTGATAGACGTTGTATACTTAGTAACTGTCTGCATTCTACATTAGTAGCTTTAGTGAACATTTCATCAAACTTATTATTCATCTACCTGTATGACGAGCTCTCCAAGAGCGCCGACAGAAAAGCCTCTATTGGTCGTTCCATCAAGCAGAGTATGCATGACGTATATCCTCTTCCCTGCGGGATCAACAGATGGAGGTGTAGCATAGAAAGATAATACCTTCGCCTCTGCTGAGTTATTAACATCGCCAACACGTTGAGATAATGTTGCCACTATCTGATGAGATCCGTCAGAGTATGGTATGACCTCTGGCTCTGAAACAAATCCATTCCAAGATACTGGATCTACATTAGTGAAGCCTCTTGGCACGTTGACAATTAGCTTTGTACCTGACTCAATATAAGTACTGGAACAAGTACCGCAACTGTCAAGGTCTGCTACTGTGACATTAAATCGTCTAGAAACGTCAGGTTGAAAGTTGCTATAGTTACCGAGAATTTTGTTAAGCGCGCCTGATTCTGAGGTAGTATCTGTTAGATATATGCTAGCGAGAGGCAGGCCGTTTGCGCCCATGCCTGCAGAATAGCCTGTCTTTGTGAACTGCCCCATGTTTGTAAAGACTGCGACAGATATCATCATTGCCGATTCGTCTTGACCAATGTCACCTGGCTTTAATTTTGTCAGAAACGACACGGCTTCGAATCCTGGTATACTTACCGGATTGTTAGTATCCTTCCATTCAAACGTGTTATCATGTGGGCAGGACCAGCCCGATGATGGATATATTGGCGCCGGGGCACAACTTGCAGAATCTATCATTTCCTGACCGCCTCCTCCTCCTGCTCCAGTTGGTCTAGAGCTGTACACGTTTACCACTATCCTAGAAACCTTCATGTCCACCTCAGTAGGATTGGCTACAGTAACTCCCCAAAGTCCTTTATCACCACTATCGCCAAATGGGTTTGGAAGAAGTACGAAAATTTCCGGCCTTTGAACCAGGTTTGATGATACTATTATCTCGGAAGTGAATGATGTCTTGGACGCATCAACAAGTTTTGATAGTCCGTCCTCTCTTACATAATTGCCCTGCTTTGCATTTGCCAAGGAAGCATTAAAGTGGATATAATTTTCGTCCGGTATTTGCACTTCAAAGACCCACTTGAATAGCGCGGTACTGCCTTTTGCTATTGTTGTGACATTTGATGGCGGCTGTACATGTTTTATTACATTACAGGTTTCAGTTCCCAGCGGGCTGCAGTCAACAGTGTAGCGCAGCTTCAGATCGATGGGTCCCGTCAACTGCGAATCAGTCATGTTGTTTGTCACTGTATAGAGCACTGTGACGTTCTCTCCGGGCGTAAATGTTGGCGGAATGACATAGAGCGCCATTGGCAGCGCCACAGAAGAAACCGGAGCCAAGGTTGTCGCTACTGTATTTCCCGATTCAGTGACCAATCTTACTGAATACTTCGCGCTGTCCTTGATGGATAGCGGAATGCTCTGCCCGACGTTTGGTTGAGATTTTCTACCATCAATGACCAGATTGAGGTCATATCTAAATTGCTCCTTTGATGTTTCGTTGACAATGTAAATCGCCTTCAAGGTTGCAGCCGCGCCACCGGTGTTTGTGACTGTCATGTTGAGTTTTTTGCCATCAATCCTCACGTTAGAAATCTCGACATTTTCGTTGAGCCTGTTAAGTTCCGAGCTCGATCTTTCAATGATCGATTGAGTGACCCTGTTCTGCTGCTGCATCGTCCATAGTACAACGTTCAGGGCTCCAATGGTGATAAGTACCATGAATACGGCTCCAATTACCGTGCTAAGACCTCTGCGCCCTTTGCGGTTTATCTTTGTCATCCAATCCCTCCTCTAAGATTTCCAGACCTGCTTTGCTTCCGAGCCTCTTGCGCTCTTGACCCATATTGACTGCTGTTTGTCAGATCCCCAACCGGTCGTGACCTTTATCTCAGCTACACCATCAATTGGAATAACTTGACTGCTACTCCAAACTTGTGTATTATTTATGTAAATATTGGAAATAGTGACTGCAAGGTCTCCCGTGTTTCGGATAGTCACATTGGCACGCTTTGGTGGCTCGTCATAGAACCATACGTCCTCGATGACAAAACTTTCCTTAATCAGATTTATCCTGCTGTTTGTCTGGTTGGCTATGGTCAGTTGCTGCATTGCAAAGCTGGAATTTGACCATGCTACCAAGGCGACCCCTATGATGGATACAGCCGCGACAAGCATGATGGAGGTGACTATGGTACTGAGACCTCTACGACTGTACTTCCTCCTACTATTCCTCACAGGCAATCAAGGTATTGCGACCGGGCGACCTCATATCGGTTAGTATGTCAAATTGAGCTACACCGGCCCCGTCAATAATTCCGCATAAGGGACGCACGCTATGTGTCAACAGGCATATAGAAGCGTGCACACATTCGTCATATGTGTGGCTCATAATACCTTGTAAAATTTGCAGACTTGTACCTAAAAAGATTATATAATCTTCACACATTGCTACATCTCTCTTTGAACCTTAAGGAGGCAAACGAAGTATTTCGCCGGGCGATAATCAAGGCTTATTTTGAGCCAGAGCTTTTAAAGATGGACTACCACCGCTCAAGTGTCAAGCACCCAAACATCCAAGAAGACGGCCTGACGGTCGAAGACGTCCTGCACCTCTACTTCGATGTCTCCACCGGCAACGACTACCCAGACGGCGACGAGTGGTTCAGCATCGAATACCTGTTGCCGTACAATGTCAAATTGCCTGATGGCTTGAAGGGCCCAGACTACTTTACCACACTATCAATATCGGAGGGCAAGCACCACTGGCGACATAGAGAGCTTGTAAGGTTCAAGTATGGCAAGTCCAAAAAATTGGCCGAGTCGCTTCAGTTCATTGACAAGAAGTACAAGGAGCTCAGCAAGGCCATACACAGCTCGCCGGTCATCAACCAGCTAAAGTGATAATAATCATTTCATTTCGTTTTCCATTCGCCGTTCTTATAAAGATAGTTTACGTTGTTGCTTTTTGCAACCGCGGGGCTCCACTTGAAGCTGGCCTCGTCGTACGAGTACCATATCTCCTCTGTTCTAGCCGGGATCGCCTTTAGCTGCACCGGCACAATGTCTACCATGTACTCTATCTTTTCGACGCCCATCTCAAACTGCCTGTCGCCCTTTGTCAGCAGTGGGAACACCAGATCCGCGCTTTCGTTGCCATAGCCGGCGAACCTGATGAATATCTTGACACCCTTTTTGCCGCGCCTGCGCTTGACATCCTTTATCACGCCTTTTATCTTGAACCAGCTGTCCATTGTAAACGCCTGAAAGAAAGGCTCGCCGTACGCCGCCGGAAAGCCGATCTCGATCATGCTGACATACTGCGGGTCGTCCGGCGGCAGCTGCTTCTCTTCAACTTCAAAGGATCGCCTGAGCGTGTCAAAGATCACTTCGATCTCCCAAGGCGATATGCCATAGTGGTGGAAGCTGGCTGTCTCTGGCACCGCGTGAAATTGGTGAAGAAGAAATAAAGTCTTTGCTGCTAAAGGACGCCGACGAACTTTGCCAGATAGATAAGCGACAGGGTCACAACAGAGCCGGCCATGTGCTTCCACGGCAGCGGCGGCAGTCTCGGCGCATTCAATGTTATCTGGTGGTTGTCAATTACGCTCGTGATGTACTGCTTTAGCTTTGCATGCCAGATCTGGTATTCGATCTTGTGCTTTTTCAGGATCGACTCGATTTCATAGATAACAGGCGACCTTACAGAGCGGATGTGCTGTATGTACCTCCGTGATATCTCGACCTCCGCGTGGATTGCGATCAAGCCTTGTTGCATCTCAAGCAGCCGGACGTGCATCTCCCACGGCTTGGCCAGCTTTTTAGCAAAGCCATGCCCGATCTGTGTAGGCTTTCTGTTCTCAAGCTTGACTCGCTTAAAGCCCTCTGATATCAGCGCGTTGATTATCTCGTCCTTCTTTGTCTTGACCATCAGGGAAAGGTGGTCAAGCTCGATCTCTTCCTTGTGAATAAAATCCTGCAGCCCCTTTACAATGCTTATCGTCTTTGGGTAGCTGGTAAGGAATTCGGACATTTACTTCGTAGCTCTTGTTCCATATCATGACATATTAAAACTCTATGCAAGGGGGATATCTAACATTCTCATGCCCTGTGGATCCCTCTGAGGTAGATGTCTTGAGAGGGTGAGACTGCCATGTCCTTCCATGAGAATTTTTTCTCAGACCATATGACCTTGGCTCTCCTCACGACTGCAGCCGGTGTCGACTCGTCGCTCTCACCCATCACTGCGACTCCCATAGTTGCGAGGCCGTCGGCAACTGCCTTGAACGTGTACTTTAGTACGTTGCCAAAGAGGTCGCGCCTGCCTCGCAGGTCCTCAACCGGCTCAAAACCGGCACACGCTATTGCGACTCCCGTGGTGCCTATGCGAGTTGGCATGAGGCGGCTGTCTGCGATCACGACTCCGACCCTGATCCCTCGTTCTGTCTGGAACTTTTGTCTCAGCCTCTCTGCGGTGCCAAAAGGGTCACGTGGATACAGAATTGCATAGCCTTTTGGGACGTTTGACTTGTCGATGCCAGCGTTTGGCGCTATCATGCCGTCTCTGATTGCAAGCAGGAATCCTGGCACGCCCCTGATGACATGGTCGGACTCTCTTAGCACAAGCTCGGCCATCTTGGGCTCCATATAGCACTTGGCCGCGAGCACCCGTGCCTTCTTGCTGACCCGAACTCTGGAGAGGTTGACGACTGCGCCTTCGCTCATTGACACGAACTTGCTAGAGACTACCAGAATGTCGTCGTCCCTATAGTCAAACTCCTGCAGGCTCTCGTACAGGTCAAACCTGCCCCTCTTTACTTCTGTGCGTATCGGCAGAATCTCGACCAAGCACCATGACGTAAATCGTACTCTTTATTGTGCTTTCTGCAAAGGTTTTAATCCATCATGCAGGCACAGTTCTCATACTATAACGTGAACTGTTTTGGCAGGAATGACAATCACTGAAAAGATACTTGCCCGCGCGGCCGGCAAGCAGAGGCTGTCGCCTGGCGACGTTGTGTTCGCCAAAGTAGACAAGGTAATGATGCATGACGTTTCGGGTCCCGGCGTAATCAAGGTGTTCAGCGAATGGGAGAAGAAGGGGATAAAGCTGGATCACATCTGGGATCCCAACAAAGTGTGGGTGACTGAAGATCACTTTGTGCCTGCAGCAGACAGGGTATCTGCAGAGAACATTATTACGCTTTCCAATTTCACAAAAAAGTATGGGATTAACAAGCACTTCAAGTACGGGCTTGGCCAGTATGGGATCTGCCATACGCTTTCGCACGAGGAGGCGATGGTACTGCCCGGCGAAGTCTACGTTGGGGGCGACTCCCACACAAACACCACTGGCGCGATGGGCGCTTTTGCAGCCGGCCTTGGACACACTGACATCGCATACGTGCTCATGAACGGCCAGATCTGGTTCAGGGTGCCGGAGACGATGCTCTTCAAGATAGAGGGCACCAAGCCTGCCCACATCATGGCAAAGGACATTATCCTCCGGATAATAGGCGACATTGGGACAGACGGCGCCAACTACAAGGCGATGCAGTTTGCCGGTAGCGTGGTCAAGAAATTGGCTATGGAAGAGCGCCTTACGCTTACAAACATGACGACGGAGGCGGGAGCCAAGAATGGCATTGTCGAGCCGGACGAAACAACGTATGCTTATCTTCGCGAAAGAACCGACGCGAAATATTCGCCAGTGAACGGCGACCCTGACGCGCACTACTCTGAAGTCTTTACCTATGACATAGAAAAGCTCGAGCCGACGGTAGCCAAGCCGTTTTCGCCTGGCAACATTTCTGCCGCAAGGGAGCTGCAGGGGACAGAGCTTGACAAGGCGTACATCGGCTCGTGCACCGGAGCAAAGCTGGAGGACCTAAGAGAAGCGGCCAAGATATTGAAGGGCAAGAAAGTCAAGATCAGGACCGAAGTACTTCCGGCGGCGCAGTCCATCTACGCAAAGGCGATGAAGGAGGGGCTGATAAACATCTTTATGGAAGCCGGCGCCGTCGTAGGTCCGCCTACCTGCGGTGCATGCTGCGGCGCTCACATGGGAGTGCTTGGCAAGGGCGAAGTGTGCATCAGCACGACCAACCGCAACTTTCCAGGAAGGATGGGCCACGTCGAATCAAAGACGTACCTTGCATCGCCAATAGTGGTCGCGGCTTCTGCAGTCATGGGCAAGATAACAGACCCGAGGGATGTGAAAAATAATAATTGAACAAAACATTAAGAGGCAGGGTCCACAAGTACGACAGGGACAACATCGACACCGATGTCATAATTCCCGGACCATACTTGAAGATTCACGATCACAAAGAACTGGCAAAGCACGCGATGGAAGGCATCGACCCGAAATTCCCTGAGAAAGTGTCGCAGGGCGACTTCCTCGTAACCGGTAACAACTTTGGCTGCGGCTCTAGCAGGGAGCATGCGCCGATAGCACTTTCGCAGACAGGCATCAAGGCTATACTGTCGCCTTCCTTTGCAAGGATATTCTACAGAAACGCGGTGGACGGGGGCTATTTGCTGCCGATAGAGATCGACGAGTCGACGGTCAAGAAAATATCCGACAAGGATGAGCTAGAGATCGATCTTGAGCAAAATAGGATAACCAACATCACAAAGAACGAGCAATACCAGATGAAGCCATTCCCGGAACTGATTGCAAAAATTGTCGAGGCAGGCGGGCTAATGAACTACAAGCCATCGTCGGCCTAGTCCTTTTCCCACCTGCTTCCTTCTTTCCTGTATCCTGCCTTTCTAACGGCAGACCACGCCACCTTGTGCGCAACCTGCTCCCTGCTCTGGCGTCCGCCTCCTCGCCTCTTTGATGGGCTCTTGTACTGTTTTAGCGCGTTCTTGTGCGCTTTTCTGTAAATTTGCTGCGCATGAGTCGGGAGGGTTTCTATCGCCTTCCTTGTTCTAGGAGATAGGCCGGCGCCATTTCGGCCTCGACTGCTGCTTCTCCTCTTTGTGGTCTTCCTGCCTGTAGTAGACCTTCCTCTTGCCATGTTGCCGCTGGCTCAACATGATATATAACCAGTATACAGGATCATGCTATGGCGCGCAAGGGCCGGCTTGAAGAAATCTTTAGCAAGGCGCTATATGCGGATGACGCCGCTCTATACTCTGTCAGCTACCGAGATTTTGAAAACATTGTCGAGGTCAGTCTGCCGGAATTTGTCTCGCTATCTGAAAATTTTCAAGTCATACCGCAGAACAGGATCGTGCTTGTAAAAAAGGGCAACCAGATACTGTACCGCAAGCATGGTTATTAAGATTCGGCGACCCAGCCTTCTGGCAGCATGGCGTCTCCTCCTGCTCTGCCGGTAGCAGTCGCATAGCGCCATACCTTGCTTTTGCCGGCGGTGACGTTTGCCTTTATTCTGACCAGCGCTTCAACTTCTTGCTGCAGGCCGCTGTTCTCTGCCCTTGTCGTAGAGAACTTTTTGCAGAATTGGCAGTGGCCGTCAAGCGTTGCAACAGTAGCAGTGCTGCCTGCATCGATGACAGGATAGGCCCTACATGCAAGCGGACGTTCTGGATAGATCCTGCAATTGAAGCCGCCGTGAGGCGATCTTTCGCCGCTCTCAACATCCAGAAACGGGCAGAGGTCGCCATCGTCGTTCTTGCCCATCATCTGGTACGCGATTACCTTCTCTGGGAATTCTTTTCCAACGGCAAGCCGCGGGATTATCTTCACTTGCACACTCATTTTCTTGGCCAGCTTCTTAATTGCTGTTTTTTCTTCAGGCAGTAAGAGCACCCCGATCTTGCCATACTCGATAGAAGGGTAGTATTCCCTGTAGATGCAGCAGTCCGAGCACCCTTGAACACAGCTGAACTTTTTTATCATCATTTGTTTTCCTGTATGCATTGCCACTCTATGCTATCTTGGGCAAGCTCGTCGTATTTCATAAAAGCAATGTCGTAGACTGACTTTGACTTTTTTAGAACTTCAAGGTCGAACTTGCTCCCGTCCTTTTTTTTCTTGACATTTTCTTTGTAAATACCAAACCGCAAAATCGCCTTCTTTTCATAGCCTACCTTGAACCGCTCATAATTTTCAGACACCGGCACCTTCTTCACAAAGCCGGTGTTGTCACCGGTGTAATTGGAGCCGCCATAAAGTATGAACCAGTAGCTGTCATCCTGCTCCACAAAGCGGAGCTTTATCGCGTCATCGGGCCACCACTCGATCGTCTTTTTCCAGAGCCGGAAAGCAGCTATCTTATCCTCAAAGAGTGGAAAGACATTCATGTAGACATCGTGATAGCGGTAGCCCACTCCAACAAAGTCTTTGAACCAATATGATGGCTTGCTGCTCAATAGCAAATAAGTTGTGGGTGCTACTATAATAAAAAAGTGAAGATGATAAAGAAGATAAATCATCTATTTGATAGTATGACATCGCCTAAAAGTGCAATCAGCGACTCTGCTTCATGAACTCCAAGTTCTTAATACTACCATTAGTCGCACTCACTGTCATTGCAATGATGGCAAGCGCTGTTTCTGCTCAAGTGTCGCCCTCTTATGATCCCGCACAATCCACCTCCGCGATACCTGATGCGAACAACACCATAGTTGTGACTGGCACGGCGACAGAAAGAGTCAAGCCTGACAGGGTTACAGCCGCTTTTGCGGTAGAGACGGTCGACGAAACTGCCGGCGCCGCTCTGAAGAAAAACTCTGAGAAAATGGACTCAGTGATCGCTGCTCTGGAGAATGCCGGCGTACAGGAAAACGAGACGCGCACTGCATACTTTAGCATATCTCCAAACTACAACTATACCGAATTTGGCGCACAAGAGCTGACTGGATACACAGTTACCAATTCAATAATGGTAGAGAGCTCGAACCTGTCAAACGTATCTGAATGGATTGACTCAGCGGTTAGAGCCAGCGCAAACAGGGTGGACAGCCTGTCATTTACAATATCTGAAGAAAAGCTGGACAATATACGGGCAGACCTGACACAGCAGGCAGTTGATAACGCAAGGGACAAGGCAGAAGCTCTGGCTCGGGCGCTGGACGTGGAAATAACAGGGGTCAAGGCAGCTAGCCTCTTTGATCTTGGCAACCCTCCAGTGACACCGCTTTCGCTATCGCTTGCAACAGATGCTGCTGCAAAGAGCGTGGCAACCCCTATAATACCTGGCGAGCAAACAGTAACTGCAACTGTAGCAGTAGTCTATGAGATTGGATAAAAAAGTCCAATCCATCTCTATATTTTCTGTCTGTATTGCTACCTACGTAATGCTTATTACAAACTGCCTGCTTGCTAGAGATTGGAATGGGCGATGTATACCGCAATAGCGTCAAGATTGTAGGGGACGTACTGCGGATAGCAGACGAGTCAGGGACGGGAGGCGTCAACCTGACAGCTCTATTGAGGAAGGCTAACCTGTCGTACAGCAGGCTTGCAAATGTGGCGCTAAAGCTGATGGAGGCAGGCCTGATAGACGAGCAGGTACAGGAAGGGCAGCGCATCTATACCATTACTTCCCGTGGCAGGGACTATTTGCGCAGGTACCAGCAATTCGCAGAAATTGCAGATTCTTTTGGTCTAAAACTCTAGGTCAGTCACTGGTCTTTTTCTACTGCCTCGATGTGGCATTCGTGCCCTCTGTGATCCTTGTCCAGCTGCTGGGCTTCTTCGCTTGTTATCGGGAACCTTTCCTCGCTCACACCAGGCTTTTCCAGAAGCACCTTACCGCATGTGTCGCAGACAAGCTGCATCACAACTTTGCCCATTTCAGGATCAGTAATTCTAGATGATGATATTTATAGACTATTCTGCCAGCCGGCCGGCCAGCTCGCCTATTTGTCCAGATCGACAGGTATCCGCCTGAGGACGCTCCGCATACCGCCAAACATGCCCTTGTTTTTCCTTTCCTTTTCTTCGACCTCCTTGAAGCATTCCGGGCACAATGCGCGCAGGTTTATCGGCCGATTATCCTTTTTCGAGCCGTTAATGTGCTCAAACTGAGGCTGGACGCTCGGTGTGAATTTTACTCCGCACTTTTGGCAGCGGTTGCGCGCACGCTCTAGCACAGTTTGCTTGATGGCAAGCGTCAGGTGCTCGTACTTTTTCTTGTCAAAGCTGGGGCCGCCACTTGAAGAACCGAAAAACGACACAAGTACAGTTGGAGCCAGCTCAAACTTATGTCTTGCGATCTCGTATTATCACAGTATCTTGGCGCTTCTTGCAACGGCGTAAACGTGATCCTTTAGGTCACGCTCGTAAAGCGAGTTCATCTTTTCAATGAGCGTCTGGCGCGCCTGAGCCCTTGCCTCGGCAGTCTCGGCTGAGAGCGCGGCTGCAAAAATTTCTGGAAAATTCTCCTTTATCCAGCCATCCAGCACAAGGTACCTGTTCTCGTTTATCCATATGACCCGGGAGGTGGCCTGATCCACTTCTTCGTTGAACCTGCCAGTCTCTACCCTGTCAATGAGCATAAAGATACAGTTGTTGGGGTCGGGGTTGTTGATTATCTCCATAGGTCGCCCGCCAGCCCTTCCTGCCTGTATCCGTTCAATTAGACCGATGGGCCTGACATGCGTGCCGACGACGTGTACCCTGCTGCCGTTCACCGACTGAATGCGGCCTATAATTATTCTGCTAAAGTTCCCCTCCTTTTGCACTACGAAAACATACTCGCCGGGCTTGATTCCTCCCCTGCTGAACATCTCTATACACAAGAAACCCGGCTTGCAAATTATATAATGTTATCGAGTACGACGAGCTCTAATCGATTTTTTCATGATGAATATGTCATGTTGTCTGGAACATTATATTCTGGTATCCAAATATTTCATGAAGATAACCTGAGATAGACAAGCATTGAACTTTCACAAACTATTAGTGCTTGTTCCTCCTATGTATGCATGTACCGCCTGTGACGGTCTTCTCCTGCAGAGCGGCATAGCAGACAACCTATTGTTATTATGATTATTGGACTATGGATGGTTTTCTCCAAAGGTAGGGAGTTATTTTCCTCTAACCGTCAAAATTCAGTAGAAGCTACAAAGCTAACTCAATGGCTTACTGCCACGTATTATCCTATGCTGTGAACTTGTGCTATTTTTTTATGACGATGAGTTAGTCGCTCTCCATTTCTCTTACTTTGGTTTCTCCCATTCCGGCAGAGCGGGCAATTACGTAAAATATTGCCCCTAATGATGTCCAAAATAGCACACTGATCGGGATCAATATAGCTGCGGTATATGGCTGGAAACTGACTTGCCCTTGGACAATTAATCCTTCTAAAATCTTGTGTGCAAAGATATTGATGAACAGCCTATAACAGAATCCTCACCCGGACCTATTACAATCACATAATCGGCAATTCCAATAACAAGGACAAATGCTGCCAGTATGCAAACTATTCTCCCGATAGAAGCTATACACTTGATGTGTCCTTATCAAGCAAATTTTTCCGGCGTATAGTGGTTAGATGCAGCTGTTTGATATTTAAAGCATCTCGCATCAGATTCTGTGGCACGATAAGTCCTACAATTGGGAATACAATGTGGCAATGATTTCAATAAAAAATGGGGCCTTAATAGCTGCTGCCGTCTTGCGTTTTATGCCTAGACCGAACATGTTGAGTGGATCTTTGCACATGTTGTTGCTCGCTGCATCATAAGTTTTTCAGGATTCGCCGCGTTGCAACCTAAGGAATTGCTTTTTAGACATGGAATCAGTTAGAATTACATTTATTAACACAGGCTCGCTACGTTAGACGGATATGCACAAGTTTGACGAGCTTGATATGCGGATATTGTCTGAACTCACCCGTGACGCGAGCATCTCTGTGCCAAGGCTGAGCAAGAAACTAAATGTTAATGCTTCCGTCCTTTACAGTAGGATAAAGCGCTTGACAAAACGCAGCCTGGTCAAGAAATTCACGGTTGTTGTTAATGAAAATATGCTCGGCATAAACGTCAAGGCTACAGTCGGAATCAACCGCGACCCCAAGCTGAAGGAGCCCATCCATTCTGAGCTGATGAAGATACCGGAGGTCAGGTCGCTCTCAGAAGTCACCGGCAGGTTCGACATGATAGTGAGCGTAAGCGCACATACGCTGGAAGAGCTCCACAATGTCGTCATAGAGCGCATCGGCAAGATAGAAGGAATACAGAATACTGAGACGTTCGTCGAGATGCAGAGGACCGAGAAAGAGCCTCTCTACACGGTCCAGCAGTCGTCGCTTTCAAGGTAAGAAAGCGACAGATGTTTTATATAACGCAGGCGCCCCTCCAACCATGACTTGTCACTCATCGAGCGCAAGATTTCAGAAATGATCCAGACCCTCAGGCTGGCAAAAAAGACCAGCAGGGAGGACTATTCACAGCATCTGCGGCTCGTTGTTCTGGGCATGCTCACGGTAGGCGGCGTCGCCTTTGTAATCAAGCTCATAGCCGAGTTTGTCGCAGTCGGCACCAGCGGCCGGTTCGGCTAATCGAATAAAACAGCGATAATGATAATAGCTACAGCTGCTGCTACTGCAGCAGCAACTGCAACCATTACAGGTTTTGCTATCTATGATAGCAGAGGCCCACTGGAAGTTGCTTTTCCGTACAATGGGACCACCTCTGGGAAATTTGGACTGCCCAAATTCATTCCGGTTTAAGGCTTTAGTGTCGAATATGTTAGGGAAATTGCAAGGCAGGTTTGCGGCGGAGTCGGAAGAGAGGGCTGGGTGCCACTTGAGGTGGTCTTTGCATACCTTGAACCAAAAGAGACAGTGTATCGGATCCCTTGTGGCCAAGGGCCGCCAGGCTACTTTTACCGATCATTTTATTTCTCTGGCGCAGGGTCGACGATAATAGACGAATACCACCCAAACGCGCAGTCGCTGTTTGATATTGCATCGCCCACGCAGGCGGCAGAATATGTGATGTACTTTGACATAGTGCTATCAGGCGAGCAGGGCAACAAGCAGTTTGTTATCACCAAGGACCAGTATGATAGGTGGGCGGAGCAATGCATCAAAGAAGAAGACAACAACAAAACGTCTGCGGTAAAGGAGCTGACTGTGACCAGCTTGGGCGATAGTTATGATGTCCAGCTGAACTTTGTCAGCGGCTCGTTTGAGTACCGCCACTATGTGGTTAACAGGAACGGCACGATCGAGCGTTTGGCAGAGGAAGCGCTGGGGCACTGCGGCTTTGCCATTTGACAAAATATAAAATACCATTCTGCACAATTCTGCCTATGGAAAGCAAGACAGACAGCAACAGCGTCACCCACGTTACTACAAAGACTTGGGACGCCGAAGTGCTTAGGTCGGACCTGCCCGTTTTCGTGGACTTTTGGGCAGAGTGGTGCGGACCCTGCAGGATGGTAGGGCCAGCAGTAGAGCAGATCGGCAAGATCTTGGCCGGCAAGGTCAAGGTAGCCAAGCTGAACGTGGATGAGAACCAGCAGATCGCAATGAAGTATGGAGTCCAGTCGATCCCGTCGCTTATCCTGTTCAAAGGCGGCAAAGAGGTTGCAAGGACGATAGGCGCGGCCCCAAAAGAGGCGTACCTAAAGTTCATCGAAAACTCGCTCAAAGCCTGACCGACCTTTTTTCCTTCTTTTATCTGTCTCTTGTTGACGAAAGCATTAATACCGTATCTCAAGACAAGATAGCAGCAAAAAAATTGGGCAAGAAGGAACTGGCAGCGCTATTTTCATCGAATCCGGATAGGTACTACAAAGTATCACTATTTGACAAGATGGGCTTTGCGCGCAGGAAGTGCGGCAAGTGCGAAAAATTCTTCTGGACGCTTAACGACGGGAGGCAGTTCTGCCCAGATCACGAGAATTACAGCTTTATCAGCAAGCCGCCGACAAGCAAGCGGCTCGACTATGTCAGCGCGTGGAAAGAAGTGGACAAGTTCTTCCGCGCAAACGACCACACCATAGTCCGGCGCTACCCTGTCGTGTGCCGGTGGCGCGAAGACCTCTACTTTACGATAGCATCGATAGTTGATTTCCAGCGTGTTGTCGGCAATCAGGTTGTGTTTGAGCTGCCTGCAAACCCTCTCGTGGTTCCGCAGATGTGCCTCCGGTTCAATGACATTGAAAACGTCGGTCTGTCTGGTAGGCACTACACCGGCTTTTGCATGATAGGCCAGACCTGCAACGCCGATGCGCCTGGCGGCTACTGGAAGGACAAGTGCATCGACCTTGACTATGGCATGCTTACAAAAGGGCTTGGGATAAAGCCGGAGGAAATAACATTTGTCGAAGACGTGTGGATGGGGGCTGGAGCCTTTGGCTACTCGCTTGAATATTTCGTACGCGGTCTAGAGCTTGGTAATGCAGTGTTCACCGAATTTGAGGGCAACGAGAACGACTACCGCGTCATGCCAAACAAGATAATAGACATGGGAGCTGGCCTTGAGCGCTTTTCGTGGATAACAATGGGGACGCCAACAAGCTATGACTGCTGCTTTGGGCCAGTAGTGGACAAATTAAGGGACATCACAGGCACAGACAATGGCGGCGACGTATTGTCAAGGTATTTCGAAGCAGTGTCTTCCAAGCTTGATCACACGACAAGCGTCCGGGAGCTACGATCGCTCATTGCAAGGGAAATGAAGATCGATGAAGAAAAACTTGCAAGGCTGGTCGCGCCGCATGAAGCGATCTACACAGTAGCCGACCATGTTAGGACGCTGCTGTTTGCAATCTCTGACGGCGCGCTCCCGTCAAACGTGGGAGGCGGCTACAACCTCCGCGTGATCCTGCGCAGAGCGCTGTCGATGCTTGAGAGGCTTGGATGGAAGAACGTCAGGGTAGAAGACATTGCCGACATGCACGTCGACTACCTGAAACAAATGTACCCTGAGCTTGAAGAGTATCGGCAGGACGTCAGGACAATCCTGCAATTAGAGGCAGGCAGGTACGCCAGCTCCCGTGAGCGCATGAACTCTGTAGCCATGTTGCTCAAGACAAGCAAAAAGGGCGAGCTGTCAGTGGACGACCTTATCAGGCTTTACGATTCAGATGGCATAACCCCTGACTTTTTGGTAGAGCAGGGGGTAATACAGGGCGTCCCATCGACGTTCTATACAAAGCTAGCCGAGCTCCATACCAACCTGGCAGCAGGCCAGACAGCAAAGCCCATCCGCGGCCTTGAAGGACTGCCGCCTACAAAGCTGCTCTACTATGAAGACGAAACAATGAGGGAATTCCACGCCAAGGTCATCAAGGTCGTGGACAGCAAGTATGTCATCCTTGACCAGACGGCGTTCTACCCAAGGGGCGGAGGGCAGGAGCCGGACACCGGCGAAATCGAGGACACCAAGGTGGTCGAAGTGACCAAGCAGGCAGACATTGTTATTCACAGGATAGAGGGCAATAACAACAAGCTTGCAGAGGGCCAGAGCGTGCACGCAAAGGTGAATGCACGCCGACGCGACCTTATCACAAAGCACCATACCGCGACGCACGTGCTCAACTCTGCGTCAAGGAACACACTTGGGTCTTGGGTGTGGCAGAACTCTGCCTTCAAGGAGGAGGGCTATGGCAGGCTTGACATCACGCACCATTCCGCGCTTGCCAAGGAGGAAGTACAAAAGATCGAGCATGCGGCAAACCGCGTCATCAGGGAAAACCATCCAGTCATAATCAAGACCTACGACCGGGGAGAGGCCGAGCAAGAGTTCACCTTCAGAATATACCAAGGCGGCGTCGTCCCGACAAGCAATGTGAGAATAGTCAACATCGAGGGATGGGATATCGAAGCCTGCGGGGGCACGCACGTAAAAAGCACGGGCGAGATCGGGCTGGTCAAGATTGTCAAGTCAGAGAGGATCCAGGACGGAGTCGTCAGGCTGGAATTTGTCGCCGGCGAGGCGGCGGTCAATTATATGCAGCAGCTGGACAGCCAGCTGGCATCCATAGCGCAGAAGCTGGGCTCCAGCAGAGAAAAAGTGGTCGAGTCGTTCAACAAGTCGATGGAGGAAGCCGAAGCGGCAAAGAAGAAGGTGAGGACGATGCTGAGGGTAGTTGCAGGCCCAATAGCAAAGGACATTTCGGACAAAGCAAAGAAGCTTGGCTCTGGCGTCCACCTGCATAGCACCTACGACGAAGAGCTTGACGAGGATTATCACATTGCTGTTGGCGAAAAGGCGATCGAGCTTGACAAGCAGTTGTTGTACGTCGCGCTCGTGTCAAAGGGGCAGGGCATCAGGGTCATTGTGTTTGCCGGCGAAGCCGCGCGCAAGAAGGTCAAGGCCGGCGCGGTTGCAAAGCAGGTCTCTGCCAAGCTCGGCGGCTCTGGCGGCGGTGACGACCGCTTTGGGCAGGGCGGCGGCAGGTCAAAGGACAGAATAAAGGAAGCGTTATTGCTGGCTGAAGAAGAGGCTGCAAAATAAGAGAAATGACATTCTTGATTGACTGGGGATTCATAGAAGAAAAATGGATCAAGAGGTGGGAGGCGCAAAAGCTCTTTGAGGCCGACCCAAAAGATGGCAGAAAAAAGTATTTCGTCACCGTGGCCTACCCGTACCCAAACTCTCCCCAGCACATAGGCCACGGCAGGACATACACGCTTGCCGACGCGCACGCCCGCTACATGAGGATGAAGGGCTACAACGTCCTGTTCCCGATGGGATTCCACTACACCGGGACACCGATCCTTGGGATGTCGCGCAGGGTGGCCGCCGGCGATGCCGAACTGATGGACACGTTCCACAGAATCTACAAGCTGTCTGACGATGTCATCTCCACGTTTGTCGAGCCGGTCAAGATAGCAAGCTACTTCCACAATGAGATCAAGGCCGGCATGAAGGAGATGGGATACTCGATCGACTGGCGGCGCGAGTTCACTACCATTGACAGGATGTATTCCAAGTTCATCTCCTGGCAGTTCCGCACGCTGCGCAAAAAGGGGCTGATTGTGCAGGGGTCGCACCCGGTCGGCTGGTGTCCCCGTGACCAGAACCCTGTGAGTCAGCACGACACCATGGGCGACGTCGAGCCGGATTTCAACGAATATACCGTCGTCAAATTCAGATCAGGTGACGGCAACAACAACATCATCCTGCCGGCAGCGACGCTCCGGCCGGAGACGCTCTTTGGAGTCACCAACATGTGGGTCAACCCTGACATCGATTACGTTCAAGCAAGAGTAGATGGCGAAGAGTGGATTGTGAGCAGGCAGGCGGCAAGAAAACTGGAATTCCTCAACCACAATGTCGAAATTATGAAGATGGTTAGGGGAAAAGAGCTCATAGGCCAGAGCGCCATTAACCCTGTCAACAATGCAACGGTTCCAGTATACCCTGCGTCGTTTGTTGAGGCTGACAGTGGCACCGGCATTGTCATGTCAGTCCCGGCACACGCGCCGTACGACTATCAGGCGCTTGAAGACTTGAAAAAGGACAAAAAGACACAGCAAGAGTTTGGCATTTCCATAAATGTCGATCCAATAATAATAATCGAGTCAGAAGGATACACCGGCGTGCCGGCAGGGCAAGCGATCGAGCAGGTGGGCGCGACCGGCCAGAATGACGCCAAGCTCGAAAAGGCGACAAGCGACCTCTACTCCCATGAGTTCTACAAGGGCAAAATGCTGGAAAACACAGGCAGGTTTGCGGGCATGGCAGTCGCCGTGGCAAAGAACGAGGTCAAGCAGGACATCGTGCAGTCCGGTGCTGCAGACACGATGTATGAACTTGTTAACAAGCCTGTCAGGTGCAGATGCGGCGCGGAATGCGTAGTCAAGCTGCTAAGCGACCAGTGGTTCCTGAATTATAGCGACAAGGAATGGAAGAGGCTGGCGCACGAATGCGCGTCCAAGATGGATATTGTGCCGCAGGACATACGGCAGGAATTCGACTATGTAATAGACTGGCTGCGCGAGCGGGCGTGCGCAAGAAAGTCCGGCCTTGGCACCAAGCTGCCGTGGGACGAAGAGTGGATAATCGAGAGCCTTTCAGACTCGGTCATTTACATGGCATACTATGTCATTGCCAAATACGTTAACAATAAAATGCTGAGTGATAATGACAACAGCATCACTGACGCGTTCTTTGACTATGTCCTGCTTGGCATCGGCAACGCCGATCAGGTCGCCAAAGAATGCAAGGTGCCCGCTTCGACGGTAGAGCAGATAAGGAAAGAGTTCAGCTACTTTTATCCTGTAGACTCGCGCCACTCTGGGCGCGACCTTGTGCCAAACCACCTTACGTTCTTTATCTTCAACCACGTCGCGATATTTGAAAAAGAAAAGTGGCCGCAGCAAATAGTGGTCAATGGTTCTGTGCTGATGGAGGGCAAAAAGATGAGCAAGTCACTTGGCAACATCATCCCGCTTCGAGCCGCCATAAGGGAGCACGGCGCAGACACCATCCGGCTTGCAATGCTGGTGTCGGCCGAGATACTGCAGGATGCCGACTTTTCATTTGATACTGTCAGGGGCATACGGTCAAAACTGCTCGGCATCTTTGAAATGGCTGAGAAATGCAAAAATCAACAGGCAGCCGCCGGCGCAGAGCTGGAAGACAGGTGGCTTGCCAGCCGGCTCCAGCGCGCAATAGCTGAGACAGCGGCGTCGATGGACAGGCTGAGGGTGAGGGAAGCAATACATAACATCCTGTACTCGCTAGAGCAGGACCTCCAGTGGTATTTGAAAAGAACTGCTGCCAAGGGCCGCGAAAACGTCACCGGCACTCTTGCAGAGTTCCTTGATGTTCAGGTCAGGATGCTTGCGCCGTTTGCTCCTTTTACTGCAGAAGAAGTGTGGGAGCGCATGGGTAACCACAATGATCAGTCAATAACTGCTGCAGGCTGGCCAGCAATCAATGAGGACAAGATAGACCCGGTCGCAGAAGAGTCAGAGTTTTTGATTTCAAGCCTGCTTACTGATCTTCAGAACATTGTAAAGGTGACAAAGATAACGCCCTCCAAGGTCGCAATATATACTTCAGCTGGGTGGAAGGCGCAGGTCTACCGGGCGATACTTGCAAACATCTTGGCCGGCAAGACCAACTTTGGGGAAATAATGAAGCAGCTGATCGCAAACCCTGAAACTGCAAAGGCAAAAACTGACCCCAAGATGGTGCAGAAAATGATGGAAGACATCCTGTCAACACCACTTGAGGCACGTAACAGGAGGCTCAACTTGACAGCGTTTGACGAAGCAGCTGCCATAAAGGACGCTGCGTCGCTGCTGTCCGCTGACATCAACAAGGCGCAGATCGTGGTCTACTCTGAAGAGGATGCTTCAAAATATGACCCTAAGTCAAAAGCGAGATCTGCAAGGCCGTTCAAGCCAGCAGTGTATATGGAATAGATAGAAGAAATCACAGCGCCTTTTTCAGTTCCTTTGCAACGGCTTCCTTGTCGTCAACTTCTACAACCACCTTGGAGTATTCATGATCCTTCGGGTGCAGGGTGATGCACTTTGAAAAATCCCTGACGTAGTAGAACGCCTTGCCTTTTCTGGTCCAGAACGTCCCTGCCATGAACCTTTTGGAACATGCGTGCCCGTCTTGAATGAAAGCTACGACGGCTTTGCCCTTTCAGTTGAAGGGGAAACAATACTTTCCTTGGGTATCGCCACTTTGCGCTTTACAGCCAAGAGCTTTTCCTTGGTGTCAAGCGTTATTATCACGTCATCCTCGCCAACGGCGATCTTGACCATGACGCCAACAACACTAAAGGCCATGTCAAGATAAATGTGTTGTACTACTTTACACGTGGGCCCTCCTCTTTGCAACAATAGACGCGGCCATGTATAGTACAAAACCACAGGCCACCATCACCACGCCAAAGATCGCAACTGCCTCCCTTCCGTTATACTGGCCAAACGCGGCCAGCAGCGCGCCAATTATCAAAAGGCTGATGCCTATGCGGGCAAAGCCGGACATCTGCATTGCCTTCTTTTTCTTTGACGACGACAACATCAGAACTAGGCTCAGCCGTTAGATAATGTTATGTTTTTATGGCATCCCTTGGCAGGATATAACCAAAGAAGATGAAGATCGCAGTTGTCGGGATCGGAGTTGCCGGCGCGTACCTCATGAACAGGCTGAGCGACGATCACGACAACCAAGTGGTGGGCTTTGAGCGGATGCCGCAGGACCAACACGATGCAGTATGCGCCTGGGCGACGTGCGAAAATGTGATGGCCGGACTTGCGAAAAACTGCGGCCTCAATTTCGACGACTATGTCCTGCATGACGGCCAGCACATGATAGTAGACCTCGGAAGCAAAGACAGCGTAGACATCAAGCTCCGCGGCATGGTAAGCTACGACAAGCTGCGGCTGATACAGGACATGATAAAGGGGACGGAAATTAAGTTTGGCAGGGCTCCCAGAAAAGACGAGCTTGAGCCGGACTTTGACATCATTATCGATTCGACCGGCTTTCATCGCAACTACCTGCCAAGGGTGGGCAACGAGATGTGGATACCCTGCGTGCAATACAAGGTCCGCTACCAACCGGGCAAAGAGCCCTTTGACGACTTTTACCTAAAGTCATTTCCTTCAATGTCCGGGTATTTCTGGTACTTTCCGCTTGGCAACGGCTATGCCCACATTGGAGCCGGCGACTTTATGAAGAATCATAACCACTTTGTAGATGAATTCTTGAACAAGTACGACTGCGAAGTGATAAAAAAAGTCGGCCGGCCTGTAAGGCTCACACCACCGGCAAGCTGCGAGCCATTCACTGACGGCAAAAAGTCAGTAGGCGTAGGCGAGTCGATAGGCACAGTCTACCCGCTCTTGGGCGAAGGCATAATCCCGTCAACTTGGTGCGCCGAGCTGTTCATCAGGAACATGCACGACATGCGGGCCTATAGGGAGGCGGTGCTTGAAAAATTCAAGATTTATTCGCTTGTCTTCAAGTTCATCCAGCTAAAGATAGCAGGCAAGTTCCGCATGGTCAGGCATGGGATGGACATGCTCAAGATATACCAGCACATGAAGAGCGAGGAAGAGCGCTACGGCATGGAGGTCAGGATGGCCGACATGCTGAAGGTGTCCAGAATCTAAAGCTTTAAAAATCTAACAGACGCAGTGAGGCTGATATGAGTTCAGCCAGCGATCCTTCCAGGCAGTATGAATTGGCTGCAGTGGAGCAGAGGATCAACGAGATGGTTCAGCAGTCAAGGATCCTTGAAGCGTACATGAACGATATCATGACGCGCCAAGTGACGGTAAGCAGGTTAATGGAGGAAGCCCGCTTGGCTTCGACTACCATTCAGAACATCACTTCCGAGTCTGAAATCGAGTCGCTGATGCCAGTTGGAGTTGGGGTCTACGTCAAGACCACAGTGCCGCCGATAAAGAAGGTGGTTGTGAACCTTGGTGCCGGCGTTGCACTTGAAAAGAGCCGCGAAGACGCCCTCAATTACGTTGAATCCAGAATAAAGGAGTACGAGGTGGCGGCAAGGCAGCTAGATGCGCAGAGGCAAGAGATAGCCATGCGCATGGAACAGATGCAGGCGCAGATCAACCAGATGATACGGGCCGCCCAACAGCAGCAACCCGGCTAAAGCTTTTGGTTGAAAGCCAATGTTTGACAAGCTGAAAAAGGCATTTTCAAGTGCGGCAAAAGGGATCGGCCAAAAAGAGCTCACGGAGCAGGTCCTTGACGACGCGCTGCTGGACCTCCAGATCGCGCTTTTGGAAAGCGACGTGGCGCAGGAAGTGGTCGACGACCTGTCTAAAAAGCTGAAAAATGAGCTTCTCGGGCTAAAGCTCGAAAAAAATCAGGATGCGACCCAAGTAGTCCAATCAAAGCTGCAGGCCGCAGTCGCCGAGATATTTGCACGAGCAGGCAGGCTCGACCTGACTGAAAAGATAAAGGCGAAAAAGGACGCCAAGGCGGGGCCGTTTGTCATTGTTTTCCTTGGCATCAACGGAACAGGCAAGACCACTACGGTGGCCAAGGTTGCAAACCTGCTGCGCAAGGCCGGCTTTACAGTGGTCGTGGCTGCAGGCGACACACACAGGGCGGGTGCGATAGAGCAGTTGGAGCAGCACACGAACAGGTTGTCGCTAAAGATAGTCAAGCAGAGGTATGGGGCCGACCCATCGTCCGTAGGGCGCGACGCATACGAGCACGCCAAGAAGAACTTTATTGATGTGGTCCTGATGGACACGGCAGGGAGGATGCAGACCTCAAAGAATCTGATGGACGAGATGGGCAAGATCGTCAGGGTGGTCAAGCCGGATGTAAAGCTATTCATAGGCGACTCGCTTGCCGGCAACGACACCATAAACCAGGCAAGGGAGTTTTTCCAGTATACTAATTTTGATGGCGCGATATTGACCAAGATAGACGCGGACGCAAAGGGGGGAGCCGCGATTTCGATCGCGCACATTACTTCAAAGCCGATCGCCTATATTGGCGTCGGGCAGGGCTATGATGACATTATCCCATTTGACCCAGACAAGTTCATCGAGTCTCTGTTTGGAAGCGTCGGCGAGGTAAGCGTTGAAAACCTGATGTCGATGCCGAGAGCGCCAGAGCCGGCCAAAGCTCCAGAAGCGCCGGTGGTTGAGGAAAAGGAAGAAGAACTCCCGCCGCCAAAGCCCGTGGAAAAGCCGCGCCCTGCCATTGTTGCCCCACCGGTGCAGCCACCGGTTCAAGAAAAGTCTGCTCCCAAGCCAGTAATCCGCGAGGAACCAAAGCCCGCACCAAAGATAGTAGAATACACTCTGCCTCCGCCCCAGTCTGAAAGAGAAAAAGAACAAGAGGAGCCTCCACTGTCACCAAAGATCGAAGAACCACCAAAGGAAAAGAAGAGCAGGTTCAGCCTCTTTGGCGGCAAGAAAAAGACCGACGATGATCGCAAGAAGAAAGAGGAGGAAGAAAAGCGCCGTCGGGAAGAAGAAGAGCGGGCAAGAGAAGAGGAGGAGAGGGCAAGGCTGGAGGAAGAAGAGGAAGAGAAAAAGAAGCGCAAAGAAGATAAAGGCACTGGTGAGCAAGAAGACAAGGTAATATACCTAACAGATGAAGACATTGAAGACCTCCTTAAGTAAAAAGGACGTACTCAGCATCGCCGACCTGAGCACGCAGGAAATCAATTCGATTCTGACACTTGCAGCCAAGCTCAAGCGCGAGCAAAAGAGAGGCAAGGCGCGGCCTCTTTTGCGCGGAAAAACGCTTGGCATGATATTCCAAAAGCCCTCTACACGCACGAGGGTGAGCTTTGAAGTTGGTACATACCAACTCGGCGGGGACGCCGTGTATCTCAGCGCAAGCGACATCCAGCTCTCACGGGGCGAGACCATTCAGGACACGGCCAAAACATTGTCGCTATATTTGGACTGCATAATGGCGCGCGTATACGACCACAAGGATGTCCAGACGCTTGCCGAGTATGCCTCTATTCCAGTCATTAACGGTCTCTCTGACGAGTTCCACCCATGCCAGATTCTTGCAGACCTTCTGACGATACAGGAGCACAAGAAAAAGATGAAGGGGCTGAGCCTTGCGTGGCTCGGGGACGGGGACAACGTGTGCAACGACCTTTTGCTTGGCTGTGCCAAGACCGGCATCAGCATGACTGCCGCCTGCCCAAAGGGCTACGAGCCGCTTGAAGAAGTGGTGAAGCTGGCCAAGTCAGAGGGCATAAAGACTGGCGCCGACATTGCGATAACCGAAGACCCGGCTGCGGCTGCAAAGGACGCCGACATTGTGGTGACAGACACTTTTGTGTCGATAGGCAAGGAGGGCGAGCGCGCAACTAGGGAGGCGACCTTTCTGCCAAAGTACCAGGTCAGCTCTGACATCATGAAGCTTGCGAAAAAGGACGCGATATTCATGCACTGCCTGCCTGCAAAGCGAGGCATGGAAGTGACGGCCGACGTGATCGACAGTAGATCGTCGGTGGTGTGGCAGGAAGCCGAAAACAGGCTGCACGTGCAAAAGGCACTGCTCTGCCTTCTTATGAAAGTCGCTGCCGTCTAGTCGCTGCTCTTTGCAGGCGCCTTCTTGCGCCTGTCGTACCATACAGCGATGCCGGCGACAATGCCTGCAATAACAATGACGCTGACGATTGTAAACGTGGATGAGATCTGCTCTGAAAACCTGCTCCACGCCTCGCCAAGATAATAGCCTACAAGCGTCAGGACAACACACCACACAAGCGAGCCGGCAAACGTGTAGGTGACGAACTTTACGAAGTTCATCCGGCCGATGCCCGCTGGGATTGAGATTATTTCCCGGACGCCGGGCACCATCCTCCCTGTAAACACTGCGATAGGCCCATACCTTGCAAACCATCTCTCTGCTTTTTCGATCTCGCGCTCGCTAACCCTGACGCGCCTGCCAAACCGCACGATGGCTGCGCGCCCGACTTTCATGGACACGAAATAGATCAATATTGCGCCAGCCGTCGAGCCAAGTGCCCCTGTCGCCGCCATGCCAATTGCGTTACCAAGCCCAAACCCGCTGCTCTGCGCGACAAAGCCTACAAGCGGAAAGATTACCTCGCTTGGGATCGGTGGGAACATCACCTCGATGAACGCTGCCGCAAAGACTGCAGGGTAGCCGTATTCCACTATCATGCCTGTTATGGCATCTAGCACGCTGCCCAAAAGCCCGGCTGATGCTAGCACTACAATAACGGCAGCGCGCATTTTACTGCCTCCTATGGGGGCACAGGGCATATTATGTATATACCCATACCCTCCCTCCCCCCACCGTGCTGGTCTAGTTATAAGCGCCCTTGCGCCGCCTCTGCATAGTTAAATTGACCTGCAAGAACATATGCATAAGGCTGGTCCCCGGCGGAGGCAGGATTCAGAACCCATACCAGCAGGGGTTGAGGTACTGCCGCAGGTGCGAAGTCTACCTAAGGTGCAGCAACACCCATTGCCCGTGCTGCGGCCTCCACCTTAGGTTCACTCCTGTAGACCCGCTTGCAAAAGAAAAGTTGCGGCTTTTTCTCAAGGGCGAGTGAGTTGCAAAGGGCTCCGTTCATCAACCTGCCACTCCACACTGGCCGTGCGCCGGCGTACCTCGTCCGGCGGATGATCCGCATGTCGCATGCAATGTCCAAGGTGATAATTGACGAGTACGGGCAGGTGGAGTTCCTGAGGCGGCTGTCCGATCCGCTGTGGTTTCAAGCATTTGGATGCGTGCTTGGCTTTGATTGGCATTCGTCCGGTGTCACCACCGTCGTTTCAGGCGCGCTAAAGCAGGCGCTCAAGCTGGACGTCCACGGCATATCGATTGCAGGCGGCAAGGGCAAGAAATCAACATCAGCCAAGACCGACATACTGCTGCTAGCAGAAAATTTCGGGCTTTCCTCTGCAAAAATAGACTCGCTCCTATACGCGAACAGAATGGCTGCCAAGGTGGATACCGCGGCCGTGCAGGACGGATACTCGCTTTACCACCACGTCATACTCTTTGACAAGTGTGGCAACTGGGCGGTGGTGCAGCAGGGCATGAACGCTGAGAACGGGATGGCGCGACGTTACCACTGGTTCTCTGACAATGTCCAAAACTTTGTGCGTGAGCCGCACACTGGGATAATCAGCGAAAAAAAGAATCCCTGCGCGCTTGATATGACGGCTGCTCAATCGCAGGAAAACCAGAAGGTGTGCGTCGATCTTGCCAAGAGCGACACGAACAACCTGAAATCATCTGTCTATAGGCTGGCTGCCAGAGATACGCTTGACCGATGGCTTGGCGGCGATATGGTTGTTGATGTCGTCAACACTTCTGGCTATGAAATGCCAAGGAGGCTCGACTGGGCCCTGTTCAAGCGAATCTATGACGTCCAGCCGGGCAGCTATGAAGAGCTCCTTTCAATCCCGGGCGTAGGCGGTGCGACTGTCAGGGCGCTGTCGCTCATTGCAGAGCTGATATACGGAGCCAAGGCTTCCTGGAGCGACCCCGTGAAATACAGCTTTGCCCACGGCGGCAAAGACGGGGTGCCATACCCTATTGCAAGGAAGGTCTATGATGAATCGATCCGCTACCTTTATGGTGCGATTGAAGGCGCCGAGATAGAAAGGGAGGAGCGCACGGACGCGCTGAAAAAGCTCGCAAGTTTCACAACAAGAATGTTCCCCGGGCAGTGAAATTAAAATACCGCTGCCTCAAAAAATGTGGCGTATGGCAAAGGTACTGGTCGGCAAGGCTTCTGAAATTGGCGAGGGCAAGATGACTCATGTGACTGCAGGCGGCAAGGAGATACTGGTAGCAAACATTGGGGGGAACTACTATGCCACTGGCAACATCTGCAACCACGCCGGTGCCGAGCTGCACGAAGGCGAGCTGAATGGAAAAGAGCTGACCTGCCCTTGGCATGGCGCCAAGTGGGACGTCACCACAGGCAGTATGATCTGGTTCCCGCAAAAGCTGAAGGACCTTGGCAAGTACAAGGTGACAGTTGAAAATGGTACTGTATATGTAGAAGTGTGAGCATGATGTAGCTGCTGCACCTTCCAAGCGTTAATTTAAGACACTTGAAGCAAGTTTCTGATAGATTCTCGTTTTACTGATATAGGTATTTTATTCCCAAACCAGTACTTTAGAGGCTCTTTGTTGTTTATCGCTTCAATGCTTATTTTATGATATTCCAGAAGGTGTTGTTGATGCTCCTTAGCTGGAATCTTGTCATAGCATAATTGGCAAATATCCGGACGGGCTGATTTCTTGAACACTGATTATTCCTTAACACAATGTGGAGATATGAGCTTTCAGTGTAAAATGTTGCGGCACATTCTATGGGTACATGATACACTCTTTTCCTGTGGTGCTAACTACGCCATATCAGGCTCCACTGTATTTGACTACAAGGGCCGATCTTTGACTTTCTCAGCTCTCAAAATAATTCTCTAATTCATATTTTCGTTTTTTAACTTTCAAATGTAACAATGCAGAGAACTGCATAACTGGATGGTTGACAAATTTCTAAGCATCGATACCCAAGCCCGAAAGCCGGGTTCTGTATCAGCTCTCATGCACACCTCCTGGCGAGTAGGGCTTGTATATTTGTCAAACTAAAGGTCCTATAGCACTAATTAATAAAACTGAACTTTGATTTTAGTCGCATAAATTGTTATTATTATTGCGACTGTTTCAAAAAGTGCTAAAAATATACTCTCTCTACAAGAGAACAAAAATCCATAAGCTCACTCGTCCAATCTATCGAACATCCCACAGTAAAGTTAGTGATGGGATACTTCAAGTTAGAAGACTATGATTGTTTTGTGAGTTTTGCCAAAAGAACAAAAGAAGTAGTGGATAAAGATAGCTAAGGGTATCAGAATTCTACACTAGCTAGCCTATACAGCAAAAGCATCAATCATCCTGATTAACCATGTTCTCTTGATTAAAGAAGTAATAAAAATCCATGAATATAATTGAGCGCCTAAGAAGGAAACAGATCTATCATAATGTGCAACGCAACGTGTTGACCATCTTGTTGATATGTGCCGCCATGACTGGCGCCACGGTCAGTATTTTCATCCTGCTAGACATCCTGCTTGGCTTTGAAATCTAGAGTTGTTTTGTTGTCTATAAGCTTGGATGTAAAATCAATGTTGTTTTTCTACTACTGCCGCCGGCTCTGGAGGGTCTTTTCGATAGGCCATCTTGAGCCATATCGGGGTGATTATAGTAGTCGCGGCAACCATTATGATGACTGCTGTGTAAATGTCGGCAGAGAGCACACCGGCTGACACGCCCACGCCTGCCACTATCAATCCGACCTCTCCTCTTGAAACCATGCCTATGCCCACCTTCATGGATTTGTTCTTGTTCCTGAGGAAAATCATCGCAGGCAGCCCGCAGCCAACAAGCTTTGTCACTACGGCCACTGCTACTATTATGCCTGTGATATAGAGGACGCCAAGGTTTACTCCGCGCAGGTCTACCTGCGCGCCAATAATCGCAAAGAACAGCGGCGCAAAAATGATCTCAAGCTTGCCCACGTATTCCTCTATCTGCTTTATGACCCGTGTGCTTGCAACAGCCATGCCCACTGCAAATGCGCCCACTATAGGCGACAGGCCCGCAAACGCGGCAATGCCGGCGGCTGCGAAAAATACTGCTGTCACCATGCCTTCTATGCTGCCCTTTGACTTCCATAACCGCTCCACGTGCAGTATCCTTGGGACAAGGAACACCGCGCCGACAAGCAGCGCGGCGAATATGCCAAGAATGTAGAGGATGAGCATGGTGATCTCTATGACGTCAGGGGCAACGTTTCCAGTCTGCACCATGGTGGTTACCACGGAAAGCGCGGCTATGGCCAGAATGTCGTCAACTATGGCGGCTCCAAGAATGAGCCGGGCTTCTTTTGACTGCATCCTGCCAAGCTCTGTCAACACCTGTATGGAGATGGCGATGCTGGTGGCAGTGAGGGCCGTCGCGACCAACATCGACTGCAATGCTTCAAGCCCAAAGGCGGTGAACACATAATGGCCTACAAAAAACGGCACTACGACGCCGAGCCTACGGTGAACGAGGCCGCCCCTCCCCTCATGAATTCTCTTGGGGTAATGTGCAGCCCGGCCACGAACAGTATGACCACTGCTGCTATCTCGCCAATATGACGTACTGTCTCGTCGAGGATTACCAGCGGCTCACCGTTAAAGAGCGGCAGGGCGCCTATGGCAAAGGGGCCGACTATGATGCCTGCCAAGAGCTCGCCAAGCACCACCGGCAGCCTGATCCTGTGGAACAGCTCTGCCATCAGCTTAGCGGCAAAAAGCAGTATGCCAAGTGAAATCATTACATGCAGGAATGTCGATTCTACAGCCATGATCTTGGTCCATTATTTTTTCAGCTTGCGCTTTACGGATTTTACTTTGTCCTGCAGCGTCTGGGCCTTATCTAGGCGCTCGTCTATCCTGACTGTGGATATTACGCGCTTGGCGCCGGCAGACTTGGCGGCCTCGTGAGCAGCCTCTACCGCCTGAAGCACGCTGTCAAGGTTCTTGGCCTCGACTTGGGTCCCAAGCGCCGTAAGTTTAGTTTTGAGATTTTTTATTTTGTGAATAGCATCAAATGCAGCGGCCACTTCCTTGCTCATGCTAGTGTCGTGTCTTCCAAGCGGCACGATGCTGATCTCCGCGTGAACGGTCATAATGTCATTATGTAGAGCAAGGGGTTATAATAATTGGTACGGCGTCGCGGCCAAACTTTACTTTTTATTATCGGACGGGAATCAAGCAGGTAGTAGTTGGAACTGGAAGAATTCCTATCCTCATTGCCGCAAGCGATAATCTCAGGTGAAGCCGTCTCGCTGCCTGACAATGTTATAAGAAGGATATTCAAGTTTGCAAAGCTGAAAAAGAGCGACGTATTCTACCACCTTGGATGCGGCGAAGGCAACGCGATCAAGATTGCGGCCGAAGAATTTGGCGTAAAGAGGTCTGTCGGGATCGAGCTCAACGAGGCGACGGCTGCCAAGGCGCGAGAACGGGTCGCTGGCATCAAGAACGCCGAAATAGTCAACGCCGACATCAGAAAGGCCGACATTTCAGACGCTACTGTGCTGTTCTTTTGGTTCAACGACCCGGAAATGGTTGATGCAATGACTAGGCGTTTCAAGAAGCTGAGGGACGACACGCGGGTGATAACGATATGGGCGCCGCTTGGCATGACGCTGCCTGATAGGGTGGATTTCCCGTTTTTTGTCAGCAAAAAGCCGTTCAAGCGCGCAAAGTCTATTCGGCAGCAGATAAAGGCGATCTACAGAACTGACTGCATAGACTTTACCGCCGCGTGGCTTCTTGCAGAGCGGTACATTGACGCGCTCGAAGTAGTGCCAAGCGACTACCGGCGGTTTGTCAACATGCTGCAGGGCATGGTGATATGGATAAACGCATGGAATATGGGCGTCGCGTGCGAAGATAAGATCCCTCCGCCTGTCCAGACCTATGTCGGGATACTAAGGACATTTTTTAACATCGACCTGACAAGCATGATAAAAAAAGAGCAAAAATAGCCTCTGTATGCTCTATATACACTGCGTTGGAGTTCGACCCTGAGCTCATAGTCATGCAGGCTGCCTCAACAGAGCCGGACACTAAGGCGATCGAGGATCTGATGGGCGAGGTCCTGATGATGGCTCATGCCGAGGAATCTGCCATTCACATAAGCTCGGCAGAGCAGACCTTTGGATGGAACTTTTACATCATGTCTGTCGACAAGGAGGTCGCAAGGCAGCTTGCGCAGCTGCCGGAAAGCGGCCTGTTGGCCGTCAGGGGAGATTCGCTTGAGCAAAAGTTTGTCGGCTGGCTCAACCGGCGGGCAAAAGCCAAGGGCGCCGATGGCAAGGTCCACTTTAACCTACTGTCAGATCTCAACTCGTCTCGCTACGGATTATTTTAATAGAGAGCATAAGCATGAACCTACATCGGGGACCGATGGACGCCAGAGTAAAGAAGGCGGTGCTTAGCAAGATAGACGAGACAGTGTCAAATATCGACGAGATTTCAAAGATCAGGCACAGCCTTGCCCACATCCCTGTCGGCAGCCAAGACGACTTTGCGTTTGGCATAGCCATTGGGCGCATATACAACTCGTTCCACTACCAGACAAGGCGCGCGCTCAAGCGCAATGCCACCGAGGAAGAGTTTGCCGAGTTTCTTGAAATTCTGTCAAAACAGGCCGGCAACATAAGGAAGGTGCTAAAGCAGCAATAGCTGCGCCCGCCCACGTTTTCTGGCAGCTGACAGCTAAAACCTTGCCTGAGAAGCTCAAATGGAGCGTGATTAGCCTGAAAATCTTTTTAAGCTACCAGCTTTCACTCACACAAAGCTTGTCTCCTGATGTAGAAATGGTGCTGCTGACGCCTGACGAAATCAACCGCTTTATTTCGACGCTCAAGTCTCGCTACACCACCGGTCCTGTAGCCAAGAAAAAAACTGCCCGCGCCCGGTCTGCATAGGAAAAAGAAAGAGTAGTTCGAAGTATAGAACTTGCTTCTATGGCTATTTCACTAAATCGATTAAATCTGCAGTTAATGTTAAAGTTATATGCTTCTAGAAGATAACCCAAAGATTATAACTACAAAGTCTATGATACAGCTCGCAGAGATGGATATCAAGCTCGGCAGGGTTCATCACAACCTGTCAGTTCCGTTATTAGTCGAATTAATTATCAATCGAAAGGAAGGTATCCTTTCTTCCACCGGGGCGCTCTCTGTCAAGACCGGCAGGTTCACCGGCAGATCGCCTGATGACAAATACATTGTCGACGACGAAGTCACGCACGACACAGTCGACTGGGGCAAGATCAACCACCCGATCTCTGAGGAGAACTTTGACAAGATATTCAACAGGATGAAGAGCCACATAGAAGACAAAGAGCTCTTTATCTTTGACGGCTTTGTAGGAGCAGACCCCGAGAACAGGCTGCCGATAAGGGTTATCAACAACAGAGCGTGGCACAACCTCTTTGCCCGACAGCTGTTCATAAGGCCGACCCTAGAAGAGCTGGAGAACTTCAAGCCTGAATTTACCCTGCTCTCATGCGACGACTTTGCAGCCATCCCAGAGGAGGTCGGCACCAGAACCGAGACTTTTATCATTATCAACTTCAAGAAAAAGCTGGTGCTCATTGGATCGACGTCGTACGCCGGCGAGATCAAAAAGGCCATGTTCTCCATCATGAACTTTATCCTGCCAAGAAAGGGCGTATTTCCAATGCACTGCTCTGCCAATGTCGGCAAGGCTGGAGACACGGCGCTGTTCTTTGGGCTGTCTGGCACGGGCAAGACCACGCTGTCGGCAGACCCGGATCGCCAGCTGGTAGGGGACGACGAGCACGGCTGGTCTGACGCCGGCATCTTTAATTTTGAAGGCGGCTGCTACGCCAAGTGCATCAACCTGAAAAAGGAAAAAGAGCCCCAGATCTGGAACGCGATCCGCTTTGGCTCTGTAATGGAAAACGTCGTGATGCGTGATGGCACTAGGGAGCCGGACTTTGACGATGGAAGTCTGACTGAAAACACGCGCGTTGCCTACCCGCTTGACTATATCGATGGCGCAGTGATCCCAAGCGTCGCCGGCCACCCAAAGGTGATAATATTTCTGACCGCTGACGCATTTGGCGTAATGCCACCTATTGCAAAACTGACAAAAGAGGGCGCGATGTATCACTTTATGTCTGGCTACACCAGCAAGCTTGCAGGCACAGAGCGCGGCATTACAGAGCCAAAAGAGACGTTCTCTCAATGCTTTGGCGCCCCATTCATGCCACTGCATGCGTCAAAATACGCCGCAATGCTTGGCAAAAAAATGACAGAGCACGGCACACGCGTCTACCTGATCAACACTGGTTGGACAGGCGGGCCATATGGCGTTGGCAAGAGGATGAACCTTGCTTACACAAGGGCAATGGTGACTGCCGCCCTCAATGGCGAGATCGACCGTGTCCCGGTAAAGCACCACGCCATATTCAACCTTGACATGCCAACATCGTGCCCTGGAGTGCCTGATGAAGTCCTTGACCCGCGCAACACGTGGTCAGACAAGGACAGTTATGATGCGGCAGCCAAGCGGCTGGCGGCACTCTTTGTCAAGAACTTTGAAAAGTTCGGCAACGTGTCAAAAGAGATAATCGAGGCAGGCCCAAAAATATAAGAAGAAAAAAGGAATGGTAGCCCGGAGCAGATTCGAACTGCTGTCTCCAGGTTTCTTTTCTTCTTTTTCTAGTAAGATCCAGAGCCTGGAATCCCTAGCCCTCAACCTTGGAGATTGGCCACTAGACGACCGGGCTAACCAAAAACCCGACTGCATACCCTATATTTGACTCTAACGTTTTGTATTGACTTCCCTGATAACAAGACCGTATTCAAGAGGAGCCTTTTTCCTCATATAAGGAATGAGGCGGTAGTGGATAGAGTAGATATTCTTGTCTCTGGTGATGATGTTTTTTATCAAAAGTGAAACAAAGCCGCCAGCAACCTTTGAAGGCGCGACGCCGCTCTCCTTGCAAAAAGCGTCCCTTTTTACGTGGTATTCTTTTAGCGTGAAATATGACCTGTTGACTTCTAGAACCAGCGGCCACACCACGTTTTCCCATACCATCCTGCGGTTCTCCGTGGACGATGCATGTTTGCCCTTTCTTCTAACAACCGGCTGCTGCTCTTCCACGGGTCGCTCGTGTTGCGGGCTGAGCAAAGTGGAGTACGTTTAAACCTCCGGGTTTATAATTTATCACAGTGCAGGCAGACACCTCGGTCAAGGACGCACTCGACCTCCTAGCCCAAAAATGGAAGATTGATCCAAAACTGTACGACCTCCAGACGGGCAGGCGCGACGACGTAGTCGACAATCCTGTGAATGTTGGAGGTGTGGTATTCCATATTCCGGTGCTGTCAAAGGACAACCTTTATGTCCTCTGGAAGTGCCTCTGGCCCGACTGCCACAACTGCTGCGAGCGTCAGGGCAGGCTGCCATTGACAAAGGACGACATCAAGATGATCTCTAGAAAGATAGGCTATGCTTCAGAGCCGGAATTTTTGAAAAATGAAACTCTGGTTTCAACTTGGCAGGAGCAGGGAATGCTTGGAAACATAATCACCACGCTTACAATGATCTCCCTCAAGCGCAAAGTGGACGAGCGGCCGGACCAAGACGGAACGCCGCTGCGCTGTAGGTTCCTGGATGACAAGGGCTACTGCGGCATCCACCCTGACAAGCCCGGTGTCTGCTGGCTATATCCATTCGCCTCGTGGCTTGAAGCCGACGCGAGGGGGCAGCCTGTAGTGCACGCAACGTTCCAGTTCACAGGCGACTGCCCTGGCTTTTATCTTGACAAGTCAATGGACAGTATGATGCCGGTTCTGCAGGAATATTCTGCCAAGATCTACAGCTACAACATGGCGGTGAGCAGGACGACACGGGAGAACTATGGCACAGTCAATTTCGTGGATGTGCGGAAGAAGAAAAACTAGTCGCGCACAATTCTGGCTTTCATGCGGAGCGCCGGTTCATTAGCGTGATCTTTGAAGACATGATCGATATATCTTTCATAGCTTGGAAAAGAACTGTTGCAGGCTGGGCAGACCACGCGGTATAACATAAATGAAGAAAAGGAAAGAGGGTTTTTTACTGCCTGAACCTCTTGGCGACTTCGTCCCAGTTGACCACATTCCACCAGGCCGTGACATAGTCGGCACGCTTGTTCTGGTACTTCAGGTAATATGCGTGCTCCCATACGTCAAGTCCTAGCAACGGGGTAAGCTTTTCCTTGTTCCACCTTGTCCACGGGCTTGTCTGGTTTGGCATGGTGATAAACTGCACTCCGCCGGATGCGTTCTTGACAAGCCATCCCCAGCCGCTTCCCTGAATTGCGACAGTGTCTGTCTGGAATTTCGTCTTAAAGTCGTTAAAGCTGCCAAACGCCTTCTTGATCGCGTCTGCCAGCTCGCCGCTTGGCTCTCCGCCACCGCCTTTTTTCATGTTGTTCCAGAAAAGGGTGTGGTTGTTGTAGCCTCCGCCGTGGAAGTTGACGGCACCTCTTGCACTTTCCGGGACGGAATCAATGTTCTTCAAAATGTCTACAACGTCGTTCTTGTTCTGCCATTCCGGACCTAAGCTGCTAAGCGCCTTGTTCAGGCCGTCGGTGTACGCTTGGTGGTGTTTTGTGTGATGGATTTCCATGGTTCTTGCATCAATATGTGGCTCCAGTGCATCATACGAGTAAGGCAATGGAGGAAGGGTAAAGTTAGCCATGCATGAGAGAAGCCAAGGGAAGAATATATTGTTTTTTTGCGAACAAGCTTGCTGCTATCCGCTTGCCTGCGGCGTGATTTTTGAAAGCGAGATCGCATGGTCGTCTATCATTGTGCCCACGCCGATGCCTATATCCCGTACCTCTATCTGCAAGCCGACAAGCTCTTGTTCCGAGAGAGCATATTTTTCAGCCAGCACGTTCCTGACCTTTGCTTCTGGATCGGATATTTCATTCATTTCTGAAGGCACAGTAATGTCCAAAGTTTTTCCAATCATATCGGCCGGGATCTTGCCGCTTGTATCATTTGTTATTGCAAACGTTATCTTGTCGACTAACACCGGGTGAGGAAGCTCGGCTAGTGCGTTTGCAGTATAGAACGCCTGAACTTCAAGAATATTGATGTCGTCAGAAGAGCGGCCAAGCACGGTGCTGCCGCCAGACAGCGACCCGAGCAACCCCTGCTCTACAGGCACATTAATTATGACATACCCTTCGACAAAGCTCTGGTTATTTCCAAGGATCTGGCGCAGATCCTTGCACACTATTCCAGTCACGCTCTGCGGCTGCAATGTCCTCAGGATCGAGTTTGTGTTCCTGCTGTCGTTTGCTGTAGCGCTCCACTGGACTTTTACTGCAAAGTCCTGCTTGTTAAAGATGCCAATGTCGGTGTCATAGTGGCCCGGCCTCAGCGGCCCCTCGTCTCCGGATATTGTGCCACACTCGAATTTCACGTTGTAAATGATGTTTCTTATCTGCTCGGTGCTGTTATTGTTGTCGTCGTCCTGCTGTTGGCCTGCGGCAGAGCTGTTGTTTGTGGCCACTGTCGTGTCACCCCGATCTGGCAGGGTTGCTGCTACAAATATTGCCAAGACGATTGCTGCAGCAGCTATCGATGCTGCTGCAACGACTTTTTGCCTAGACACCTCTCTGCCTATCATATAGATGCCACGTGATATTAAATCATTGACGTGTGGTGCTGGATTAAGAATTAAATATGTAGAAAGGCAAGTAATCTATGTGCAGGCAGGCAGACAAAAGATCTTAGCTTTTGGTTTCGCCTCGGTCCTTGTTTTTTCTATCATTGCAATTGGGCTCCCACGCCAAGAGGCGTTTGCAGACGGCCTAACGCAGGAAATGTTCAGTGCATCGCTTGGTGATAGGCAAGCCGAACTGCTCGTAAGAGTGAATCCGCCAATTTTGACTGATGCGAGCAGGGATGAGGCATACATGCTGCTAAGGTTGTACGACGCAAACAACAACCAGACCATCAGGTTCACAACATTTATCATCAGCGTGGAGAAAGGAATAGGCGAAAACGCAGAAGAGATCTTTACAGACACGTTTCATACCGAGAGTGGCCTCCTCCAGCTAAAAGTGCAGCCTGCAGAGGGGCCGGTCCAGATTTTTGGAACGCGGGAGCAGTTCTTGAATGCGTGGGTTGCGGATCCTGGAGGAACAGTCAACATCCGCGGCCCCATGTTCCTTGAAGGCGGGATATACCATCTCCGAATAGACATCCTTGGCATCGACAACATCCGCAACCTCTTTCCACCTGACCAGATTCCCCGGTTCGATTCATGGCTCAGCGTAGGCGACATTTTTACTCAAAGTGTAGAATACCAAGGGCAGTCGTATGATACTACAATAATCTCTTACTACGATCAAGTACAGGATTTCAACTTTGACGCTCAAAGGCAGCAGTTCTCTTGGTCTATGCCTTTTGACTGGGACACGTCGAGACTCCGGCAAACAAACATCTTTGTGCACGAGGAGATCAAGATCCCCAAGTCGCTTGCAGGAATAGGCGACGCCACTTCATTCGCCGCCACAGTCAACGGCAACCCAATATCTGGCAGGATGCTTGCAGTCGACCCGTATTCTTCAGAGAACGAGCTCATACTGCACTATCTTGTGAACAAGAACGACATTCTCAACATGGCTGGGAAGGTGCCTGATGGCAGTTCGGAAATGACGTTTACGCTTGCGCCGGCAACTGGTGAAAACGCACAGACGACAGGCGAGATGCTCACGGACAGCGGGAATGTCAACGTCTTGGTCGAATGGACCCCAAGCCAGCTGAGCGCCGGCACCGACTCTACCCTTACATTGGCCTTTGCTGACGGCTTTTCAGGACAAAGGATAACAGACGACGTGAACTATAATCTCAAGATACTGGACAGCAACGGCACTGATGTCTACAGTAGGTCGGGTCTTGTGGCCGAGGGTGGAACAGGCACGCAGACAATAGACTTTCCAAGCAACGAGAACTACCGCATGGAAGTGCAGATAACTGGCATAGTGAGGGATGGTCAGCCAGTCGACCAGACTAGGAACGGCATTGCCAGAGGCATAGTGGTCGTCCCAGAATTCCCTGCTGGCGCTCTGGTGGCAGCTGCGGGAGTCATTGGTGCGGTACTTATGATGCAGAGGTTTGCAAGTAAAAAATGCCGGGCTTGCGATGAAAAAAGCCTTTTATGACAAGCTATCTGAAACCCGTACCGGGAGATACCCGATACCTCGTCGGCATCCAACAAGGTAAGCTGCATATCGAACAGTTCGACGTGGGGCAGAGCTACGTCACGGCCAAAGTGGAAAACAAGTATGGCGACATTGTCAAGATAAACATCGAAGGCGGGCGGCTTGACATCGAGCTGCAGGAAACGCTGTTCAAGATCAAGAGCAAGCAACTGCAGCTACCGCGACTTGCCTACATAATGACTACCATAAACGATACTGGCAAGATACTCGTGCGCAAGCTTCATGTCATTGGCGTCAAAGATTGGTTGCTGATCTATGAAGACGACCTGTTTTTGCTTGCGGTAAAGGACACGTATGACGAACTGGACATCAGGGTAATTGACTGAACTAGAATAATGATATAATAGTCTGGCGAAGCGCAGTTTTTCTCACCTGCGCTCCAACCAGACCGTTTGTTCCCCATCGGTTTGGTCGATGTAAGAATAATCTAGCACATTGACAATTTAAATGTGATGGTGATTCATCAACCTATGATATCTAGAATCTTTGGGATGACTCTTTCGTGGTACGTCGGCGCGTCGACAGAGATGCAGAGGAACCTGTCGTTTGTAGCAGTCAGCGGGACAGACACAAGAGTCACCTTGTCAAATTCTGTCATCTAGAAACGTATCTGCCCAAGGTCCGGCTCGAATTTTTTGTTGATGGCAAGCGCCTGGTATGCGCTGTAAAACGAGGTGGCCTTTGTGTCGCCTTCGGTGTTTGCCTTGATAAGGGGCACTGGAATGTCGGCCCGGTACCTGCCGATCAAAAGCTTGCCCTCATTGTTTATCACACCGGCAAATCTGACGGCCTTGTCAGAGTTCAGGATAGAATCGCACAGCTTTTGAAGAAAGTCCCTCTCCTCTTGGCCCATCCTTATTACCTCTAAGTAATGTCATGCAAATATAAAATATACTGCATAATCTGCATCTTTTGACAGAAATACACATTATTGAGCTGACCGCATGCAGTGTGTATTATTTATAATTCGAGACTGCAAGAGATGCAGGACTACTTAATAATCTGGTGGCCAATTGAGGCGCCGGCCGGGCCATGATGGACGTTCCTTGCAGCCGCCTCAAGAAGAGGCTCACGGTATCTTGCTCAAATAAATTGATATGTATGGGTCAATTTTCACTAGAAATACCTTTAAATGACTAACCGCTCTACGAATGTCAGTAATGCCAGTAGTAGGTATCGACGATCTGGCTATCTACGTCCCTAAACTCTACCTCGACTACAAGGATTTTGCGGAAGCGAGAGGCATTGATCCGCAAAAACTCGAGTACGGTATAGGAATCAAAAAGATGGCTATAGCCGACACTAATCAGGATTCTGCCTGCATGGCTGCCAACGCATGCCTGAAGCTGATGCAGAAGAACCATCTGCACCCCGAAGACATTGGGCGGGTGTATGTCGCCACCGAGTCGTCCTTGGACGAATCAAAGGCGATGAACTCTTTTGTCATTGGAATGCTGGAGCAGATCTATGGCGAAGGCTCGTTTGAGCACGCAGGCGGCATCGAGTGCAAGTTTGCCTGCGTGAGCGGCTCATATGCGCTCTATGACAACGCAAACTGGATCAGGGCTGAAGAGAACAATGGCAAGGCCGCAATTGTAATTGTAAGTGACATTGCAAAGTACGACATGGGTTCCACCGGAGAATACACACAGGGAGCCGGCGCAGTGGCGCTGCTCATCCGAGAAAACCCACGCCTGATGGCCTATGACCCTAAGGTTCCTTCTACGACTATCAAGAATGAATATGACTTTTATAGGCCGTTTGGAAAAGAGACTCCGCTTGTAAACGGCAGCTACTCTAACTTGCTTTACCTGATATCTGTCAGAAAAGCTTTTGATCTCTACAAAGAAAAGGCGATCAAGACAGGACTTATCAAGCTCAAAGATGGCGAATCCATAACGGATCACATCGACTATTTCGCAGTCCACCTTCCGTACAGGAAGATGGGCGAGAAGGCCCTTGCATACCTGCTAAGACACGAGTGGCGCCACCTTCCGCGCTGGAAACATGTCATAAAAGAGATCGGGATGCAAGAGCCGCAACCCAAGGACCCGCGCGGAACCATCGAGTCCATCCTAGCTGATACTGAATTCATGAAAGCAGACGAGCAGTTCAGGCGCGCCTTCATGCAGACATCATTCTACAACGAGGTGTACGAGAAAAAGATGGCCAGCTCTCTTGAAGCGTCGGCCATTATTGGCAACCTCTACACAGCGTCAATGTATATGGGCCTGCGAAGCCTGCTTGAATTCGAGTTTAAGAAAGGAATAGATCTTGAAGGCAAGAGGATCGGCTTCGGCTCGTATGGCAGCGGAAGCAGCGCGATGGTATTCAGTGGCATAATACAGCCACAGTACAAGGAAGTCGTGAGCAAGATGAACCTTGACGAAGACATTGGCCCGAGGCAAAAACTCTCTATGGAAGAGTACGAGAGGCTTCATAGAAACGAGCGTACATTCAAAGACTCTGTCATCCGCGCTCACAAAGAGTTCGTGCTGGTCAGACTGGGCGGCAACACTGCAGACAAGGCAGGGTTCAGAGAATATAATTACGTCAGCTGAGGGTGTTTCATCATCCCATCGGCAGCTCGGACATCCTTTTATGACCAAACATCTCTGCGTGAGATGCCGCATCATGCACAAATAGGAATTTAGTCTTACACTGTTGACAGAAATAGATCGTCTCTGCCTTGATCCGAAATTCTACATCGTCCAACAAAGCCATGCTGGTTAACAGGTCATGATGGTATAATTACTACAAGGTACTATTTTCTGTAGATTGTAAACATAGTGACAAATCAGCTGACTACCTTGAACTCTATTTCCTTCTGCTTCAGGAATTCTACCAGACGCTGCGCGTGCTTTTCATCCTCCATTTCAAGACTCAGATAGACGCCTGCAGTGCCTGCAGGTATGTGGGAGCTGAGCCTGTCGTGCTCGACCTCGACAATGTTGATGCTAAGTTCTGCGATGCTGTCCACGACGCCCTTGAGCGCGCCGGGCTTGTCTGGGAGCAGGATAAAGATCTTGAGCATCCTGCCCATCTGCATCAGCCCCTTTGCCACCACCTGCCCAAGCAGGTACATATCGACGTTGCCCCCTGATAGGACAGTGACTACCTTGTCCTTCCTTCCTCCTGCGTGGCCGCCATTTGAGATCAGGTATGCGAGGCTTGCAGCACCGGCAGGCTCGACTACCAACTTGGCGCGCTCCATCAGAAGGAACATGGTCTTGACTATGGACACATCGTCAACGAGCACAATGTCGTCTACATACTTGCTTACGATCTCGTAAGTCAACTTGCCTGGCTGTTTTACGGCAATGCCGTCTGCAATGCTGTAGCCGCGCTTCGTAGATTGAAGCGAGCCCTTTGCAACAGACTCTTTCATTGCCGGAAACGCTTTTGATTCTACGCCGATTATCTTGACGTTTGGCTTTTTCGACTTGACTGCGATTGCAACCCCTGCGGCGAGGCCGCCTCCGCCCACCGGCAGATATATCCTATCAACATCCTGCAGGTCTTCTAGGATTTCGAGACCTATCGTTCCTTGGCCGGCGATGATATCGGGATCGTCAAAAGCGTGAATTATCGTCCTGCCCTCTGTCCTGGCAATCTCTTGTGTGGCCTCCCACGCCTCGTCATAGTTCGCCCCGCGCCTTACCACCTGAGCGCCGTACGATCTAGTCGCAGCCACTTTGGCCGGCGACGCGTTCTGCGGCATGACGATTGTACACGGGATCTTTTTTATCGCGGCGGCGTAGGCCACCCCCTGCGCGTGGTTCCCTGCAGACGCCGCAATCACGCCATAGCCTGCCTGCTTGTCCGATAACCTGCTCACTTTGGCAAACGCCCCGCGCACCTTGAAAGAACCGGTCACCTGCAGGCATTCCAGCTTCATAAACAGGTTTGTGCCGGCAAGCCCCGAGAATGTCCTGGTACTCTGGAGCGGCGTCTTTCTGATAGTCTCTGACAACAGGTCTCTGGCCTTGAGGATGTCCTCGATCTTGGGCATCTTTTGCCTCTTGTCAGGATCCCACACGCTGTCGTTGTTCATTGCACTATGCAATGCAACAGCAGTCCTATGCCTTAATTATAATTTGTGCCGGTCGGCTGTCATGCCAAGTAGTTTCAAAAAGAATCTCGCATCTGCAATTAATTACAAATTGAGAATTAAAAATAGGAAAAACCCCTATGGAGGGCAGCCTTCCATCTTTTGTATCCAGTAGCCGTTCTGCCTGATTGCCTTCTCTACAAAAGGAGGCGCTTCTTGTATGTGGCAGAACTGGCATTC
>FWWM01001183.1_pt1 | contig 81123 bp, 67 predicted proteins | sample 2228351 | NCBI WGS metagenome assembly FWWM01 (sample SAMEA103939774, study PRJEB20133) | metagenome | reverse complement strand
GGAGGACGCGCCCACCGACCACGCGGGCGGGGGCGCGGCGCTGGACGAGCAGCGCCTCGATGCGGTCGGCGGTGTGGTTGAGTTTGCGAAACATGGCGTTCCTGGTGAGGGAGCGTACTAGAACGCCTGTTCTGCGTCAAGAGGGAATCACGAAATGCGGGGAAGTTGGGATATGCGCGCGAACCGCCAAGGCGCGCAGGACGCGAAGGGTTTGGTAGAAGTGACTTTGCGCCCTTTGCGTCTTTGCGGTGCATCTCTTGAACATTGCGCTACAGAGCGCGATTCTGCTCCAACTCCTCCAGTTCCGCCGCGAGTGGGAATACGCGATAGCGGCTCAGGCTCAGCAGAAACTCGACCCGCGACACATTCGCTAGTTCGGCAGCTTGACTGGAAGAGATTTTGTCTGCGCCATACAGTTGCGCAGCCACCAGCATACGAACCTGCCTGACGTCGGAAAGCAGTTCCTCTGGTATCTCTACTGTCACACTTGGAGCGGTCATCCCTCTACATCACTGTAAGTCAGCGCGCAAACTCGTCAATCAGCGCGCCGATGTAGCGCATGCCGTCGTAGTAGTTCTGCAAGATGGCGTTCTCGTTCGGCGAGTGCGCGCGGGTGTCGGCGTGGGCGATGCCAGCGCACACCACAGGCACGCCGCCGATAAAATCCGACAGGGAGTACATCGGACCGCTGCCTGGGCTGAGCAGCGCCTTCACCGGCTGTTGACCGTACACGCGCTGCGCCGCCCGCTCAGCCGCCTTCACCATGTGCGAGTTCACATCGCTGATCGCAGCGCGATAACCGCCCAGGAACTTGATTTCGATGTCGCTAAAGCCGTGACGATCCAGATGCCTGCGCAGCAAGTCGAGCACGATTTCGGGCGTCAGGTTCGGCACCAGGCGAAAGTCCACCTTCGCCATAGCGCGCGCGGGCAGCACCGTCTTCGTGCCCTGTCCTTCCCAGCCGCTGCTCAAGCCGCAGATCGTCGCCGTTGGCTGGAAAAGCAAGCGCTTCGCTGCGTCCAGCCCACTCACGCCAGTGACGAACTCCTGAATACCCCATTTTTGCTTCATCTCCGCTTCCTCGAAGGGCATCTGAGCGATGACGGCTTCTTCGTCAGGCGTGAGCGCGCGCACGTGGTCGTAGTAGCCCTCAATCAGGATGCGCTCGTTGGCGTCCTTGATGGTGTTCAGCGCCCACACCAGCCGCCAGGCAGCATTCGGCGCCAGCGCTGCCAGCGACGAGTGCAGGTCGTGCTCCACCCCCTTGACGTGCAGCTCGACGTAGCAGATGCCCTTCACACCCATCGTCAGGACGAAGCGCCCCTTCTCATCAAATCCGCCGAACTCCCACAGGCAACCATCCAGTGGGCTGCCGTCTGGCTTGCGCAGCCAATCCTGATGCGCCTCCACCCAGGCGTGCAGATGGGGGCTTCCCACCTCTTCTTCACCTTCGATGAGCCATTTGATCTTGCAAGGCAACCTGCCCTGCGTGGCAAGCCACGCCTCGATGGCATGGATGCGCGTGACCAGCTCGCCTTTGTCGTCGCTGGCACCGCGCGCGTAGATGCGCCCATCGCGGATGGTCGGCTCAAATGGCGGCGACTCCCACAGCTCCAATGGCTCTGGCGGCTGCACGTCGTAGTGGTTGTAGATGAGCAGCACCTTATCACCTTCGCCGATCTCCGCCCACACGATGGGCGGCGCGTCCTCCGTTGTGGGCACGATCTGCACCTCCGCACCCAGCGCTGAAAGTCGTCGCGCCACTAGTGCCGCCATTTCCAAAATCCCTTCTCCAGTAGCAGCGACGCTGGGTTGGCGCAGAAAGTCCTTGTAGTCCTCCAGCAAACGCTCGCGGTGGTTCAGCAAATAGGCATCGAAGGCTGCTTGATCCATGTCTGCATGATAAAACAGCGCGCGACGCAGTGCTATCATCGCTTTAGCCATGTTGATCACAAACGCCACCATCATCACTATGACCAGCCCCAACCAGGTGATCCCGAACGGGGCGTTGCTGTTGCGAGACGGCTTGATCGCCGACATGGGTGCGGCAGATGCAGTGCGCGCACGCAACCGCTATCTCGGCGCTGAGGTGATTGACGCGCAGGGCAAGATCGCGCTGCCGGGCAACATCTGCGCACACACGCATTTCTACGGCGCGTTCGCGCGGGGCATGGCGATCCCTGGCGCCCCCCCACGCAACTTTGTCGAGGTGCTGCAAAAGCTGTGGTGGCGGTTGGACCGCGCGCTCGATCACGAGGGGGCGCGCTATTCGGCGCTGGTATGTCTAGTGGACGCCATCAAGAACGGCACCACCACCCTGATTGACCACCACGCCAGCCCTAACGCTATCGAGGGCGTGCTGGACACGCTCGCCGCAGCAGTGGAAGAATCCGGGCTGCGCGCCGCGCTGTGCTACGAAGTGACCGACCGCAACGGGCTTGACGGCGCGCGCGCTGGCATAGAGGAGAACCGCCGCTTTGCCCGCGCCTGCGCAACATGGCGACACCCGCGCCTGAAAGCCGCATGCGGCGTGCACGCCTCTTTCACTGTGTGCGACGAGACGCTGGAACAGTGCGTGGCGGTGGCGAACGAGGAGGGCATCCCGCTGCACATTCACGTCGCAGAGGACGAAGCCGACCAGCACGACAGCGAGGCACGCTACGGGATGCGCGTGGTGGAACGGCTGCGCGCGCGCGACGCGCTCGGTCCGCGCACCATCTGCGCACACGCCATTCACATCAAAGCACGCGAGATCATGTTGCTGGCGGAGCACGACGCAAAAGTGACGCACCAGCCGCGCAGCAACATGAACAACGGCGTGGGCGTGGCGGACGTGCCCACCATGCTGCAAGCAGGCGTGTGCGTCGGCTTGGGCAACGACGGCTTCTCCAACGACGCCTTCGCGGAAATGAAGGTGGCGGACATGCTTCAGAAAGTACACGCGCGCGACCCACGCGCGCTCGGCGCGGACAAAGTCGTGCAGATGGCGTATGCCAACAACGCCCGCATCGCGCGGCTCTTCTGGTCTAACGCCACAGGCACGCTGGAGATCGGCGCACCAGCGGATGTGATCCTGCTGGATTACAAGCCCTTCACCGCGCTGCACGCCGACAACGTCCCCTGGCACATGCTGTTCGGCATGAGCGGCGGCATGGTCACCCACACCATCGTCGGCGGTCGAGTGCTGATGGCAGATCGCGAGCTGACAACCCTGGACGAAGCTGAGATCGCAGCGAGGGCGCGCGAGGCGGCTGACCGCGCCTGGGCGCGCGTGCACGACATGGTGTGAGGTTCACAACCAGCCCAACGCCAGCCCGATCGTGCGCGCGCTGAGCAGGATCACCAGACCGCCAACCAGGAACATGAGCGGGCGCACGGGCACATGACGGCTCAGCCAGGCTGCGATTGGCGCCGCCACCGCGCCGCCCAGCGCCAAGCCGATGATGGCTTGCCAATGCGATAAACCAATCGTCAACACGAACGTCACCGAGGCGGAGAGGGCGACGAAGAACTCCACTGTGTTGACCGAGCCGATGGTGAAGCGTGGGTGATTGCCGCGCGCGATCAGCGTGGTGGTGACGATCGGTCCCCATCCCCCGCCGCCGGCGGCGTCCAGAAAGCCGCCTATGAACCCCAACGGCGCCAGGTGCGTTTGCACCCTACGCGACGCAGGCGCGCGTGCAGCTTTGATGATGATCACCACCCCCATCACCAACAGATATGCCGACACAAACGGGCGAACCACCTCAGCTGGGAAGCTCACCAGCACATACGCCCCCAGCGCTGCGCCAACCACGCCAGGCAACAACAGACGCTTGATCAGCGCGCGGTCGGTGTTGCCGAAGGTGTGATGGCTCAAGCCTGAGACGCCCGTGGTGAAGACCTCTGCTGCGTGCACGCTCGCGCTCGCCACCTGAGGCGGCACACCCAGCGCCAACAAAAAAGTGGTGGCGCTCACGCCGTACGCCATGCCCAACGTGCCATCAATCATCTGCGCGATGAAACCCGCAAGGGCAAACAGCGCGACCTCGCCCCAGTTGATACTCACGAGCCGCCGATGATATATCATCGCCATTTCGGGAAGCCGACGGCAGCGCGGCACCCATCCAATCTCATTTGCATAACAACGCCATGCTGATCACACCATACGGCAACAAACTGGTCAATTTGTTGGTGGATGAAGCAGCGCGCGCTGAGCTGGGCGCGCACGCAGCGCGGCTACGCTCCGTGCAACTTTCACCGCGCGAGCTGTGCGACCTGGAACTGCTCGCGGTGGGCGGCTTCTCCCCCCTCGACCGCTTCATGGGCAAAGCCGACTACGAGCGCGTGTTGCACGAGATGCGCCTGCGCGATGGCACGCTCTTCCCCATCCCGATCACGCTCACGTTGCACAAAGCCGACGTGCACCTGGACGAGGAGATTGCGCTGCGCGACGCGCGCAACAATTTGCTGGCGATCCTGCGCATCGAGGAAGCGTACCTCTGGGACCGCGAGATGGAAGCGCGGCTGGTGCTGGGCACGACTGACTCACGCCATCCTCTCGTCTCGGAGATGCGCGGTTGGCGCGACGTGTGCGTCTCTGGGGAGTTGCGCGTGCTGGCGCTGCCCAAAGCCTATGACTTCGTAGAGATGCGGCGCACGCCCGCGCAAACCCGCGCTTTGCTGACACAAATGGGCAACGCCAACGTAGTGGCGTTCCAGACGCGCAACCCGCTCCACCGCGTGCATGAAGAGATCACCCGCTGCGCTGCCGAGAGCGTCAACGGCAGCCTGTTGATTCACCCCGTCGTGGGCTTGACCAAGCCAGGCGACGTGGATCACTTCAGCCGCGTGCGCATCTACAAGGCGCTGGTGGAAAGATACTACCCCCCAGAGCGCACGCTGCTCAGCCTGCTGCCGTTGGCGATGCGCATGGCAGGGCCGCGCGAGGCAGTGTGGCACGCCATCATTCGGCGCAACTACGGCGCCAACTACTTCATTGTCGGGCGCGACCACGCCGGCCCTGGCAAAGACAGCGCGGGCAAGCCCTTCTACGGACCTTATGACGCCCAGGAGCTGGTCAAGCAACACGAAGACGAGATCGGCGTGCGCATGATCCCGTTCCAGGAGCTGGTTTATTTGCCCGACGAGGATCGCTACGTGGAGGCGGACAAAGTGCCCAGCGGCGCGCGCGTGGCTTCCATCTCTGGCACGCAGGTGCGCGATGAATACCTGGCAAAGGGCAAGCCCCTGCCAAGCTGGTTTACCCGCCCAGAGACTGCCGCTATTCTCGCCAGCACTTTCCCGCCCCGCCACAAGCAGGGCTTCTGCGTGTGGTTCACTGGCTTGAGCGGCGCGGGCAAAAGCACAGTGGCGGAGGCGCTGGTGGTGAAGCTGCTCGAGCGCGGACGACAATCCACTTTGCTCGATGGCGACGTGGTGCGCACGCATTTATCCAAAGGGCTGGGCTTCAGCCGCGAAGACCGCGACACCAACATCCTGCGCATCGGCTTTGTCGCGGGCGAGATCGTGCGTCACAACGGCATCTGCATCTGCGCGGCGATCAGCCCCTATCGCGCCACCCGCGACGCCGTGCGCCAGATGATCGAGGAGATCGGCGAGGGGCGTTTCATCGAGGTGTTCGTGGACACGCCGCTTGAAGTCTGCGAGCAACGCGACGTGAAGGGCATGTATGCGAAGGCGCGGCGCGGCGAGATCAAGGGATTCACCGGCGTGGATGATCCGTACGAACGCCCCATCGCGCCTGAGATCACGCTGGACACCGTAAACTTTTCGCCAGAAGCCTGTGCAGATCAGATCATCGCTTACCTGGAGTCTCAAGGGTTCTTATGCGCTGGCGAGGGCTGCTGAGGCTTGAGCAGCGCGTTACGATTCACCCCATGTCCACAGCCCCTCGCCCTGACAAACCGCGCTGTCCTCAGTGCCGTCTTGCAGGCTCGACGGTGGCGCGTGAGACCGTGCAGGCGCTGGTGTCTGTCTCGCTGCGTCAGGTGAGCGACACAGCGTATTACTTTTGCGCGACCACATCGTGCCCTGTGGTGTATTACTCAGCCGAAGGCGGCATCACCTTTGGTGTCTCCGACGTGCGCGAAGCCGTGTATCAGAAAATGAGCAACCGAGATGACGTGTTCGTCTGCTACTGCTTTCGATACACTGTCTCCGCCATCCGCAACGCGCCGCCCGAATCGCGCGAGGCAGCCATTCAGGACATTCGCGCCGGCATCCAAGCGAACCAGTGCGCCTGCCACCTGCGCAACCCACAGGGCACGTGCTGCCTGCCCAACGTGCGCCGCCTGGCGGCTCAGGCTTCACAGTGAGCCAACACACCCCCCACCAGCGCGCGTCTTTGCCGCTGCAGGTGTATGAAACCTTCTGCTCTGTTGCGCATCTAATGATGCGGAGATAGAGACACATGCAGACACGCACACAGCGCCGCTCGCAGAAGATGAATGCTTCAGGTCAACCATTGCGGCTGATACTTGCCGCAGCAGTGGTGGGGTTTTTGTTATTGCTGGGCGCGGTGTTCATCCTGCCGCGCAACGAAGCCGCGCCCACGCCATCCACATCTGCTGCATCGCAGAACCTCCCACCGTTTGTCAGCGTCCAGGAAGCGTACGCGCTGTATCAGCAGCCTGACGTCTTCTTCCTGGACGTGCGCGAGCCGTTTGAGTGGGACGCGATTCACATCCCCAACACGACCTTGATTCCGCTGGGTCAGTTGGCGCGTCGGGTTAACGAAGTGCCGCGAGACAAGAAAATCGTGGTGGTGTGTCGCTCTGGCAATCGCTCGCAGGAGGGGCGCGACATCCTCAAGCGCGCAGGCTTTTCGGACGTCACCAGCATGAATGGCGGCGTGAACGCCTGGCGCGCGCTGGGCTTCCCGACCGTGCCATAAAGCTTACGTTGAAGCCTTTTTGCAGCGGAAGGTTTGCGCATATTTGAGAGGCGCAGCTACAATGCTGCCTGGAGCGACTATGACAACCGAAGACACCATCTTCGCGCGCATCGTGCGCGGCGAAATACCTGCGACCATCGTGTACCGAGACGAACAGGTGACCGCCTTCCGCGACATTGCGCCCGTTGCGCCGACGCACATCCTGATCGTGCCTAACCGCGTCATACCCACCATGAACCATCTGACCGCTGAAGACAACTTGCTTCTCGGCCACATGCTGTTGGTCGCTCAACGGCTGGCGAAACAGGAGGGCATCGCGGACAGTGGTTATCGCGTCGTGATCAACTGCAACGCAGACGGCGGGCAAAGCGTCTATCACCTGCACCTGCACCTGCTCGGTGGGCGCAAGATGAGCTGGCCGCCAGGTTAGTCCTCGCGCAGCGCGGCTGCCTCACGGCACAGCCGCACCCACATGCGCGACTCAAACACCGCGCCAAACGCGACCACCAGCGCGCTGAGCAGCGCGCCCGTGATGACATACAGCGATTGCGCCACGTGCCAGACCCAGAAACCCGTCTGGAGAAAGTTCCGCATCGCGGATACGACCACCACTTGATGTAGACCAACCGGCAAAAAGAACAAAAGCGTCAGCATTCCCGCGCTTAGCAGGCGCACCGTCCAGCGCCAGCGGATCACGCGCCAGGCGTACGTTGAGCCGACCAGCACACTCTCGCGCAACGCGCCCCACGTTGACGGGCGGTTCATCACTGCTGCGTAGCGCATGCTGAACAGCGCGTCGCCCAGCATCAACGTGAACAAGCCGCCTGCGCCCACAATCCACCTCCACGCGCTCACCTGCTGCACGAAGAACTCCAGGTTGATCGGCGCGTAGAACGTGCTGCTGGCGGATGTGCGCGCGAGCGAGAAGCGATAAAAGCTCAACCACTCGCTTATCGGCGAACCCGGATCAGGGAACAGCGCAGCCAGCGCGCGCGTGATCGTCCACATCACGCCGCTACCCACCTCAGCGCGCAGCCAGCGGAAGCTGGAAATGTCCAGGCGCAGCTCGCGCAGCAGGCTGATCAACGCCAGATTGCCGAGCAGAAAAATAGTGCCTGCCAGCAGTGTTGCGATCAGCAGCGCAGGCAAGCGTTGGATCGCAGCGTGCAGCGCGCTTCGCCAGGTGACCCTTCCAGGGCGGTCTGCTTCCAGCGCTATCCAGGCTATCATGCCCTGCCCCAGCGAAGCCGTCAGCAAGCCAATCGCGCCCTGCGCGAGCATCTGCATCTGGAAGGCGGACACGATGCGCCCCGTGTGCGTGCCGAAGCGCAGCACGCCATCCACGATCAACGCGCCGTAAATCAGCGCACCGACGACGCTGGTCAAACCAAAGCCAAACAACGCTGCACCCAGCAGCGTCGTGGGGTGTGTGACGAACACGCGCCAGGTGTCACGCCACACCTGCGCAAACGAGGGCGAGTCGGAGGTAAGGACATGTTGCCGCGACACGGCGCGGGCGGGAACATCCAGCACGCTCTGCATGGCACACCAACTATGCTTTTGGGCGGCTTCGCTGGGCGTGACGGGGAGCGACCTTGAGCGAATGCGTGATATGCATGATACACGCAGTGGAGCATCCGCGCGAGCGGCAGGCAAGGCTCAGGCTAAGGTGGTGTGGGCGGTTCAGCGATCAAGCCAGCTTGCACCAGCAGCGCTAATCTCACGCGCGCCATCGCAGAGAGCGCCCCATCCCCTTGGGCGTCTGCCAGCGCCTCAGCCTGGCGCAAGTCGCGGGCGGCGCGCGCGAAATCGCGCATCAGCTCGTAACCAGACGCGCGCAGCATCAACGCAGCAGCGCTGGCAGGGTTGGCAGCAAACGCGCGGTCTGCATCGCGCACCACGTCTTCGCCGCGATTCAGCAACAGCCAGACCTGGGCGCGCTGCATGTAAAACGCTTCGTCGCCGAGCGCTGCGCGGGCGCGTTCAAAGTCATGCTGGGCGGATGCCTCGCTCTCGCTCAGCGCGCCGCGCCAGATCAGCAGCAGTGGCGCATCTGGCGCTTCCGCCAGACCGTCGTCAATTGCGGCGCGCGCCTGTGCCAACTCACCGTTCTGCAGCGCGCGCTCAGCGAGGAAGGTCGCCTCAAGCACTGGATCGCGCGGGAAGAGCGTCGCGCGGAATTGCCAGACCAGACCTCCCAGCACGCCCATGACCAGCAGCGCCAGCAGCGCGCTCACCAGTTTTCGCCGGCGCTGCGCGCGCAGTTGGGCATCGAGCTGCCACCACGCCGCCTCTGGGAAACGGGCAATCTGTCTGCGCAGATTGGCAAAAGACCGCCCCCCGCCCAGCGCGCGCACGACCGCCGCGGCGTGTCTTGCGGTTTGTTGTTGCAGCACCTCGAAGCGGGTCCGCTCGGCGCGCAGATCGGCGCGGCTCGCGGCGAGCTGGCGCAGCAGCGCTTCGGCTTCATCCAGACAAGCCAGCAATTGACGCGCGCGCTCTGGTGAGAGCTGCACGATAGCTGCCTCGCCTCGCGCGAGCGCCTCGCGCAGACGATCACTGTCGTTGAGCGGTGATGGGGTTTGCTGTAGTTTGCTCATCCGCACCCAAATCAAAGCGTTCGGTTCACGCACGATCTTCAGCCCTCATCCGCGATCTGCGCGCGGCACGGGCTGAGCAGAACCTGTGAAAAGCACAGGTATGAGTGACCCGAATCTGAAGCTCTGCTGATTTTGACATGCCAGCAACGTACGCGAATCTACACTACCTTGAGTTGATATTTACACAAAGGGAATGCACACGTGAAATTCACGTTTCAGCTCGGTCTGAGCTGCGCGCTCCTCGTCGGTATGGTCAGCGCCTGCGCAAGCCACCCACTGAACAACCCCGACCGTTGGCGACAATTCGTCCTCTTGGCAGACCCAGTGCTCAGAAATAAAGGGGGCGTTGATGCGCGTGTGGTGGCATTTGACCCGCACCACACCAACAGACTTTACATCGCAACGACGAGCGATCTTTATGTCAGCGAGGACAGCGGGGTGAGCTGGCGCGAAGCCGAAACGGCAACCCGCATGACTTACGGGATACACGCCCTAGTGTTCGCTCCAGATGCGCCAGGTGTCGTCCTCGCGGCGACAGAAAGGGGCGTCATCCGCAGCACCGATGGCGGGCAGTCCTGGGAGAGGAGTGAGAGCCTCACCGACCGTCACGTCGCCGCACTGGTGATCGTCCCGCAATCGCCCAGCACGCTCTTCGCAGGGACGCTGGGCGATGGTGTGTTTAAGAGCACCGACGGCGGCAACACATGGAACGCCAGCGGGAGTGGAATCACCGACCTGACCATCCACGCGCTGGCGATAGATCCGCAGAACCCAGACACGCTCTACGCCGGCGCGAAGGAGGGCGGCATCTTCAAAAGCACCAACGGCGGCGAAACATGGAGTAGTCTCGGCAGATCGCCATCCGGCGCCGTCGTGCGGTTGCTCGCCATTCATCCGCAAAACCCGTCCATCCTCTTCGCCGCTGCGGACGGCAAAGGCTTGTTCAAAAGCGAGGATGGGGGCGCTACATGGAACGCCGTCAACGACGGTATCAGTCAGCCATACAGCGACGAGCTGCGGAGATCACTGGAGATTCGCTCGCTGCTGATCGACCCCAAGGACACGAGCATTCTGTATGCCGGCACGAATTGGGGCTTGTTCAAGAGCACAGATGGCGGACAGAGTTGGAGCATCGCACTGGCGAGCGTGGGTTTGTTTTGGTCCGAAGGGGTTTATGGGCTGACGTTTGACCCGCGAACAACACGCACGCTGTTTGCCGCCACTAGCTTGGGGGTGTTCATCAGCACCGACGGCGGCGAGACCTGGCGCGCCACGTCACTCTCCGATCAGTATGCCTCCGCTTTAGCAGTAGATGCACACACGCCCTCTCGCCTCTACGTGGGGACGCGCAACGGCGCCGTGTTCCGAAGCCTGGACGACGGTGGGAGCTGGCAGTTCGTGAGCTTCACCGAGCATCCTGTGACGGACCTGCGCACAGACCCGCGCGCACCCGACACCGTATATGCAGCGACGGAGGGCGGTGGTGTGTTCAAGAGCGCCAGTGCTGGTCAGAGCTGGCGCGTGGTGAACGCCGGGCTTGTCAGCCTCGATGTCTACGCGCTGGCGGTTGATCCGCGCTCCCCCGACACGCTCTACGCCGGCACAGGTGACGGCATATTCAAGAGCGCCGACGGCGGCATGAGATGGGCCGACCTTGGCTTGCGTGGCATGAGCGTCACTAAGCTGGCGATTGACCCGCGCGCGCCCGACACGCTCTACGCCGTCACAATTGCATTTAGCGCCGATAGCCGGCTGTTCTATCTTTTCAAGAGCGTTGACGGTGGCGCAAGTTGGAATCGGGCAGACATGGGTTTGAACCCAACTTATGACCGCGTGAATACACTGCTTATCGCTCCAGATGGCACGCTCTACGCCGGCACAGTCGCAGGCCTGTTCAAGAGCGCCGACGGCGGCGCGAGCTGGTCCAGAGGCGATGAAGGCATTGATCGGTCTGGATCTCGATACGTCTTCTCGCTTGCAGGAGCTGGGCAGACACCCGCAACGCTCTACGCCTTGACACGCTCAACACGTGAAAGCATGTTGTTCATAAGCACGAATGCAGGAAGGAGCTGGCAAATAGCGCAACCACCATTCCCACTGGACACAAGCAGCCTGATAGCCGTCGCTGAGGCAGCGTCAGGTGTGAGAGTGTATATCCTGGGAGCAACCCGCTTGTGGATATGGCAGTAGCCCCGCTATGACCTCCACCAGCGCAAGCCCCGCTGGTAGGCGATAATTGCGGTTACCTATGAACGCCGCTCAGCGTCGTCTTGCGGAAGGCATCCTGTTCACCGATGCGTATCAGCTCACCATGGCGCAACTGTACTTTCGCAGTGGCATCCACGAGGTGCCAGCACAGTTCGACCATTTCTTCCGCGCCAACCCCAACTACGGCACGCACCAGGCTGGCTACTGCGTCAGCGCTGGGCTGGGCAGCGTGGTGGACTGGATGCGCGAAGCGCACTTCGGCGCAGCGGAGCTGGAGGTGCTGCGCGCGCAGCGCACGCGCACCGGCGAGCGGCTCTTCAGCGAAGACTTTTTGCACTGGCTCAGCCGCCACGGCAACTTCGACGCCATCACCCTGCGCGCCATACCAGAAGGTCGCGTGGTGCATCCTCAGGCGCCGCTGACGATAGTCGAAGGTCCGCTCGCCACCGCACAACTGCTGGAAACTTCGCTGCTCAACCAGATCAACTTCCAGACGTTAATCGCCACCAAAGCCTCGCGCATCCGCGAGAGCTGTCAGGGACGGCTGTTGCTGGAGTTCGGCGCTCGCCGCGCCCAAGACCGCGCCGCCATCGCCGGCGCGCGCGCTGCGCTGATCGGCGGCGCGGATTTCTCCTCGAACGTGGGCGTCTCCGCTGCGCTGGGCTACCCCCCGAAAGGCACACACGCGCACAGCATGGTGCAGGCGTTCATCGCGCTGGGCGGCAGCGAATACGACGCCTTCCGCGCCTACGCCGAGCTTTACCCCGACGATTGCGTGCTGCTGCTGGACACCATTGACACGCTGCACAGCGGACTGCCTAACGCCATCCGCGTGTTCGAGGAGCTGCGCCGCAAAGGACACCGCCCCGTCGGCGTGCGGCTCGATTCTGGCGACCTGGCGTACCTCAGCATTCAGGTGGCACGTCAGTTGGACGCTGCTGGCTTCGGCGATGTGGCAATTGTGCTCTCCAACCAGCTCGACGAGCTGGTGATCTGGCAAATCACGGCGCAAATCCAGGAGGAAGCTCCCCGCTACGGCATAGACCCCGATCGCGTCATTCGACGCCTAGTGTATGGCGTAGGCACCAGCCTGATCACCTCGGCGGGCAGCGCAGCGCTGGATGGCGTCTATAAACTGGTCTCGATCAACCGCGATGGACGATGGGTGCCTGCGATCAAAATCTCCGAGACGCCGGAGAAAACGCTCAACCCTGGCAGCAAGCGCGTGTGGCGCATTTACGACCAGCGCAGCATGGCGACCGCAGACCTGATCGCGCTTAGCGACGAAGACCCTCGCCAGCAGACGCGGCTTGTCCTGCGCCACCCCAGCGATCACACCAAGCTCCGCACGCTCCGCCATGGCGACATCTCCGACATTGAGCTGCTGACAGTTGAGGTGATGCGCGGAGGGCGCCTGTGCACGGAATTGGAGGACATTGAGGCGATGCGCCGCCGGCGCCAGCAGGACATTGCACGGCTCGACCCGGGCGTGCGACGGCTGATCCAGCCCCACGTGTATCACGTCTCGCTCAGCCAGTCGCTCTGGGACATGAAGCAGCGGCTGCTCAACGGCGCCAGGAGCGCGGCTTAGGAGGACAAGCGGCGCAACCGCACGCGCGCCACGCGCCGCTTGTCCATCTCCTCCACACGCAGACACACACCAGCCTCGGGCAGGCGCACTTCGTCGCCCACCACTGGGATGCGACCCAGCTGGCTCATCACAAAGCCGCCGATGGTGTCGCTGTGCGGGTCGCTCAGGGCGAGGTCAAACTCGGCGTTCACGTCGCCGATCGGCGTCAACCCATTGATTACAGCCCCGTCCTCTGTGAGTTGAATGTCTGGTGTCTCATCGGCACTGGTGCGAATATCGCCCAGGATGCGCCCTGCCAGATCAGTCAGCGTGACCAAGCCCGCCGTCCCGCCATACTCATCGAGCACGATTGCCATGCGCTCACGGCGGGAGCGAAAGGGGGCTATCAGCTCATCGGCGCGCTGGGTATCGGGGACAAACAATGGCTCGCGCACCAACTGGCGTAGTGAAAGCGTGCGCGTGGAGGATTGCAGCACAGGCAGCAGATCCTTCGCGTGCAGAATGCCGATGATGTGATCAATGTCCTTCTCGTATACCGGGATGCGGCTGTAAGGATGCGCGCAGAAAGTGTGCACCACCTCTGACAGCGGCGCATCTGCATCCAGGCAGACCATCTCTGTGCGCGGCGTCATCACTTCGCGCACGGTGATGTCGCCCAATGAGAACACAGCGTTCAGCATGTCAGACTGCTCTGGTTGCAACACCCCTCCGCGCTCGCTGGCTTCGACCAACATGCGCAGCTCCTGAATCGAATGCAACCGATCGCCCGCTTCTGCTTCGCTCACGCCCAGCGCGCGCAACGCCAGGCGCGACGAGCTGCGCAACAACAGGACAAACGGCTTGAACGCGCCCGCGATCAAGTGCATGGGCGGCACCGCCACAAGCGCGATACGCTCCGCGTAACGCAACACCAGCGAGCGGGGGATCAGCTCCGCCAGCACGATCTGGAAGTAGGAAGCGATCACCAACCCTCCAAGCCCGCTGAAGATGCTGGTCGCCTGCGCTGGCAGGAACGACAATCCCACCAGCAAGCCGCTGAGCAGCGCGCTGAAAGAAGGCTCGCTCAGCACACCAATCGCCAGCGAAGTGAAAGTGACGCCCACCTGCGTGGCAGCGAAGAAGCGATCAGGGTCTTGCATCGCCTGCATCACCAAGCGCGCGCGAATGTCGCCAGCGCTGATCATCTCCTGAATGCGCGTCTGCCGAGATACCGCCAGGCTGTACTCCGCGAACACGAAGAATGCGTTGATCGCAATCAGCACGAACAGGCTCAGCACACCCTGAACGATGCTCCACACGTCCATCGTTGCGCCTGATCATCGCACACAAAGGCGGACGATGGGCGGCAATTGCGGCGAAGGGCGCGCGTGCCAGTAGCTTCGCGCGCGCCGCGTCACTCCAGCGCGACGCGGCGATAAATCACCTCTTGCGCTGGATACGTCGGTGTGGGGACAGTTTGCGCAGCCGCAGCGCGATCCACCATCCACTGCAGCTTCCCGTGAGGCGGCATAACGCCTTGTGCAGGCAGGCGCTGCACGTCCAGCGGACCGAGCAGCACTTCGCGCAGCGCAGCAGACTTGCTCTCGCCGCTGACGAGGAAGAGGACTGTATCAGCAGCGTTGATCAGAGGATAGGTGAACGTGATGCGCGTTGTGCCAAGCCGGGGCACAGGGTTATCCACCACCCAGCGGTCGCGCGTGGCGAGGGCGGGCGTGTGGGGGAAGAGCGACGCGGTGTGTCCGTCATCGCCCATGCCCAGCAGCATCAGGTCGAAGCGCGGAATGCCAGCCAATGGCGATTGGCACATCACCGCGCACAGCTCCTGCTCATACAGGCGCGCCGCCTCGCCAGCCCCCAGCTCTGCGCGCACGCGGTGGATGTTCTCAGGAGGGATCGGCACATGCGACAGCAGCGCCTCGTGCGCCATGCGAAAGTTGCTATCGGGGTGGTCGGGAGGGACAGCGCGCTCATCGCTCCACCACACATGCACGCGCGCCCAGTCCAGGCGGCTGGCAAATTGAGTCTGAGCGAGCAGCTGATACAGGGCGCGCGGCGTGCTGCCGCCGCTCAGCGCCCAGTGGAACACATCACGCCGCGACAGGGCTTTGCCCGCCCAAAAGATCACAGCGTCAGCCGCCAGGCGCGTCAGCCAGGATGCGTCGGGCGCGACGTGCAGGGTGTATGTGGCGCTGTCGTTGAGCAAGATGACGAACGGCTTGTCGTCCATGACAGGGTCTCACAGCACACGCCATCTGCGGCCGTCCGCAGCGATGAAGTCATCGGCAGACTTCGGACCCCACGTCCCCGCGCGATACAGCTCGATGAAAGAGCCTTTACCTTCCTGCCAGCGCTCGATCACGGGCGTGACCAGCGCCCAGGAAGCCTCCACCTCGTCGCTGCGGGTAAAGAGTGTGCTGTCGCCGAGCATGGCATCCAGCAGCAATCGCTCGTAGGCGTCGGGCGCCGGGGTGCGGAACGACGCGCCGTAGCTGAAATTCATGATCACGGGCTGAACCGCGTCGCCGGCGCCAGGCGTCTTGGCGCTAAAGTGCAATGATATGCCTTCGTCAGGCTGGATGTTCAACACCAGCAGGTTTGGCTGAATGGTCTCGGCGGTGCGCTTGCTGAAGAGTAAGAGCGGCGGCATCTTGAATTGAATGGCGATCTCGGTCACGCGGCGCGGTAGCCGCTTGCCGCTGCGCACATAAAACGGCACACCCGCCCAACGCCAGTTCTCGATCAGCAATTTCATCGCCAGGTAGGTCTCCGTGGTGGAGTCTGGCGCGACGCCTTCTTCTTGTGTGTAGCCTTTGACCAGCTCGTTGTCGATGCGACCAGGACCGTACTGACCGCGCACAGTGCCATCGTTGCGACTGGTGTCCACGCGCAACGCTTTGAGCACCTTCACCTTCTCATTGCGGACTGCGTCGGCGCTGAACTCGGCGGGCGGCTCCATCGCGGTGAGCGCCACCAATTGCAGCATGTGGTTTTGCACGATGTCGCGGATGACGCCAGCGCTCTCGTAGTACGAGCCGCGGTTGCCGATGCCGATGCTTTCCGCCACCGTGATCTGCACGTGGTCCACATAGCGCCGGTCCCAGATCGGCTCAAAGATGCCGTTTGCGAAGCGAAAGACAAAGATGTTCTGCACCGTCTCTTTGCCCAGATAGTGGTCAATGCGGTAAATCTGGTCTTCGCGGAACCAGCGGTGCAGGTGTTCGTTCAGTTGGCGCGCGGAGTCGAGGTCGCTGCCGAACGGCTTTTCCACGATGATCCGCGACCACGCCCCAGCTTGCTCGCTGCCGTCACACATCATCGTGCCGACGTGCTCGATGATGGGGCGATACACCTCCGGCGGCGTCGCCAAGTAGTACAAGCGATTGCCGCCGCTGCCGTGCGCTTTGTCAATGGCTTCCAAACGGCGACACAACACCTCGTAATCGGCTGGGGTGTGGTAGTCACCTTGTTGATAGTGCAACGCGCGCGCGAAGCGCTCCCAGATGGTTGGGTCAATGGGCTTGCAGCGCGCGAACTCCTCCACCGCCTGGCGCATCTCCTGGCGGAATTGCTCGTTGGTCTTCGGCTTGCGCGCGAAACCGATCATGGCGAACTCTGACGGCAGCAGGTCGTCTGCCACCAGGTCGTACAGGGCGGGGATCAGCTTGCGGTAGGTGAGATCGCCCGACGCACCGAAGATCACCATGATGCAAGGGCTAGGCTTTTTACCAAACATGGTGTCTGTGTCGCGGCTGGCGACGTGGAACCGCCGCGCCGCTTTGTGTTTACTCCTTTGTCTTCACTGCGTGACCACCGAAGCCTTTGCGCATCATCGCTGTGACTTTGGCGGCAAACGATTCTTCCTGGCGCGACGCGAAGCGCTGGAAGAGCGAGAGTGTGATGACAGGCGCGGGCACATCCTCGTCTATGGCAGCCTGAACTGTCCAGCGCCCCTCGCCAGAGTCCTCCACGTAGCCGCGCACGCTCTCCAGGCGCGGGTCTTGCTTCAGCGCATCCGCGAGCAGCTCCAGTAGCCACGAGCGCACCACACTGCCTTTGCCCCACACCCAGGCGATCTCGTCGAGCTTCAGGTTGAACTCGCTCTTCGCCATGATCTCGAACCCTTCAGCGTACGCCTGCATCATGCCGTATTCGATGCCGTTGTGCACCATCTTGACGAAATGCCCGGCGCCGGCGGGTCCGCAGTGCAAGTAGTGTTTGCCGTCGGGCGCGAGCGATTGAAATGCTGGCTCCAGACGGTGAAAAACCTCAGCATCGCCGCCGATCATGAGGCAGTAGCCGTTTTGCAAGCCCCACACCCCGCCGCTGGTGCCCTGGTCCATGAAGTGGATGCCCTTCGCGCGGCACTCCTCGTAATGGCGCTTGCTGTCTTTCCAGTTGCTGTTGCCGCTGTCCACGATCACATCGCCAGGCGTAAGCAACGTGAGCAATTTGTGGATGAGGTCGTCGGTGGGTTTGCCGCTGGGGATCATCACCCACACCGCGCGCGGCGGGGTGAGCGCAGCGACCAGCTCCTCGACGGTGTACACGCCGCGGATGCCTTCTGCCTTGAGTTCGTCCACTGGCTTGGGGCTGCGGTTACAAACGATCACGTCATGACCATCTCGATGCCAGCGCCGAGCCATGTTCGCGCCCATACGCCCTAGTCCAAATAAACCGATTTGCATGTGTTGTGCTCCAGAACGAAGTGAGTTGTGTAGTGAGATTGCGATCCAGAATGGTGGAAAGGCTGAGCGAGGTGCGATTGTCGGTTTATTCAGCGCCTTTGCGCGAGCGGCTGCGCCGCCCACCGCTGCTGCTGCGCCGTGTGCCACCACGCAGCACCTTAATCACCTTCTCCAAGCCCAGCGTCAGGTCGTTGCCGAGGTGCAAGCGCATCACCCGACGACCGTGCGCGCGCAGCGATTCAAAATCACCCAGCGCCTGCGCCCGTATCAACGTGCCGAAGGAGAACGGCTCGCCAGCGATCAGCATCTCATCTTCTGGATCATAAGTGAGCTGCAACGCGATCACGTTGTTGGCGCCGCCCTTATGAAGCTGACCTGTGCTGTGCAAGAAGCGCGGACCGTAACCGACCGTGACCGGCACGCCGACCTTCTCACGGATCAGATGGCGCATGGTGGTCAACGCCTCATGCACCTGGGGGGTGTACGGCAGGTATGCCTGAATGGCGATGTAGTCGCCGCGCTGAGCCTGGCGCAAGAACTTGTTTAGTTGACCGTTTGCCGAGCGGCTGGAGTATTCGCTGGGGAACTCGCCCGTCTCTTCAAAAATGTCCAGCAAGTGGCGGGTGTTGTTCTTGCTCTCGGTGACATTCGGCTCATCAAAGGGATTGACGCCGATCACCGCGCCCGCAATGGCGGTGGCAAACTCCCAGCGGAAGAACTCCGCGCCCAGGTCGTATGAGTCTGCCAAGGTGATGGTGAGCACAGGGCGATGGGTGGAGCGCAGCGCGTTCACAAATTCATCGTGGGATGTGTCGCCAGCGAGCTTGATGTGGACGAAGAAGCGGTCGTCGCTCAACGTCGCCACTTGCGAAGGGGGGAGCGCAGGCTTGCCGTTCAAGGTCAAATCGCCTTCCACTGGCACGATGCCGCGCTCCTGCTTGCCAGTGCTCTCAGCGATCAACTGCTCCAGCCAGTAGCCGAAGCTTTCTATTTGGGGCGAGAGGAGCAGCGTCACCTTATCGCAGTCGTTCAGCGTCATGCCGCCCATCAGCGCGCCCAGATACAAGCCTGGGTTTGCCGCGCTGTCGGGCTTGCACCATTCCGCCATTTGCAGCGCGCGGCGCAGCAGTCGCTCCACATCCAGCCCAAGCAGCGCTGCGGGCAACAAGCCGAAGTAGGAAAGCGCCGAGTATCGCCCGCCGATGTCTGACGGGTTGATAAACACACGACCGAACGCCTCTTCCGTCGCCATGCGCTCCAGCAGCGTGCCCTGATCGGTGATCGCCACGAAGTGCCTGCCCGAAGCCACGCCCGTCGAAGCCACCTCGCCGATCAGCTCGTCCATGCGGCTGCGGAAGTACTTGTAGAAGGCGTTCACCTCCAGCGTGCTACCGGATTTGCTGGCGACGATGAACAGTGTGTGGGTCAGGTCGAGCTGCTGCTCCAGCGCGCGCACAGTGGTGGGGTCGGTGGTGTCGAGCACGTGTAGCCGCACGCCTTCTGGCTGCGGACCGAAAGTTTTGGAAAGCACATCGGGCGCCAGCGAGCTGCCGCCCATGCCCAACACCACTGCATCGGTGATGCCCATCGCGCGCACCTCATCGCGGAAGGCGATCAGTTCTGGCACTTTGGGCAGCATCATCTCCGCGCAGGAGAGCCACCCCAGCCGATTGGTGATGGATTTAATGTGCTCCGGCTGCGTGCTCCACAGCGAGGCGTCGCGCTTCCACACCCGCGAGGCGGCTTCCATCTTGACCAGCTCCTCGACGTAACCCAACGCGGACCCCACGCCGCTGGCTTTGCCACGCGCGTAGATGGCAGCGCGCTTGCGGTCGAGCGTGCGATACAGCGACTGGAAGGCATCGGCGAACAATTTGACGCCCTCATCCAGCAATTGCTGCATCACAGCAGCCATGTTGATGCCCTGCGCCTCTAGCTCAGCCAACACCGCGCGCGCCTCGTCCAGCCCTTCTTTCAGCGTGGGCTTCACCACGCCGTGATCGCGGAATGCCTTCAGCGTGGCGGGGGGAAGCGTGTTGACAGTGTCCTCACCGATCAGCGCTTCGACGTAGTAGGTGTCCTTGTATGCTGGGTTCTTGGTGCTGGTGCTCGCCCACAGCAAGCGCTGCGAGCGCGCACCTTTCGCCAGCAGGGCTTGCGCCTGTGGCTCACTAAAGACGCGCTGGAAAATCTCGTAAGCCAGCTTGGCGTTGGCGATTGCAGCGCGACCTTTCAAGCTTTGCAGCTGCTCCCGCAGCGATGGATCGGCAGCGGCGATGCGCTCATCGAGCAGCTTATCCACCAGCGTGTCCACGCGGCTGACGAAGAACGAGGCGACCGAAGCTACGTCCAACGGCAGCCCCTGCTCCGCGCGCGCCTGAAGACCGGCGAGGTAAGCGCGCGCAACCGCCTCGTATGCCTCCAGCGAGAAGATCAACGTCACATTGACGTTGATACCTTCGGCGATCAATTGCTGAATGGCGGGGATGCCCTCTGGAGTGGCTGGCACCTTGATCATCAAGTTTTTGCGCCCCACCGCTCGGAACAGGCGACGCGCCTCCACCAGCGTGCCTTCGGTGTCGTGCGCCAGCAAAGGGGAAACTTCCAGGCTCACGTAGCCATCGCGCCCGTTGGTCTGTTCGTAGATCGGCTCGAGCACATCGGCTGCTGACTGGATGTCAGCCACCGCCAGTGTCTCGTAGATGGTGGCTGTGTTAGCGCCCTGCTCCACCAATCGGGCGATGTCTTCGTCGTAATCGCTGCTGTTCGAGATGGCTTTCTCAAAAATAGCCGGGTTGGAAGTGACGCCCAGCACACCGAACTCGTCAATCAGCCGCTGCAACTCGCCAGAAGCGATGATGCTGCGCTGGATGTTGTCGTACCAGAAGCTTTGTCCGAAGGACTGCACTTCAAAGTTGGGGTTTCCATTCCGCTCGCTCATGTGAGAGACCTTTCGCTCGTTCAGGGGAACAGACTGAGTCACCACGTGCTGCCTTGCTCAAGCAATTCCACTTTCTTCAATCGCGCCACATAGCGCTCACCCTGGCTAAAGCGTGCGCCGAGGAAGGCGCGCACGATCTCGGCAGCCAGCTCCGCGCCGATCACACGCGCGCCCAGCACCAACACGTTCATGTCGTCGTGCTCCACGCCTTGATGCGCGGAGTAGGTGTCGTGACAAATTGCAGCGCGAATGCCGCGCATCTTGTTCGCAGCGATGCAGGCGCCTACCCCACTGCCACAAATGACAATGCCGCGGTCCGCCAGCCCTTGTTGCAGCGCCTCGCCCACCGCGCGCGCAAAATCGGGATAATCCGAACGCTCCGCGTTGTACGCGCCAAGGTCAATGGGTTCATGTCCTGCTTCCTTGAGCACGGCGATCAGAGGAGATTTGAGCGAGTAGCCGCCGTGGTCAGCAGCAATAGCAACGCGCATTGATACAAAATTATAAATCCGCATGAGAAGTTGTGTTAAAAGCACGTGCCGCACCTTTATTACAGCTCGCCCGACGTTAAATGTTATGATCTGTTACAGGAGAGCGCGAGTCTGCTGGGCGGTCGCGTCCTGCGCCTGCAGGATGAGGAAAGTCCGGACTCCGCAGGGCAGAGTGCTGGCTAACAGCCAGGCGGGGCAACCCGACGGAAAGTGCCACAGAAAACAAACCGCTGGCAGCCGCCTTGCGACGACTGCCAGCAAGGGTGAAAAGGTGCGGTAAGAGCGCACCGGCGCGGCAGTGATGTCGCGCGCATGGCAAACCCCACTCGGAGCAACGCCAAATTGCGCAGATGAGGCGGCCCGCTGATGCGCTGGTAGGCGGCTTGAGGTGATCGGCAACGGTCATCCCAGAGAGATGATCGCCACCCGTCACACGGGTACAGAATCCGGCTTATAGGCAGGCTCGGCTCTCCCCACAGCCGCCAGATGGCGCTTTAGTTGGTGGCGAGCTGGCGCTGGAAGTTGGTCGCCTGCGTGCGCACTTCGCTCGGCACCACGGTGGTTGGGTCCACGAGGCGCTGCACGCGGGTTGCGTCCTGACGCGCGTTCGACAGCCACTCGTTGAAATAGCGCTGCTGCTCGCTCTCCAGGTCAAACTCTGATAGCGGTCTCACCTCGCGCGCCAGCGGCACCACCAGATAAAAGCCAAAGTTCGAGGACGTGATCACGGGCGAGGGCGTGTTCAGCGCGCCAGTCTCCAGCGCGTCCGCCACCTCCGGACCGAACAGCGATGCAGCGCGCGGTCGGCTCATCCAGTCCTCTTGTGAGGTGCCGTTGCCGATGGGCGTCGGTTGGGTGATCGCGTTGGTCTGCGAGATCAAGGTGCGGAAGTCCACCTCGCCCGCGCGCAGGCGGGCTGCGGCAGCTTCAGCGTCGGAGAGGGCGTTGAAGCGAATGTAATCGAACTGGAAGTGCAAGGTGGTGGTCGGCACTTCTTTATCAAAGGCTTCTCGCAGACGTTGCCGATACATCCCCTCCAGAACCAGATCGCGCAGGTCTGCTTCGGACAGGCCAATCGAGTTGTAGCTCTGCACCACGCGCTGAAAGTTCTCGTTGAACTCCTGCTCGCTGATGGAGGTGGGTTGCAGGCGTGGTGTCGCGGTGGGCAGCGGCTCGGTGGGTGTGAGCGCGTCCGTTGCGGTCAGCGCGGTGGTGGGCGTCGGCTCTGGGGTGTTGGTGGGGAACGGCGTCAGCGTCTTGCGATAGAAGCCGAATCCTCGCTCCAGTTCCTCCTGCAGCGCTTCGGGAGTCACCTGAATGCCGCGTCGGCGCGCCTCGCTGCGGATCAGCACTGCTTCAATCATGTCGTCCAGCGTTTCGCGGGCAATTGTGTTTGCGTCAATGCCAGCCGCAATCTGCTGAAGCTGCTGTTCGTACAGTTGGATGAGAAACTGAGAGGAGGCGTCGCCGCTGGCGCGCAGTTGTGTGACCTGGTTGCTCACCTCGTTGTAGTTGAGCAGCCGCTGCGAGAAGTTGTAGCGGATGCGCTTCTGCAGTTGCTGCACGGTGATGGTCTGTCCGTCTACGCTCGCCACGGCGCGCTGCGGCTCGAAGACCAGCATCTGCAATGCCGCTGCCAGCACGAGCAGCGCTGTGACCCCAAACACGGCGACAGATCCGAGAATCACGGCTTGCCGCATACGCTTCTCGCGTTCGTAGCGTGGGGTCGGGTCGGCAAGCGTTTTGAAGGGGGTGGGCTTCTTCGTCATAAAGAGGTGGCGAGTCGCTTGTGGTGGGCGGCTGGCGTCACTGGTTATCTGGCGTCGCGCGGGCTTGGCTCAGCATCCAGCGCAAAGGGCGCAGTTTGAAGACGCCAGCTTGCGCTCTCACGCTGAGGCAGTTGTGGACTCGGCATCTGCGGGCGGCTCGGCGGGCGCCTCTACGGATGGTGTCTGCTCTGCCACAACCGCAGATGGCTTCAGCGGTTCTTCGGCTGTCGTGGGCTCCGCGAAGTCCATCGCAGGGCTGCCGGTGTCCTCTGCGCGCACCAGCAAATAGCGCAGCACATCTTCCTGCAAGCGCAGGCGATTCTCCAGGCGCGCCACCGCGGGCGCCTCCAGGTTCACCACGCAAAAGATGTAATGCCCCTCGCGGTAGCGGCGAATGGGATAAGAAAGCGCGCGCGTGCCCCAGCGGGTCACTTTAACCACTTCGCCCTTGTCAGCACGAACGTACTCGTTGATGCGCTCGATCAACCGCTCCAGCGTTGCCGAATCCAAATCAGGCTTGACGATGTATGTCAGTTCATACGTGCGTTTCATGTGCTCAGTGTCTCCTTTCCACGGTAAAGCTGCCTTTGGTCTGCGCCAAAAGCGGAAAGCGACCGCGATTCCGAGTGCGCAAATATAACACGACCGTTCCCCTCGATTACAATTTTGCGAAGCACATCAAAAGGCAAGACATCAGAGCAAGCGACTATGAGTCAACAGCCGATCACAATAAGCGAGTGCAACACCGCCGCTGAGCGCCGACAGTTCATCGAGTTTCAGTGGGAGATTTACCGAGACAACCCTTACTGGGTGCCGCCTCTGCTCAGCGAGCGCATGGCTTTTTACGATCGGCGAAAAAATCCTTTCTTTGAGCACTCCGACGCAGCGCTCTTCGTGGCGCGACGCGGCGGTCGCATCGTCGGGACGATTGTGGCGATCCTCAACAACCGACACAACGCAATCCACAACGAGCGCACGGGCTTCTTCGGCGGCTTTGAATGCATCAACGATTTTGAAGTCGCCCAGGCGCTGTTCGACACAGCGCGCGATTGGGTTGCGGCGCGCGGCATGACGGTGCTGCGCGGACCGACCACGCTCTCCTTCAATGACGAAATCGGTTTGCTGATCAGCGGCTTCGACAAGCCCCCTCGCGTGTTGATGCCGTACAACCCGCCCTACTACGCCGAATTGGTTGAACGCTACGGATTCACCAAAGCGATGGACTTATACGCCTGGTGGGTCTCCACAGAGACCGCAGCAAACAAGCGCCTGGCGCAACTGGAACGCATCGCCGCGGGCATTCAGAAGCGCAGGCATTTCGTCGTGCGCAACGCGGATTTTCGCCAGATTGACCGCGAAGTCGCAGCACTGAAGCACATCTACGCCAGCAGCGAGGGCGCCTGGAGCGAAAACTGGGGTCACGTGCCGATGACCGATCACGAGCTGGAGCACGTGGTTCGCAACTTGAAGCAATTCGCCGATCCAGACTTCATCTTCATTGCAGAGGTGGACGGCAAACCTGTCGGCTTGGCGGTGAGTCTGCCTGATGTCAATCGCCCACTTCAGAAAGCCTATCCCCACCCTCGCACGCCGGAGCTGTGGACGTTGCTCAAGTTTCTCTGGTATCGCCGCACGATGGTCAACGCGGTGCGCTTCATCCTGCTCGGCACCTTGCCAGAGTATCGCGCATCGGGCGTTGAGTCGCTGCTGATCTACAAGACGCTGGAGGCAGTGCGCCGACGAGGTTACATCGGCGGGGAGCTGGGCTGGATACTGGAGACGAACGACGCGATGAACCGCATCAACCAGGCGGCTGGTGCGGAGATAGAGAAAGTGTATCGCATCTATGACTATCCAATCCGCTGAGGCAGAGACAGCGCCGCTATCTGGCAACCTGCGCGCTACAACACGCGCGAAGGTGAGGTCGCGCCTGCTGCTCTTCATCGCAGACCTGGCGCTGATCAACCTCTCCTTCGCGCTGAGCTACGTGATGCGCTACGAGTGGGAATGGTTTCGCCCCATCGCGTTTGGCGCGCGGTTCAGCGATTATTTGCCCATTCAAGCGCTTTTCAACATCACCCTGCTGGCGTTCTTCTGGCTGGACGGTGTGTATGTCTTTCGACGCGGGCGCTCGCTGCTCGATCAGGTCTGGGCGATCACCAGCGCCACGATCAAAGCGGTTTTCATCGTGTGGGTGGCGATTTTCATCTACGGACCGGCGGTGTACTCTCGCCTGATGATCGCCGAAGCGGGCGTGCTGACCATCCTCAGCCTGGGCAGCCTGCGCGCCGCACTAAGCTGGCGAGCGGCGCAACTCCGCAAACGGGGGGTGGGCGTCTCGAATGTGCTGATCATCGGCGCAGGCGAGCTGGGGCGCGCGGTCATGCGCGCCCTCTTCGCGCGCCCGGACCTCGGCTACCGCTGCATCGGCTTCCTAGACGACGATCCCCTGCGTGGACAGACCGACATCGGTCGGTTCACTGCGCTGGGCAGTGTGAGCGCGCTGCCAGCCCTCCTCCGCAGCGGCGGCATTGACGACGTGATCATCACCCTGCCCTGGTCTGCTCAGGAAAAGATCGCCGAGATCGTCGCGCTGTGCCAGGCGCACCAGGTGCGTGTGCGCATCGTTCCCTCGCTGGTGCAAATCAACTTCAATCGGCTGGACGTGAGCGACTTTGGCGGCATACCGCTGCTCACACTGCGCGAGTCGCAGTTCGACCCAGTCAGCCGCGCGGTCAAGCGCGCGATTGACCTGGTGCTGGGCGCATTCTTCTTGCTGATTTCGCTGCCGATCATGCTGATCGCTGCCATCGCGATCCGCCTGGAGTCTCCCGGACCGATCATCTACAGCCAGGTTCGGGTCGGGCAAAACGGTCGGCACTTCAAGGTGTATAAGCTGCGCTCGATGCACAAGGACGCCGACAAGGAGCGCGACAAGCTGCGCGCGCTCAACGAAGCCAGCGGACCGCTGTTCAAAATCCGCGAGGATCCACGACTGACGCGCGTAGGGCGCGTGATACGCAAGCTGAGCATAGACGAGCTGCCACAGTTTTGGAACGTGATTCGCGGTGAGATGAGCATCGTCGGACCGCGACCGCCCCTGCCCGAAGAGGTGCAACAGTACTCGGACTGGCACCGCGAGCGGCTGCGGGTGAAACCAGGCATCACTGGTCTGTGGCAGATCAGTGGTCGCAGCGAGCTTTCTTTCGACGAGATGGTGCTTTTGGACGTGTACTACATCGAGAATTGGTCGCCCGCGCTTGACCTCAAGATCATCCTCGCCACGATCCCCTACGTGCTGAGCGGGCGAGGCGCATATTGAACGCGCTTAGCCCGCCTGAGCTGGGCTGGTCGCCGCCACAGGCATCTCGCTCGACTCCGACGCGCTCGCCACGCGGAACGTCAAGCCGCTGCCGTCTGGTTGCACGTCCACCAGGACGCAGTCGCCCGTCTTGAAGCGCCCCTGCAACAGTTGCACGCTCAGCGGTCCTTCAACGTATTTCTGCATCGCCCGGCGCAACGGGCGCGCGCCGAAGTTGGGGTCATAGCCTTGACGCGCCAGCCAACGACGCGCCTCCGCCGAAAGCTCAAGCTGCATCTGATGCTCGCTCAGCCGTTCGCGCACCTCGCGCAATTGCAGTTCCACGATCTTCTCCACGTCCTCCAGCGTGAGCGGCGAGAAGACGATGATCTCATCCACGCGGTTGAGGAACTCGGGGCGGAAGGTGCGCTTCAGCGCGTCCTCGATGCGCTTTTGGTCGGCGATCATCTTAAACTCCTCCTCGTCGCTTGGCTTGACGAAGCCCAGCGTGCCACTCTTGCGCACATACTCCGTGCCCACGTTGCTGGTCATGATGATCACCGTGTTGTTGAAGTGAACGACGCGCCCCTGACCATCGGTCAAGCGACCTTCGTCCAGAATCTGCAGCAGGGCGTTCCACACGTCGGGGTGCGCCTTTTCGATCTCGTCGAAGAGCACCACCTGATACGGGCGGCGGCGGATGCGCTCGGTGAGCTGCCCACCTTCCTCATAACCCACGTAGCCTGGCGGCGCGCCAAACAAGCGGCTGACAGTGTGTGCCTCTCGATACTCGCTCATGTCCACGCGCACCAGCGCGTTTTCGTCATCGAAGAGGAACCACGCCAGCGCCTTCGCCAACTCGGTCTTGCCCACGCCAGACGACCCCAGAAAGATGAACGATCCTATCGGTCGGTTGGGGTCTTTCAAGCCGCTGCGGGCGCGGCGGATCGCGTCGCTGATGGCGCGGATCGCTTCGTCTTGACCGACGATGCGCTCGTGCAGGCGCTCTTCCATCTTGAGCAGCTTGGCGCTCTCGGTCTCCATCATCTGGTTGACTGGGATGCCTGTCCACTGCGCGACGACACTGGCGATGTCTTCGGCGTCCACCACTTCGTCAAGGTTTTTCTCCTTCAACCAGCGCTCGCGGGCGGCGTCGAACTCTTGTTGCAACCGCAAGCGGTTGACTTTGATCTCGGCAGCGTGTTGGTAGTCCTGAGCTATTGCAGCGGACTCTTCCTCACTGCGCAGGCGCTCCAGCTCCTGGCTCATGGCTTTCAGGTCGGGCGGCAGAATGAACAGCGCCACGCGCAGCTTGGCAGCGGCTTCGTCAATGAGGTCAATGGCTTTGTCTGGCAGCTTGCGTTCGGTGACGTAGCGGTCGCTCAAACGCGCAGCAGCCACCAGCGCTTCGTCGCTGATGCGCACTTTGTGGTGCGCCTCGTAGCGGTCGCGCAGGATGCGCAACATCTCGATGGTCTCCTCGACGCTTGGCTCATCCACGAAGATGGGGGCGAAGCGGCGCTCGAGCGCGCTATCTTTCTCGATGAACTTGCGGTATTCGTCGAGCGTGGTGGCGCCGATGGCTTGCAGCTCGCCGCGCGCCAGCGCAGGTTTGAGCATGTTTCCAGCGTCCAGCGCGCCAGCAGCGTTGCCCGCCCCCACCACGTTGTGCAGCTCGTCAATGAAGAGGATGATCTGCCCTTCGCTGTGCTGCACCTCTTCGATCACGGCTTTCAGGCGCTCCTCGAAGTCGCCGCGGAAGCGCGAGCCTGCCACCATCGCGGGCAGGTCGAGCGCCACCACGCGCCTGCCGTGCAAGATTTCTGGCACGTCTCCAGAGACGATCTTTTGCGCCAAGCCTTCCACAATGGCGGTCTTGCCCACGCCAGCCTCGCCGATCAATACAGGATTGTTCTTGGTGCGACGGCACAGCACCTGGATCACGCGCAAAATCTCCGCATCGCGCCCCACCACAGGGTCAAGCTTGCCCTCACGCGCCAGGCGGGTCAGGTCGCGCGAGAACTTGTCCAGGGTGCGGTAGCGCGCCTCTGCCTGTGGGTCGGTGATGCGCTGGCCGCTGCGCAGGTCTTTGATCGCGTCCAGGACACGGTCGCGGGTGATGCCGGCTTCGCTCAGGATGCGCGCCGCGGGTGTGTTGCGCTCGGAGGTGATGGCGAGGAAGAGGTGCTCGGTGCTGATGTAGTCGTCCTTCAGGCGGTTTGCCTCTTCGTTCGCCAGGTTCAAGATGCGCTTCACGCGCGGCGTGATGAACATCTGTTGGGCGCCGCCACCGTAGATGCCCGGTCGCGGCGAGTTGCGCAGCGCTTCGTCCAGCTTGCCCGCGATCACGGCTGGCTCTGCGCCCAACATGTCAATGATCTGGGACACCGTGCCGTTGGGCTGCTCGATCAGCGCCAGCAGCACGTGTTCTGTGTCCACCTGATTGTGACCATAGCGCTGCAAGATTTCATATGCGCGCGCCGCAGCGTCCTGCGCGCGCTCTGTGAATCGGTCATACCGCATGATTCACCCAACCCACTCAGAGAACACTTTCGGCGTGATTATAGACACGCCACATTTGAAAATTGCAAGAATGGGCTGACGAGTTCACGCCCGTACAATCAGCGCGCTTATGTCGCAACGTTCGCTGGTGCGCTCCGCTGCGCTGGTCGGCATGTTTTACGTGCTCAGCAATGTGACGGGATTTGCCCAGCGGGTGGTCGTTGCCGGACGTTTTGGCGGCGGCGAGGCGCTGGATGCGTTCTATGCCGCCTTTCGGTTGCCCGATTTGCTGTTCAACGTGCTCGCGGGGGGCGCGCTTGCCTCAGCGTTTATCCCCTTGTTCAGCGGTCACCTGGCGCGCGGCGAGGCGGCGCTAGCTTGGGCGCTGGCGCGGCGGGTGGCGCTCGGCGCTGGCGCGGCGGTGAGCACAGCAGCGCTCGCCGGCGCGCTGCTGGCAGAGGCGCTGACTAGAACTGTGATCGCGCCAGGATTTACCTCCTCTCAAGTCGCGCTAACAGCAGGCTTGATGCGCGTGATGCTGATCAGCACGGTGATTTTCGCACTCAGCGGCTTGCTGATGGGCGTGTTGCAATCGCATCAGCAGTTCCTCGCGCCGGCGATTGCGCCTGTGCTGTACAACGTGGGCATCGCCAGCGGGGCGCTGTTGTCCGAGCGGGTGGGCATTTACGGACCGGCGTTTGGGGTGGTGGGAGGCGCGCTGCTGCACTTGCTCGTGCAGCTGCCCGCCCTGATGAAGGTGGCGCCGCGCACGAGGGCGCCGCTCGACACCCGCCAATGTAGGCAGCTCAGCCACGACTTGCACCACGTTCTGCAGCTCATGCTGCCGCGTGTAATCGGCTTGGCAGCTGTGCAGGTCAACTTCATCGTCAACACACGTCTCGCCTCGGCGATGGAGGCTGGCGCAGTGACGGCGCTCAATCTGGCGTTTGCTATCATGATCCTGCCCCAGGCAGCCATCGCACAAGCTATCGGCACAGTGCTGTTCCCCGCAATCAGCGCGCACGCCGCGCGCGGCGAGCGAAGCGCGTTTGCGCACACACTCAGCCGATCCATCGCGATCATCATCGCGTTCAGCACACCTGCCGCAGTGGGATTGATTGTGTTAGGCGAACCGCTGATCCGGCTGTTGTTTGAGCGCGGCGCGTTTAGCGCGCAAAACACCGCCCAGAGCGCTTTCGCGTTGCAGATGTTTGCTGTGGGGCTGGTCGCTCACGCGGCACTGGAAGTGGTGACGCGCGGTTTCTACGCCCTGCGAGACACGCTGCGACCCGTGGCGCTGGCGGTGGTCAGCATGGGTGTGAACATCGCTTTGAGCGTCGGCTTGTCCGCTGCTTTTGCACAGTGGGGTTGGATGCCATTCGGGGGTGTGGCGCTCGCAAACTCCCTGGCGACGATCCTGGAGACTGCGGCGCTGTGGCTGCTGTTGCAACGCCGCGAGCCATCGCTGAGCAGCCAGACGCTGTTGCAGGCGTTGGTGCGCGCAGGCGGCGCATCGGGGGCAATGGGGTTGGTGCTGCTGGGTTGGCGCGCGCTGCTCGGGGACAACGGCGCATCTGCCGCGCTCGCGGTGCCGCTCGGCGTGGGCGTGTATGCAGCCACAGCGTGGCTTTTAGGCAGCGCTGAAGTGCGCTGGGTGGCACAGCAGGTGGAGAGGCGGGCAGGTGTGCTTCGATAGGCTCAGCGCACTTCGACAAGCATTTCAGCAAGCTCAGCACCAGCTCAGCCCGCTGGCTCAGGAGATCGTCTTGAGCTTGCCGCTTTCGAGGATCGCGCTGCCGATGATGCGCTTCTCCGCCTCTGCGTCGGGGTTCAGTGAGCGCACGCGCACCTTCACCAGTCGGCGCAGCGGCGTGGCGTTGATCTTCTTGATCAAGGTCTCCTCCACTTGGAAGATGCCCGCCGAGTTGCTCATCACCACGTCAATCATCACGGGCACGCCGTCATCTCCCCGCATGATGTCCACCGACTCAATCGCCAGCGCGGAGACAGAGTGAATGTCCAGCTTGCCCAAGTCGAACGGCATGCGGGCGCGCCCTTTGGTCATGTCGCAACCATCAGCGACCGCCACGACCGCACCCTCCATGAAGAGCGGCGCAGGGTTGATGTCGTGGCACTGAATGGCGGAGAGGATGAAATCCATGATCAAGGTGCGCTGCTCCACGTCGTCGTAAATGCGCGCCAGCAGGTCTTGCAGGATGGGCTGGGCAAGGATCACGCCGATCAGCTCATGGCCGAAGCGATGTGTGGCGTTGCCGATGTCGTGCAGCATCACGCCGCACAGCGCCACCAGGCAGGCGTCGTCATGGTCGCCCGCACCGGAGCAAACCACATCTAGGTCTGCGCCCGCTTCGATCAGCAGTTGCATGATCTGCATGGCGTATGCTGCCGTCACGCGCGCGTGGATAGGGCCGTGGTCGTTATAGGCGAGCTTGCCGACGGTGGTGTAGTTTGAGAGGTTCCAGTGGGCATCCACGCGCGCGTCTCGGATGAGCAAGTCGTAGGCGCGCGCCGTGCGCGGATAAGCGGCGCTCAGCGCGCGCACGGTGGCATCGGCGCGGGCAGCCAGCTCGCCATAGTCATCGGGCAGGACTGCCTCTAGGCGCGCCCCGTTGCTGGGTGCATGGGCAGGATGGCGAGAGATCACAATGCGAGACATGGCGAATGCGCGTTGCTAGTGTTCGATCAGGCGACGCGCCTCTGGCGAGCTTTTCAGGAACTTTCGCATCTCGGCGCGCGCTTCTTGTAGCTTTTCGGCGATCTGTTCATCTTTGCCGCGAAAGGTGCGCAGCGTGCGTTTGCTGCATTGCAAACAACCGATGGTGGCGCGGTAGCTGTCCAGGTTGCACGTGATGCAATTGTTCAGTCGCACCATCATCAGCGAGAAAGCCAGCGCCTCTTCGCTGTGCTCGCCCACTTTGCTCAGGCGGTCAATGAGCTTCTGCCAGGCAACGCCAGGGCGCGCATCGCGCAGCTCGGGGATCAACGAGGTGGGGAAGAGTATTTCACTGTCCGGATACATGGAGCGCACCTCTCAAACAGGCGTGAGTCGGATAATAGCACGTGCAGCGTAAGGCTTGGTTAAAAAGCGCTCAATTCACCCTTTGCGGCGCCAGCGTCGCACGCGCGCAAGCGGCCAGGCGTTCACCACTTGATCGGGCGTGAGCCAGGCGCGGCGCGCAACCATCACGCCAAAGCGGATGTTGTCTAGTCCACTGGGGTGATGGGCATCAGTGCTGATGGTAAACACGCAGCCCAGCTCCGCCGCGCGGCGGGCGTGGGCGTCGTCTAGGTCGAGACGGGCAGGGTCGCTGTTGATTTCCAGCGCCACGCCTAGATCAGCGGCGGCGCGAAAGAGCGCTTCCCAGTCGTAATCGGCGCCCTCGCGCTGGTTGATCAGGCGTCCGGCGGGATGACCCAAAATATGCACACGAGGGTTGCGCATGGCGCGGATGGCGCGCTCGGTGACTTTCTCGCGGGGCTGATGCAAGCCTGAGTGCAGCGAGATCTGCACCAGGTCGAGCATGGCTAGCACGTCGTCGGGCAAATCCAGCGTTCCATCGGCGCGCACTTCCACCTCAGCGCCGTGCAGCACGCGCAGCGCGACGCCTTCCTGGCGCAGTTGGGCATTTGCGCGGTCAATTTCCTTGCGCTGCTGAGCGATGCGCTCTGGGGTCAAGCCGTTCACCACGCCCAACCCGGCGGTGTGGTCGGTGATGAGGATGTATTCGTAGCTGCGGGCTGCTGCTGCGCGCGCCATGCCCATCACGTCGGCGGCGCCGTCGCTCCAGGTGGTGTGCATTTGCAGATCGCCGCGCAGGTCTTGCAGGGTGATCAGGTTGGGCATCACCACGCGCCCTGGACCTAGCTCCACGGCGCGCTCGATCTCGCCACGGTCCTCGCGCAGTTCTGGCGGAATCCAGGCTAAGCCGAGCCGGGCGTACAGCGCCATCTCATCGGCAAAGGTCTCCAGTGCGCCATCAGAGGCGCGCGAGAGGGCATACTCATTGAGCGAGTAACCTTTGCGCTGGGCGATCTCGCGCAGTCGGATGTTGTGTTGCTGGCTGCCGGTGAAATATTGCAGCGCCGTGCCCCACACGTGCGGCGACACCACGCGCAGGTCCACCTGCAGCCCGTTATCGAGACGCACGCTGGCTTTGGTCTCGCCGGCGGCAAGCACCTGGCGCGCCATCGGCAGGTTGATGAACGCGCCCACTAATGGGGATGGATCGGCAGATGCCGCGAGGATGTCCACGTCGCCGATCGTCTCTCTGCCGCGCCGCAGCGAGCCAGCATACGCCACTTGTTGCGCGCTGGCGACCTCGCGCAGCGCTGCCACAATGGACTCGGCGATAGGCAACGCGTCGCCCAGCCGCATTCGCCCTGTGGATTGTCGCTTCAACGCGGCGATGCCAGCCAGGATGTTCTGCTCCGCCTTCTCGCCCATGCGCGGCAGCGCGCGCAGCTTTCCATGTTGTGCAGCTTCTTCCAATTGGGCGAGGCTGGTAATGCCCAGTTGCCGCCAGAACTCAGCAGCGCGCTTCGGACCGACACCCGGCACGCGCAGCATCTCTACCACGCCATCGGGCACGTGCTGGCGCAGGCGCTCGTAGAACTCCAGGCGGCCGGTGGACAGCAGCTCGTCTATCTTCTTTGCGATCTCCTTGCCCACGCCGCCGATCTCGCTCAGCCGACCCTCGCGCCACAGCGATTCCACTGCCACGGGCGCAGCCAGGATGTTCTCCGCGACGACGCGATAGGCGCGAACCTTGAAGACAACCTCGCCTTGAATCTCCAGGCGGTCGGCGATGTCGTTGAAGATGTCCGCGAGCTGCTGGTTGGAGAAACTCATCGCGCTTCGACTGCTTGTTGCATCAGGTCGTCTGCATCTGCGCCAGACACGCACTCAGCGCGCGGCGGGCGAGCGACTCAGCCAGGCGGCGGCGCTGCTCTGTTTGAACGGGGCTTTCGTCAGGGAGCGGCGGCAACAATGCCAACGCCGCGCCCAGCTCGCTGTCCAGCCAGTCGGCGAGGCATTTCTTCTCCACGCCCTTCTCGAAGCGCGTCAGGCGAATGGGGAGCGCCGCTACACCCCCCAGCGCCAGGCGCATGTTGCCGACGATGCCGTCACGCATGGCGAACGAAGCGGCGGCGCAAGCGCTCAGCAAACCACCTGGCGCTTCGGGTAGCCGCACGTAACTGCTGCGCGTGTCGGGGCTGGGGATGGGCAATCGCAGCTCGGTGATCAGCACGCCAGAAGCCAGCACCTTCTGACGATAGGCGAGAAAGCCAGACAGGGGTAACACCTTAAAGAAGTCGTTGGGGTCTGGCTTGTTTTTTGTTTTGTCTTCCGCGCCCGCGATCACCACATCGGCGTTGCAAGCCAGCAGCGCAGTGACCAGCGGGGAGGCAGCCCCAGCGGTGACGAGGGCGCCAGCCAGCGTGGCGCGGTCACGCACGGCGGGGTCGGTCTCGGCAGCGCCTTGCCCGATGATGCGCAGCGCTTGGCTAGAATGAACGCCCAGTTGTGGGTGATCCATCAAGGTCTGATGCGTCACAGCTGCGCCCAGTCGCAGGCAGCTACCCTCGAAGGTGATGCGCGTCAGCCCCAAGGCGGTGATGTCCACCACCACTTCTGCGGCGCGCAGCACGTGCTCGGGGATGCTGGTGCCACCCGCAACGACAAGCGCGCGCGGCGATTGGCGCTTCAACAGCGCAACAGCTTCCATCAGCCCATGGGGGCGATGGCGCGTTGGTTCGTTCAACATGGTTGCACTCTCTCGTCACCCTCGTAGGTCATAAAACCGAAGCCGCGCGGTCCGATGATGCGCCCCAACGTGACGCCACACGACCAGACAGGCACATTGCGCCGAAAGCCGGGCGACAACACCCGGATCGCCTCCACGAGCTGGGTGAGATGCGGTGTTTTGTTGGCGGAGGGGCAAAGCTGCATGAGGACGTAGTGCGCGTCTGGCTTGAACTCCACAGCGAACTCCGCGGCTTTCTCGATGGCTTGGTCTATCTGGCGCACTTTTTCCACAGCCACCAGGTCGCCCTGCTCAAAGGTGAGGCAAGGGATGAGACCCATCATCAGGCTGATCACAGCTTGAGCAGGGCGCAGGCGCTGGCTGCGCTTCAACCAGAGCAGGTCATCGCTGACAAAGTAGCCGTAAGCGGTCTGGCGCAGCAGACGTAGCTTCGCCACCACTTCTTCCAGGCTGCAGCCTTGTTGCAACAGTCGCCGCGCGTCCCGCACCAGCATGTGCATGCCCAGCCCGGCGGTGCCAGAGTCGAAGACCTGGATGTTGCAGCTACCGAGAAAGCGCGAGCGCGCCTGCTCAGCGTTTGCCACTGTTTCGCTAAGCGCAGCGGATACATGCAGCGAGAGCACATCCACATGCGCATCCGCCAATTGCTGATAAACGGCGATGAACTGCTCCACGGAGGGCGCCTGCACCATGAACGGCTCGCTGGTCTGTCTGACCCAATGTGCCAGATCGGCTTCGCTGATGTCCATATCCTCGCGAAACCAGTGTTCTCCATCGAAGGAGACCCGATGCGGCAAAACGATCACTGCGTGTTGGCTCGCCCAGTCCAAAGGCAGGCGCGCCGCGCTGTCTGTCACGATATAAACAGGCCGCCTGGGATGAGGCATACCAACTACTCAATGCCGACAACGAAGAAGTAGTGTGGCTGATCACCTGGAACAAGGTCCACTTGCTGCGCCGTGAAGCGCTCGCGGATGCGCGCAGCCACTGCCTCTGCGTCCTCAGCCGATAAGCCGTTGCCGTAGTAGATAGAGATCAGCTCGCGGTTTGCAGCGCCTGCAACTTCCAGCGTCTGCAGCAGCACATCAGCCAGGTCGTCACCCGCCACTTCCAATCGGTCGTTGACCAAGCCAATGATTTGACCGTTGCGCACTTGCACGTTGTTCAAGGTCACATCGCGCGTGGACGTAGTGACTTCCACCGTGACCACGTCATCCAGCGCCTGTGTCATGGCGTTGACGTTTGCTTGGGCGTCCAGGTCGCCGCGGAAGGTGATTGCAGCGGCGACGCCCTGCGGCAGCGTGCGGGTGGGCACCACCCAGGTTGCGCATTCAGTCATTTGGGCTGCCTGCTCCGCCGCCATGAGGATGTTGCTGTTGTTCGGCAACAGCAGCACATTGCGCGCGTTGGCACGTTCGATGGCGTTGAGTAAGTCTTCAACGCTGGGGTTCATCGTCTGCCCGCCCTCCACCACGATCCGCACGCCCAATTCCTGGAAGATGCGCGCCATGCCTTTGCCAGAAGCGACGGCGATCATCGCCACATCCACCTCTGGCAGCGGCGCACTGGTTGCCGCATCGCCTGCGGCGAAGTGCTGGGGGATGAACGCCTCGGCCTGCGCCTGCATGTCCTCTACGACCACATCGCGCAGGGAACCGAGCGCCGCGCCGTAGCTGATCGGCACGCCGGGGTCGGGCACATGGACATGCACTTTCACAATGGCAGCGTCCCCCATCACGAGCGGGCAATCCCCCATCGCCTCGATGTCGGCACGAATGCGATCTACGTCTAGCGGCTTGCCAGGTCTGGCGTAGATCAGGTATTGCACGTCGTAGCCCCACCCGCCCTCGCGTTGGAGCTGCGCCTGCGCCGCAATGGTGGTGTGTGGCGTTGCTGGTGCGGACTCGGCGATGGGCAGATCGTTGATCAGCCGCCACATGCCGTCGTAGATGACGTACAAGCCGAAGCCGCCAGAGTCCACCACGCCGGCGTCCTTTAAGATTTTGAGCAGGTTTGGCGTGCGCTGCACAGACTCGTAAGCTGCCTCGCGCGCCACTTCGAGCAGGCGGCGCAGATCGTGGGTGTGATGCGCGACCATCTCCACCGCCTCCGCCACTTCGCGCGCGACTGTCAGCATCGTGCCCTCGACCGGGCTGCCCACGCCAGAATATGCTGTGCGCGCGGCTTCCTTCAGCGCAGCGGCGATGTCCTGCGCGTCGCAAATCTCTTTGCCATCCACTGAGCGCGCGAAGCCGCGCCACAACTGCGAGAGGATGATGCCCGAATTGCCGCGTGAGCCGCGCAGCGCGCCGCTGGACACATGACGCGCCACCACGCCGATCGCGGGTTCGTCCAGGTTGGCGATGGCTTCCCACGCAGCGCGCATGGTGTGCATCATATTCGTGCCAGTATCGCCATCTGGGACGGGATACACGTTGTAGCTGTTGACTTTATCCTCTTGTTGACGCAGCCAGAAGTAAACAGCGCGCACCAGCTCCTTGAAGCGGCGACCATCCAACGTCAGGCAAGCGGATGGCGCATGTTGAGCGGCGTCCGTCTCAGCGTGAGATCGCTTTTTCTCTTCCTGCATGTCCAACTTGTCGTTTGTGGGATGGGTATCTCCGGGTTGAAGCATCTTTTCGGTCAATCCACACTGGTCACCCGCAGCGCGTCCACATGCACAGAGACAGCATCCACGATGTAACCCGTGCTGCGTTGAACGGTGTAGCGAATCTGCTCATCCAGGCTTTTCGCCACCGCTTGCACCCTCACCCCGTATTCCATGATCGTGTGAATCTCCACCGAGACGTGGTGGGTGCGGTCGGGGTGCAACGAGAGCGTGATCTGGATGCCTCGGCGCGGCTCGTTGTGTGTGCAATCCATGCCCGTGTAGCGCGACGCAATGCCCACCACGCCATACGTCGCCAGCGCGGCGTGCAACACCTGATTGAAGATGACGCGCGGCGCAATCGTGATCGCGCCAGCGACTGGGGACTTCGCTCGCTCGCCTGGCTGCGCGTGTGTGAATGGCTGAGATTTGATGATTTCCTGCATGGTAGAATCGCCGCCTCGAGTTCAGTTGACAAAGCCGATCTGATTCGGACTCACAGAGGAAGTGAACTATGGCGAAGTGCTACTTTACAGGGAAGAAGCGGTCGTTTGGTCATTCGCGCTCTTTCTCGTTCAAGCTGACCAACCGCTCTTGGAAGCCCAATCTGCAACGCCGCCGCATGATGATTGACGGTCGGATGCAAACTGTGATGGTCTCGACCAAGGCGCTGCGCACGCTGACTAAGACGAAGGTCAAGTAGCGTCGTGTTCTCGGTCATTGCAGTGTTGTGATGGAGCGAGTGGGCATGTCCACTCGCTCTTCGCTTTCGGCGAGCGAGAGGTTGCCGCGCGCGTGCTCCTGGGCGCGCAATTGACCGCAGCCAGCGGCGATGTCTATGCCGCGGCGCACGCGCACGGTGTATGGCACGCCGGCGCGATCCAGCACTTCGCAAAAGGCGCGCTGACGCTCCAGCGACGAGGCGCGCGCAGCAAAGCCAGCAGTGTTGTTGAGCGGAATCAGGTTGACGTGCACCAGGCGCGCGTTGGGGCGTGGGTTGGTGGCTTCGACCAGGCTCACAAGCGCTTGCGCTTGCTCGATGGTGTCGTTCACCCCCTCGATCATCACCCATTCGTAGCTGACGCGCCGTTTGGTGCGCTGGATGTAGCGGCGCGTCGCCCGCACCAACTCGCGCAGCGGATGCCGACGATTCAAAGGCACAAGCTGGTTGCGCAGCTCGTCCGTAGCCGCGTGCAACGACACCGCCAAGTTCACCTGCCAGCGCTCCTCTGTGAAGTGCAAGATGCCAGGGACCAGTCCCACTGTGGACACGGTGAAGCGGCGCGTGCCCAAGCCGAAGCCGCCCTCTACCTGCGGCGTGTTCAGCCGCCGAATTGCCTGCACCACATTGTGGTAGTTTGCGAAAGGCTCGCCCATGCCCATGAACACCACGTTGGTCAGGCGCTCCCCTTGCGCGCGCAACACGCGCGCCACGTGAATGACCTGTGCGATGATCTCAGCCGCACTCAGGTTGCGCGCAAAGCCCATCTGCCCAGTGGCACAGAAGCTGCACCCCATGCCACAGCCGACCTGCGTGGAGATGCACGCCGTGCGACGCTCGTCCTCGTATTCCATCAGCACAGTCTCGATCTCCAAACCGTCGGTCAAGCGCATCAGCCATTTGCGCGTCCATCCATCGGAGGACTGCTGCTCGGCGACAACGCTCATCGGCGAGATCACGTAGCGGGCGCTGAGCCGCTCGCGCAGCAAGCGCGGCACGTCAGACATCTCATCATAGCTGCTGACCAGACGATGGTAGAGCCAGCGCCAGATTTGATCAGCGCGGAACATCGGCTCACCAAGCTCCATCATAAGCTCACGCATCTGCTCGATGGAGAGGTTGTAAAGGGACGGCAAAATGTTCACTCGTGCCATAACACTTGATCTGAGGCTAATATCAGACTTCAGGCACAGGCTTCACGTGTGCGATGAGATCGGCGATCACCTTGTCCACGCGCACACCTTCCGCCTGACCTTCAAAATTGAGCAAAATACGATGGCGCAGCGCCGCTGGGGCGAGCGCCTGAACATCCTCGATTGAGACGTTAAAACGACCCTCCAACAGCGCCAGCGCGCGCGCTCCAAGCAGGAGGGATTGGGCGCCGCGCGGGCTGGCGCCGTAGCGCACGTAACGGCGCACCATCTCGGTGGCGAGATCACTTTCTGGATGGGAAGCCGACACCAACGCAGCCGCATAACGCGCCACATGCGAGGCGGCTGGCACCTGGCGCACGAACTGGCTCAGCGCAATCAGCGTTTTGCCGTCGGTCACTTTGTTCGCCCGCGACGCGCCACCGCCTGTCGTGGCTTCGACGATCTGGGTCAGCTCATCCAGCTTCGGGAAACCGACATCCAGCTTGAACATGAAGCGATCTAGCTGCGCTTCTGGCAGCGGATACGTGCCCTCCATCTCGATGGGGTTTTGGGTCGCCATGACAAAGAACGGCTTGCTGGCGGCGTACGTGCGCCCCAACACGCTCACCGTGCGCTCCTGCATCGCCTCCAGCAGCGCCGATTGCGTCTTCGGCGTGGCGCGGTTGATCTCGTCTGCCAGCACCAGGTTGGCGAAGATCGGGCCGGGTTGAAAGCGAAAGGCGCGCTTGCCACCTTCCTGCTCTTCCAGGATATCGGTGCCCACGATGTCGGCTGGCATGAGATCGGGAGTGAATTGAATGCGCGCGAAGCGCAGCTCCAGCGTGTCGGCAAATGCGCGCACCAGGCTCGTTTTGCCCAGTCCTGGCACACCTTCCAGCAGCACGTGCCCACCGCTCAGGATGGCAATGAGGGTGTGTCGGATCACGTCGCGCTGACCAACAATCACTTTGCACACCTCCTGCTCCACGGCGTGCGCAATTTGCACAAATTGTTCTGGGCTGATCGAGCCGTTCGCCATTGCTCAGATTATATGGGCAAACGTCGCCTCTACGCACAACTGTAAAAATGCATGTGGACAGGTGAACGCATCTTAAGGCACGCGGATCACGACAAACACGCGGTTGCCAAACCACTGCCCGCGCGGGTCTTTCATGCGCCAGGTGCTGGTATACACGCCAGGCTGCTGAGGCGCCACCATCGGCACGCTGATGTCCACGTTGGCATTGCTGGGCGTCGGGCTGACTGGCACGCTGCGCACCTCGCCTAGCGGTGTGTCGCCCTCGAAGGCGAGGGTGTATCCTTCGCCCCAGTCGCAAGAGCTGACGTTGCGCATTCGCCAGGTCTTGGTGAAGATCGTGCCAGCGCGCAGGGTGGTGCCATCGGGCACGGTCACATCTTGCAAGAAGAGCGCCGCGAGCCGACAACCGTCCTCGCCTTCCGTGAGCGATGAGTGCGCGCCAGGGGGAGGCGGCGCCGGCGTGGGCGTGGCGGACATGCCGTAGGTGATGTTCAGCACAGCCGGCTCGCTGCTGCGACCGTTCGCATCCACAGCCACCGCCTGGAAGCGAATGCGACCTGTGCGATTTGGCATATAGGCAATGCGCGCCGAAAAGGTGGAGGACTGCTCTGGGTTGGGCTGAGCAGCGACCACGCTGCCATCGTCCAGCAATTCCACCCGCACAACTCCAGCGCTGGCAGCGGCGGCGATGGTGAAGTGGATCACCTCACCCAGCTCGAACTGGGCGCCCTCTGGCGGCATCACAAACGTCACCACCGGCTTCATCGCCGGCTGGCTAGCCAGCGGCGCGCAACCAGACGCTGCAACGCACAGCACCAGGCAGGCGTGAAGCAGGCTTCTGCGCATCCACACAGCTTAGATTGTATTGACCTCCCTCGCGCGACTGTTTCAGCGCCCGCACGCGCCCAAATCGCAGGAACTTATGCCGATGTGAGGTGCTCGAATCGCTCCACGAAGCGCTCCAGGATGTGGAAGGCGCGGTCTAACGGCTCAGCGCGGCTCATGTCCACGCCCGCCGCAGCGAGCAATTCCAGCGGATAGCGCGAACTGCCGCTGCGCAGGAAATCCAGATAGGCGCGCGCGGCAGCGCCGCTGGGGTCTTGCAGCACGCGATCCGCCAGGGCGTTGGCGGCGCTGATGCCAGAGGCATATTGCCAGACGTAGTAATCCGCATAGAAATGCACGAACTGCATCCAGGTCACGCCCACGCGCGGCTCGTCGAGGCGCACGGCATCGCCGTAGCCGCGGCGGAACAGCTCCACCATCTTCTCGCTCATTGCGTCGGCGGTGAGCGCGCCGCCTTGCTCGATGGTGGTGTGCATCCAGTGCTCAAACTGCGAGAGGATGGGCATCAGGAACAAGTAGCGGTGGAAGTTGTCCATCGCCTCCTGCACGACGGCGATCTCGAAATCTCTGCCGTGCCCAAGGCTGAGCAGATGGGCGCGCAGCAGCGCCTGGTTGAAGTTGGAAGCCACCTCAGCAGTGAAGATGGGGTACGAGGCATACACGTAGGGTTGATGGCGACAGCTCAGCAGTGTGTGCATGGAATGACCGACTTCGTGCGCCAGTGTGCTCAAGCTGCCCAGCCCCTGCTCGCTGTAGCTCATGAAGATAAACGGCTTCATGCCGTAGCCGCCGCTGGAATACGCGCCGTCGCGCTTGCCGATGTTGGGGAGCACGTCCACCCAGCGCTCGGTGGTCATGCCAGCGCGCACGATCTCGACGTACTCCTCGCCCAGCGGGCGCAAGCCCTCCACCAACCACTGCACGGCTTGCTGCCAGGTGACGCGCGGTGGGGCTGCGAGAGGGGCGAAGATGTCGCACACTTCCATCTTATCGAGCTTGAGCGCTCGACGACGCGCATCCCAATAGCGATGCCAGATCGGCAGGTGGCGATTGCAAGCGTCTATCACGTTGTGATACACCTCTGGCGTGAGGTTGGCAGGCGCCAGCGACGCCTCTAGCACGCTGTTGAAGCGCGCCACGCGCGCGCGCCACACCGACGCCTTCACCTTCGTCGCCATCACTTCGGCGAAGGTGTTCTTCATGCTTAAGAAGCCATCCGCGTAGCTCTCCCAGGCGCTTTTGCGCAGGGCGCGGTCGGGGCTGCTGAGCAGCTCGTCCACAGTGCTCTGCGCCACGGTGTGCTTGCGGCGCTTGCTGTCGCGCGCATCGGCAAAGCGCAGGTCGGCGTTGGCGAGCATGGCGTAGATGTTGGCGGGCGCGCTGGTCACGGTGCTGGCTTGCGCCACCACTTCCTCCACCTCCGCAGAGCGCACGTGGGGCTTCATGCGCAGCAGGTCGTCGAAAAAGTGGCGATAGACCTCCAGCGCTGGCTCGGCAGCGATGAATTGCGCGATCTGCTCGGCGTCCATCGTCAGCATTTCGGGCTGCGCGAAGGCGACCGCCGCCGCATAGCGCGCCCACAGACCCTGCGCGCGGCTGGCGCGCGCTGCGTTCGCCTGGTCGGTGGTGTCCACATCGAACGCGCGCTCCGCGTGATTCCAGATTTTCAGCAGCTCTGGCTCAAGCTGATCGCGCAACCTTAAAAACGCCAGCAGTGTGCTGGGCGATTCGGTCAGGCGACCCTGATAGGATCGAAGGTGCTCAAACTGCGATCCGACGCGGCTAAACACCGCTTCCCAGTCTTGAAGTGTGGGGTACAGGCTTTCCAGGTCCCAGGTGTATTCGCGCGGGACCTCGGAGCGTTTTAAGAGTGTGGATTTGGTTTGTCTCGGCATGGTTGCCTCCGATCAAGCTGAGATACGCATCAGGCGACGTTCGCGGTGATCTCATTCGAGCGCGATGCCAGCTTTGATCTGCCGGAATGTCTCCTCGTTGAACGATGCGACCTGATGACGGAAGTAGGTGTCGTACAGCACAGCGTAGTGACCGCCCTGGCGCATGAGCTGGTCGTGATTGCCCTCTTCGATGATCTGTCCGCGCTCCAGCACGATGATGCGGTCGGCAGTTCGCACGGTGGAAAGGCGATGCGCGATCAGCACCGCAGTGCTGCTGGCGAGGATCAGGTCTAGCGCAGCTTGTATCTGACGCTCGGTGAATGGGTCAATGCTGGCGGTGGCTTCGTCCAGGATGAAGATGGCGGGACGCTGCGCCAGCACGCGCGCCAGCGCCACCAACTGCCGCTGACCCATCGAGAGGTGTTGTCCGCGGCTGCCCACTCGGGTGTGCAAGCCTTGCGGCAGCGACGCGATCCATTCGCCATCGCCGATGCGCCGCGCGATTGATTCCACCTCGGCATCAGACAGGCTTGGGTTGGCGTAGCGAATGTTGTTGAGCACGGTGTCGTCAAAGAGAAACGGCGTCTGCGGCACCAGCCCAATCTGGCGGCGATAGCTGTGCAAGTCGAGCGAGCGAATGTCGTAATCGTCCACGCAGATGCAACCGCCCTGAAACTCGTAGAAGCGCGCGATCAGCTTGATGATGCTGCTCTTGCCGGCGCCAGTGTGCCCCACCAGCGCCACGCTTTCACCTGGCGCAATGCGCAGCGAAAAGTCGCGCAGCACCTCCTGTCGGTCGTTGTAGCGGAAATGCACACGGTCAAACGTGATCGCGCCGCGCAGACGATGGTTCAAGACGATGGGCGTCGCAGCCTGTCTCACATTGGAGCGCGCGTCAATCAGCGCAAAGATGCGCTCGCAGGCGGAAAGCCCGTTTTGAATCTGGCTCCAGAACGAAGCCAGGTTGGTCATGGGAAACCAGAACGAGTCGAGGCTGACGATGAACAGGTACCACTCGCCCAGCGAGATGCTGCCGCCCACGACCGCGCGACCGCCCAGGTAAGTGATGATGGCTGTGCCCACGCCGCTGAGCAGGTTCATCGTCGGGATCACGTTGGAGAGCACAAATCCGCGCCATAGATTCACGCGATACGAGCGCTGGTTCACCTGGCTGAACTGCGCGTAAATGTTGCGCTCCTGGCGAAAGGCTTTCGCCACACGAATGCCCGACACTGCTTCTTGAATGGCTGCGTTCACATCGGCAATGGCGCGGAAGCCCTGGCGGGTCACTTTGCGCGCCAGCACCCGAAAAGCCCAACCTGTCAGCGCCAAGAACGGCATGATCGCCAGCAACGCCAGCGCCAGCGGCGGCGATACCGTGAGCAGCACCACCCACAGCACCACCACCACCAGAAACTGATTGACCATGTCGGAGAGCAGCACCGTCACTTGAGAAAGCTCTTGTGTGTCGTTGGTGATGCGCGCGATCACGCGCCCCGATTGGAACTCATCGAAGAACGCCAGGTCGTGATGAATGGTGGCGTTGAAGGCGTCTAGGCGCATCTGACCGATCACGTCGGCGACCAGGCGCGCGATCAAGCGACGGCGCGATCGGTTCGCCAGCCAGCCCAGCGTCATCAGCCCCAGCAGGCTGCTGCACAGCGCCACAATCACCACCACCGATGGCTGCGCCACCACCACGTCCAGCGCCCGCGAGGTGAGCAGCGGCACGGATAAGCCGATCAGCGTGATCAACGAGACGGTGAGGATGAGCCGCACCATGCGCGCGCGATGCGGGGCGAAATAGCCGAGCATCCGCCGCAACAACACGCGGTCGCTATATTGACGGTCGTACTTTTCAGCCGCTAACCCTGCGAACATCTCTCATGCTCCGTCGGAGACAACCGCACGGTGGCGCTGTGGTGATTCGAGGAAGATGTTGCGATAGTCGGGGGAGGTGCGAAGCAGCTCCTGGTGTGTGCCGCACGCGACCACGCGCCCCTGCTGCAAGACCACGATCAAGTCCGCCCAGCGAATCTGGGAGAGGCGATGCGTGATCAGGAAGGTGGTGCGCCCCTGCGCAATGCGAAACATGGCGCGCTGGATCAGGTCTTCGGTGGCGCTGTCAATGGCGCTGGTGGAGTCGTCCAGGATCAAAATGCGGGGGTTGGTCAGGAACGCGCGCGCGATGGCGATGCGCTGTCGCTGTCCGCCGGAGAGCGTCACCCCTCGTTCGCCCACCACCGTGTCGTAGCCGTCTTTGAAAGACATGATGAAGTCGTGCGCTTGCGCGGCGCGCGCTGCCTCGATCACCTGCTTGCGGGTGGCTTCTGGACAACCGAACTTGATGTTGTCCGCGATGGTGGCGGAGAACAGGAACACGTCTTGCTCGATGGTCGAAATCTGTCGGCGTAGTGCTTCCAGGTGCCACTCGCGCACGTCCACGCCGTCCACCTTCACTGCGCCGCTGCTCACGTCGTAGATGCGATTGATCAGCTTGGTCAGCGTGCTTTTGCCCGCGCCCGTTTGCCCCACGATGGCGACGGTGTAGCCGGCAGGCACGTGCAGATGAATATCTTGCAGCGTCGGATGGTGGCTGCCCGCGTAGGTGAACGTGACGCCCTCGAAGGAGACCTCGCCACGCATTGGCTGCGCGTAGCCGCCCCTGTTCTCGCTGAGCAGCGTTGGCGCGTTGATCAGTTCCAGAATGCGCCGCGCGCTCGCCAGACCAGACGCCACCGCGGGGTAAGCGAACTGCGTGGCAAAAGTGGGGAACTGCAAAAAGAACAGGTTGCCCGTGAAGGCAATGACATCGCCAAGGCGGATCGCGCCGCTGCTATATAGCAACAAGCTGTGGAACAAGCCGAACGCCAGCGTCAAGCTGTAGACCAAGGCCGGCAGGTACAGCGCCTCCACGTCGCCCTGTTGCACGAGGGCGCGCTTCCACGCCTCCACGCGTTCGCGGAACACGTCGAGGGCGCGCGATTCTTGCGCTGTTGCCTTCACGACTTCCACGCCCTCGATGTTTTCAGCCAGCGCGGCGTTCATGTGTCCAAAGGCGCGGCGCACAGCTTCGGCGACCACCGCGAGGCGGCGCAAGTAGTACCAAACCGCGAACGCATAGCCGAACACAAACCCTAGCGGCGCCAGCAGCAAGTGTGGATGAATTGCTGGCGCAACGATCAACGGGAAGACGATAAACGCCGCCGAGCCGACCACGATGTTCACGCCTGGGTTCAGCATCAGGTTTAACTCGCGCACATCGTTGGTGGCGCGCGCCATGATCTCGCCCACCGCCTGGCGGTCGTGGAAGTCCATGCTCTTTCCGATCAGGCTGGTGTATAGCTCGTCGCGCGCGTCGCGCTCGATGCGCTGACCGATCAGCTCGGCGGCGAAGTTGCGCCCCATCTGCAACACCGAGCGCACAATCTGCGAGATCGCGATCAGCGCCGCCGCGCCGCCCAGCATCACCAGGTCTGGTGGGTGATGGCGCACTGCCTCGAACGCCTGTCCGATCAGCACTGGCATCGCCGCACCGCCAGCAGCGTTGCCGAGCGACCCGAGCACAACGCCGATCAACAGCAACGGATGACGACCCATGTAGGAAAAGACCCAGCGGGCAGGGCTGCGCCGATCTGGCTGCCAAGCGCGCGCGATGGAGAACTCCGAAGCAAGCGATGATGAAGCGAGATGCACTGTTGGGCTATTCTAAATCTCCATCTTTGCGCAGACGGGTGGGCTAAAACGCGCTCAGCGTAACCGCCATCTGCAAATGTTATAGTGCTGGTGCTTTCGCCATGAAACTGTTGGACTACCACTGCCACACGCACTTCTCGCAAGACTGCAACTACAGCATGGAGGAGCAGTGCCAGGCTGCCATTCGGAACGGCGTGATCGAGATCGCCTTCACCGAGCACGAAGACTACAACCCCGGCGACCCCACCAGCTTCTACTTTCAACACGCGGACTACCAGCGCGCTGTGGATGCGTGCCAGGCGCGCTTCGGCGACCAGCTTGTTATTCGCCGCGGCATCGAGATCAGCGAACCGCACCGACACGCCACACGCGCAGGCGAAGTGCTGCGCAACTACGCATGGGATTTCGTGCTGGGTTCGCTGCACTGGGTGACGCCAGAGGTGAACTCCTACCTGCCAGAGTTCTTCACCTGGCTGGGCGACTGGCGACAGTCCTTCGAGCGTTACTTCACGGAGATGATCGCGCTCGCGCGCGAGGGCGACTTCGACGTGTTAGCCCACATAGATTACCCCGCCCGTTACGGGCAGCAATTCTTCGGCGACGAGTACGACATCCGCGCCTACGAACCGATCATCCGCGAAGTGTTGCGACACCTGATCGCGCGCGGCAAAGGCATCGAGATCAACACCACCCCCTGGCGCAGAGGGAGCGCATCCGCCAACCCGCCGGCGGTGGTGCTGGGCTGGTACCGCGAGATGGGCGGTGAAATCCTCACCGTTGGGTCGGACTCGCACCGTCCCGAAGATGTGGGCGCGGACATCGCTCGCGCCATCGCGCTGGCGAAGGCGTATGGCTTCACGCATCTTGCGCGCTTCGAGCGACGCCAGCCCATCTTCACTCCCATCGACGCGCTCCTGTGAGAGACAGGGATGCACAAATGAAGAGGCGGCTCTGAGAGAGCCGCCTCTTTACTAGAAGACAACGTTTGCGCCGCAGGCAGCGATCAAGCTGGCTGCAGATAACCTGTCTCCTCACCCACTTTGGCGAACACGTGCAACACTTGCTCAATTTGGGCGTCGGTGTGGGTCGCCATGTAGCTGGTGCGCAGCAAGCTCTTGTTCGGCGGCACGCCAGGCGGCAGCACAGGGTTGGTGTACACGCCGTTGTTGAAGAGCGCCTGCCACATGAAGACGGTGTGCATCTCGTTGCCGATGATCACTGGCACAATCGGCGTGACGCTCTCGCCGGTGTTATAGCCGAGCTTGCGCAATCCCTCACGCACCTTATTTGCCTGAACATGCACGCGCTCCACATAGCTGGGGTCCTCTTCGATCACGTCCAGACACGCCAGCACCGTTGCGACGTTGGCGGGCGGCATGGAGGCGCTGAAGATGAGCGACCGCGCGTGATGCTGGATGTAGTCAATCACATCTTTGTCGCCAGCCACTACTCCGCCCAACGAAGCAAACGATTTGCTGAACGTGCCCATCACCAGGTCCACTTTGTCCACCACGTTGAAGTGGAAGTGCGTGCCGCGCCCGCCTTCACCCATCACGCCGAGGCCGTGCGCGTCATCCACAAACAGGCGCGCGCCATACTTGCGGCACAGCTCCGTGATTTGATCGAGAGGGGCAAGGTCGCCGCCCATCGAATATACGCCGTCCACCAGCACCATCTTGGGTTTATCGCCCACCTCTTTGAGCACGCGCTCCAGGTCCTCCATGTCGTTGTGGCGGAAGCGCTTCATCTGGCAGCCCGCCATGCGCACTGCGTCCACAATGCAGGCATGCACCTCCTTATCGCAAATGGCGACGTCGTCTTTGTCCATCAGGGCGGTGATCGCGCCCAGGTTGGTCTGATAGCCCGTGCCGAAGATCAACGCAGCTTCTTTGCCGAGAAAGCGCGCCAGGCGGCGCTCCAGCTCTTGATGCAGCTCCAGCGTGCCGTTCAGAAAGCGGCTGCCAGTGCAGGATGTGCCGTAGTGAGCGATGGCGTCCATCGCCGCCTGACGCACGCGCGGATGTGTGGTCAAACCCAGGTAGTTGTTCGAGCCGATCATGATCAGCCGACGACCATCCACCACCACCTCTGTGCCTTCGGTTTCAGAGAGGGGACGAAAGTAGGGGTAAATGCCCATCTCGCGCCCCATCCGCGCCGCTTTCAAGACGGGGTCGCTCGCAATTTTGTCAAACAAATCTGCCATGGGGTCTATATTCCGTGCGCTACTGGTGTATCTCGTTGACGGATTATACGGGAGAGGGGGAGAGCGGGAGAGGACGAGAGGGGAGACAGAGGGCATGGAGACAGACAAAGTGGAGGACAAGTTCACGCTAAGGGTAATGGAGTCGTGGCGGTTGAACCAGGTGCAGCGCGCCGCTATCGTCGCTGTGTGCACGCGCGCCTACGCGGAGGACGCCAGTGACTTGTTCGAGATGTTCCCGCACGCTACGCATGTGTTGGGGATGCTCGGCAATCGGCTGGTCAGCCATGCCCTCTGGGTGACGCGGCTTTTGCAGGTGGACGGGTCAACAACGCTCAACACAGCATATGTGGAAGCGGTGGCGACCGACCCCCACTTTCAACGGCGTGGCTTCGCCAGCGCGGTGTTGCGTCATCTGGCGCGTGAGGTGGATCGCCTAGCATTCGACCTGGCTGCGCTCTCGCCATCGGACCCAGCTTTCTACGCACGGCTAGGATGGGAGCTATGGCGCGGACCGCTGTTCATCCGCACCGCACGCGGGCTGGAGCGCTCGCCAGCCGAGGAGCAGGTGATGATCCTGCGCCTGACGCGCACGCCACCGCTCGACCTCACGCGCGCGCTCTCGGCGGAGTGGCGTCGAGGCGAGCTGTGGTGATTCCGCAGCGGCGATGTTGTTGTATGCTCAGCGATATGGAGGTCTTCAGAAACTACATCGCTGGCGAGTGGGTTGAGGCAAGCGACGGCAAAACGATTGAGAACATCAACCCCGCCACAGGCGAGTTGATCGGCTACTTCGCCTCTGCCACAGCGGAGGACACCCAACGCGCGATTGACGCCGCCCACGAGGCGCTGCCCAAATGGGCAAGCTTGCCCGGACCGGCGCGCGGCGCGATCCTCGACCGCGCCGCTCAGTTAATAGACGCTCGCCTCGATGAACTTGCCACCACGCTCACCCGCGAAGAAGGCAAGACGCTGGCAGAAAGCAAAGCGGAGGTGACGCGCGCGCGCGATATTTTCAAGTACTTCGCCGGCGAGGGCTTTCGCGCTGGCGGCGAGGTGATCCCCGCCAACACCAGCGAGACTCTGCTGTTCACCAAACGCGAGCCGCTGGGGGTGGTGGCGATCATCACGCCGTGGAACTTCCCCATCGCCATCCCCGCCTGGAAGATCGCGCCCGCGCTGGTGTTCGGCAACACCGTCGTGTTCAAACCCGCCTCTCTCGTGCCGCACACCGCCATCAGGCTGGTGGAGATTTTGCTGGAGGCAGGGCTGCCGCCCGGTGTGATCAACCTGGTGGTCGGCAGCGGCGCAGCGGTGGGCAACACGCTCGCCGAGAGCAACGCGATCAACGGCTTAAGCTTCACCGGCTCGTATGCGATCGGCACGCAAATCTACGCCAAGACCGCTCGCAACCTGGTGCGCACCCAACTGGAGATGGGCGGCAAGAACCCCACCATCGTGCTGAACGACGCCGACATTCCGCTGGCGGTGGACATCGTGGTGCGCGGCGGGTTCGGCTTGACGGGACAAGCCTGCACCGCCACCAGCCGCGTGATCGTGGAGGAAGGCATCGCGCCGGCGTTCACTGAGGCGCTGACCGACGCCGCGCGCAAGCTGCGCGTGGGCAACGGCTTGGAGAGCGGCGTGCAGATGGGTCCCGCCGTAAGCCAGGACCAACTGCAGACCGACCTGGAATACGTGCGCATCGGTCAACAGGAGGGCGCGAAACTGCTGGTGGGCGGGGACGTCGTTCGCACCAACGGCGGCGGTTTCTTCGTGCAACCCACCGTGTTCGCCGATGTCGAGCCAGAGATGCGCATCGCGCAGGAGGAGATCTTCGGTCCGGTGATCGGCATCATCTGCGCGCGCGACTTCGACGACGCAATCGTGAAAGCGAATCAGATCGGCTTCGGGCTTTCGGCAGCCATCGTCACGCGCTCGCTGGACAAGGCGCTGCGCTTCGCCGACCGCATCGAAGCCGGCGTGGTGAAGATCAACGAACCCACCAGCGGTGTGGCGCTGCAGGCGCCGTTCGGCGGCTTTAAGGGCAGCAGCGCCAACACGTTTAAGGAACAAGGCTCAGCCGCCAAAGAGTTTTACACCCGCACCAAGACGGTGTACGTGAAATACGGCTGACGTGTAGCGCGCTATGTCAGACGCACAGCGCGGGCGCGGAGCAGCTTGAAGCTCCGCGCCCGCGTGTTGTGCTCCTCTGCGCGCAAGGCTCACGGCTGGGAGAGGCGCAGGCGGTCATCCGCCTGGTCGTACTCAAACAACTCGGTGTAGCGCCCCCAATCCACAGCGATGTCGAATTGCTGGCGCGCCTCTTCCTCTGGGAAGTGCTCCTCCAGCATGTCCAGGAAGACGCCCGCGCGGATCGCCCCATTGGGGCGCTCAGTGAGCGTGGTGTAGATTTGCTTGATCAACGGCACGCGGTCCAACACCTGCCGGCGGAAGATCTCCTTGCTGGTCTGAATGTCCGCCGACGAAAACACCCGACCGATGTCAGTGAGCGTGATGTCGCCTTCGTTCACCACCGCGAAGCCCAGCAACACGGCGGCGTCCACGATGGGCAGCAGGTCATCGGTGGGCAATTGCAGGGTGCTGGAGATTTCGGGCAGGTCGCGCAGATCGGGGCGCTCGTTGAGCACCTCCAGCAGACCGCTGATGCCGCCTGCGGTGGCGTGCGGCAGCGGCGGGTAAGGTGTGTCGCGGCGCGGCGCGCCCGCCATGGCGTCGCGCACGTCGCGGTCGGGGTTGGTCATGGCGATGTAGATGCCGTCCACCAGCTCTTTGAAGCGCTTGTTCGAGCGCTCGCGCGCTGCGTAGGAGAGGTCAATCTGCACCTCGCCGCGCACACGGCCGGGATTCGCGCCGAGGATGATCACCCGGTCGGCAAGGAGCACCGCCTCTTCGATATTGTGCGTGATCAGCAGCACGCTCTGGGCGGGGAAATCGCCTTGCTCCCACAGCTCGGCTATCTCACCACGCAAGTTCTCGGCGGTGAGCACGTCCAGCGCGCTGAATGGCTCATCCATGAACAGCACCTTCGGCTGGCGGACAAAGGCGCGCGCGAACCCCACGCGCTGCTTCATGCCGCCCGAAAGCTCTTTGGGGTAGGCGCTCTCGAAGCCATCCAGACCGACCATGTCAATCGCTTTCAACGCGCGCTCGCGCCGCTCCTTCGGCGGCACGCCCAGCGCCTCCAGGCTCAGCTCCACGTTTTGCAGCACGGTCAGCCAGGGCAGAAGCGCGAAGGATTGGAAAATCATCGCCACGTCGGGGTTCGGACCGGTGACGCGCTGTCCAGAGGAGATCACCTCGCCGGAGGTCGGCGGGATAAGCCCAGCCAGGATGCGCAGCAGCGTGCTCTTGCCGCTGCCGCTGCGGCCGAGCAAGGCGACGAACTCCCCCTCACGAATGTGCAGATTGATGTCCTTCAGGACTGTGAACGTGCCGTTGCCATCGGGCAGGTCAAACTCTTTGCACACGTCGCGCGCGATGATGATCGGCGCGCCTTTTGGGCGGGAGTGCCGATCCAGCACGGGCGCGGCGACGGGCGTAGTCGGGAACACAGCAGCCATGCGATACACCTCCTTAAAAGAGCCAAAGTTATAGCGAGTAACGTCGTTCAGCCAGCGCGTACAGCCGACGCCAGAACAGGCGATTTAACGCCACCACAAACAGCGACATCATCGCCACGCCCAGCACAATGCGCGGCCAATCGCCGCTTTCGGTCGCCATCGTGATGTAGGCGCCAAGCCCAGTCGCGCGCAGGGTGGTGTCGCCCCAGCTCACCAGCTCAGCGACGATGCTGGCGTTCCACGCGCCGCCCGATGCTGTGATGCCGCCGGTGACCCAGGCGGGGAAGACGCCAGGGATGATCAGGCGCTTCCAGAGCTGCCAGCCGCGCAAGCCCATGTTCGCCGCCATCTCACGCAGGTCGCTGGGGATGCTCTGCGCGCCGGCGATCACGTTGAACAGCACGTACCACTGCGCGCCGAGCGCCATGAGCAACACGCTGCCCACGTCCAGACTGACGCCAGCCGCGAGCAGGGCAATGGTCACGAACGGGAAGAGAAAATTAGCGGGGAACGACGCCAGAAACTGCGCCACAGGCTGAAGCAGGCGCGAGAGGCGCGGATTGAAGCCGATCAAGACGCCGATCGGCGTCCACACCAAAGTGCTGAAAACGGTGAGCGCGATCACCCGCAGCAGCGTGATCACGCCTAGCCCAAACGTAGTCAGCACCTCGCCAAACCCGACCTCGCTCAACACGAAGCGCAACAGCACCCCCACCCCGCCGATCAGCGCCACGACCAGCAAAGCATCGTAGAGTCGGTCCGCCCAGGCTGGCAACATGCGCGGCGGCTTCGCCATGCGCAGCGGCTTCGGGCGAAGCGTGCCGCTGAGCAAGCGGTCAACGAACTCACGGGCAGGCTCCAGCGCTGCGCCCAACCAGACTGGCAGGCGCGAGGCGCGGAAGAGGTTGAGCACCCACGAGGTGGGCACATCCTTCGCTTCCGTCTGCTCGTTGCGGAAGCGCTGCGCCCAGGCGATCAGCGGGCGCCACACCAACTGGTCCACCAACACGATCATGACCGCCATCGCCACGATGGCAGCCACAATCGCGCCCAGGTTTTCCTCGGCGATTGCCCGCGCCACATACGAGCCGATGCCGGGCAGTTGATACTCCTGGTTCAACACGCTGATCGCCTCGCTGGCAGCAACGAAGAACCAGCCTCCGCCGAAGCTCATCATCGCGTTCCAGGTCAGCCCAAGCATGGCGTAGGGCACTTCTACGCGCGTGAAGTATTGCCAGCGCGACAGCCTGAACACGCGCGCGCACTCGCGCAGCTCGCGCGGCACCGTGCGCAGCGAGTGATAAAACGAGAAAGTCATGTTCCAGACCTGGCTGGTGAAAATGGCGAAGATCGCCACCGCCTCCAAGCCCAGCAAGCTGCCACGGAAGAGGGTGATGAAAAACGTCAGCGTGACGGACAAAAAGCCCAGCACGGGCACGCTTTGCAAAATGTCCAGCAGCGGCAACAACACCCGCTCGGCGCGTGGGCTGTGCGCAGCAATGTAGCCGTAGGTGAACGTGAACAACAACGAGAAGAAAAGCGCGATGAACATGCGCAGCAGCGAGCGCGCCATGTAGTAGGGCAAGTTGACCACATCCAGCGAGATCGGCTCTGGCAACACCGACGGCGGCTCAAACGGCACAAACGCGGTGCGCCCCACCAGCGCGATCAGCGTGAGCAAGCCCAGCGTGCCGAGGATGACAGCCACATCTGCCCAGCGAAAGGGCGCTCGCTGGAGCGCCTCGCGCGTGGGGAAGGTCAGGCGCGCCACCGCGCACCTCCCTCAGCCAGGTCAGCGCGCGATGAACCGCGCGCAGCAGCGAAGCATCCACTTGCTGAAATCCACATCTTGCACCTCCAGGTGATCGCAACAAACAGGCGGTCGGACGACGAGCGACGTCAGTCGCACATGACAACCTTCAGGCAGCCTGTGACTCGATGGATTGCCGTCTTCAGCGTTCATGGATGCTCACCTCCTTTTCGCGCTGCGCGCGGACGGTCTCTGCCCAAGCTTCGGAGAGAGGGGATGGGCAAGCTTCGTGATTGTACGCAAGGGATGAGTTTTGTCAAGATTCCCGCGCATGTAGCTCGCGAAAGCCTCGCTTTCGCAGCCTGCACACGCGAACCGTGTATAATGTGCCCAGTCAACGGCAAGGCAGTCACCAGGACGTGACGTTTCGCAAGAGAAGCGTCACGTCCTTTCTTTTTGCCGCGCCAGGCTCAACACAACACAAAGAGGAGCATTCGACTAACCATGGCAAGTCCACTTCGCGATTTTCTGGAGCTTTCATACGCCGAACTAGAAGAGCTGAACCTTGCAGCAAAGGAGCAGCGACTGAAGCGCGTGCCAGCCGACCAGGTGCGCGAGGAGCGCATGAAGTACCTGCACGACGAGAAGCGCATCAAGGCGGTCACGGTGCTGTTTTGCGATCTGGAAGGTCGCCTGCACATGCTGGACTACGACAAGAAGTTCCTGCTCAAGTCCGCCGACAACTTGACGTTCGACGGCTCATCCATCCGCGGCTTCACCGCGCAAAGCGAAAGCGACTTGCGGCTCGGCATTGACTGGAGCGCGTTCTACTGGGGACCAGCAGATGTGTTCGGTCCAGGCAAGGTGATGGTGTTCGGCGACGTGTTGGAGAAGGACGGCACGCCCTACGCCGCCGACACGCGCGGCATCCTCAAGCGTTACGCCGCTCAGCTGTATGAGGAGCAGGGCTACACGCTGAACGCCGCTAACGAAATCGAGGGCTTTCTGTTCAAGGGTGAGGACGCCGAACGTGAGTTTTACAGGACAGGAAAGTTCGAGTTCGTCAACACGGGCGGCTACTATCACTCGCTGCCGGGCGACCCGCTGCGCCTGTTCATCGACACCGTCGCTGAGGTGCAGCGCGCGATGGGCTTCCAAAACGAGAAGGATCACCCCGAAGTCGCTCCGTCGCAATTTGAGATCAACTACGGCTACAGCGAAGTGGTGATCGCCGCCGACACCATCCAACTTTACAAATTGATCTGCCGCCAAGTGGCTGCCAAGCACGGCATGACTGCCAGCTTCCTGCCCAAGCCGGTGATGGGCGTGAACGGCAGCGGTATGCACACCAACATCTCGGTCAGCCATAACGGCAAGAACCTCTTCTGGGATCCGAACGGCGAGGAGAAGCTGAGCCACTTCGCCTGGCAGTTTGTGGACCGCATCCTCACCCACGGCAACGACATCTGCCTCATTCTGAACTCCAGCGTGAATGCCTACCGCCGCCTCGACCCGCACTTTGAGGCGCCCAACCAGATCATCGCCTCGCCCGTAGACCGCGGCGCCATGGTGCGCATCCCCATCGGCAACGAGCGCAGCAGCCGCATCGAGGTGCGCTCCGTCGCGCCCGACGCCAACCCCTATCTGGTGATGTACACGCTCTTCCGCACAGGTCTAGAGGGTCACATCAGCCCCGACCCGAATCTGCGCAAGGCAGACCGCTTCCTGCCCGACAACATCTACGACGCCATCGCCAACTTCCGCGCCGCAGAGTGGACTACCACCCTGTTCGGCGAGGACATCAAGGAGCGCTACGCCGAACTGAAGCAAGCCAGCGCCGACCGCTGCCCGCGCCTGCTCGGCAACCTGGTCAAGACGCAGGAGGTGCAGTATCACCACGAGGTGTACAACCAGTTCCTCTGGAAGCTGTTCTGATCGCGCCTTCTCCGCGCACGAGCCGTTTCCCGCAGCGCAGAGCCATCACGGGCTCTGCGCTTTTTACAATGTGCGCATGGCTGTCGAGACGCTGCTGAAACGCATCGTCGCTGGTCTGGGCGAGGTGGAGGCAACCATTCAGTTCAACGAGGCGGTGTTCGGCATCTCGCCAACCGAGGTGACGCCATGGACGATTGCCGTGCAGGCGAACGGGCGCGACATCGGGCGGCTGGTCGGCTTTGAGGGCGAGGGGCAGCGCATCATCGCCATGCACGGTTTGCACCCCGACCCCTCCGCACGGCGCGGCGTGGAGATCACCGTCTTCCGCGTGAGCGAGGACATGCGCGCCCACCAGCTTGATGCAGCGGTGATCTCCGCTTTTGAGCGCTGGCTGCTGCGGCGCGGATGGCGCGGCAACATCCTGAAGAAGCTCAAGTTCACTGCCGACGATCAGGTGATCCCTATCCGCACCTTTTGGGTGCGCCAGGGCTTCGAGCTGGCACTGGCTCAACCCGACGCCTGGGATGAACATGTGATCAAGCGCTGGCGGTGAGCGCCGCTGCTTCGCAGGCTGAGGCACGGCGTCAGTATTGCAGAGGCAGCGCTCCTCGCGGGGGGTCAGCCTTCTCCAAGACAGCTTTATCTTTTGGCTTCATAATCTCCCTGCAGAGGCAACCTGTATGCGCATCACCGACGTCAAAACCTTCCCCGTATGGGTGGGCAATCGCAACCAGCTCATCGTCAAGGTCGAGACCGACGAGGGCATCCACGGCTGGGGCGAGGCGGGATTAAGCGGGCGTGAGCTGGCAGTGGAAGGCGCCGTGCGCCACTACCGCGAGCTGCTGATCGGTCAAGACCCGCTGCGCATCGGCTACATCTGGCAGCTTTTGTATCGCTCGCAGTACTTCGAGGGCGGGCGCGTGCTCACCGCCGCCCAGAGCGCGATTGACATCGCGCTGCACGACATCAAGGGCAAAGCGCTGGGCGTGCCCGTGTATCAGCTCCTCGGCGGCAAGCAACGCGACTTTGTGCCGTGCTTCGCCACTGTCACCGCCGAGAGCCTGGACGCATTGATCGAGCGCTGCCAAATGCTGCTCGAGCAGGGCTGGCACATCATCCGCCTGGCGCCAGCCTACTGGTCTTACGCTACCGAGGCGCCAGGCGTGTGGGAGCCGTGGGCGTCCATCGGCATCACCGCCGAATGGCTGACGCGGACGCGCGAGGCGCTCGGTCAGCGCGCCATGCTCGGCATTGACTACCACCACCGCCTGAGCGTGGTCGAGGCGGCGCTGTTTTGCCAGCGCATGCCGCGCGGCACGCTGGACTTCCTCGAAGAGCCGATCCGTGACGAGACACCCGAAGCATACGAGCAACTGCGCCGCATGACCGACGTCCCGTTCGCCATCGGCGAGGAGTTCAGCAGCAAGTGGCAAGCCCTGCCCTACATCGAGCGCGGCATCACCAACTACATGCGCCTGGACGTGTGCAACATCGGCGGCTTGACCGAAGCCATGAAGGTGGCGGGCTGGTGCGAGGCGCACTACATTGACCTGATGCCCCACAACCCGCTCGGTCCGATCTGTACCGCCGCCAGCATTCACCTGGCTGCCGCCGTGCCAAACTTCTTCGCGCTGGAGGTGCGCCAGTCGCCCACCGAGCAACTGGGCTTTTACGACACGGACATCTTCCCCGTGCAGCCCCAGCAGGACGGGTCGCGCTACCTGATACCCGAAGCGCCCGGCTTGGGGGTGGAGTTCAACGAGAAGGACTTTGGCAATCGCCCCTTCCGCTTCTGGGAGGCGCCCAAGCTGTTTCGCCGCGACGGCAGCGTGCAAAACTGGTGAGCGCGCTCAGCGCCGCCGATGCGCCCACACCTGCGGGTTCAGGATGTGCGGCGGCATCTCGCCCTCCAGCACTTGCAGCGCTTGGCGCAGCACCATCTCCCAGATGCGCCGCCGACCTGCAACCGTGCGGCTGGCGATGTGCGGCGTGACCACCAGGTTGGGGCAGCGCAGCAACGGATGATCCGTCGGCAGCGGCTCGGCGGAGAAGACATCCAGCCCAGCGCCGCCGATCCGCCCGCTCTCCAGCGCGGCGATCAGCGCCACTTCGTCCACCACGCCGCCGCGCGCAGTGTTGACGAACAGCGCGCCGGGCTTCATCTGCGCGAAACGCGCTGCGTTCATCAGGTGGTGGGTGGCGGGCGTGTACGGCACGTGCAGCGAGACCACGTCGGCGGCGCGCAGCAGCGCCTCCAGGCTTTCGGCGCGCGCCACGCCCAGCGCAGCCGCGCGGGCGTCGTCCAGAGCGGGGTCGAAGGCGATCACGCGCATCTCGAACGCCTGAGCGATGCGCGCCACGCGCGCGCCGATCCGCCCAACGCCGACCAGTCCAAGTGTGCAGCCGTATAGCTCCAATCCTTTTGTCTCTTCCTGGGCGTAGAACGATTCCCAGTCGCCCGTGTAAACCACCTGCTGCGAGAGGTTGAGTTTGCGCGCCACCGCCAGGATCAGCGCCCAGGTGTGTTCCGCCGTGGAGATGGTGGGACCGTCGGGCGCGTACACCACCACGATGCCGCGCGCCGTGGCGGCGTCGAGGTCTATGTTGTCGTAGCCGACGCCCAGCCGCGCCAGCACTTTCAGGCGCGGCGCGCGGTCTAGATGCGCGCCATCGTAACGGACGCTGCCAGGACAGATGCACGCATCCGCCGTCTCGAAGCCTTCCCAGGTGAGAGAAGGTCCGAGCACGCGCGCCCGACCGGCAAGCAGCGGGGCGCAATCGGCGAGCAGCGGCTCATCAAACCAAAACGTCCACATCGCCATCAGTAGATGCCGCCGCGCTGGGCGGCGGCGTTGCCGCGCAACTGCTCCACCACCTGGCGGGCTGCCTGGCTGAGCAAGGCGCTATCGGTGGAGACGGTGATAAAGCGGTAGCCTTGCGCGATCACCTGCTGCGCGTATGCAGCGCTGCCGCAGTGGATGCCGGCGATCAGCCCGCGCGAACGACACGCCGCCGCAATGCGCTGAATTGCCTCCACCACGGCGGGCGCAGTGGGGTCGCTGCGCTCTGGGCTGCCCATCGAGAGGCTGAGATCGGCAGGACCGACATACACACCGCTCAGACCTGGCACGTCAAGGATCGCGTCCAGATGGCGCAGCGCGTCGGCGGTCTCGATCATGGCAAACGCCAACACCTCGCCCTGCGCGCGGTGCTCGTAGTCGTCGCCCCAGGCGGCGCGGGCGCGGATCGGACCGTAGCTGCGATAGCCCAGCGGCGGATAGCGACACGCGCCGACGAAGCGCGCGCACTCCTCTGGCGTGTTGACCATCGGGCAAATCACGCCCAGCGCGCCGGCGTCCAGCAGCTTCATCACAATGCCCGGCTCGTTCCACGGCGCGCGCGCCAGGGGCGTCGCGCCGGCGAGCTGGATCGCTTGAAACATCGGCGCGGCGTGGTCGTAATCAATCAAGCCGTGTTGCAGGTCCAGCGTCACGCTGTGCCAGCCCGCGCGCGCCATCAGCTCGGCGCTCCAGGGGCTGGGGATCGCGCACCAGCCGTTGAAGATGGGCTGGTCTGCTTGAAAGCGCTCAAGTAGCGGATTCATGTGTTGTACCTTTGAAGTAGTGCTTCTGCGTGCAGTGCAGTAGTGCTTCTGCGTGCAGTGCAGTAGTGCTTCTGCGTGCAGTGCAGTAGTGCTTCTGCGTGCAGAAGCACGGCTTCCGCATTCCATAATACAGGATATGCGGAAGGCGCGCGCGTCAGTCATCCTGGCGGATGGCGCAATGGGGACGATGCTGCTGGCAGTTGGCTTCGACTGGCGCACGCACATCCACCCGTTGCTCAACCTCACCCACCCTGCCATCGTCAGGGACATCCATGCGCAGTATGTCGCTGCTGGCGCATGGCTGCTCACCACCAATACGTTCGGGGTGAGCTACCACGGCGCGCGAGGCGACGTGGCGAAGCAAGACGTGGCAGCAATTGCGCGCGGCGCGGTGCGATTGGCGCGCGAAGCGGCAGCCCATGTCGGCGCACAGGTCAAGGTGGGTGGCTCGATCGGACCGCTGGGCGCTCCGCTCGTAAGGCTGGGGGAAGCACAGGCGCGCGCGTGGTTCGCATTGCAAGCGGCTGCTCTGAACGAGGCGCGCGCGGACTTGCTGATGCTGGAAACGTTCATCGCGTTGCCCGAAGCACAGATCGCCCTCGCCGCAGCACGGGCAGCGTCGCAGTTGCCGGTGTGGGTGTTGTTCAGCGTGAACGAGGAGGGCACCTTGAACGATGGCACGCCCATCGAAGCGGCGGCGCAGACCATGCTGTCGCTCGGCGCAGCGGCGGTCGGCGTGAATTGCTCGCTCGGTCCGCCATCGGTGCTGCGCGCGGTGCAGCGGATGGCAGCCCGGCGAGCGCCCGGCGCCGCGCTGGTGGCGAAGCCCAGCGCTGGCTTGCCCGACGCGCACGGCGCCTACCCTTTCTCGGCGGAGGATTTCGCTCACTGCGCGCGCGAGCTGCACGCGGCGGGCGCAGCGGTGATCGGTGGGTGCTGTGGCAGCACGCCCGCGCACATCCAGGCGATGCGCCAGGCGCTCAACCTGAGCAAGGACTAGCGGGCGCGCTGCATTCCCGCAAGCCGTCAGCGCACCGCGATCCAGCCCAGCCAAACGAACGCCGCAATCAGCGCGCCCCACGCCGCATAGCCCAGCAGCACACTCAGCCACAAACCAAAGCCCACCTGCACCAACGCAAACACCACGCCCACCCACACCAGAGAAGCCACCAGACCCGGCAGCAGGGCGCGCAAAAACAGCGCCACCAGCGCTGGGTCTGCGTCGCCAGCGCCGAACAGCACCCACAGACCCAGCGGGATGTTGATCGGCATCGTCGCCAAAATGGCAGCCAGCGTCTTCGAGCGCTCGCGCAAGAACGCCACCGCAAGAATGATGAGGATGGAGGAGACGACAGGGATCGCTTTTTGCCAGCTCACCACGACGCCACCTCAGCCGATCAGGATTTGTCCTGCTGGATAAGTCACCAGATGCTTGCGCCGGAACAGCGATGAAGCAGTGACAGCGGTGACCAGTGTGAGCGCGCCCAGGCGTCCCCAGAACATCACCACGGCGATCACGAGCTGCCCGGCAGGAGTGAGCCGGTCTGTCAGCGCCAACGACAAGCCACACGTGGCGAACGCCGACACCACCTCAAACATCACGCGGTCGAGCGGCAAATGCGCATTGGTGATGGCGACCAGGTATGTAGCCGTCGCCACCAGCGCCAGCGCCACCACCATGACGGCGCTGGCGCGGCGCAGGGTGAGCGCGTCAACGGTGCGACGGCTCACCTGCGCTACAGGCAAGCCGCGCAGGAACGACCACGCCGCGATTGCCAGCACCGCAAACGTGCCCGTGGTGATGCCGCCGCCCATCGAGGCAGGTGCCGCGCCGATGAACATCAGCACCATCAGCGTCACCTGCGAGCCGGCGGATAGTTGCTCAAACTGGTTGAAGCCCGCGTAGCCCGCGGTGCGCGCGGAGATCGCCTGGAAGAGCGCAGCACCCAGCCGCGGCAGTGGCGCGTGCGCGCGCGCCAACGCAGACCCTGCCAGCGTCTCAGAAAGGAAGATCGCCACACCCCCCATCAGCGAGAGCGCCACCGTCACCAGCAGCGTGACGCGCGTGTGCAGCGAAAAGGGGCGACGGCGCCAGTTGAGCAAATCGGCGATCACGGGGATGCCCAATCCGCCGATCACGATCAACGCAGCCAGCAGCGTGAGCGTGATGCCATCCTTTGGCACACCCTCTGGAAATTGCGGCAGACCGCCGAACAAGTCGAAGCCCGCGTTGCAAAACGCGGAGACCGCATGAAAAAGGGCGTACAGCATCACTTGCGGCTCGCTCAGCGGCAGAAAAGTGCGCCAATGCGCCCAGAGCAACATCGCGCCGAGCGTCTCCAGCATCAACACCACCGCCAGGCTGCGACCGGTGAGCTGCACAATCTCCGCCAGGCTGATCAGACCCAGCGAATCGCGCAGCGCAATGCGATCCTCGAGCGCCACCGCGCGCCCCAACACGCGCAAGATCACCACCGCCAGGACCATGAAGCCGACGCCGCCGAGCTGAATCATCATCAGCAGCACCAGTTGACCGAACAGGCTAAGGTCCCTGCCCGGCGCGATGATCGTCAGCCCAGTCACGGAGAGCGCAGAGATGGCGGTGAAGAACGCCTCGCGCAGGGTGAGCGGGCGATGGGCGCCGGCTAGAGGCAGCATCAGCAACACTGTGCCGAACGCGGCGATCAACGCCAAGCCACCTGCCAGACGCACTGGCGGAGACACATGCCAGCGTCGTCGGCGAAGAAGTTCACTCATTCGAGTTGGGTGCAGCGCTCAATGTCTTTGGTCGCCCCGAGCACCACCAGCAGATCATCTGCGCGCAGCACAGTATCAGGCGCGGGGGAGATAATCACGCGGTCGCCGCGCTTGATCGCGAGCACGTTTAAGCCGTTCTTGCGCAGCTCTGAGCGCCCCAGTTGCACATCCACCAGCGCAGGCGGAGTGTGAATCTCGGTCACAGCGTAGCCCGTGCCCAGGTCTATCTGACCAAGCATGCCGGGCGTGGTCAGCTCCACGGCGAGGCGTTGACCCGCCTCGTGTTCAGGGAGGATGACGCGGCTGGCGCCGACGCGCAGCAGAATATCGCGCTGGCGCATAGTGAGCGCCTTGCAGATGATCTCGCGCACGCCCACTTCGCGCAGCGCCACAGTGGTGAGCAGGTTTGCCTCGAAGTTCGAGCCGATAGCGACGATGACCGTTGGGAAGGACTTGATGTCAATTTCGCGCAGCACCTCTTCGCTGGTGGTATCCGCAACGACCGTCTGGGTGAGTTCGTCGGCGATTTGTTGCACGATCTCAGGCGAGCGGTCCACGCCGAGCACGCTCGCCCCGCGAGCGACCAGCGTGCGCGCCAGGCTCGATCCAAAACGCCCCAGACCGATCACAGCAAACTCGTCGGTGCGATGTCGCGCCATACCTCTTCCTTCCTTCGCCATGCGCATTCTACGCCGAGTGCGATAGAATCGCCCTCAGGCAGCACAGCGATGATCCGCGCCATTCCCCTCGTCACCATCAACCGCATTTTCGTGGTCGCCTCGCTGGTCGCCTTGGCGCCAGCCATGCTGCGCGTCGCGGATTTTCCCACGCGCACGGTCTATACGACTGTGCTGGGGTCAGCGCTGACGTTCCAACTCAACGTCAACACCTTGCTGCTGGTGCTGTTGCCGGCGCTGGTGATGATCGGCACAGATTGGGTGCTGCAAGATCACCCAGAGGTGCGCCTAGGCAGTTTGCGCTTCCTCTTTCCTTTTTGGACGGTGCCGGGCATTGCAGCGTTCACGCTGGCGCTGCTGCTCACGCGGCTGCAAGACTTGCCGACATGGCTGGTCACGCTATCGTTAGGCAGCGTGGTGATCGGCTTGTTGATCGCCGCCGAGTACAACATCGTCGATCCGGGCAGCTCAGCTTACGAAGCCTCGCGCGTGGCTGTCAATCTCACCTCGCTGGCGCTCGCGTTGCTGCTCTTCAGCCTCATCCACAGCACGCGAGAGCGCAGCCTGATCACCGCCACTGGCGCCATGGTGGTCTCGTTCGCGTTAGCCATAGACATGCTGGCGCCACACCTGATCGGCACACGGCGCGGGATCGGCGCCGCCGCGCTGATCGCAATTATCATCGGTCAAGCCATGTGGGCGCTGAATTACCTGCGCATCTTCAGCCCTTTCGCTGGCACGGTGCTGCTCGTGATCTTTCACGTATCCACGCTTCTGATTCAGCAGTACTTTCAAGCGCAGGGACACATCAGACGAGACGCGCTGGCTGAGTTCGCAATACTGGCGGTTGTAGTGGCTGCGCTATGGGCATGGGAGATCGCCCGTTGAGTGCAATCAAGGCGTCGAAATCTCACACCCAGCGCCCAGGCGCAGGAGGAGATTCAGATGAGTGAAGGCGTTTTGGTGATCGGCGCTGCAAACTTCGACGTGAAGGGTCGCATGGCACACGCGCCCGTCATGCGTTCTTCCAACCCCGCAGCCATCCGCACCAGCCTGGGCGGCGTGGCGCGCAATGTGGCGCTCAACCTGGCACGGCTCGGCACGCCAGTCACCCTGCTCACCGCAGTGGGCGACGACCACGCCGGGCACGAGCTGCTCGCCGAAGCCCAGCGCGAAGGCGTGGACATCTCCCGCGCGTTGATTGTGCCCGGCGAGTTCACCGGCACTTACCTGGCGGCGCTCGACCCAACTGGGGACATGTACCTGGCGCTGGATGACCTGCGCGTTTTGCGCCACATCACCCCGCAATACCTGGAGAGTCAACACGCTGCCTTCCGCGATTGCGAGATGGTGGCAATGGACCTGAACCTAGGCGAGGAGGTGCTGGTCACAGCCTTCCGGCTGGCGCACCAATACGGCAAGCGCATCTGCGTGGACCCGACGTCAGCAGCTCTGGCGCGCAAACTGCGCCCCCATCTGCACCAGGTCCACATCGTCACGCCCAACATCCGCGAGGCAGAGGCGCTGCTGGGCGACGTCACCATTCGCGATGCAACCGACGCGCTGCAGGCGGCGCGCCGATTGGTGAGCCGAGGTGTGGAGATCGCAGTGATCACGCAAGCGGAGCGCGGCGCCTGCTACGCCACCGAGCACGAAAGCGGGCAGTTCCCCGCCTTGCGCATCCGCATCGCAGACACGACCGGCGCGGGCGACGCGCTGACCGCCTCGCTGATCTTCGGCTTGCTCAACCAGTTCTCCGTCAGCGACGCGCTGCAGCTCGGCATCCGTGCGGCAGCGCTCACCCTGCGCTCCACTGAAGCTGTATCACCCGAGCTAAGCCTGGACAGCCTCTACGGCTTGGACGAGGAGAACCCCAAAGCAGAATTTGACTTCTGAAGCATGTCCAACAATCTCATCGCCGTTGTCATCTCGTTTGCGTATGTGTTCGCCATGCTGGGCATCGCTGAGGGCTTGCGCCGTGCGTTGCGGTTGCCCACAGAGTTCACGCGCAAGTTTGTGCATATCGCTGTCGGCATGTGGGCGTTCGGCACGGTGACGCTCTTCGACGACAAGTGGTTTGCCATCATTCCGCCTGCGTCTTTCATCGTGTTGAACTACATCTCGTATCGCCGCAACATCTTCAGCGCGATGGAAGTCGCTGACAAGTCCAACCTCGGCACGGTGTATTTCCCTATCGCGTTCGTCGGCATTCTGTTGCTTTTCTTCGACGTGAGCAAAGCTTTGACCGTCGCAGCGCTGATGCCGATGACGTGGGGCGATGCGTTCGCAGCCGTCGTGGGACGCCAACTGGGCAGGCACCACTACACGCTGCTCGGCGCACGGCGTAGCGTGGAAGGCTCCGCCGCGATGTTTGGCTTCTCGCTAGCTGCCACGCTGCTCAGCCTGCTGGTGTTCGGGATGCCGGCAGGCAACGCCATCGTCCTGAGCCTGGCGCTGGCAGCCGTCGCCACTGCGGCGGAGGCGATCAGCCCCAACGGGCTGGACAACTTGTTTGTGCCGGCGGTTTGCGCATTGGTGATCGGGCTTGCGCAGCGCTAAAGCAAATCAGCAGCCCACGCAGACGTCCACCTCCACAAAGCCCAGGCGGCGCAGAAAGTCGCTGAGCTGGGCGCGGATCAAGCGTTCCGCCAGCGCGCGCATGGCCTCATCCGCGTGCGCCTGCTCGCGGATGCGCGCGCGGGCGATGTCCAGCGCCTCGACCTCCAAACCCGCGTATTCGCTCAGGAGCCAGCGCTGCGAGCTGTCATAGACCTCCGAGCGCGCCGGCAGCAGCTCCACCGAAAGCACATCTACGGGCGGCAGGCGCACCCGAATGCGGTTGCCGTCCTGCACTTGCACATCCGCAGGCTTCAACTGCGAGAGGTCCACGCCCATGCGCACGAGCGCATACGCCAGCAACATCACGCGGTCACGACCAGGCAGGATAGCGGTCAGCCCCTCGCGCGGTCGCTCGCGCTCGACAACCGTCGAAGCCACGTATTCCATGCTCACCAGATGACCCAGCTCGCGCCATTCGGGCAGCGGGACAGGCGTGGGGGTTGGGCGCGGTGTCGGGGATGGCAGCGGCGTATAGGTGGGGAACGGGGTGTATGTGGCGGCTGGCGTGGGCGTGGGTGGCGCGGTGGCAGGCACAATCACTGTCATCTCACGCACAATCACAGTCTCCGCTGGTTCGCGCGCTTCTGGGGATGGGAGAGGGGCTGCAGGCTGGCTGAGCTGCTCGCGCAGAATCAGCGCGGCGCCTACGATCAGCGCAGCCAACGCCACACCGACCAGGATGAACACGCAACCCCATCGCCTCTCGCTCATACGCCGTTCAATGAACCGGCACCTGGCTCGATGCCGCACGATTCATCAGGAAGCCGCCTGCGCGTGTGCGCATAACGTGAATGTAGCACACTACAATAACGGCTGCGATGAAGGCAGCGCCAGTGGAGGAGGTGTTCTTCGATTGTGATAGCACGCTCTCCCGCATCGAAGGGATTGACGAGCTGGCGCGGATGAAGGGGGTCGAGGCGCGCATTGCGGAGCTGACCAGCGCGGCGATGAACGGCGACATCCCCCTGCAGGAGGTGTACGCCGAGCGATTGCGCCTGCTCATGCCCTCGCGCGCCGATCTGCGGCGCATCGAGGACGCATACAAACAGACGGTCGTGCTGCACGCGCGCGAGGTGATCGCGGCGCTGCACGAGATGGGGCGGCGCGTGTTCATCGTGAGCGGCGGGCTGGCTGATGCCGTGGTCGGATTCGGCGTGTGGCTTGGCGTGCCGCGCGAGCGCATCCACGCGGTGGGCTTGTCTTATAACCAGCTCAGCGGGCGCTGGTGGGAGTATCAACGCTGTGCTGACGAAGGCAACCCCGAAGAGCAGTATCTGATGTACGACGAGTCGCCGCTGACCAGCCAACACGGCAAGGCGGAGGTCATTCGCCGACTGCGCGAGCGAGGCTGCCGCGCCATGCTCGTCGGTGACGGGTCAAGCGACCTGGCGGCGGCGCACGCGGTCAACGTGTTCGTCGGCTACGGCGGCGTGGTGGAGCGTCCCATCGTGGCGAGGAACGCGCCGTTTTACTTGCGCAGCCAAAGCCTATCGCCAGTGTTGCTGCTGGCGCTGCGCGACGGGGAGGGGGAGCACCTGGCGATCAAACAACACGCACGACGTTTGTTGCAGCGCTGCCCGACAGCGCTGATCGCGCACCAGGTCGCACCTCAATAGCGATTTTCAAAGCGAATGCCGTGACCACGCACGGTGACGATGTAGTTGTGATCTGGGTCCACCTCGGCGATGCGCTCGCGCAGCCGACGCACCAGCGCATCAATTGCCTGATCCGTGATCGCGCCCATCGGCTCTTCGCCGCGCACTTGTCGGCAAATCTCGTCGCGCGTCACCACTTGACCTTCGCGCTCCAGCAGCAGCTCCAGCAGGCGAAACTGCTGCGCGGAGAGCGGCGGCTTCAGCTCATGCTCAGCCACATACACACAGCGGCGCTGGCGATCCAGACGCACCCCGCGCGAGATCGGGCGCATCACCTTGCTGATGGGCTTGGCGCTCAGCGGGGCAGTAGCGTCGCTGCCGACAAAGATAATTTTGACGCAGAGGGCAATTTGAATCTCGTCGCCGTCGTGCAGCACCTGGGGGGACTTCACCTCTTTGCCGTTGAGGAACGTGCCGTTCTTACTGCCGAGGTCGCTCAGCACGAACCCCTCCGCTGTGCGTTCGATCTTGGCATGGCGACGCGACACCTGGCGCTCTGGCAAGAGCAAATCCGCCACGCCTGGCTCGCGCCCGATGATCAACACGTCAGTATCCATCAACCAACGCTGACCAGCCATCTGGCCGTTCTCCACAATCAGGAGCGGTGCGTTCTGTTGATCCATGCCGCAAGTACGCCTTCTATGACCGCGATTGTAGCAACGCGCCTACGGCAGCACACGGCGCAGGTTGTGCTCACGAACTCTGGCGGCGCATCCTGTCATACAGGTTGTTTTCAACGGCTTGACAAATCCAGCACAGCGGGGCTACACTTTTCTCGCACACACTTTATGCGCGCTTGCATTGCGATTGCGTTTGTGGTGATTATTGGCTCGATTATTGAGATTGAGATTGAGCCGGGCGTTCCCCTCACGCGAATCGAGGATGGCAGTGCAGCGCCTTGAGCAGCACAGATACACGCTAAAGCCCTCCGAGATTCGGAGGGCTTTTTAGTTACCTGAAGAGAGAACCGATGACCACCCTTCTTTACGACACCACCCTCCGAGACGGCTCGCAAGGCGAAGGCGTGAACTTCTCCGTCAACGACAAGTTGCGCATCGCGCAACGGCTGGACGACTTCGGGATGCACTACATCGAGGGCGGCTGGCCTGGCAGCAACCCCAAAGACGCTGAGTTTTTCAAGCAAGCAAAGGGGCTGCGCTTCCAACACGCCCGGCTCGCCGCGTTCGGCAGCACGCGCAAGGCGCACACACCTGTGGAGCGCGACCCGCAAATCCATATGTTGCTCGACGCCGAGACGCCAGTGGTCACGATGGTGGCGAAGACCAGCGCACTGCACGTCACCCACGTGCTGGAGACCACACTGGAGGAGAACCTCGCCATGATCGGCGACAGCATCTCATTCTTCAAACAGCACGGCAAGGAAGTGATGCACGACGCAGAACACTTCTTCGATGGCTTCAAGCTCGACAAGGCATACGCACTTGCCACGCTGCGCGCTGCGCGCGACGCCGGCGCCGATTGGCTGGTGTTGTGCGATACCAACGGCGGCACGATGCCCTGGGAAATCAGCGAGATCACGCGCGAGGTGATCCAGACGCTGCGGGAAGACCCTGGCGCGCGTCCTGTGCGCTTCGGCATTCACACACACAACGACGCTGGCGTTGCCGTCGCCAACGCGCTGGCAGCGGTGCGCGCCGGTTGTGAGCAGGTGCAAGGCACGATCAACGGGCTGGGTGAGCGCGTCGGCAACTGTGACCTGGTCACGACGCTCGCCAACTTGAAGCTCAAAATGGGCGACCACTGCGTGAGCGACGAACAACTGCGCGGCTTGACTGACCTCTCGCGCTTTGTATTTGAGATCGCCAACCTCACGCCCGATATTCGCCAGCCCTATGTGGGGCAAGCAGCCTTCGCGCACAAGGGGGGCATCCACGTGGCTGCCATCCTCAAGGTGGAGGAGAGCTACCAGCACATAGACCCGACCCGAGTGGGCAACCAGAAGCGCGTGCTGGTCAGCGAGCTGAGCGGGCGCGGCAACATCGCTTATAAAGCGCAAGAGCTGGGATTGCACCCGGAGAGCGCGGAGGTCCGACAAGTGTTGCAGAAGATTAAAGAGCTGGAGAACCAGGGGTTCTTCTTCGAGGGCGCCGATGCCAGCGTGGCGTTGATGTTGCGCCGCGCGCGCCCTGATTACACACCGCTCTTCGAGCTGATTGATTACATGGTGGTAGTTGAGCATCGTGAGGGGCGCGGCGTGTTGGCGGAAGCCAGCGTCAAAATCCGCGTGGACGACGAGATCGCGCACACCGTGGCGGAGGGCAACGGACCAGTGAACGCGCTTGACCTGGCTGTGCGCAAGGCGCTCCTGCCGCATTACCCCAAGATTAAGAAAGTGCGCCTGACGGATTACAAGGTGCGCATCGTGGACGGCAACAAAGCCACCGGCTCCACCACGCGCGTGACCATCGAGTCCACCAACGGCTTGCACCACTGGACAACCGTGGGCTGCTCCAGCAACATCGTGGACGCCTCCTGGCAGGCGCTGGCGGATTCCATCGAGTATGCGCTGTTGATGGTGTGAGCCTGGGTTTGCCAAGGCTCTGCCTCAGCACGCCACATCTGGGCTGAGCCTCCCCCGCTGCCTGAGCCTGTCGAAGCGCAGGCGGTGGCTTGGGCAGGCTCAGCACACGCGGCGACGCTCCACATGTTTGACCGTGCTTGCGTTTATGGTTGAGAGCTAGACGCGACCTCGCCACGATAGACCATTTCCCAGCCGTGATACACCAGAATCACCCCCTTGATGGTCACCCGCTGCGCCATCGCGCGGATGCGCGCGTCGCTCAGGTAGCGTCGCAGTTGCGCTTCCGCCTCGGCAACAAGCTCCTGCAGGTGAGCTTCCTTGTCCAGGCTGCGGGGCAAATACTTCAACTCGATCAAGTAGCCAAAGCGAATGTCTGGATAGCGAGCGAGAAAAGGTTCAAGATAAATGTCCGCAAACCCGCCACCCATCTCTCGTTCTGACCAGGCGACGAAGAGATGGGTCACGTTGAGGTAGGCAAGCAGAAAGCCCTGAATCACCTTTTCACCGCTCAGGTAGTCGCGCACGGAAGTCTGGCTTGCGACTTGCTCTGCCAAAAAGTCAAAAAACGCTTGCCACTTCCCCTCATGCGCCATTTGGTTCAGCGTGTCAGACAGTCGCCCTAGATCAAGGCGAAAGACGTTTGTCTCGTGAAGTACATCGCGCAAAAAGCCATACAACAGTTCTCGAACGGTTAGGTTCGGGATACGCAGCACCGGCAGGCTTCCTCGCAACCCATCGAAGGTGAGCAACCCCATGTAATACAGCAAGGATACAAAGTTGTCCGCACTGGCTAATCGCTCCAAAGGGAAGCTCGGCACCACGTTGCCGACAATTTCGCCGGCTTCCACGATCTCCCGCAGGCGCCCAAAGTTGCCATTGAGTCGCTGATCCGCAATCAGCAAATGCCGCAGCTTGGCGTAGTCAGTGCGCACATTCTGGTCCAGCAACTGAGCAGGCAGCGTGCGGCGACCTTGAGCCTCCTTTAGGAAATACCACACCATGTCAGCGTTGAAGACGTGCTCCGTCGCCTCCTCTGCAAAGCGGTATCGTCCATACCTCTCTCGCATTGTCGGCAGGCAGGCATCTGTTGGCAGCAACAGCCAACCGGCGCGGTGGTAGTAATCGAGCACTTCAACCAGCTCTGACTCTGTGAAACCCAGCAACGCGTTGAACGCTGGATTTAAGCTCAGGTTATAGCCGATGTTAAAACCACTGGTCACGTCGTCCATTGTGATGGGGGAGACGCCAGTGATGAACATGCGCGCAATCGCGCTCATTGAGCCAGAGGTCGCACCTTTCAGCAGGTTGAAGAAATAGCGAAAGAAGCCGCCGCCATGTGTCAGGTTTCGATAGGCACTCTCGCCCGCTGTAGTGAGGATGGAGTTTGCAAAGTTGTCATATTCATCTATCAGCAGGTAAATCCGCAGGTCCTTGCGCATGGCTTGCGAGAAGAGCTCCCGCAGCCTGTCTGCTGCTGTTGAAAATCGCATGACCTGATCGCTGTCTTGTTTTGAGAAAAATCGTCCGTAGCGCGCGAGGAAATCCCGAATCACTGTTTCGCTGTTTGCCTCAAAAGAAACGCGCACCTCCTCCGGGTCTGGGTTCACGACCGCAAAGTTGAACGCCATCACCAGGTAGCTGTTGCGCTCTGGTGTGGGGTGGTCACCAATCCAGGTGCCGCCGAACAAAGCCTCAAACTGATCGGCAGCGTTCACATCGTAGTAATGCTGCAGCAGCGAGAGCCACAACGACTTGCCAAAGCGCCGGGGGCGAATGAGGAACAGATAGTTCGGCGACGCTTCAATGAGAGGGATGAAGCGCGTCTTGTCCACGTAGTAAGCGTTCTCCCTCCTCATTCGCCGATAGTCGGCGATGCCGTAGGGGATGCGTTTAACTGGCTGCATGGGCTTCTCTCAAAAGTCAGCGCGAACCTGCTCAGGATTGTAGCGCCCGACACTTCTGGAATCGGGCTGCCCTCCTCAAGGGCATATACCTGCGGCTTGTGCGCTTATCTCACACTTCATCACCAGCGCGATAATCTGCGGCATGGTGGAGTTTCGCGTGCACGCCCCTTTCGAGCCGACTGGCGACCAGCCGCAAGCCATCCAGACCATTGTGGAGAGCCTGCGCGCTGGCAACCGCCACACCACGCTGCTCGGCGCCACAGGCACGGGCAAGACCTTCACCGTCGCCAAGGTGATCGAGGCAGTGCAGCGCCCCACCCTGATCATCGCGCACAACAAAACGCTGGCTGCCCAGCTCTACGCGGAGTTCAAGGAGTTCTTCCCCGAAAACGCGGTCGAGTACTTCGTGAGCTACTACGACTACTACCAGCCTGAAGCCTACGTGCCGCGCTACGACCTGTACATCGAGAAGGACGCCTCAATCAACGACGAGATAGACCGCCTGCGCCTGGCAGCCACCAGCGCGCTGATGAGCCGACGCGACGTGATCATCGTCGCCTCGGTCTCGTGCATCTACGGCATCGGCAACCCAGAGGACTACGGGCGCTTCGTGATCAAGCTGCGACGCGGCGAAGCGCGCCGGCGCGATGTGACGCTGCGCATGTTGGTGGCGCTGCAGTACGAACGCAACGACGCCGTGCTGCAACGCGGACGCTTCCGCGCGCGCGGCGACACACTGGAGATTTACCCCGCTTACGCAGAGACAATCTACCGCGTGGAGTTCTTCGGCGATGAAGTTGAGCGCATCACCGAGATTCACCCGCTCACCGGCGAGATCATCCGCGCGCTTGACGAGGTGGAGATTTACCCAGCCAAGCACTACGTCACCCCACAGGAAAAGCTCCAGCGCGCGATCCAGGAGATCGAGCAGGAGCTGGAAGAGCGCATCGCGTTCTTTAAGTCGCAGGGCAAGCTGCTCGAGGCGCAGCGCATCGAACAGCGCACGCGCTACGACATCGAAATGCTGCGCGAGATCGGCTTCACCAGCGGCATCGAGAACTACTCTCGCTTGCTGGACGGGCGACCGCCTGGCACACCGCCCTTCACGCTGCTCGATTACTTCCCCGATGACTTTCTGCTGGTCATTGACGAGAGCCACATCACCATCCCGCAGTTGCGCGGCATGTACAACGGCGACCACCAGCGCAAACAAGTGCTGGTGGATTATGGCTTTCGCCTGCCCAGCGCACTGGACAACCGCCCGCTCAAGTTCGAGGAGTTCGAGGAGCGCTTCCGCCAGGCGCTTTACGTCAGCGCCACACCCGGACCGTACGAGCTACAACACAGCGCCGTCGTGGCGGAGCAAGTCATTCGACCCACAGGCATCGTGGACCCTGAGATCGTGGTGAAGCCCGTGCGGGGTCAGGTGGACGACCTGATCGGCGAGATTCGCGCCCGCGTTGCGCGCGGCGAGCGCGCGCTGGTCACCACGCTCACCAAGCGCATGGCAGAAGACCTCACGCGCTACCTGCAAGAGATCGGCATCAAGGTGCAGTACCTGCACAGCGAGGTGCAGACCGTCGAGCGCGTGGAGATTCTGCGCGATTTGCGCCTGGGCGAATATGACGTGGTGGTGGGCATCAACCTGCTGCGCGAGGGGCTAGACCTGCCAGAGGTGTCGCTGGTGGCGATCCTCGACGCAGATAAAGAAGGCTTCCTGCGCAGCAGCACCTCGCTGATACAGACCATCGGGCGCGCCGCGCGACACGTGAACGGCAAAGTGATCATGTACGCAGATGCGATCACGGATTCGATGCGCGTCGCCATCAACGAGACCGAGCGCCGCCGCGCCAAGCAAATCGCCTGGAACAAAGAGCACTGCATCGAGCCGCGCTCGATTCAAAAAGCCATCCGCGACCTCACCGACCGCGTGCGGCTGATGGAGGACAAACCGAAGTACGGCGACAAGCAAGAGAAACCGCTCGTGGTGCAGATCGCCTCCATGCCGCGAGAAGAAGCCGCACGCGTGATCGCCGATTTGGAAGATCAGATGCGCCAGGCGGCGAAGGCGCTGGAGTTCGAGAAAGCCGCTGCGCTGCGCGACCAAATCCTGGAGCTGCGCCAGATGCTGGACGCGATGGACGACGCCCCAGAGTGGGAGAAGATCCGTCGCCAGCGCACGCCCCCAGCGCGCGAAGCTGCCGCCGCGCCAGCAGAGGCACCACCCAAACCTGTGACGTATGCACGACCTCGTTCGGCGCGCCGGCGGCGTTGAGCGTCACTCACGGCTCCACACGCGCGCCGAAAGCGCCATCGCTCACTTGAACGCGCAGCCGCTCACCTGGCAACGCTTGTGCGACGCGCTGCACCACGCTGCCATCCTCGCGCAACACGATGGCGTAGCCCCGCGCCAGCGTGTTCAGAGGGCCGAGCGCCCTCACCTGCACGGCGAGGCGCTGAAACTGATCCCGCGCGCTGCGCAGGCGGCTATGTTGGGCAAAATCCAGCCTGCGCTGCAGCTCTCGCAAGCTTGCGCGTTGTTGTGTCAGGCGCTGTTGAGGTCGCAACAGGCGCAGCGCCTGCTGGAGCGCAAGCAGGCGATTCCGCCCAGCAACACAACGCAGCGCAGTCGCCTCCACCAGCGCCCGTGCGACATCGGACAAGCGGTCGCGCGATGCAGCCAGGCGCTCGCTCAAGGCGCGCTGTGAGATCAGCACATACTCATCCAGTCGCTCGCGCAAAGCATCCGCCGTGATCGGGGTGACCAGCTCGGCTGCGACAGAGGGCGTGGGGGCGCGCACATCAGCAGCCAGGTCGGTGAGCGTGACGTCCACTTCGTGCCCCACCCCACTGACCACAGGGATACGCGAAGCCGCCACCGCGCGCACCACTGCCTCATGGTTGAAGGCGTTCAGCTCCTCCAGCGAGCCGCCGCCGCGCACCACCAGGATCACGTCTGGGCGATCATCCTGCTGCAACACGTTCAAGCGGCGGATCGCATTCACGATTTGAGGCGGCGCGTCGTCGCCCTGCACCAGCGTGGGAGAGATGATCACGCGCACGGTCGGGTTGCGCCGTCGCAGCACGTTCAACACGTCCTGCAACGCTGCTGCCTCCAGCGAGGTCACGATGCCGATCACAGCGGGCAGCCGCGGCAAAGGGCGCTTGCGCGACACATCGAATAATCCCTCCGCCGCCAGACGTTGCTTCAAACGCTCCAGCTCCGCCAGCGCCTGCCCCAGACCCGCCGGCTCGAGGTCAGTCGCGTATAGTTGATACACGCCGCTGCGCTCATACACACCCACCCGCCCGTAGGCGACCACGCGCGCGCCATCGCGCAGCATCTGGCGCGCGCGGATCGCGTGTGTGCGCCACATCACGCAGCGCAACTGCGCCTCTTCATCTTTTAGCGTGAAATACAGGTGACCTGCAGAGGATTGCGTGAAATTGCTGACCTCGCCCACCACGCGCACGTTGCTGAGCAACTCGTCGCTCTCGATGCGATCCTTGATCAGGCGCGTGAGATCGCTCACGGTGAGCGGCTCTGGGATGAAGGGGAACAGCGACTCCATCCTTGCTGATTGGGCACACCAGCCCACTGGGCAACGCCTGACGGTCAGTGCACCAGGTTCACCAGCGGGTCTCCTGAAACTTCCAGCCTGGCTGCACGTTCTGCATCTCTCGCTCGTCGTCGCGTTCGGTCAGACCACAGCGCAGGTAGTTTTGATGCAGCCGCTCCAGCGCGGCGCGATCCAGCTCCACTCCCAGCCCAGGTTCGTCGCCGATGACGATGCAGCCTTCCTCAAATTGCAGGCGCCCGCCCACCAGCACCTCCTCCATTTGCCATGGGTAGTGCGTGTCGCAGGCATAGGTCAGGTTGGGGATGGCAGCAGCCAAATGCGCCATCGCGCGCAGAGAAATGCCCACATGGCTGTTGGAATGCATTGAGAGACCTCGCCCAAAGGTGCGGCAGATGCGCGCCAGCTCCACCGACGCGCGCAAGCCGCCCCAATAGTGATGATCGGCAAGGATGATGTGCTCGCTGCCTAGGGCGATGCTGCTGGGCAGGTCCTCGAAGGCGATTGTGCACATGTTCGTCGCCAGCGGGATGGACACCGCCCGCGCCACTTGTGCCATGTTCGCCTGCCCGCGCGTGGGGTCTTCGTAGTATTCCAGCACGCCCTCCAGTCGCTTGCCGCAACGGATCGCGGTCTCCACCGACCAGACGGCGTTAGGGTCAATTCGCAATGGCACGCTCGGACCGAACGCCTCGCGCAGCGCGAGGATGGTCTGGACCTCGACATCTGGCTCAAAGACGCCCGCTTTCAGCTTGATGGACTGGAAGCCAAACTCCTGGCACATCGCTAGCGCCTGCGCGACGATGCCCTCTGGCGTCAGCGCCTCCGCTTGCCGTGCGGCAGCCCAACCGGTGGCATGGGGATCGGTCTCGAAGCCCCACTCACCCCCCGCCCCGCGATACTTGTAAAACAAGTAAGCTGAGAAGGGCACCCGATCGCGCACGCGCCCGCCGAGCAAGTCGCAGACTGGGCGACCGATGCTCTTGCCGATCAGATCCAGGCACGCCACCTCCACCGCGCTGAAGACGCGCGCCGCACGGCGGCTGTGGATGGTGGTGCGCAGCGCAGTTTTGTCGCCGCTCAGCGCCGCGCCGAAGTGCGCCTCCAGATCGCGCGCGATGGCGTTGAGCTGGAAGGGATCGCGTCCGATCACCCATTCCTGTGCTGCTTCTAGGTCAGCCAGCATGGCAGCGCCCCCTGGCATCTCGCTTAAGCCGGAGATGTTGTCGTTCGAGACCAGCTCAACGATCACGCGCAGCGCATACGGCGCGTGCAAACCAGCCGCGTTGAGCAGCGGCGGATCGCTTATGGCGATTGGCGTGATGCGCATTTCAGCGATGTGCATGTGGAACAGCTTAGCACGGGCTGCGTAATTGTGGGAGAGTGTAGCCTGCGCACCGCCTCACGGCAGGCTCAACGTGAGGTGTTGCTCGTGGCGCTCGTCCATCAAGGGCAGCGCGATCTGCGTCACGCTGTCGTACACCACCACTTCGGCGCGCAAGGCGCTGGTCGGCATCTCCAGGTGGAAGGGATGCGGGTCGTCCACCTGGCTGCCGCGAATCCACTTCAAGGTGGGGATCGCGCCGAGCGCGGGCACACTGTCGTGGGTTTGATAGATGCCAGTGCCGATCACCCGCGCGGAGACGACGTAATCATCCACTATCGGACGCGCAGCAAGCCAGCGCAGGGTGAGATGCGTTGTGCTGCCGCTCCGCGCCGCTCGAACGCCCACCAGGACAATGCCGCCAGCAAACGGCGCGTAGCGTTGATCGGCGGTGGCGGTCGGCAGGTTCACGCCTAAGGGCTGCACGCGCAAAGGCGCGCTAGGTGGCACATCGAACGCCAGCGAGAGAAACGCAGGTTCGCCCGTCGGGCGAGCAGGCAATGTCTGCGGCACTGCCAGCGGTGCGCCTGTTGCGTCGGTGAGGGTGATCGTCTGGGTGTGCGCACCGAGCTGCCAGTGCGTCCACACGCGGGTTTGGCTTGGAATGCTGTTGTCGTAATCCACGCCTATCAGGCGCGGTTGGTCGTCGCGCTGAATGGACACGAGGGGCTGTAAGGTGGCGGGGGGCAACGTGGCTGGTGCGATGCGCACCGCTGCAACCGCTGCAAAGGGGCTACTCGTCCCCGCAACGGGCACGAGCTGAGCGGGGGCGTCGCTCGGATATGCGCCGACCCAGATCGTGTAGTCACCCGGCGGCAGGTCTAGTGGCACGCCCAGCATCACCCGACGCGCACCGCTCGGCTTGCCGTCCAGCCGCACATCCGCCTGGCTTGCCAGCCGTCCCTCGGGGCGCAGAAAGCGCACGGTCAGCGAAAGCATTTCGTGTGCGCTGCTGCCTTGCCAGCGCACGTCCAGCCACAGTGCATCGCCAACCTGCGCGTGGGTCACAGGGAGCGTCACCCACGCGCGCAAACCATTCTCAAAGGTGACCGCACGGGCAGGCACATCTTCCGCTCCCGACAACGCGCACCACATCGGCGCAGCAGGGACAGGTCGAAGGTCGAGTTGTTGCGCGCGAAACTCTGTCTCAAAGTAGCTGGTGGCGCAGGTGGGGTGCGAAGCGACGCTTTCCTTAAGGCGTTGCGCGAAGGTTTCCGCGTAAGGCTGCGCACCTCGCGGGAAGACATACACCACGCGCACGTCGCGGCGCAAGCCCTCGATGTCTTGCAGCGCCCAGAGGGGCGTCGCCTGATGCCACTGCGCGAAGATAGCCGCGCCTGGCGGCGCAGCCTGCAACGTCTGCTCGGCGCGCTCGCGGGCGCTGCGGTCTGCTGCCAGCCAGCGATAACTCAGGCTGCGATCCCAGCCATCGCGGGCAGCGAGGCCGGCGAGCACAAGCACAGCCAGCATCGTCATTGGGCGATGCTTCGGCTGCAACAGCACCAGGCTGGCGCCAGCACCGCAGGCTACGCCCATCAACACCCAGCTCGGCAGCGCGTATTCCACCGTCTGAGGGGCGCGATATGTGATGGTGATGAAGAGGTGCAGCGCCCAGGCGCCCAGCCAGACCGCACCCAGCGCGGGCAGCCGCACCAGCAAGGCTGCCCACGCCAGCGCGATGCCGATCAACACCGGCAGGCTGAATTGAAAGTTCAGCAGCGTGGGCAGCAGCGCCAGGCGTTCGCTCAGCGCGTCGGGAGCGACAAAAGCCAGCATGTCGCTGGCGAAGCCGCGCGCCAGCACGTGGAAGAGCAAGCCTTCCAGCGTGCCCAGGTTGCCGGGGGCGAAGCGCGCGCCCGCGGCATCGCGCCAGGGAAGGTACAGCCACACCGTCTGTGTCGCGGCACATATCAACAGCGCCACAAGCCATTCACGCAGCGACAAGGCGCGCTGGTGCCACAACCGCACGAGCAGCCACGCGCCCAACACACCGCCGATGAACACCAGAGAGACGTGATGCCCGATCGCCAGCCCTGCCACAAGCGCAAATTCGCGCAGCCGCGCCGGCGCTGGCTCGCGCCAGGCGCGCACACTCACCCAAGCCATCAGCGCAGTGAACAACGCAGTGAGGCTGCGGATGTTCGTCGTCGTCGCTTGCGCCCAGAAGGTGGTGCTGCCGCCGATGACGAGCGCCGCTGCCACAGCCGCCATCACGGCGCGTCGCTGTGGCGATAGCTCTAGGATGACGCGCGCGACAACTGCTAACGTCAACGCTGCGCTCACCACCGACAACCAGGACACCCTGCCAAACCACGAGATCGGCAGCGGGAGCTGGCTGAACAGCCAAGCGAGCAGAGTAAACAGGGGATAGCCTGGCGGATGAGGAATGCCCAGCAACAGCGCCGCGATTTGAAACTCGCCGCTGTCCGCTGATTGCACGTCGCTGTGCAGCGTCCAGGTGTAGAGCGCCAGCGCGGCGACAAACACCGCCGCAGGCGTGAGCGCTGTCCATCGCTCAGCGCGCGAGCTGCGATTCATCCACCACCCTGCGAAAGACAGCCAACGTCGCCAACGCGGCGGACTGCCAGGAGAACTGAGCAGCGCGCAGCAAAGCGCGCTGGCGCAGCGCCTCGTTCAAGTCATCCTCGATGCAGACGGCGATCAACGCGCCAGCCATGCTGCGTGCATCCAGCGGGTCAACCAACATACCGGCGTTGCCGACCACCTCTGAGATGCTGGCGGCGTTGCTGCCGACCACTGGCACACCACACGCCATCGCCTCCAGGACAGGCAAGCCAAAACCCTCGTAGGTGGATGGGAAGAGGAAGGCGCGCGCGCCCGCGTAGAGCGCCGGTTTGTCCACCTCGTCCACCGACCCGATGCAGCGCACGTACTCCCGCACTTCGAGCGCGTCCATCATTGCACCCAGCGTCATGCGCTGACCGTTGCTTGCAACCACTAGCGTATCTTCTGTCGCGTTCACCACCAGCGGGAAATCCTCGCCGATGGACTCACCGCACCACACATACACCTGCAACAGAGTCTCGATGTTCTTGCGCGGGTCGAAGCCGCTCAGGTACAGCACGTAGCTCTCTGGCAATCGGTATCGCTGGCGCACACGCTCGCGCTCTGCGGCTGGAATGAGAGGATGGTACCTGGCACCAGCCGCCAGCGGCACCACCCAAACGCACTGCTCACTCACGGGCAAATAGCGCAACACGTCCTGACGGCTGAATTCCGAGTCGGTGACGACCGCGCGCGCGTTGGCAGAGGCGGCGCGCACCAGGCTGGTGTAGGCGCGTTGCAGCACGCCGCCGCGGTAGGCGGGCAACGCCAGGGGGATCACATCGTGAATCGTCACCACCACAGGCACTCGGCTCGCCAGCGGCGGCGCCCAGTATGGCACAAAGGCGATGTCGGCTTTCATGCGCGCTGCCTCGCGCGGGAATTGCACTTGCTCGAAGTAGAGCTTGCTCCAGTCGTCTCGGCGGCGTGGCTTGACCATTTCCAGGCGCACATCCGGCGCCAGGCGCGAGATTTCGTCCAGAACGCAGCGCGCGTATTGTCCGCTGCCGGTGGTGTGCTCCAGGTCGGTATCTAAAAACCAGGCGTTGACCGCGATTTTCATAGCCCGTTTGCGCGCAGTCGTTCGCAGGGCTTCATGCCGCGCGCTGGCGAATCGTACTACACCCCACGACAAGGACTCGGCGAGGCTTCGATGATGCCTCGATGCACTCGGCGCAACAACTCAGCCTTTCACCTCAGCCTACCAGCTCAGCACAAGCCAAAAAGGTGTGCCCACACGTTCCACATGTGAAGCGCTGTGGAAGGGCATGAGTTTCACTGCGCCAGCGTACAAGTACCAGGAGCAACACCGCCCCGAGAGTGATGGTTTGAAAGCGCGCCTTGTTTGCGAATGCGCTGTGCCTTTGCTCAGCCATATCCCAGAGTGTAGAAGCCTCCGATGTGGGGCGCGCGCAAATCTTGAAGATGTCTCGCCGAGACAACGCAGGCGCTCAGGATGGGTCGGCGAAACTTTTGAGGAGCGCAGGGCATCTGGCGGGGTGAACGCTCAACCGCTCGCCTCGAAGTGTGCAGACGCCGCTCCTGAATGTTGCTCAGTCCACGTGTAGACTAGAACTTATTTCAAAAAGGCATTGATGCACCACAGGATGATGGCGACAATACAGAAGGCTTTGTAAAGATGAACATAGCGCTCGTAACGGA
>FWWM01001182.1_pt1 | contig 81255 bp, 85 predicted proteins | sample 2228351 | NCBI WGS metagenome assembly FWWM01 (sample SAMEA103939774, study PRJEB20133) | metagenome | reverse complement strand
CCGCTAAGTGTCTTCTATGTGAACCAGGGTGGACTGTCCTTCCACGGCGGGATAATCGGAGGAATTCTCGGGTGCTGGCTCTACTTCAGAAGAACAAACCTGAGATTCATAGAGGTTATGGACGCCGCAGCCCCCGGCGTCGCAATTGGAATAATGCTCGTAAGGTTTATAGGTAATCTCTCCAACGGCGACATTCTCGGCTTCAAGGTTTCGCCAAGCAAGGTTCCCTGGGCCCTTAACTTTCCTCTGGACGAGTACCACGAGTTCGGGCAAAAAGCCTCAGAATTCATCCCCAGACATCCTACGGAGATTTACGGTGGGTTGGTTGGTTTAATCTTGCTGATAATCGCGCTTCTCATCTGGTTCAAGAAAACTGTGCCAGGAACGAACTTTTACGCATTCATTCTTGGCTACTCGCTCATTCGCTCGGTAATAGAGGAACCCTTTAGAAACGTCCCCCACTACATTTACAGGTTTAACAACGAAGTTTATGGCTTTGGGGGAGTAACGATGACTCAATGGGTTTCAATTCCCCTCATATTCATCGCCATCTATGGACTTTACGCAGTAAGGCGGAAGGGAAGTCGGGAGGATTGGGACAAAAGCCCAGCTGAACTTGCGGGTGGTGAGCGGATTCCCGCAAGACGTGAGAAACGACACAGAAGGATTATGCCAGAGAGACTGGACAAAAAGCGGACAGACGACCGCGAAGGCGAGACTGAAAAGGAGAAAACACCTAGAAAACCTTTTACTAAATGAAGTTGCTTATGCCTTGAGGGCGAACCGCTCCCAGGGCGTCGTTTCTATCTATAATTTGTCAGCTTGCCTTCGGTGTTTGCCTGGTCAGGAGACCGAAAGCGGAAAAGAACTGAATAGGTCTTATTCTTCAAAAGCTCCAGTTCAGATGGGTCCACGCGGGTAAGGTCAATAACTTGCGAATCGTCCCTCAAAGCTCCATTCTTAAGGAGCTCAGCCTTCTCCTCCGGAACAAGGACGGGAACGTATATGCCAAAAGTATTTATAAGGTCAAGTACAAAAGATCTGAGACTTGGAATGTCGCTACCCTTTACACCCGCCACCACACTTGCGGAGAGTCTCTTTGGGAATATCACTTCAATCCTATCCGGCTTTCCGGTGAGTGGGTCCAGAACGCTCCCGTTAGTTGAGCGCATTCTAACGCCATCCAAAATTCCGGTTTCTACAAGAAGAGAACTCACCAAGGTTTCGCTTAGCTCGCCACTATGATACTTCGCGAGGAGCCTAAGAACGAAGCTCTCGGGCGTCAGCTCCTGCAAGTTAAGAAGTATGAGAGGCTCATGGGCGTTCACCGGATAGGCGTACCTTGTCCCTCCACTAGCTGGTAGCGAAGGCTGTGAAAAGTGCGCATCATCTTCAAATATGGCAATGAAAATCTGTTCCCGGAAAATATAGCTTCTGTAAGCCTTTACCGCGAAAAGAACGCCGATAAGAGTAATGAGAATAGCCACGAAAGTCACCAAGACGTAAGGAAGATTAACGCTAAAAGCAGGCTTCAGCTCCCCCTTGCTGATAAGCTCAATTAGCTCCTTGCGAAAATCGTCATTGACCGACTTAACAGTGGGAAAGTACTTCAGATACAACCTTATGCGCCTCTCTCGGGAGAATTCCTTAGCGCAGGTTCTGCATATCTCCCTGTGCTGGTTAAACTCAGCGCGCACCTGCTCTGGAACATCTCCGTCCAGAAAGTCGGATATCAGCCTCTTGAATTGCTGGCAATTCACAGTTAGATCCTCACCCTGTTCCTGACCAATTCGCGAGCTCTATTGAGCCTGCTCTTCACTGTCCCCACGCTTATCCCTACTACGTTGGCAATCTCTTCGTAGGAAAGACCGTCTATATCGCGCATAATCAGAATCTCTCGGTACATTATCGGAAGACCTCTGACCGCGTTTATCACTTCCGCAATCATCATCTGATCCTCAAATGCGATGCCAGGGTCTAAAGCCTCTCTCTGATGTCCTACCATTGTTTCAAAGGTGGAAACATCTTCCTTATACCCTTCCCGCTTGCGCTGTTGCAGAAAGAACTTAAAAACGGATCCTTTGCTCCGCACGTAGCTTCTGATCCTGTTAAGTGCAATCTTGTAAAGCCAAGTCTCTATGGATGAATCTCCGCGGAAACTCTTGATGGAACGAAACACCCTAATGAATACTTCCTGCGCAACGTCTTCCACATCTTCCTTGTTTCCTAGATGCTGATATATAACCCTAAAAACGAACTGCTGATACTTCGCCACTAACTCATCAAACGCTTCCAGGTCTCCGACCCTGCACCGGGCGATTAGGTGCTCAATGTTCTGCGAATCATCAGATTCCGCGTTTAGGCGGACCTCACTGGAGCTTTCACTATCGTTAGACCCCGCCTTTTCCATGAAGTTCAAGTATACTACCGCTTAACGTCAGAAGCCAAGAATTGGTTAGTTCCTCGCCTAATCAGGGAATGGTAGAAGCGCGCATCAATTCCTTATGATAGAATCATAGCCGACAATATGCTGGTATTATTTTGTGATGAAATGCACAAGCTATTGATGCGAAGGAAGCTCATTTTTCAACTCCAGGCGCCAATGAGATGATGAGACTCATCATTATTACTTGAACGAATGGAAATGAACGATATAGATAGAATTCACAACTCAGAGGCGGGAAATCCCAGGCGGTGGGCTTTCATAGGCGGGTTGATATTCGGTCTTTTGGGAATCCTACTTGGCTTCTACTTTGGAGGTTACCCAGGGTTTCTTTTCTTCAAACAGTTCCATTGGTTTCCCCTAGCTATGACTCCGAGAACTTACCTGGGGCTAGCTTTTGGCTTCATACTGGGCATATTCATCTTCTGGGCATTCGGAACTATCGGCGGTGCATTCCTCTGGTGGCTATTCAGGGGGAGGCGCAGGAATGCCTAAGGGAACATCTACTAGTACCCTCGTCACCCTGGTCTCCCTGCTCGCTGGCACCACTTTGCTGGGGGTGCTAGGGTTTCCGCCTATCGTTTCGCTTTCAGCATCCACCAGCCAAGGTGAACTTCACGAGGACGAGCATTTTCAACGTATGTACTACGGGGTCTCGGAGAGTTGTCTCGTATGTCACGGCGACTACAAGCTCTTTAGCACCTCCGGTAACAGTCGAAAGTACTACTACGTGGACAGAGACGCATTCTCACGGTCGGTGCATTTCAAATTAGGATGCCTTGGATGTCACGGCCCTATGCGAAGCGGTGTGCACATGTCCGCGGATCCCGCCTCTGAGACCCCTGTACAAAGGCAGGAGGAAGAACTGGCACGTCTCCGTCTATGCTTCGGCTGCCACGCTAAACAAGCGCAGGATTACAAGCGGAGCGTTCATGGAATCGCCGCCCTTCAATACAGGGTAGGCGACGCGCCCCTCTGCGTAGACTGCCACGGTAGCCATTACGTCCTCCCCAAAATGGATCCACAATCGCATACCTACCCAAGTAACGTTGCTGCTCTCTGTGCAAAGTGCCACGGTAGCACCGAAATCTACGCGAAGTACGGAATCAGTCCCGACGTCATCAGCACCTATAGCGAGAGCTTTCATGGCAAGAAGGAGGCGCTTGGCTACGAGCCTGTGCCGGTCTGCACATCCTGTCACGGCACTCACCTCATTTATTCCATGGAAGACTCACGCTCCCTAGTAAACGACGCCAACATCAGTGTCACGTGCGGACAATGCCATCCGGGCGCCACGAAGAGTTTCAAAGCCGCTTTCTCCCATAAAAGGGTCGCCCCACTCCAGAAGGCAGTGCTATTCTACGTAGAACAGTTTTACCTTTGGATGATCTTCTTCATTATTGGAGCAATGGTCCTAGTCATACTTATAAACATCTTGCATCACACACGAAGGATGCGTTCAACCTAGGATGGTCATCCCTTCTAAACCGCGGGTCCCACGTTGGCTGGAAAGAAGAAGGCAGAGATTGAAGCCCGTTCCCACAACGCCCCCCATTCCCACGTACGAACGTTGGAACAAGAGTCAACGTTGGCAACACATCGTACTCGCGGTGAGTTTTCTCCTCCTGATTATTACTGGCTGGCCCCTGCGATTCGCTCATCTGCCCGCTAGCAAGTACGTGATGTGGATATTTGGCGGTGTCAAGGGCGCTGGGATTATTCACCGGGCAGCCGCGGTTGGTTTAATTGGCGTGTCGATTTACCACGTGTTCTACCTTTTCCGCCAATTTCTAAATGGGCACAGGCAAGTCACTATGTTTCCTACTCTAAAGGACATCAGGGACTTCTTCACCGACCTACTGTATTGGCTGGGACTTTCGGGACGGAGAGCGCGCTATGGCCGATACAATTACTTAGAAAAGTTTGAGTACTTCGCGGTGGTATGGGGAAACGTCGTGATGATACTCAGCGGGCTCGTGCTTTGGTTCCCCGTGTTCTCCTCAACTTACCTCTTTGACTGGGTAAACGACTTGGCACTTTTAATCCACGACTATGAAGCCTGGCTTGCTGGCTTAGCGATATTTCTATGGCACTTCTACTGGGTCCACCTGAATCCCAGGGTATTCCCCATGGACCCCACCTGGCTCACCGGCGCGATTGAGCTTGAACACCTTAAGCACGAACGACCACTGGAATATGAAACCCTCAAAAAGCAGGGGAAGATCACGGATGAAACATAGGTTGAAAATGGTAGTTCTTGTATTTAGCTCGTTCGCGGTGTCATTCCTCCTTAGCGCCTGTAGGCTTGCGAAACTCCCCAGTCCAGAGTACGTTGAGCACATTTTCGTCGGGCAGGACACAAACGTAATATTTGTCGACCCTGAAGCGGTGAAGGCTCCAACCCTCAGAGCTGGCAGCGTCATTGACAATGGCAATCTATGCGCTAAGTGCCACCCTGAGCCCAGCCTTGACCCCGACAGCGATTTCCGCATAACACACGTTGAGGAATTTAAGGAGGCTAAGGCCTGCGCGGATTGTCACAGCGCCCGCGCGCCAACCAAGGAAATGTTCCCCGTATCCGAAGTAGCGCCCGTAGCCCTCACCTTTAGTCATAAGAAACATCTAGGAGGTCAGGTGCCCTGCGGGCAGTGTCATCAGATGGGCGTCCATAGCGGAGGCTTTAGGGTTGAAATGCTTGTCTGCCTTGAATGTCATGAGAAAATGAAGGGTCCCGTGAGTTGCTCAACTTGCCATCCCAAGTGGGAAGAGGTAATGCCTTCCTTTCATCGGGGCGTAGACATCGTGAAGACTCACGGCAAAGTTGAGCTTACCGCTATGGCTAAAGGCAAGGGGCGCGGAAGCGGTGCGGAAACCGATTGCAACAAGTGTCACGTGAAACCCAACTTCTGCATAGATTGCCACGGAATTGAGATGCCCCACCCTACTAATTACCTCAAACGCCACAATCAGGAGGTAAAGGGCAAGCCGGAAACCTGTGTGCTATGCCACGGGAAGAACCCCTGCCTCTTTTGCCATCAAGAAAGGGGCGTGTTGGGGCAGTAGGAAGTGGTGGTCCGCCCTACCGCCCTAACATTCATCCCGCAACCCAGACGAGGTAATTCCGAAGACAGAATACAGGCAACAGTTAGTGCGGCAATTAGTGGCACAGCGGCTAAGTGCTTCAGGAAGGCTGGCACCGACGAGGGATGGAGGTAGCGACCGAGAGCGGAAGGATATCAAATCCACGCGACTACTTCTTCAAACCTAATTGCCTCCTTATGAGTTCGCAGGCGCTTTCCGCGAGTTCGGAATTTCTGGGAACGGGCGCTTTCCTCCCAGTGCGAGGATTTTGGTAATTATCGTGCTTTTTCCCCTGCCGATGCAGACAGCAACAGTTCTTGACCAATTACTTGATGAATTACCCGCGCTTCACACTTCTATCACGACAGCTTCAGTTTGCGTGTCGCGCGTGGGCTGATTCTCATCCTCCATCATCACCGCGTAGGCTTCGCGGATGTTCTCGCGGAGCTCCTTTATGGTTTCCCCCTGGCTGAACACGCCGGGCAATTCTTTCAGGCGACCGACGTACCAGCCATCGTCTATCCAATATTCAAGGATGAATTAGCGCATAAATACATTATAAAAGTGAATTGGCTAAGATAGTTGGCGGAGACTATATGGGGCAGACTGGAACTGCGCTTATCGGTCGCGGGTGAACCCTGGTCGCCATAGGCACCGCCTAAGGCGGGTAAACCCGGGACGAGTGACAGGCAACGAGAAGCTAGTGACAAGGTAGCCCAAGGCTACCGAGGAATGGCGAAGTGCTTGCACTGAGTTTGCCGAAGCGTTTCAGGTCCTTCTTCGTGGGGGTGTATTGAGAACGAAGGCGGTAAACGTTGACCGACCTAAGAAACCCGTCCACCTCCACGAGGGTATTTCCCGCTAGACGCGGTCCCACATCCATCCTCATCAAGGTTCGTAAGCGCGGTCTCAATCAGCGCATTCATCTGCCTTTCCGAGCACGGCTTCGCCGGCACCGCCATAAAGTCATCTGGGTATTTAGGATAAGTTTCAGTCATAGTTATCCTCCTTGCATGAATTAGACTGACTAAGGACCATTGCCAAGCCTGCCCGTATCCGGTTTTGTTCATTGCCCTTGACAGCATCTGGGAAACAATACTATAGTAGTTTTAGGAGGAAAACAATGACCATTGTTCAACCGCCACCGAGAAGTTTGGAGGAATTGCTCACACACCGACGGTACTTTGTTCCTTTATTCCAAAGGCCTTTCGAATGGAAGGAGGACCCTAACCTGTTGCAGCTATGGGAGGATATTGAAACAAACGAACCACCCTATTTCCTCGGCACTATCCTTTTGAAGCCTAGACCGCGCAACGGTAAATCCAATTCATATGAGTTTGAGGTCATAGACGGACAACAAAGGCTCGCTTCCTTGCTCTTGCTTATAAGGAGCGCGGTTGAAGTCTTGGAAGCCGGAGATGATGATTGGAGCAAGAAGAAAGCGCAAGATTTCCAGAGCGGATACATTGACCAAAAAAGACCCGCGGAAGACGAGCCCAAGTTGACGCTCACCCTTAGCAAGAGAGATAGGGACTTTTTTAGGAGTCTCTTAACTACCAGTCGTGAAGTTGGAACACCAATGCGGACCGCAAAATCTAAATCACAACCAAAATCCCATAAGCTGCTTTCCGCGGCAAAAGAGTTCTTCCTGAAGAAGGTTAGGCAAATAAAGCAAGAACACTCCAGCACTGCGGTTAGAGATTTTCTGGACCAGAAAATTCTGACACTTCAATTTTTAGAAATGCATTTACAGAACGAAAGTGACGCGTACCTGTTTTTTGAAACCTTAAACGACAGAGGAATGGACCTCTCTACTGCGGATTTGATAAAAAATGCAGTCTGTAGGAAAGCGGAGCAAGAAAACGCTTCCCCAGAGGAAGCTGCATCCGTTATCGATAATGATATCGCCGGCGTTCTTGGCGATGGCAAACTGAGACAGTTTTTCCTCCATTTTTGCTGGGCCAACGCCGAATCTGAAAGCCCACCATCCAGAAAGAAGTTGATGCCTTGGTACAACGAGCGTATTGAAGGTAGCCGGTCGGTCAAAAGGGACTTTCTTGACGAACTAAAGCTCTTCGCCGATTCTTATAAGGACTTCGTAGACCCAGTGCGCTGTACCGATAAGGATGAAAAAATGCCGCTTACTTTTTTACGAGCGTTGGGCGCGACACGTTGTTACCCCCTGTTGATGCAAGCAAGACACCAGCTCAAGAAGAAGGATTTTCTACGTATTGCATGCGCCTTAGAGGTTCTTACGTTCCGTCATAGCACGGTCCTAAAATGGGACGCTAAAGAGTTGGAGTCTGTTTACTACGAATTGGCGCAGACCCTAAGAAGAGAGAAAAAGGTCGAGCCTGTTTTAGAAAGCCTGAGAAGACAAAGGGCACTGAAGCAAGAGTTTGATCCCCAGTTCAAGCAGGCTTTTGAATTGCTTGAACCGGAAAACACCTTGGTTGCAAAATACATCCTACTCAAATTAGAGGAGGCTTTGGGAACAAAGCAAGAGAGGCTTGACTGGGATGACTTGACAGTAGAGCATATCTTGGCCCGTGAGCTTGATTGGGAGCGCAAGGAGGATTTCCTCGACAGGCTTGGGAACTTAGCGCTGTGGTCAGGTAGATTTAACAGCTCCGCGAGAAATAAGCCGTTTAAGGATAAGAAGCAATTGTATAGCGAATCCAAGTTGAATCTGACTCGGCAACTAGCCGAATACGATGACTTCGATTACAAGGCGATAGAAGAACGTCAGAAGAAGCTTGGGAACCATATACTTCAGATATGGACAGCTACAAGAATTATCTAGGCAAGCCTCTCCTGCACTATTTAACGCGCGGGTGAGACTCGGCTCCTATTCCTCCTCCACCACCTCGAAGTTCACGATGCCCCAGGCGTGGCAGTGGGGACAGCCAACAGGCTCGCCAATCTCAGCCTCGCCAAAGCCCTTTGCGGTAACCCATTTAGGTGCCCTGGCTACATACTCCGGGGTGGTGGAATTGGTGGCGGTGCAGTAGGTATACTCGTTGAACTGAAAGACTAGCTCGTCGCCGCTGTATCCGCAGTTTAGGCATTTATACTTTTCCATTAAGAACCTCCGATTCTGTAGGGCGCGATTTCATATCGCGCCATGACTTGGCGGAGTATGGAGACCCGCCATACAGATTTCTTCTGTAGGGCGCGAACTTGTATCGCCCGCAGACGGCAGGAGACGAACTACCCGCCATACAGGAGAATGGACAAGGACGGGACGCCAGTGATCCCGCTTAAAGGGCTGAACCAGACGGTGCAAACAAGGTCTGCGCCACGCCAGAAGCGCGCAAGCCTACCAATTCATTCCGGCACGAAAGGCTAAATAAGTCAAGTGGAGGTAGAGGTGGTTAGACTTTATCCGCTATCCACTATCCGCTATCCCTTAGGCGAAGACCGCGGGCTTCACCGCGACCCCCAGCCCGAGAGTTTCACCCGAAGAGGTGAGAGAATACGCTTTCCGCCCTCCCAGAACCCCGAAAAACAAATTTTGCGAAACGAACCCATTTTAGCGAAGGGGCAGATCCCGCATTGCGCCTGGTAGGAAGCGCCCTGTATGGCGGTTTTTAGCCATCGCCGCGGATAGCCATTTGTTGCTGATTCTTGCACTTGTTAGCCCTTAGCTCAGCCCAAAGCGGGCGAACGCCCGTTTTGCATCCAATGCACCACGTCCCAAGTTCAATTCTTCGCGCCGAGAATCGCGCATCGCGTACGCAAGAAAACATGCAGGTTGGGCGGGGCTATCACGCGGGATTCCTAAGGCGGGCGAGGTAGCTAGTCCTTGGCTTGACGTTCAGCTCCGTAAGGATCTGGTATGCCCTGTCCGAGTTCGCAAGCTTGCTAACCGCGCTATTCTCATCGTTTAGGTCTCCGAAGACGATGGCGGAGGTTGGGCAGGTTTGGGCGCAGGCGGGAACTATCTCGCCGTCCTCAACTACCCTGCCCTCATTCTTTGCGGTTATCTTCGCGCTCTGGATGCGCTGGATGCAAAAAGTGCACTTCTCCATTACTCCCCTGCTTCTCACGGTCACTTCAGGGTTCATTAGAAGCTTGTGAAGCTCTGGCATATCCTTCAAGTAGTTGAAGAAGTTGAAGCGCCGAACCTTGTAGGGGCAGTTATTGGCGCAGTAGCGGGTGCCTATACAGCGGTTGTAAACCATCTCATTTAAGCCTTCTTTTGAATGCTGGGTTGCGGAGACTGGGCATACTTGCTCGCAGGGCGCATTCTCGCATTGATGGCAGGTAAGAGGCTGAAACGCTATCCTGGGGTCGCTGGGGGTGCCCGAAAAGTACCTGTCCACGCGGATCCAGTGCATCTCTCGCCCCCTTGCAACCTGCTCCTTTCCCACTATGGGGATGTTATTCTCCGCCTGACATGCGACCACGCAGGCGCTACAGCCTGTGCAAACTGAAAGGTCTATAGCCATTCCCCATTTGTAACCAGTGTATTCGTGCTCGGCGATGAGCGTGCTTTCTCCAACTTCACCTTGCTCGTGCTTGGCGAAAGTCGGATTATCTTTGTACTCCTCAAGAGTCGCTTCCCGGATGAGGTTGCGGACCCTCTTCCCACTCTCAAGGAAGCCAATAAGGTCAATGGCGTGATGGTCCTGGGTGGTCGCCAGAACTTGCTTCTTCTGAGTTTTTACCAGAATTACGCCCGACGCGAAGCTAGGCGCGGAGGTGGTCCGCAATGGATACGTGTTTACTCCCACGTTATTTCCGACCCTTCCCGCGTAACTTCTCCCGTAACCCAGGTGCAAAGTCACCGCGGAATCAGCGTGCCCCGGCAATATGTAAACCGGTAGCGATGCGGTTCTACCCGCCAACTGGATCAGCACAACGTCCCCGTGGCTCAGATCAAAGAGCTTGGCGGTGTTGGCGCTTACTAGCAACGCGTTGTCCCACGTGATCTTAGTTATAGGGTCGGGAAGCTCCTGAAGCCATCCATTGTTAGCGAAACGTCCATCGTGAACTGAGTAATCTTCGCGGAAAACGAGTTCAAATTCTCCCCTCTTCACCGGAGTCCAGTTGTCCGTAAAGGTCTTCAACGATTGGACGAGGGATTTCCGATCAAACTCGGGAGTTTCAGTCTGCCAAGCGGTACCAGCAACAATTCCATCGTGTAGGGATTTCCGCCAAGTGCGCTCAAAATCACCCGCCTTGACATAATGAGAAAACGCGGTTCTTACAATATCGTAGCCCTTGTATGGCTCTTCGTCTATTACAAGGGCTAAGACCTCCTCGGGCGTCTTTCCGCCAAACAAAGGCTCAATTAGGGGTTGTGTGGGGGTAATCGTTCCATCGTAGGCTCTAAATGCGCCCCAGCTTTCCAAATAGTGAGCGCGGGGGAGAGCCCACGTGCATAGTCGGGAAGTTTCGTCACGATAAAGGCTCAGATGAATCGTGGTTTCAACATCTTTGATAAGCTGGTCAAAGACGATATCCGAGGGAGCATTGTAGACTGGGTTCCCGCCCAGTAACAACAGTGTCTTAACCTTGCGGTCAGATATTTCCCTTGCAAGTTCACTAATTGCTTGAACGTGCGGGGGTCTATCCTGGTCTGGCTCAGCAGTGTAGGTTACAGTGTTATTTACCGCGTCCAGTGAATAGTTCAGCAAGGCGACAAGAGAGTGAACTTCCGGCGGGAGGCTGGCGCCCGCAGTGACAAGAGCTTTGCCACGTTTTTCAAACAGATCAACCGCGGCTTGACGGGCAAATTCAGAACCTATGTCGCCAGGGACATCGGAGCCGAAATTGGTAATTACGGAAGCAATTTCTTCATCAACGTTAGCTCCGAGCTGAAGCAGCTCCCGCGCAACGATGAATGCGAAGGCGGAGATCTCTTTAAGGGGCATCGCCAATCGCCTGTCCGCTTGCGCGCCAGTTACGCTGTAATCAGGTTCAACCATATAGAGACGATTCATCTTTTTGCCATTCGCCCGACGTCCCTCCGCAAAGGCTCGCGCATATCTGACCGCGGAAGGGTGCTTCATTAGGAAGTCAGAATCAAGGCTCAGGATCGTTTCTGCCCTCTCAAGGTGAAGATGGGAACGGTATGCCCTGCCGGTAGCGTATTTGGTGCCAATAATCTCATTGTCCCTTGAGACAGGCTCATACTCGTACCAACGCGCACTCGGAAATAGTTCCATCAGGCGTCCACGCAGGAAGGAAACGCCAAGGGATGACGAAGCTTCGGTCAGGACGTAAAATCCCCGCCCATCGTTTTTCTTAAGGTCAGCGAAGTGAGTTACGCAGAAGTTGTAGAAGTCGTTCCAAGACTTCGTGAGTTCCCACGTCTTTTCGCGGTGAATTATGGCTCTGCTCCTGTCAGGATCGTAAAGCTCAAGGATGCTAGCCTGGCAGACCGCGTTGGTCGCACCCATACTGGCAGGATGACTGGAATTTCCTTCAACCTTAATAGGTCTTCCGTCGTAGCTGGTTACGAGGAGTGGATGAGCCACACCGGAAATCTCCATCGCGGTGGCGAATTGGACTGGGACACCGGGGCTTCTGCCTTCTGGTCTGCTAACGAAGGGAACGATCTTCTCCTTCGGCCATCTGCAGCCGGATAGAGCAAGCTCGGAGAGCGTTATGCCTGCCAGGGCGAGGGAAGCAGACATAATCCGCAAGAATTCTCTGCGCGACTTTCCGCTCGGCGCCTGAAGGACATCCACGGGAAACTCCCGCGCAAGAAAATCCATAAATTCTGGCTTATCGGATAGCTCTTCCAGGCTACGCCAGTAGTCCTTCCCGGGTTTGTAGCTTTTTCTAAGTCCAGATGAATTCATTTTCAGTGAAACCTACTGCTATTGGTTAGAGCAATCATTCACAAATGGGATGTGAAGCTTACTTTGTTTCCCACTGAAAGCATAAGCCCTAAGTCAAGAACCGTCCCGTTGCATAGGTTCGCACCTACGAGAACGATGCGATTTTAAGAATCTTATACTCAGTTGCATTATCAAGTCAATGGAAAAGGCGTTGGCTTCACCGCGAGTATTGAATAAATCTCTTATCACTTTGAAAGCAGAATTAACTTAGGATTCACAACAAACTTACCTTCAGGCAAGGAGTTAAAGAACCACTGGCTAGGAGAGTGGAAATGTAGGCAGATGGTTCTTATAACCGTAAAGATTCGCAAGCCCATAACGCCCAGGATTTGTATGCTAATTGGCTAACGGATTATAATCTCTTAGCGGTATGCTGATATCTGCCCAGAGTCCCTTGGAATTGATTCGGAGCGTGATAAAGGATCCCGCGCTGAGATTTATCGCGGAGAATTCCGTCTTGCCTTTATGGAAAAGACTAATTGACACGGACAAAGCTCTTTATAGAAAGGTAAGAAAGGTCATTGCCTCTCCCGCGCCGAGGGTGTTTACAAATGAGGGCGAACGCAAGAACATTGCGGTCGTCCAGCGGGGAGCGGACTTTTTCGTTTACGCGAGAACAAGGAACGGTTACAGGTTGGCGATGAGAGACCTTTTTGAGGGGAATCTTGAAAAGAGCGCGGAGTTCCCCGACGGAGATATGCGAAAATCTTGGGATTTGTGGGGAGAAGGCAAGCCTTACGTCTTCGTCCACGCGCCCTACCCCGCCTGGAAAAGCGGGATAGAGGCAGGATTTAAGCCCTGGTGGGATAAGAAAATGGATGAGGAGAAGAAACGAAGGAAGATGCGGATGGGCGACGCTAGAACCTGGTACGTTACAGGAAAGCCAAGATTTGCGAAGCGCGTGAATTACCCCTGCAGAGTGATTGAGCGCGGAGACGAGATTCTTAGCCTGATCATCAGGGGGGTTGAATACGGTGAAGGCGCGAAGGATTACCTGCGGGCGTGCCTGCTTCTCGGACCAAGTTTCGTATGCGAGGTTGACGGAGAGCCGGTTTGCTGGTCGGGAACCCACCTATCCGGGACGATGGGAATGATTTACACGCCACCGGAGCATAGAAGAAAGGGTTACGCGGAAACCCTTGCCGCGTTTCAGATAGACTATATGCTGAAGCGGGACGGTATTGCGGTGGCGCACGTGGTTATCCGCAATAAGGCAAGCGAGAATCTACTGAAGTCCTTCGGCGCGGAGCATTCGCCAGGCACAATCACATGGCGAAGCCTCTTTTGGCCAAAGAGAAAGTGGAAGAAGCTGAAAGTATAGTTGAAAGACAAAGCCCGCTTGAGGTTCAATTGAGATCAGGACCCTACACGCCGAACGATAGAAGGTTTCTCCTCAACAGGAGGAAATTGGCGAGGTTCATGTGAAGCCGACTCTCAGGCTGACCACACTTTCTTAATTCCTTCCACGATAATCTCCAGATTTGATGGTATAATATTCCTGTCGGGGATGGAGTCCCCCTCAGAAACGCCGGAAAGAGGCTGATGACTCCTGCTCTGGGCGGCGGAAGCCGTCCATAAGTAGGTGTCAAATGAAAATAAGGAGGACTCCATGGAATCTGCCTATCTGATCGCTTCTGTTTGGCTTGCGCTGGCGGTCGCTTCAACTATTCTCGCCAACCACCTGCGCATATCAATGGCGCTATCGGAAATCTTCGTCGGAATAGCCGCCGGCGCCTTTATTTCGCGTCTCTTCGGAGTGGACGCGCTTGGCACTGATGAACCGTGGCTGAAGTTCATTGCCGGTTCCGGCGCGATAATGCTCACGTTCCTCGCGGGTGCGGAGCTTGACCCGGCGGTCGTACTTCCAAGATGGCGGGAAGTTCTCTCGGTTGGTATGGTGGGATTCCTCGCGCCGTTTCTCGGCATTGCCGCCCTGGCGCATTACGGATTCCACTGGGACATCAGACCGGCGCTCCTCGCTGGGGTCGCGCTTTCCACTACCTCGGTCGCAGTGGTTTACGCGGTGATGTATGAGCTGGGACTCAACAAAACGGAGTTCGGGAAGGGAATACTCGGCTCCTGCTTCGTCAACGACCTGGGGACGGTCCTGGGGCTCGGCATACTCTTCGCGCCTTTCAATTGGCGAACCGCGGTTTTTATAGCGGCGAGCATTTTGGTTCTCGTTCTCCTGCCCATCGTCACGAGATTTCTCACCGCGAAGTACGGTAACCGAACTGCCGCGATTCGCACCAAGTGGATTCTCTTTGTACTTTTCTCGCTGGGGGCGCTCGCGCTGTGGTCGGGCAGCGAAGCGGTGCTTCCTGCGTACCTCGCAGGAATGATCCTGGCGAATACAGTCAGCGCGGACGAGTTCTTCATCCGTAGACTTCGCACGCTCACCGTCGGGTTCCTCACGCCCTTCTACTTCCTCCGTGCGGGAATGCTCGTAAGCTTACCCGCTGTACTCGCCGCACCAGTCCTATTCATCGGTTTCTTACTCGGTAAGGTCGCCGCGAAGATATTCGGACTTTATCCGCTGATTGCACTGTTCAGCGCTAAGCCAAAGGAACGCTGGTACTACACGCTGATGATGTCAACCGGGTTGACCTTCGGAACCATTTCTGCACTTTACGGCTTATCCAACGACATTATCAACAAGTCGCAGTACTCGGTGCTAGTGGCGGTCGTCATCGGAAGCGCGCTCATACCGACGATGATAGCGAACGCCATATTCCTCCCGCGACATCTTCTTCCCATTCCCGCCGCAAATACGACGGAAGTGCAAACCACCCTTGTGACGGAAACAGTCGCCGACTCTGCAGACAGTGGCGGATCTATTCTCCGACTGTGAAGCAGGACGGTTTGGCGGTGGCGCACGTGGTTATCCGCAATAAGGCAAGCGAGAATCTACTTAAAGTCTTCGGAGCTATTCACTCCCCGGGCACAATCAGGTGGCGAAGCCTCTTTTGGCCAAAGAGAGTGTGGAAGAAGCTGAATGCCCAAGTGAAACACAACCCCTACTCGCGATGTCCGCATTTCAATCTGCTAGTAAAGGACTGCATATTTCAGGAACCCGTTGGTGGCGTCGGAATAGGCAACGGCGGGGCGATTACTAATCACGGCGAAGGAAAACTGGCTTCCAACGTCGCCGCCACTGTCAACCGTCATAGGCGGATACCATAATGAACCATTGCCGTCTATTGAGCGAACAACTTTCAGGTCGCCCCTCGTTGCGTCGTAGTAGGCGATAACGGGCTTTCCAGCTATTACGTGCATTTGCGCGTTTCTCCCCACGTCACCCTTTCGGTCAAGCACTATAGGGTCTCCCCAAGACACTCCGAGCGGGTCAAGCGCGCGGACATAAAGCAAATCGCCAAGATTCCAGTCGTAGAAAGCTATAGCAGGATTGCCTCCCACTTCTGCCAGGCTTGTAAAGAATCCGCCGTTCCCGACGCTGACAACAGTAGGCTCAGACCACTCGTCTCCAGCTTCGGTTAGAGCTCGGGCATATTTAACGCCGCCTAAAATGGGGCTATACCAGCTTACCGCGGGCAGACCGTTCACTATTGCCAAGGAGGGATAATCACCCGGCATAGACGGTGGGTCAGGTTCCAGATAAACTTGAAAGGAAAACGTCGCGGACCAGTTTCCACCTTCCCCCTCTTGAAAACCCCCTATCCCATCAATCTGAAAACCGGAAAAACCGCGCTGAGATGCGACCCAAACTGTGCCGCCTGCGGCAACCTGGGCAAAGCGCTCGGACGAGGAGGGGATGTTTATGACCCCCCACGTCCGCTCCTCAAGTGTATCAATGCTCTCCGTCCAATACCAGCTTCCAATATCTAGGTCATTTCCGGAGGTATGCGCGGCCAGCCCGCCCATAAACGGTAAAAGCACATTGCGATAACCGTCAAAGGCTGTGCTTCCTGGCGGGCTGTCTCTATCCGACATTAGTTCCCAGGACAATCCTCTGTAATCGTCGGATACTGCGAATGCGCCTTTATTTGAAGTGATAGGTGTTCCAGCGTAAAGAATTATGGGCTTTCCGTATAACGACGTTATGGAGGGCGATTCGCCAGCGTCTGGTCCTGGATCTACTACGGTTCTATGCCAGGCGCCACCAGCGTCGATGGCGGTTATAGCTACGGTCGCAGTGTTTGTTTCGCCCTCATTGTCAGTTACGCGAACTGTGGGGTGAAAGATTCCAGGCACATCAAATAGGCGTTCCGCGTTCGGCGTTCCACCTGTGTCAAGGTCATATACGCCATCCCCATCAAAGTCCCATTCGAACCTCGCAATGTATCCGTCAGGGTCTCTGCTAGCGGTAGCGTAAAACGTTACCAAGAACGGCGCCTCTCCCAAACTGGGGTCTGCAAGCATTTCCGCTATAGGCGGTTCGTTCCCGCTCGCACCTGGAATCTGAATTGCATTGCTCACGGCACCCGGCACCTGGCTTGCGTCAAGCGGGACTACTCTTAGCCACCTGCCCTGAAGAGGTTGTGAGGAAAGGCTCACAACGAAGACTTTCCTTACGCTTCCGGAGGCAGATTCAAATGGAGCTGTCTCTACCGTCCCAAAAGGACCCTCGGCGATAAGGGAGGATTGAACGGCTTAAGAACTGCACTGGGAAAAGAAATACTCCGCCAGAGGAGTAACGTCGCCGATTGATATTGTGCCATCCGCGTTCCCGTCTATCCATTCGTTTTGAGCTGAGGTGCTTTCCAGGAAGTGTTCAGCCAGCGGCGTTATGTCTGCAATATTCACTGCTCCATCCTGGTTGTAATCGCCAAGATTCCTGTATGACCAGGTTAGTGTGAGTGTCCCGTCCCCGTTGTCACTGACGGAAAGGTCATCTACCGCGTTTCTGGCTCCTTCGGGCGGACGCGAAGCGAACTTATTAATTCCCGCACGCTTTACTTGTTTAATCAGCTCAGCTTTCAACGCTTCAAAGGTCTCAGGGGAAACGCCTTGCGGCGGACCGAGAGCCTCAATCTGAGAGGTGAGCGCCGATGATTCACCCTGCCGCTCAGAGAGTGTCTTTTCAACGTATTCCCCTTCACCGCTCAGCAGTAAGTTGATTTTGCCCGCAGTTCTTCTGGATTCACAAGCGGTCAACAGAATAATGACAATCAAACAAAGGAAAATGAGATATTTACTCATTTTCATCTCCTCCCATGCGCTAACATTCAACGCCCCTAATAAGCAATTCCAATCATTCCAAACGAGTTCGACGTCGCACCCTAGTATCCTATGAAGCCACTCTCAGAAACACCGCGGGAACATCGTGGTCATCATCTAGCGTTGCTCCGCCAGGGAAGGTCATTGGCATTACTCCGTAAGTGCGCGATGCGAAGTACATCGTTCCCGCATCATAATCACTGAGATCACCTACAAACCCAAGAACTGGAATAACTACCGCTTTTGAAAAGCCCAGCAACTGCAGGTCGTCCGCGTTGGTGGTTACCGTAAGCCAGTAAAGTTGATTTGCTCCAAGGGTCTGACTTATAGTGATAGCTTTCGTTCCGGTTGAGTTGACGTCTACTTCACCGGCGTCCAGTTCCAGGTTTCCCGGATACATTGAGCCGTCGTCATTATAGATCGCTAGACGTGCTTTCTTGTTCGCCTAAGCGCCAGCCTTCACCTTCACCGCCATTCTATCAAACGATGTTTCCATCGGTGTAAGAAATGGAATGCAGTAAACCACGTCAGGGGAGATCGTAATACTCGCCGTCTGAGAAACGGAAGGCAACGAGTAGTACCTGCCTGCCTTCCTGAACCAATTGATTTCCTTGGTAAAGAAATCGAGCACGAACAGCTCCGCTCGCCCAGGTTGTTGGACTTCCTGAGTTCCGTGTTCCCCAGCCTTTAGCTTTCCAGTCAGGTAGCTGGCTACCTGGTCGTTAGCCGTTACTTTCACCAGTTCGTCTGGCATTTCCATATCGTCCAGATTAATCTAAGATAACAGAATACTTGAGCCTTCCATCGAAGCTCATATATATTATACCGCGTAATTGCGAATCTTTACTGATACATGATAAATCCTTTCGCGCATCTCGGTAGCCTTAACTGTAGCGCGCCTCGCGTGACCGAAACGAAGACAGATTTACGTCCGGCTCAGTCTGAACATTAAGCAATTTATAAACTCATAACCCAGTCCGTAAGAGTCCTTACCATCACGCCGGTGGCGCCCTGCTGTAGGAAGTACTTGCGCCTTTTCTCGTGGAAGAACGTGCCGGCGATGTCAAGATGCGCCCATTTGACACCCTCTTTTACGAAGTGCTTGAGGAAGTGCGCCGCGGTCTGCGCGCCGGCGAGTGCCCCACCAACGTTCTTAATATCCGCTACGGGAGAGACTATTTGTTCTTCATATTCCGGTGCCAGGGGCAGTTCCCATACCTTTTCGCCGTTCGCGCTACCACACTCAATTATTGATTGCGCGAGTTTACTGTCGTTCGCCATAAGCCCCGTGTGGTCTTCGCCCAGCGCCCGTGCACAGGCACCTGTGAGCGTAGCAACGTCAATTAGAACGGGTGGGCTGAAACGCTCCTGCGCGTAAATCAGCGCATCCGCAAGTATCAGGCGTCCTTCAGCGTCCGTTGAATGAATCTCAACAGTTTTGCCGTTACGATAGCGGAGAATGTCACCTGGAAGATACGCCTGTGAGCCGGGGCGGTTCTCCGCGGTAGGAACTACAATCGCCACGTTCTTCTTGGGTTTGAGCTTGGCGATGGCGTCCATAACGTGGATGACGCAGGACGCCCCGCTCATATCGCCTTTCATCTCCCACATACGGTCCCAAGGCTTGAGAGATATACCGCCCGTGTCAAACGTGACACCCTTGCCGATAAGAACCGTGTCAATCTTTTTCCCCTTTCCGCCCGGGTAAAGAATGGAGAACAGAAATGGATGGTTTACGCTTCCCTTACCCACGTTTACCAGCCCAACGTAACCCTGCTTCTGTAACTCTCCGAATTGGAGGGAGTGGAAATCCAGCCCGTAATCTTTGGCAAGCTTCCTTGCGTATCCCGTAAGGTGACCCGGCGTGACATCCGCGCCAGGGCTATTAACCAGGTCCCGAGCCAGGTTCACCGAATCGCAGACCTTCTCCCTCTCTTTCGCCAGTGCGCGAATCTTCAAGTTCACGGAGGCTGGAAGCATCAGCTCAACAATCAGCTTTCCACCGTAATTACTCTTCTTGTAGGCGGTGAACTCGTAACCACCAAGCACCGCGCCGTCAACGATTTCCTTGTAGCCTGAATACGCGGGCTCCGTCTCGAGAAGAAAGCTTACCTTTCTGAACCCGTGCTTCCTTCCGAAGTCCACCGCCTTCGCGACACTGCTTCTGACTTGATCCTTCTCGTCCTGATAAACCAATAGGCGCAGTGGGAAAAAGCCAACTCGCTCGAAGTTCACCCCAAAGGAGGAGCCTGGTAGGTACTCCTCCTCAAAGAGCTTCTTGTCCCTTGTGAGTTTCAAGATTCGTTCCGCGTCGGAGTAGAACTTTCCATTCTTGCTGACAAACTTGAGGTCGTCGTCAACTAGAATGACGATAAGTTCTCCGCGACTCTTTTTAAGGTCAATCGCACAAGTTGAAATCTGAATATCCATGTGTCACTCCTGTATAGGTAATACAAAAAATACCAAGATAACATCACTACCCAGCGAGAAGCTTACCTTCAGCAGTTTCAAGTCGTTCCTTGAGAATTGCCTGCAGGTCATCAATTGGAACCCGCTCCTGCACAAGGGAATCCCGCTCCCGGATGGTAACTTTCCTGTCCTCCAGAGATTCAAAGTCATAGGTTATACACCAAGGCGTTCCCACTTCGTCCTGTCTACGGTAGCGTTTACCGATACTGCCCGTTTCATCAAAGTCAGCGGGCATCAATTTCTTGAGCGTTCGGTAGATCTTCAAAGCCTCCTCTGCTAGCTTTCGCCGAAGGGGAAGAACCGCAACCTTGATGGGCGCCAAGACTGGGTTCAACCTAAGGACTACCCGAGCCTCCTCCTCTTCACGACCCGCTTCCCGCGCCTCCGCACCAGTCGGGGCTTTGTCCACAAAATAGGCGTCGCATAGGAGCGCGAGAAGAATCCGATCTAACCCCGCGGATGTTTCAACCACGTATGGAGTAATATGCTCCTTAGTATCTTCGTCGTAATACTCAAGAGTTTTGCCCGACACTTCCGAATGGCTCCTCAAGTCATAATCCGTCCTGTTATGAATACCCTCAAACTCCATCCAGCCAAACGGGAAGTTGTATTCAACGTCCACCGCCTGGGCCGCGTAGTGAGCCAATTCCTTGTGCTCGTGCTCCCTAAAGCGTAGGTTCTCCTTCCTGAATCCGATTCTTTGGTACCACTCGTATCTATATTCCTTCCAATGTTCAAACCACTTGGGCGCTTCTTCTGGTCTGCAAAAATACTCCATCTCCATCTGCTCAAACTCCCTGCTCCTAGCGGTGAAATTTCTTGGGTTTATCTCATTCCTGAAAGCTTTTCCCACCTGCGCGACGCCGAAGGGCAGTTTCATCCGCGCGCTCTGCCGAATCAGGTCAAAGTTCGTGAAGATTGGCTGGCAAGTTTCAGGACGTAGGTAGGCGACGCTTGTCTCGTCCTGAAGCGCCCCGACGGTGGTCTTCATCATAAGATGAAATGGACGGGGTTCGATCAGGTCACCACTACCGCAAAAGGGACACTTTCCCTCATCAACAAACTCTACTTTGAATCTCCGCTTACAGTTCTTGCAGTCAACCATCTCATCGTGAAAGTGCTCCACATGCCCAGACGCGACCCATGTTTGCGGATGGGTGATAATGGCAGAGTCAAGCCCCACTACGTCGTCCCTGTTGTGGACCATATATGCCCACCAGCAATCGCGAATGTTCCTGCGAAGCTCAACCCCTAAGGGTCCATAATCCCAGAATCCGGAAATACCGCCGTAGATTTCGCCAGATTGGTAGATGAATCCACGCCGTTTCGCGAGGGAGGAAACCCTTTCCAGAAGATTTGAGGATTTAACTTCCATTACCTACGCCCAAAACAAGAACTGTTATTATAGCTTATACCAAACGCCTTGAATGGGTTAGATGTGGCAACGGTAAAAGCCTGTCTTCACCTAGAAAACGCGGGCGCAATGACGGTAAGTCTGGCGTGGTAAAATAGTGATGCGGGGGGGTCGGCGGTCGCGTCCGCGGTAGTCTCGCCTTGCGGGACGAAGGCGGATGAGGAAAGTCCGGGCACCATAGAGCAGGACGCTGGGCAATCCCCAGAATCCCGCGAAATCGGGGTATGGAACGCGCCACAGAAAACTACCGCCAGACCCTCGGGAAGCTCGGTCGCGTCGCCTTAGCTCAGGCGAAGGACGGCGCGGCAGGGCAAACCGAAATTTCGGTTGTGACCTCTGGCAAGGGTGAAACCGTGCGGTAAGAGCGCACGTCCGTGGCTGTGAAGTTCACGGGTGGGCAAACCCGTCCGGTGCAAGGCAGGCGGGAACATAGCCTTCGCGGGCAACCGCGAAAGGGCTGAATTAGGACTGCTCGTCCTATCCCGCTGAAGTGCCGCTTGACCCTGAGAGAAGGTCGTTCAAACCGACCGAACCGAAGGGCTAGATAAATGACCGCCCAGTCCACCCAAGTCCTGGGCTTGCCGAAGGACGGAGGTGGATGGACAGAACCCGGCTTACTCCCCCCGCGAAGGTTAGTGCAAAGTGCAAGGTGTAAAGTGCAAGGTGCAAAGGGCAAAGTGCAAGGTGCAAAGTGAAAAGGACGCGAAGACAGATGCACAAGCATTTAGCTATCCGTAAAAGCGGCACTCCAATATTTCGGGTGAGAGAAGCTTATGACTGCTTTTCAAAGGTTTGAAGACATCTTGGCGTGGCAAAAGGCGCGGGAACTCGCCAATTTAGTCTATAGGCTAACCAACTCCAACCGACTTAAGAAAGACTACGTTCTACGGGATCAATTGAGACGGGCAGGTGTTTCACCTATGCTCAACATTGCCGAAGGTTTCGGCCGGAATACCCAAAAAGAATTTTACCAGTTCCTAGTAATCGCCCGAGGCTCAGTTGTGGAGACACAGTCAATAGCTTATCTGATAAGTGGTCTCGGCTACATTTCTGGAGATGAATTCAACCTTCTTATGGCAAGAGCGAAAGAATGTGAAAAGCTGATAACAGCACTAGCGAAATCACTAAAAGCTAAGCCAAAGCCATAAAGCCAGTTCTTTCACCTTTAGGACTGATCTGTTATCCCACGTTGTTAAGCTCACGGATGGTGATAGATTTCCCCTTGCACCCTGAACATTGAACCTTGCACTTCTTCTAACCCGGCTTACTCCCCCCGCGAAGATTAGTGCAAAGTGTAAGGTGTAAAGTGCAAGGTGCAAAGGGCAAAGTGCAAAGTCGGTGTGCAGACATAGGGATTTACATCGTTTGTAGCGTTTCCGATGGATGTCCCACTTTTTACTTAACCAAGAATCTTGTTGTTTTCGTCTAGCTTGACTATTTTAGGCTTTATAGTCCGCGCTATTTCCGGTAGCGCCAGGACGTATGACATAACTATCAAGCGATCGCCGACGTTGCCAAGCTTCGCCGCGGGACCGTTCAAGCCCACTACGCCCTCCCGGTCCGTGATAATCACGTAAGTTTCAAAGCGCTCGCCGTTTTCAAAGTTGGACACGAGGACCATTTCCCCATCCAAGAGACCCGCGGACTCGCATAGGGATTTGGAAAGGGTGATACTTCCCTCGTATTCAAGGTTTGTCTCGGTGACGCGCGCCATATGAATCTTGGATTTGAGCATCCTCACAAACATAGGCTCAGGAACGTCCTCCAAGAATAATGTTATCTATTAGGTGAGTCCTCCCCAGTACACCTGCCACCAAAACAACATCACCGTCCACGCAAGTTTCTTCGCGTTCCTCCAGCGTCAGCGAATCCGCGATGCTAAGGTACTGCAGACGGATGGAGGAAGCCAGTTGAGTCCTGCCAATTTCCTGTAGGGTCAACACGTCTCGCTCACCGGAGGCGAAGGCATCCTCAATCGCCGTAAGACACTTGAAAATTGTTACCGCCTCCGCACGCTCCCTTTCTGTCAGGTATCTATTGCGTGAGCTCATTGCCAGCCCGTCAGGCTCCCGAACGGTGGGACAAAGAACAATCTCCACAGGGATGTTGAGGTCGCAAACCATCCTTTCAACCACGCGAAACTGCTGAAAGTCCTTCTGCCCGAAGTAAGCCTTCTCCGGTGCGACGATGTTGAAAAGCTTACAGCAGACAACCGCCACACCTTCAAAGTGAGATGGACGAACCTCGCCCTCAAAGGGTTTGGATACAGCACGCACAGATACCGCGGTTTGAAAATCTCTCGGATACATCACGGAATCGGTCGGGAAAAACAGGATATCCACGCCTTCGCGCTCGCATCCCTGAATGTCTTCCTGGGGGGTTCGGGGATATTCGCGGAAATCCTCGGTGGGACCAAACTGCGTCGGATTGACAAAGATACTGACGGTTGAAATATCGCACTCCCTTACCATTGTCCGGATCAGCGAGTAGTGTCCCTCGTGAAGGTTTCCCATTGTTGGAACGAAGCCGATAATAGGTCGGCGGTTAAGGGCGGAACACCGCTCCTTTATCAGGCTCAGGCGGTGCTCTTTGAATTCGGAAATTGTCTTGGATACCAGCATACCTGGAGGATTAACGTTAATGGAGAAAAGCTACTCATTCACGCCCCTTTCTTTGCGCACGGTCTCTTTCTCCGATGGATAAGCCCCACTATGCACTGCGCTTCCGTAATCCCTTATGGCTGAGACCGCTATCGTCCTCAAATCTGCGAACCTGCGGGCGAACCTCGGATAGTGGCCGGCGAGCATCCCTAGAACGTCGTGGATCACCATAATTTGGCCATCTGTATGGGGACCACTACCTATTCCGACGACAGGGATCTCTAAAGCTTGAGTTATCTCCTGGGCAGTCCCCGCTTCCACGCACTCAAGTATCAGCAGGAATACCCCCGCTTCCTCAAGGGCTCGCGCCTCCGAAATCAGTCGGTTTCTACCGCACTCAGTTTTTCCCTTGACCCTGTAACCACCTTCAACGTGAACCGTCTGCGGAAGAAGTCCAATATGACCCATAACGGGGATGCCAAGCTTCTTCAACCTCTCAACAGCTCGTAAGTTAGTATCGTCAGCCCCTTCCATCTTTACGCCGCCGCAGAGCGTATCTTTGAATGTGCGGATGGCGTTTTTGACAGTTTCATCCGCCGAAATCTTAAAGGTGCCGAAAGGCATATCCGCAATAACTAGCGTGTCCCTTACTGCGCGCATCACTATTCTTGTGTGGTAGATAACCTCGTCAAGCGTTACTGGCACCGTTGTCGGGTAACCTTGAACCACATTGCCAAGACTATCTCCAACGAGGATAAAATCCACCCCTGCCTCCTCCGCAACCTGGGCGGTGAAAAGGTCATAGGCGGTAATTGAAACGATAGGAACACCCTGCTCCTTTTTTTTCTTGAGATGGGTTATCTTGAATTCAGCCATGGCATTCTCCACGCTTTAAGATTGGGGAGCGGAAGACGGAGATGCCAATCGGGCAGGCGCGCGGACGAGTCGGCGGTCAACAAAATCCGATACGCCCGTAACCGTGGTGCTCGGCGCAGGCTGGCAAGTGATTCATCTCCGTCTCGGTCCATATTCGGCTCCAAGCGGTACCAACATTCTAGCATAACGTTGGATAAACTTGAAAACGTCTCTAGCCTGCAAATAAGTTCGCGGTATCCACAGGTATAATCTGCGAAGTCAATGCAAAAGGTGCTCTTTGTATGTACGGGGAATTCCTTCCGCTCTCAAATGGCGGAGGGATTTGCGCGGGCGCTTTTCAGTGATAAGGTTGAGCCTTTTAGCGCGGGGACAAACCCTGCTGGCTTGAGCGAGCTAGCGGTTCAGGTGATGGCAGAGGTGGGAATTGATATTTCTGGGCAGAAAAGCAAGTCTATTCAAGAGCTCCTCCTTGGTCTAGAACCGTCGGAGTTTGATCTCGTGGTTACCGTTTGTTCTAACGCACGGGAGAAGTGCCCTGCCCTTCCTGGGACAAAGAGAACCATTCACCGAGAAATAAGGGATATGGGCGATTCTGACCGGCAATACTCTAGTCCGCTAGAAGAAGCAAGGGAAATTAGAGATGAGGTTAAGAGGACGGTAATTGAGCTTTTGGGCAACCTATGACCCCTTTCCATCATTCGTCTTACCCCCGTGCAATAGAATATAGAATAGAAATATTACATCAAAATTAGCGGTAGAGAGGTATAATGATACTGGTTCTCAATCTCGGCTTAGGTTACCTTCCATTCGTTGGTAAGAACCTAACCAAAATTCTAGGAGGCTAGAATGGCGCATCACACTCATTCGCAAACCGCAGTACGGTTTAACGAGGAAATGACTATATCTGAAGCTAAGGAAATTGACCCACGCGTTGGGCAGATCTTAGCTTACTTTCATATTGGTGCCTGCCACCATTGCCAGGTTGACGAGAATCTAAGCTTAAAGAGGGTATGCGAAGATTTCGGAGTTCCCAAGGACCTACTACTAAAGGCGCTTAACTCTCTTGCGTGAAACCCATCGGAGCAATCCCCGCAGGATAGAAAGCCTATGCCCATGAACTTTGAGAAGTTCCAGGAGTACATCGAGAAGAGGCACAACTTCGGCATAATGCCGGACGCAACAGTTCAGGCGGAAGTTGGAAACGAAAAGTGCGGAGACGCTACCCAGCTTTACCTGAAGATTGAAGCTGGCATTATTGAAGACGCCAAGTACTTCTCCTTCGGTTGCGGGTTTGCGACCGTTGTGGGGGTAATTCTAACCCAGATGATTAGAGGGAAACCCGTATCCTTCCTCGGCGAGGTAACTCCGGAGAAAATTGAGGCGGAGATAGGTGAATTCCCCACCGCAAAGGCGCACTACTCCGGGCTGGGCGCGCGGCTGGCGCAAGCAGCGTTGGAAAAGTGCGTTGAAGCTGGTTTGGTAGAGAAGGCAGATGTCGCAGGCTAAGCTCGAAAACGGACTCAACCCTGGGAACGATACGGTCCTAAGTTTTCCGTTTCTCCCTGTGTTGCTGAACCCGAACTAAACCTTGCCATCCATCTCTCCTAAAAGCGTGCAAGATGTGGCTACCCAGACCAGAACTCATCTAATTCAAACTTTAGCTCTGGTCCGCAAAGGGATTCTTGCGAAACGGAGGATTTACTGGGGCATCCCTGAACTAAATGTTCGTTGAATTCACATAAGGACATTGAACAAGAAAGACTAAAAAGCAGTCTTAGTTGATAGAAACTAAGGAGATTAGCCCAGAACACCTCTCTAAGCAGAACAGGGACGAGGATGGGGCAGAAAGCTTCCCCTCCTCCCTAGAAAATTCCCCCGAAGACCCATCTTCGTCCCTGTTCTTCTTCAAATAGACTGAAGGCATCAATCATATCCAGAATCCATTCCAACTGGTATCCCTAAATTCGCTAGTCACTGGTGCTCTCAGTATTGAATGGGGCAAAGATATAATCAAGATGAATATGCTTATAGTGATAGACAAGGGGGCGACTACGCCCGTATACCTGCAGATCAAGGAACAGGTAATAGGGCTTATTAGGAACGGTATGCTTTCCCCTGGTGAGGAAATCCCTTCAAGCAGGAGACTTGCCACCGAGCTTGGCGTTTCCAGAAAGACGGTACTTCAGGCGTACCTGGAATTATCCGCTGAGGGTTGGATTGACACTAGGCTCGGTTCTAAGACGTTTGTTAGTCGAGTTCTACCGGGAGAGGCGATAGAGAAGGTAGCACCAATTTGGCACGACGTGAATGCCCCTCCACGCCTAAGCCAGGGTAAAGATATGGATTGGGCAAGGTACTTTTTCAACGGGGAAGGATTCGCAATTCCAAGATACTACGAAGATTGGAAGGGCGAGGAGAGGTACATCAGCTTTGCGAAGGCACTGCCAGACCCCAAACAGTTTCCCTTCGGACGAATCAAGAAAATAGTGAGCCAGCTTCTTTGGAACCCAAGGGAGTTCTTCTTTGATAGGGGACACCCCCAGGGCTATCAACCTTTGGTGAGTTACCTGGAAGAAGTTCTCGCCCGGGACAAGATAGATATGAGACCCGGCGTCAATGAGGTTGTTGTATGCTCTGGATTTCAAGTTGCTTTGAACCTGCTCTTCACCCTTCTTATTCGCGACAGAGAAACCGTCTACGTGGAAAACCCCACTTATGCCAGTATTCTAAATTCCCTGATAGCCAGAGGCATTCCGCATATCGGAGTTCCCATGGAGAAGGACGGGATGGACTTGGACTTCCTTAAAAGACGAATAAGGGAAACAAAGGGAAAGGTGGGCGCGGTAATAACGATCCCCACGCTACACAACCCAACTGGCGTTATGATGAGCAGGCAGAAACGTGAAGGCTTAATTGAACTAGCGCAGGAGTTTGGATTTCCAGTAATTGAGGACGCGTACGCTTTCTTCCTGGAACTGGACGCGGAAAGACTCCCGACCCTAAAGGCGCACGATTCGGGTGGAAACGTATTCCTAGTGGGTAGCTTCAGCAAGAGCTTCCTACCAGGGCTTAGAATAGGGTTCATTTGCACGCCGGGGAAGATCGCTACAAGCCTAGTTAAGCTGAAGCGCGCTCTTGACCAGAGCGACAGCTTCTTCCTTCAGACAATCCTTTTAGAATTCATACGAAAGGGATATATGGATTTGCATTTGAGAAAAATGGCTAGAATAAACAGAGAAAGGAGAGACGTTATGGAATCCTCAATCCAAGAGAATCTGCCAAAGGATTTCCACTGGCAAACGCCCTATGGAGGATTCTCATTTTGGGTTGAAATGGCTAAAACTCTGAAGAGCAAACATCTTTTGGAGTATACTGTTAAGGAAGGAGTGGATTTTGCCCCTGCAAATCTTTTCTTTGTAGGAAAGAAGGACGCTAATTATATGCGCCTGGCATTTAGCCAGTTAACGCAAGAAGACATACGCATCGGCGTGAGTAGGCTAGGCGAAGCGATAAAGCGATACCGAAAAGGTGAGGCAAAATGATCGCGGCGATTAGCCGTACATTTCGCATCATACTTTTAATTAACTTGGCAATAGTTGCATTTACCGCCTTGACGCTCCCTGCTGGGTGCGGAGGTGGACGTCCTCCGATACGAAAGCCGATTCCACCCCCTCCTCCTCCACCACCTCCGCCACCACCGCCGGTTGAGGAAACGCCAATAGACCAATACAGGGAAGAACTTGAGGAAAGACTGGAGCCGTGGGATTCCCCTGACAAGGGTGCCCTGCGAGGAACATTGGCGGTTTCCGGTCTAACAGTACTAAACAACCAAACTTTGGACCCTGCACCTCCTGAGTCCGCCCTTGAAAACGTTCTTACGAGAATAGTTGACCCAGAGGATGATGTTGGTAGCACGTCTCCCGCCCAACCTGACGGCACGTTCTTGCACACCAACGTGAATCCTCTGCCTCTCGGATATTTGGAGGTTACGTTCTTCGTAGAGGAGGATCTTGACGGTGACGGCTCCGGCGGCGACAACGTCTTCATTAAGACCCCGATTCAGATACAGCCAGAAGTAGTTACCGTTGTTGAACTTAACATCGCAGTCCCCAACCCAGATGAGATTCCAGACCCCGAGTCCCTTGGAACGCCTCCACCTTCACAACCCACCCCGCTTAAGGTATCTGCGGAATACACAGGCCCAGATGGTGACCGTGCTAGCGCATTTGCAATGTTCTTCTGGCTCGGAAAACAAATACGAGACCTGAACCTGAACGGGAAGTTTGAAATGGAGGATGGCGTGGTCGCGGATGAGAATAATGACGGCTTAGCGGACGAGACTGAGGAACTGGAGCGAGAAGCACCGCGTCCCGACCTACCCACAGTGACTATTGAGGGAATAATAACCGAAGTAAGCGTGGTTCCTGAGCGGGGAGTGGTACTTACTATTGAAGAAAGGGAGCATGGCGACAAGCGGGTGGTTCACGTTTTGGTTACCGAGAGAACGGTCATCCTGATAGCCCCGGAGGAAGGAGATCAATTCATTCAGGCGCCGGTAAGACCTGCTGAACTAATAGGGAGGCTCGCCTTTGTAGAAGCGGGAATTCTACCCGACGCGCGATTATTAGCGTTAATCGTTATCATTCAGCCGGACCACTTCTAGCTGGGGAAACTATTGAGACTTTTGAATGCTTTGCTCCGCAAAATTGTCCGAGGGGAATCCCAGGTGAGAGATGCCCCGCAGTATTGCTTCTCAACCAACCCAACTTTTCAGCCCTACTAAGCCAAGGATTTAAGTGGACACTCTAATAGAACGGGGAACGTAAGCTCGTTCCCTTTCGTATCGTAGGCTTGTGGGCAATGGACTGCCCGAAACGCTTGCTTGGATGTCAGGGGCTTGAACTGGGCGAGGGTTATCTGCTAGAATGTGATTCCGTGGATTGTGAAGCAACAGTTGTTGACGTCCTAAAAAGGATTGGTGGGTTTCTCGCCCTTCACCTAACCGGTTCAAGAGCTACGGAGGACGCGGACGAGTATTCAAACTGGGACTTTGTACTGGTCGTCCCAGGTAATCCTTCGCAAATGGCGTCCCGTCTTGTTACTGAGATCTCTGAGGCTCTACCAGTAATTCACAGCTTTATAGATCCGCTGGACGGAGAAAGCGCCACCCTCTACGTAAGTTTTTCTGAAGACAGCTCCTGGAAGCAAATTGAGGTTAGAGTTCATACTCCAATCGGACTTGAAAGGGATGAAGAACTTAGACAAAGACGTGCCGCTGGGCAATGGCGGACCCTTATTGAGGAGCGGGAAACTGAATACGCGCCACCAGCGGAGGAACGGGATAAGGAACCAACTCCTATTGCCCCTGGGGATGAAACGCTCAAGCTGTTTCATGAACTTTGGAGAGAGTATCCGCGCGCGCTCATAGAGTATAATCGAGGCAAGAAACTGTGCGTAAAGAAGGCTCTTGACAGAGGCAATGATAAGCTCAGGAGAATTCTGCTAAACGCGGGTAAGCTCTCGGAGCTTTCCGAGCTTGACCAGTTCACGAGCAAGTTAAACACCGCCCATACCGCCGAGGATTTGCTGAGCGTCGGAAGGGAGATAATTGAGTGGGCTAAGCCTGCGCTGGTGGAGATTAAAGCTGAAAAAGAGGGTCTGCCGATTGAGCTTCTTGAAAGATTGAGCGCTCGGTGGAACGAAGCCTTGAGGGAGTAACCGAGACCGGATTGTTCATGGTAGTTTGCAGGCATCGTTCTTAACAATCTGAGGCGCAAGTGCGCAATTTCCCCTGAAGCGAATGAAGCATCCCTTAGCTCCTAACTTTTCCACAGAATATCTGTGCTCATCCTTACGTACTCTGGGATAGATAGGCGAAAAAGGCGGAAAAAGCTAAGTGAACCCGAGGATGAGCCTATAGCGTGGCGAAGGCTACTAAGCGCTAGGTGTTAGAATAGGTACCTGAGACGGAGAAAAGGAGAGGTGACCGAGCGGTTTAAGGTGCACGCCTGGAGAGCGTGTGTGCGGGCAAAACCTGCACCGGGGGTTCGAATCCCCCCCTCTCCGTTTTGGGAAGATACCCGCGCAAGGCATAGAACCTTATTCCTTGCCTGATAGAAGCATCCCCACGCGGAACAAGATAGGCACCCGCAAGTGATGGACGATGCAACGCAAGAACAGATTGAAACTAGCGTAGGAATCACCGAGGCTTTGGAACTTATTCAGAATGGTTGAGGTCTTATAGAATAACCGCAGGAATGAAACGGAGATTTTTGACGAAGCAGGTTCTCATCGGCGCAACCATTCTATCTCCAATCCTCTTCGCTTCCGCAGGTTACGCAGAGGAATCTAATAAGGTCAGAACCTTTCAAGGAATTACAGGGGATTTTGAGATTACTGCTGTAAAAACTGCAGGACTTCGGAAAGGTTCTGAGCCAACGCTCACAATAGAGGTCAACGTTCGCGGGACGTTTTCTTGCGCGGAAGGCAACTTCTACGCTGAGGCTCTGGTTTCCCTTCCGGGAGGAACAACGAAGGAGCGATACGGCTTGCTCGTGCTCTCACAAGGCAAGGAAGTTTATGCGCTTTATCACGATACCCTTAACTACCAGCAAGTCCTGCCCGGCGGTAGATTGGAAAAACTGCTCTTTCAGACTCTCCCGAGTATTTCTGAAGTTAACCCCATACTGCTTGAGGATTACGCACGGAAAGCAGGGTTTAGACTTGAGGAGATAGGATTTGTGATGCTGGAAGGAATAAAGTACCTGAAATTTGCGGTCAAGGAGAATCGCGGAGGTCGCCTAGAACCAAATGTTGAAGTTACTTCTAACGCTAGTTTCTACTTTCCACATAATAAGCAATTCTTGAGGGTAATAGAAGTAAGCAAAGGAAACTGGACAATTAAAACGATACTCTCCAACGTGAAGAGGCAAACCGTCCGAGCTGATACGTTTCGGATACCCGCTAATTACTACGAGATGGAAGCGATAACGACGCCACATTTGCAAAGGAGGAGTGATGGGTAGCTGACAGCTTATGGGAAAACGGGAAAAGTCAAAAGTTGGAATGCACGATGATACGAAGCTGGAGAATCCTGTCCTCAATCTGCTGAGCCTCATCTCAGAAGTTTCCAACCTAACTGCTGAAGACCAGGAGTACTTGATCAAGACATACAAGTCCCCGAAACGGACGCCCTCAGAACGGGAAAATGCCAGGGAAAAACTCATACTCTCAAACGTGAGATTGGTCGTCAATATCGCCAAGCAGTTCCTGCATACCGGTATTCCCATAATGGACCTGATAAGCGAGGGCACAATTGGACTGATGATAGCTATTGAGAAGTTTAACCCGAAGATGGGTTATCAGTTGTCCACCTACGGAACCTGGTGGATTAGGCAACGAATGCTCCGCTACATCATCAGCAACAAGTACCTAATAAGAGTTCCGGAGCACGTAATAGAGAAAATAAACATTCTTAGACGGGCTAGTGAGGACTTTATTGAGAAGTACGATAGGGAACCGCAACCCCAGGAACTTGAGGAAATAGCCAAAGGGAAGCGATTCAACGTTGAGCGCTACTTAGGAGCCATCCCAAATATCCAATCACTTGAGAACGGAGGAACTTGGGAGACGAAGGATGAAATGCTAAGCCTCCACGAGAGAATCGGTGGCGGGGATGACCCCGTAAGCACTCTTCTGGACAACTTGACCGTGAGGCAGATGTTTTCTTACCTAAACGAGAAGGAACGCCAAGTTATCTGCCTGAGGTATGGTATTTCCATATCTAAGGACGGAGAAATAGTGGGGAACCGGGAAACCTCCTCCCTTGATGAAGCAGCGGGAGAACTCAGAATAAGCCGGGAACGCATAAGGCAGATGGAAAAAGGCGTGCTAAGAAAGCTCAGGAAAAAATTCATATCACATATGTAGGAATTGAAACGCAAACCCAAATACCTTGACCTGGGGATTACTGAGATAGAAAGGAAGCGAGATGAGCTAGTGCGCAAACTCTCGCCTTGCTCCCTCTGCCCCCGTAACTGCAAAGCTCTACGGCTTGAAGGAAAAACCGGCACCTGCGGAATTTCAAGACTTGCGCGGGTGAGCTCCTTCAATCTGCACTTTGGCGAGGAACCTTGCCTGGTTGGGTTCGGAGGAAGCGGAACAATTTTCTTTGCCGGCTGTAACCTTAGGTGTCTCTTTTGCCAGAACTACCCCATCTCACAGTTTCGCTACGGCGACGAGGTTAGCTCGGAAAGGCTTGCGGGAATGATGCTGGAGCTTCAGAGGGACGGTGCGGAGAACATAAACCTCGTAACTCCAACCCACTCTAGCGCCCAAATAATGGAAGCCCTTGCCCTTGCAGTCCGGTGGGGACTAGCCCTGCCGATAGTGTGGAATTCGGGCGGTTACGAGAACCCTGATGTGATTAAGACCCTGGACGGAATTGTGGACATCTATCTACCGGATATGAAGTACTCGGATGATAACATCGCCCTTCAATACAGCTGGGCGGAAGGATACGTTGAGATTAACCGAGAAGCTATAAGAGAAATGTGGCGTCAGGTCGGACCGCTCGTCCTGAACGAGAGGGGGGTTGCGGAACGCGGACTACTAGTTCGGCACCTCGTATTACCGGGAAACCTTGATAACACAAAGGGAGTCCTTGAATGGATTGCCAAAACTGATGCCAGGATTGCGATGAGTGTTATGGCGCAATACTTCCCAGCGTTCAGGGCAGCCGAACATCCAACCCTGAATAGAAGGCTCACCTCCGATGAGTGGGCGCAAGTGGAGGAGTGGATTGACGAGATGAAGATAACAGAGGGTTACGTTCAGAGGGTATAGGTCGGGTCAACCATGAGCAAGTAGTAGCAGAGTGACCCGCTTAAAACCATGAAATCCACACTTTCACTCCACCAGCTTCTATCTAGCCCCGCTGTCTTTACGCTTTTCGCACAGATCCAGCAATCCTTCAAATTGCTTTCTCCTACTATGGTGCTTGAGTTTCTTCAAGGCTTTCATTTCAATCTGTCGGATCCGCTCGCGGGTAACGCTGAACCTCCGCCCGACTTCCTCAAGAGTCCGTGGATGCCCGTCATCTAGCCCATATCGTAGCCTTATGACTTGCTCTTCGCGCTCCGACAAGGTTCTGAGGATCTTGTCTATCTTTTGCTTCGATAGCTCATAGAAGGTTTCGTTTTCAGGATTTGCCAGGTTCTTGTTCTCCTGAAAGTCCTGAAACTGAGAGTCCTTATCGTTCCCAACTGGCTTCTCCAGGGAAATTGGCTTTTGCGCTATTTTAAGGATGTCTCTAACTCTTTCCTCAGGTATCTCAAGCTGTTTTGCTATCTCTAGATTTGAAGGTTCCCTGCCTTCCCTTTGCTGAATCTGCTTGGTCGCCCGCGAGAGCTTGGATATCGTTTCAACCATATGAACGGGCTTTCTAACTAGGTCTGCCTGGTCAGCAAGGGCTCGTGAGATGGCCTGCCGTATCCACCAAGTGGCATAAGTTGAGAGCTTGAATCCTCTGTCAAGGTCAAACTTCTCAACAGCGCGAATTAGTCCCATATTGCCCTCTTGAATCAGGTCAAGAAAACTCATCCCGCGATTCAAGTACTTCTTGGCGATGGAAACTACCAGGCGAAGGTTTGCCTCAATGAGCTTGTCTTTCGCTCGGAGAGAGCCATCCCGGTAGCACCGGGCGTAATACCGTTCCTCTTCCGGGGTTAGAAGCGGGATTTCGCCAATGGTTTTAAGGTACATCTTCACAGAATCGTCAAGGCGCATATTCTCCGCTTCTCCGAGTTCTTCCTGCGTATATGCCCGCTCCTCGGAACGAAGAAGCTCCTTATGGTTGTAAACCTCCCTACCCTCTTCGTCCACCACTGAAAGACCTTTATCCTGCAGGTTCTCTAGAAGCACCTCCACCTTTTCGTCGTTGAGCTCCTCGTCCCTGCTTAGCAGGTCATTTAACTCCTTGACCGAAATCGCGCCTTTCCTGAAGGCAATGTCATAAATCTGCTCGTAAATCTCAGTTGGAATACGGACTTCTGGCTTGTTTTCCCGCCTTCTTGCCATTGTTGAAACAAACTCCTGATTGATGTGTAAGCCTATGGTGGCAAATGATCTGGATGAAGCCGATTCTTTTGCCTCTAGAGTATACCCTCAGTTTGCCGATTCTTCCACCTTTCTTAGAAAAATTTTTCTGGGGCTGATAAGCCTGAAACTGGAACGGATTCTTGCTACCCTAGCTAGACGGTCACTTAAAGGGTTAGCTCGAACAGACCTAGAGGAAAGAGGCGCGCAACGGATACGTTATCCTAACTTAACCCCCTTGCTGGCGTTCACAACCGCTCCAAAATCTCAACAAGAACCCAGCCCTTATCCAGGCTAACTTCCTTCACTATCGTGTCCACAAGTGGAAATAAGCGCAGTTCACCATTATTCATCCGAACGTCAATTAAGTCATAAGGCAAGCCCGGAATTACATCCTTTACTTTGCCAACTGGGAGCACTGTCGCGCTATCCAGTACGTCAAGACCGACCAGTTCAAAGTAGTAGAAAGCGTTTGCCTCAGCTATAGGGGGAACCTGGGCAATACTCACTCCAAGCTCCCATCCTTTATAGCGCATTGCAGTTGGACGGTCCCGTATCTCGTGGAACTCCACTATGAAACCACCTGGCAGTAGCCGCAAAGTTTTCCTTGAGAGGAAGACAACCTCACCCGAAAGGGAATCGTGAAGTACGAACTCAGGGTACCCCTTCAACCTTTCAGGAAACGAGGTCGCGTATGAGAAATGGATTCCGCCAAAATTTGCGTGGGCCTTTACGCTATAACCCACGACTACTAACTTCGTCATTTCTCTTGGCTAGAAGAGGCTCGCCACTCCGTCTAGATTCCTTCCACCTAATCGTTCAGCAAGCCTCTTTTCGGTTGAGAAGTTAGGAAATAAGCTCTACCGTAATTCGCTTACTCTCCTTTCCGGCGGCAGCGCGAACGATCTGCCTAAGCGAGTTGATAATGCGACCTTCACGCCCTATTACCTTACCCACGTCATCAGGGGCAACTTTGATCTCAATGATTGCAGCGCGTTCGCCTTCAACCTCTTTAACTTCAACCGCGTCCGGATTGTCAACAATAGCTTTTACGATGTCCTTTACCAGGTCTGTCATCACGCCTACGTATCCTCCTGCACAATGGTTTCTCGGGACGTTTCATCACCGGAGTCCGCCACATTCGCGGATGTCGCACCGGTAACGGGCTGGGGCTTTGTCCCAATCGCCCTGCCGTCATCTCTTAAAATGGATGAATGCTTTCTAATTAGCCTCTCAACGGTTTCACTCGGCGTTGCGCCAGCCTTGAGCCAATGAGCAATACGTTCTTCATTCAGTTCAACCCTTTCGGGATCAGCCTTCGGATTATAGAAGCCAACTTGCTCCAGGTATTCGCCATCTCGCGGACTTCTGGACTCCTTCACGACGATGCGAAAGGATGGCTCGTGCTTCTTTCCGAACCTAGTTAGTCTTATTCTTAACGCCATAGAACCTCTTCACAAAGTTTCGCTGGGAATGGAGCCTGCAGAACGCACGCCCTTCCTCCACACGCATCCTTATTATACACGTTTTCTCGTTAATGTAAATGCTGTTTGGACTAGATAGTATAGACGTTCAAAAAGAGATTATTTTAATCACTTGCGAAGGCGGACAAACGAATCACCAGAAATTAGTCAAATTCCTAGAGACTTTCTAGCTCGCTTAGCCTGTTGGCAAGCTCAACCGCGTCCTTTACGACGAGGGTTTGGCTCAACTCACCCTTTGAAATCGCGAGGCTCACATCCGCATCCGAGGTAGCCCCCGTGAGCATAAGGACGCTCCTTAAACCCAATCTACGCGCAAGTGCGATGTCCGTATCAAGCCTATCACCAACCACCAGCATTTCATCCCGAGCAATTCCCCTCTCTTCCTCAATGAGCTGGACGAGAAAAGGCTCAGGCTTACCAAGACAAACTGCGGTCACTCCGCAAACCTTCTCAACCACTTCCACCAGGGCTCCGTTGCCCGGAAGAAAATGCCCGCTCTCGGCAGGAAAAGAATAATCCCTGTTAGTGGCAATGAAATGCACACCGTCCTGTACCAAGACGCACGCCAGCGCCAGCTTCGCATAGCTGATTCCAGTATCAATTCCCATTAAGATAACGCTCGGAGTAACTCCAAGCTTCTCCGAAAAGAAGGACTTGATAGAAAGACGTGGTGCCCGCCCAACTGATTCTGGTAGCGTTTCCTCAGGAGTGAAAGCGTTTACGCCAACGGAACGAAGCTCTTCTACGAGCTCCTCGTGCCCGATAACCAAGATTGAATCCTCCTTGTGGTTCCTCCGCAGATACCACCCCGACGCGTAATTTGTGTTGAAAATGTCCTCCGAGCGAAACGGGAGACTCAACCTTTTGAACCTCTTCGCCAGGGTCTCCCTCCTAGCGCTTGAATTATTGCTGAGAAAAGAGTAACCGATGCCTCTTTGCTTTAGCGCCTCAAGAAGAGATTCAATGCCCGGCAGGAGTTCTCCCCCACGCCAAAGAACTCCGTCACCGTCAAGCAGAAGATGCACTAGGCAATTATACTGGAGAAAAGGACCTGCAAAGTATCCTCTAACTAACAGGAATCGGGGAATTTAGGTTAACCAAGCACGGAGTACTAGCTAAGGGATAACCGGTAGTGAAAGACAAGGGGAAAATGGTAGTCAGCGCGGAGTCCTGGTTGCCGACCAGTTCTCACAAGGTTTCTATGGACTCAAGCCACTTGATGTAACTCGCGGGAAGTCGCCTTTCCCTCGCCCCTTGGATTATTAAATTCAGCAGTTCTCTACTTGGTCTGCTTGGTTCACTATCCTTTACCGATACCGCGTAACAAGTCACCGGATACCGCAAACCGCCCCTATCCATCACCCAAAGGGTTTTAAGATGGTATCTATTGGGGGCGCCCTTATAGCGGTTTAGCCTACTTAAATCCTGATTGGATATATCAATTGTAACCCCCCATACTTCGTCTTCCGGGATCCCCGACCTTTCAATATGGGCAAGACCTGACTTGGACGGTGCGAAATACTTTGGGAAGGTTAGGCGATGTCGGGGCACGTGGACGCGCATTTCCGTGTGAGGCTTATCAAGGTAGCGCTTCAGAACACTTGAGCACAGCAGTTCATCATAAACGAACAGGCGAGCTTTACCCGTTCGCGCCGGCATTATACTTTCCGCTTCTTGCTCCTTCAGGGCCGGCTCAGCCTTCAGCAGATCCTGCAAGACTTCCTCGGGCTTTATTTGTTGGACAGGAGGGGAAGGTGGGCTTTCCTCCGTCTCCTCTTCTTGTGATTTCACCATTTCAGCCATTTAACCATCCCACGTTCTCGTAAAACTTTATCACAACCGTGTAATCTCCCAATGACAAGACTAGATGGGATATGATTTCGTCCGACCATCGCCCGTCCGCGATAAGGTTCACGCTCGCGATCACTCGGGGACCAACCAGGCTTGGAGGTGTGAAGGATTTCCTTATTCTCTTCAGCCTTTGGAATAACGGATGATCCCTCGTGAGTGGCTGTAGCTTTACTTTCCCACCGTCCTTTAGGACGAAGTAGGCGTCCCACTTCTCCTTTAAGAACAACTCAAAGGGAGAGTTGTTCTCTATCCTGACGATGTAGAGAGTATATCGCTCGTAGGCTGGATTCCTAAGTAACATTTTGGAAACGTTCGCGGATAGCATCCCAGACCTGTGGAACCCGTAACGCGTAATGATTGGCCTTTCCGCCTTCAGCAAATTAACTAGGATCTCTTTGGCTTCTGGAACTTTTGCAACCTCAAGGAGCCAAGTGAGACGCTCCACAAGACTCTCAACTATTACGTCCCTATCTATGCTCTCAAGGTTACCGGACCTAAGTTTCTCCTGCCAATGACGCACGGACGATAACGACGTATGAATATATGCGGAGTGGAGGTGCTCCTCCTTAGGCTCATCGTTGAGGTCCGTATATGAGCCCGCAGAGGAGGTCCATCCAGGGACACTGCGAACTCCGAAGAACCAGAGGAATAATGGAAGCAAGACCAAACTACGTGCAACATCCAAGGGCTTCGGTTGAAGGGGGGCGCGGACTTTTATCACTTTAACTGAACTTGGAACTAGAGGCACTTCTATTGGTCTCCTAGCCCAATTTCCTAATAATCGTTTGAAACATCTGCTTTAGATACGGGTCCTCATCAATCTGCCTGCAGGTTTTTTCAACCGCGTAACTTACCGTGGAGTGATCGCGTCCGCCCAGCTCCTCACCAATTTGCGCGAGAGTCAAGCCCGTCTTCTCACGAGCCAGGTACATCGCTACCATTCTTGCCTCAGCTACCTTCTTTCGCCTGTCCTTACTTAGAAGAATATCTCTAGGAACCTTGAATACTTCGCAGACAACCTCAACGATTTCCTCTACTGAAATGTATCTACCCGCCTTTCTCCCCGTTACGAGGTCCGCAAGCACCCGGTGCGCGACGTCTAGAGTACACTTAGCTCCAGAGAAATTGCAGAATGCCAGGAGCCTTATAAGAGCACCCTCCAGGTCACGAATGTTGGTAAAAACATTCTCCGCTATGAAGTTGAGAATGTCCTTAGCTACATCTACTCCCTCCAATTCGGCTTTCTTGTGGAGAATTGCGATCCTTGTTTCCAAGGACGGTTGCCCTATATCCACCTGTAGTCCGCTGGCAAACCTGGATATAAGCCTCGCTTCAATTCCCTTAAGCTCGTAGGTCGGAGCGTCACTTGTTATGACAACCTGCTTCCCCGCGTCAGCAAGGCTCAAAAACGTGTGGAAGAACTCCATCTGGGTTTCAACTTTTCCCGCTATGAACTGGATGTCGTCTATTAGCAAAAGGTCGCATCGGCGGTACTTCTGACGAAACTCCTCCATTCGCCCGGTGCGAACCCTCTCAATGAAGTCCGAAGTGAACCTCTCACTGGTAACATAAACAACCCTCGCCGAAGAATGAAGCTCAATTGCGAGATGTCCTACTGCGTGAAGAAGGTGCGTCTTCCCAAGCCCTACATCTGCGTAGATAAACAACGGATTATAAGCCAGCCCCGGACGCTCAGCGACCGCCTTGGCGGCGGAGTAGCTAAACTCATTGGAAGGTCCAACGACGAAATTCTCAAAGGTAAAACGGGGATTGAGCAGAGGTTTAGGTTTCTTAACCGCCTTAACCTCAGGAATGGCTACCACATCCGCGCCCGCAGGAGATTGGCTCGTCTCTGAATCAGTGACGCCTTCCGATACCCTGACTACCACCTCCTGATTCCCGCCAAGCAACGCCGAAAACTCCCGCTCCAGAATACCCAAGCACTCCCGCTCCAACCACTGAGCTTGCTTTGAACCGGACACGTTTACCACCACCTTCCCGCCCCCTAAACTCTCAATCTCCATTGGCTCAATTATGAACTCGTACTTGGGACTCGGGACAAATACCCGCAACCTCTCTTTAACCTGCTTGAGAATTTCAGTCAGCAAAACGGATGTCATCTAAGAACCTGAACCCTGGTTATCAACAATTTCCGAAAATTATCAACTTAACTTGGGCTTACCAATCCCTCACGAAGCTTAGAATCCTTAGCCTCTAGTAATTATCAACATTGGTAAGAACTTTCCACAAGTTATTAACAAGGCATTCACTCCAAATCACGAGTTATCCCCACCCCTCTGAGGCTTTCTCTACCGTCACCGCCCTGCAAATGATACTACGGTTGCCTATAACTTTGCAAGCGATTCCCTAACTCAAAGTTAGAAAAACTGAAAAATTTTACGAATTGGCTTCTGGTTTGCGATAAACTTCTTCTCCTCCCACGTTAAATTAACGCTCTCCGAAAGCGGACTCGCCCTCAAAATCTCCTAAGCTCAACCCTATTCCAGGTAAACAGGCTATTCAACTGGTATACCGCGCTCACGGGATACCACTCTTCCCCTTAAGCATATTCCTCCAGTAGTCAAGGAGGTCTGAAAGGGTTTTACTGAAGTCAATCTTGGGTTTCCACGCGAGTTCCCTGGTTATCTTGGCGCAATCACCCTCCAGAACGTTCACGTCGCTCGGACGAAGCCTTGTGGGGTCAACCTTCACCTCTGCCTTAACACCGGATATTTCAAGGAGTAGGTTCAATACCTCCTCCATACTGTAACTCTTTCCAGAGCAAACGTTATAAACCTCACCCGCGCTACCTGACGTCAACGCCAAGTAGTAGGCTGAAACCGTATCCCTTACGTCTGTGAAATCCCGTCTTGCGGACAGGTTGCCGACAGCGATCAACGGTTCCTGTAGCCCAAGTTCAATACGGACGATCTGTTTGGCGAAGTTAGACGTTGCGAAGACTTCACCACGCCTGGGTCCAGTATGGTTAAAAGCCCTCGTGCGGATTATGAACATTGAGTAGCTCTTGTAGTACTGGTAGCCCAAAAGGTCCTGGGCGACCTTACTTACCCCGTAAGGACTCAGGGGTCTTAGGGGAGAATCCTCCGCTATCGGCAAGTCCTCTTCTGCAACCAGTCCGTACTCTTCGCTACTGCAAGCGAGGTGAATTCTACAGTCTAGCCCTGCCTGCCTGACCGAATCAAGAATATTCAACTGTGAGCCAACGTTGTTGAAAAACGTGAAAGCGGGATACTTCCAGCTCGCGGGAACGAAACTCTGAGCCGCCAAGTGGAATATTAGGTCAGGTTGGACATCCGTTATTACCTTAAGAACCGCGGGAAAGTCAGTTAGTTCGCAATCCAAAAGGGTAAGCTTATCCCTAACGTGTAGAATGTTTTCCAGCCTGGACCGGACGCGGACTGTTCCAAAGACCTGATGTCCTTCCGAAAGAAGAAGCTCCGCCAGGTGACTCCCCGCAAAACCTGTTATTCCAGTTATGAGAGCTTTCATAGCCCGTCCTCCACAAAGTAATGAACCCGAAACGTTTGAAGCGGGACACCGCGGAGAAACTTTAGCCCATCAGCCCCGCCTTGTATTTCTACTATAAGCTCTTTTCCTTTTATCCAACCCTGTTCTGTTGCTTGAATCAGGATTGTGTATCCTCCATCCTCAAGACGGATCCCGCCGTTTGGAACCCTCATTCCGTCCTGTATGGTGGTGATGTTCCCTTCCATAGTTCTCTCGTCTATCTGGTTAAGAAAGCTTACCTTAACCACCTGATGAGAAGAAATGCGAGAACCGCTCTTGAGCTCAGCAATCGCCGAGTTTGGAAGGGCATTCAAAACTCCTCCGCAGGAGCTAGCCACCATAGCGAAAATTTGAGCTGAAATGCCCACCTCAAGAAGCCTGTATAGTATTGCGTACGCCACTGAAAGACTCTCAGTCCTTGATGATTATATAGCAATATCGCTAAATTTCTTATGAATTTGGGGACCGCAGGGAACTAAGTCTGATAGAATCCATTTGGCAATGGCGCGTCGTAGATACTACACGATATATACAATCGGTCATGGTTCGCTGACTTTTGAGGAGTTCACCGCCAGACTCAAGGCAAGGGGAGTATCACTCTTAATCGACGTTAGAACTTATCCCTACTCTTCGCAGGCGGAATGGTTCAATCGCGACAGAATTGAGAACGCTCTTAGGAGGCATGGCATTGAGTACGTTTTCTTGGGAAGTTTTCTCGGAGCACTGACGGACAACGGTAGGCTAGATTTCGTCCAGAGGGAGAAGGACCTGAGGTACAAGGAAGGAATAAAGCTCGTACTTGAATACGCTCAGAACCACAACTTAGCCTTAATGAGTTCGGAGGCAAACTATAATTCGTCCCATAGACACAGGCTTATTGCCCAAACTCTTCTTAGGCTAGCAGTGGGAGTAGTTCATATAAACGAGCTTGACGGCGAGGAGGTTGCCCAGCCTGACCTGTTTCATACTTACCCTGAGGAGACAGACCTATTCGAATTGGAAACCCATTAAAAGCGCGCACAGCTTTAGAGGGCGTGCCAAGGGAATTTGATCATAACTTACAGATTTAACTATGCGTGAACAAAGTGGAGCTGAAATCGGCATATTCGGCGGAAGCGGGTTCTACGAGCTTACCAAAATCGGAGAGGAGATTGAGGTTGAGACGCCCTACGGAAAGCCAAGCTCTCCTCTCACATTGGCAGAATTATCTGGGAGGAAAGTCGCATTTCTCCCGAGGCACGGCAGAAAACACGAATTCCCACCCCATGCAATAAATTACCGTGCTAACCTGTGGGCATTCAAATCATTTGGGATAAAACGCATAATCAGTCCCTGCGCAGCAGGTTCCCTTCAACCTGAAGTTAAACCCGGCGACTTTGTAATCTGCGACCAGCTTGTGGACAGAACGAGCGGGCGCATCTCAACCTACTATGATGGTCCAGAGACGACCCACATTTCCTTTGCTGATCCTTACTGCCCTGAACTGAGGGCTATTGCAATTGACAAGGCAAGGGCGCTTGGAATTACAGTCCACGAGCGGGGGACCGTAGTTGTAATTCAAGGGCCCCGTTTTTCCACTCAAGCAGAAAGCCATTGGTTTTCTTCAATGGGTTGGGAAGTTATCAACATGACGCAGTTTCCAGAGGCAGTGCTTGCGCGGGAGCTGGAGATGTGTTTCGTGAATATAAGTCTCATCACTGATTACGATGTCGGACTGGAAGGGCATCCGGAGATAACCCCGGTAACCCACGAAGAAGTCATCCGGGTTTTCAACGCGAATAATGAGAAGCTTAAAAGCCTACTATTAGAAATAATTCCAGCAATACCTTCAGAAGCCAAGTGTGGGTGCCAGAATGCCCTTGAAGGCGCAAGGTTCTAGATTTGGCTCCACCGTATTTAGTAAGATAAGCCTGGTGAAAGACAATAAGCAAGAGGACTGCGAAGCTTCGGCTGGACTTCCGGGGATTTATGTCCACATCCCCTTCTGCACCCGCAGATGCTACTACTGCAACTTTGCTACGTGGGGGCTGAAGGAACTACCAAAGAGGTTAAGTTATGCCGGGTATACCGATCTGCTTTTAAGGGAAATTGAACTCGTCTTAAGAAATGCGGAGATGCGCTTAGACGCACCGTTTTCCCAAACCCCCAGGAACGCGGATACGCTTTACTTTGGCGGGGGCACTCCTTCACTTCTTCCCCTAGACGAGCTGAGAAAAGTTGTTTCCAAACTTAAGTCCGAGTTTGAACTATCTAAACTTAAGGAATTCACATTAGAGGCGAACCCTGAGACTCTGACGCGCGAAAACTTGGAAGGATGGCAGGATATCGGCATTAATCGGCTTTCTATCGGCATCCAGTCACTAAGTGACCAGGCACTGCTCAACTTGGGTAGAGTTTACACAAGCAAGGATGTCATACAGAGACTCAGTGACTTCATGAAGGAACTAGGACACTTTCAAATCTCCTTTGATCTCCTCCTTGGTATCCCATGGCAGGATGAGGAGCAAGTTTTTAGAGACATTGACGAACTTCTACGCTTCAATCCAGTGCACTTCTCACTCTACGGACTAAAGGTTGAAGAGGGCACCCCCTTTGAGAAACTGGTTAACGCGAAGCCTAAACTTGCGCCTAGCGAAGACCGAATCGCGGAGGAACTGACAAATGCTGAGCGTCTTTTGACACAGTATGGATACATCCGCTACGAAGTCAGCAATTTTGCCAAGCCTGAATCTTGGTCAAAGCACAATGTTAAGTATTGGAGGATGGCGCCATTTTTCGGCTTTGGCGTTTCCGCTGCGGGATTTGACAGAAGTGTCAGAACTTATAATCCAAGAAACTTTGAAGATTATGCAAAGAGTCTCTTGGCGGGTTGCCCAGCCTTCCGCGCTGACGTCCTAAGCGAGGAGGATAGCCTGATTGAGAAACTAGCGCTCGGCTTAAGAACAATCTGGGGCGTAAAGCTCTCTGAGTTTCCGACGGATTTCGCTGAGACGATAAGAAGGCGTGCTATGGTGTTGGCAAGCGAGTTTCCCGGACTGTTCTCAGCCTACCAGAATGGAGCAGTATCCCTTACGGGGGCCGGTATGAATGTTCTACACACTATAGTTTCTGAGCTGGCGAAGTATCTGTACCGAAGCTCAAAGTAGCAGAACGACTAAAATTTAAAGCTTATACTCCTTTGCGATAAGGGGCGAAAACCGGCGGTATAATTACCGCGTACCTGCAGAGGGAGAAACATGAAGGGAGGAAATGCACAATGGAAACGAGGAAAATCGAGGGCGTATGTATTTTTGCTGTACTTACACTGGGCATTTCTTACACCATTCCGTTTCCCGCAGGGATTTCTGAGGCTGCAGGGGGAGGTTGCTGTAACAGGGGCGAGTATCGTGTTTTCCCTAGGTAGGCGTCTGTGTGGTTCCCACCTTGGGAGACACGGGCAACAGGGTGTGGAACTAACATTGGTCTAGATGGCAACGCACCTGAGGATTGCTACATTGAAGTGGAAGAATGGGCTTGCGTTACTTCTTGCGCAGCCTGCCCGCCTAGCCGTCCCTGCGTAAACCACGGCGACCCAATGGTGATAGCGCGGTGGAATCCAGACTGCGACCTATGGGTTACCTGGACTGGTCCGACGGGCGCCTGTCATTTCGGCTATCAAGTTACTCAGGGCATTGAAGGTTCTAATAAGGTTCTTAGAACCCTTTGCGACTGCCAAAATCCAGAATGAACTGTGTCCTAACGATGAAAGCTAAACACGCAAAGTAAAAGGAGGCTTTGGAACTATCTCAACTTAAGGAGGAAATTTATGCGTAATAGTTGTATTAGGATTATCCTTGCATCTCTTGGCATATTGATAGCGATAACCTCAATACCAATGGTGCTATCATCTTGTTCAAACCAGAAAAGCGCGGGAAAGTTGTCTCGCGCAGACACATCAAGAAGCGCTGAAACAGCCTTTAATCCGCAATCTAGTGCAGTACTCTACCTTCCACACACGAACCACCTGTCCAATGCAGTTACTCGGTTTATAACCGCAAATAATGGGCTTCCACGTTCTTACAGTGATCTCAGGAATGCCAACTACCTGTTCTTCAATTTTCCTCACGAGAGTGTAATAACCGGCTGGCAGAGTTCTGAAGATGAGCTGGAGATACGTTACATCTTGAGATTTAGAAGGGAAAAGAGTGGCAAGCCGTGGACGAGAAAATACTTCCGGCCGGGTTCACCCAGCGAAAGGCAGAGGCTTGAGGGGAATCGCAAAGGGCTCCTTAGGGCTTATAGAAGTGAACCCAACAGTTTCCCCGAATTTACAGAAAGCGAGATCATTAATGGAGTGTACCCCATACGCTGGGAATTTTACAATGCATTCTGCAAAGGCGCCGAAGAAGTTCAGCAGATGATGTGGGCGGAAGACCTGTGTTATATTCTAGCCACTTTTGCGATGAACTTCATTGGTGACAATAAGGACGGCCTGTATCCCAGCTCAGCGCAGGAACTTCTAGATTACATTGGCGAAGTGAACGCGAAGGCTTGGGTAGCGCCAATTACAGGTAAAGAGACCAGGCTCAAAGACGCTTACGATGGCCAAAATCCCGCCTATGAAGTTTCCAGTGACAGGAAGACTTTCACCGTAACGGTCCCACTATTTGGGGCTGGCGGCAAGAGGGAAGTTGAACAGCGGTTCCTCAACCTCGCCAGGAACAAGCCGGGGCTCAAACTGGGAGAGTACTACAGAGTTACAAGGAGCTATGACCCGCTAAATTCAACGCCATTTATATACGCAGACATAGGCTAGTCTATCTTGCCCTTGGGACACTATGCGTGAGAATCAGGAGTATCCAACAGATTTGACATTTCCTAGGTTCCCGAAAAGGTCAAATCACTTAAAGGGGTAAGCTTGCAAACCTCGGGCAACAAACCCTATGAATGCTGCCCCGCAAAGGTCCCGTTTTGCGTGTCATTAGCCCAAGTGCCGGTTATCGTCGCTCCATTGACAGAGCCGACAAAGGTTGCGGTTGTCTCGCCACCGGTGAGTACCGCGAATGCAAAACTGCCATCATCCTGAATAGTACCGCGCAGTTCGCCGGACAGAAACTCCGCAGGACCTTCTACCAGGATGTCCCCAGTGTAATTCTTGCCTGCCTGATTAACCGAAAGGCGGAAAGTAGAGTTCTCCGCATCTGCCATAGTCAGGTCTCCCGTCCAACCTCCGTCAAAATCAGGGCCTGCGTAGGGACCTCCTAGATAGGCGAGTTCCCTGTCTCCAGTCCCGGAGCAGGAACTTACAGCTAGTATTAAGACTATAAACAGGATGCCTGCAAACGCAATCCGAATCATAGAGTAAATCTCCTTCTTCTAAAAATGAAATACCGCTAGACAGCGGTTCCCAAGATTCTATCACTTCGGTTGGCTTATTGCAAACAAGTTATCAACATTTTATTAGAAGTCCAATCGCCATGCTGTCCCTCCGTTTACCCTGCGCCATTACTCTCTAAGTTCTGAGCTTATCTCTCATCTCTCACAAGAGTCTTATGGGAAGTGAACTAATCTACCCTTCGCGAAGTCTAAGAACCTAAGCGAGGTGAATGATTATGAAAACGAAGTCAAATCCATTCAGGAGAGTCTTTAAGGCGGTTCTCGTCTCCGGCTTATGCCTTATATTGATTGGCTTTCTTGCGGGAAACCAACTAAGGGCCCTTCCCGCACACGCGGGGTTCGGAATTGGAGGAGTCTTAAAGGGAGCTGCAATAGCAGTGGCGGTGGACAAGTTTGGTGGACAGCTCAACAAATTCCTGAACACCGCAATGCAGAACGAGAAGGTACCTATGGGAACCGCTACCAAGGTCGTCCCTATAATTTCGCTCGGTTCGGGTGGATACGTGGGCGCTGCGCAGGTAACTGGCACAAAGTCCAAGGTGGAAATTGTGAAGGCGGTGGTTCAGATTGAGGCTTCTTTTGAGGGGAGACTGTTTCGCGCCAAGATTCTAGTCCCAGTAGAATCTGAGAGCCTAGATAACATTAACCGGGTTGAAGGCGTCGGGGTTTCAGCGGTAATTGACGTGAAGGTGTAGCCCTTACCCCACCTTACAAAGCATCTTAGGTTCAGGAAGCCATCAGGCGTGTTAAAAGTTGATTAGTAGGAGCGCGACCGCATTCTCCCTATTTCCTGTATACTATTAGGGCAGGGAGGGAAAATCAATGAATTTACTTGTAGGGAGTTTGGCGCCTGATTTTGAGGCGGTTGCATTTTTTGACGGACAGTTCATTGAGGTGAAGCTCGCGGAATACCGCGGAAAATGGGTACTTTTGCTTTTCTACCCGGGGGATTTCACTTTCGTTTGACCAACCGAATTCGCGGCGGTCGCCGCCGAGCACGAAAGACTTGAACATTTAGGGGTGCAAGTTCTAACAATAAGCACTGACAGTCACTTCGTTCACGAAGCCTGGGTCCATTACGAGCTTTCACTGATGGTAGAGGACGTTATTCCTTGGCCAATGCTCTCTGACCCCGGAGGTAGAATCGGCAGTCTTTACGGGGTTTACGACGAAAACGCCGGCATCAACGTCCGCGCAACTTTCATAGTAGACCCTGACGGGATTATCCAAGCCTCGGAGGTTCTGTCCCCTTCAGTGGGAAGGTGTATTGATGAGTTAATTCGCCAGTTGGCGGCATTCCAGCATTCCAAGAGCACGGGTGAAGTGATTCCAGCCTGCTGGATCCCCGGAAAGAAGACGCTAAAACCTTCCGCCGAGCTTGTGGGAAAGGTTCACGAGAACTGGGAATACCAAAGACTACGCCACGATTCGTAGTGGCAATTTATCCAGCCAACTGTCTGACTAGAGATTCACCCGACATAAATCCCACACCGATTGCACAACTACCTAAGTTTGCGTATAATTCTGGTTTACTAATCAGACTATCGGACTCAACCCAGACTAGTCCGATCGAACTCCAAGGTGCGTTTTACTTAAATCAGAACCGGCGGTTGATTCTCAGGTGCCGAATTAATATGAAAACCTCCGACCAGAACGGAATGGTAAGGTCAACGACGTCACTCGTCTCCGCGGGGCATTATCTCGCCACCCAGGCGGGAGTGCACGTTCTACGGTATGGTGGTAACGCGATTGACGCGGCGGCGGCGATGTGCTTCGTTATGAATGTCGTTGAACCGCATATGAACGGCATAGGCGGGGAGGTGCCAGTTCTAATCTACTCTGCAAAGGACAAGAAGGTTTTCGCAATCTCAGGTCAGGGATGTGCACCTCGGGGGCTGACGATTAACCTCTTCAAGAATGAAAGGCTCGACCTAATCCCCGGGGATGGCTATCTGCCAGCTTGCGTGCCCGCGGTTGTAGGAACTTGGGCAGAGGCAGTCGCACGATGGGGAAAACTGTCATTCGCGGAAATCCTGAAGCCCGCCATAGAAATCGCGGAGAACGGCTTCCCGATGTATCAGCGCCTGAGAATGGCAATCACGGGAAACGCGAAGAAGTTCTTGGAGCGATACCCAACAACCGCGGAAATCTACTGTCCTAATGGAAAGGTGGCGGAAAACGGGGAATCTATAAGAAATCCCTGTTTGGCTGAGACCCTTCGCGCTTTATGCAAAGGAGAAGAGGAAGGCAGAAGAAGAAGCAGGATCCACGGGATTGAATCAGCCCGTGACGGGTTTTATCAGGAAAGGGTTGCGGAGGGCATCCTGCGTTTTATTGAAACCCCAGTGGAGGACGCGAGCGGAGGAGAACATTCGGGCGTATTGGACTATGATGATTTCGCGGAATGGCAGGCTGAAGTGGAGGCGCCAGTCTGTCTTGATTATAGGGAACTGACTGTCTGGAAGTGTCCTCCATGGACGCAGGGTCCCGTTTTCCTTCAGCAGTTGGCAATACTCCGTGGAATAGACCTCCGCGCGATGAGTCACAACTCCCCGGAATATATACATACGTTAATTGAAACAGCGAAGCTGGCGTTCGCGGACAGGGAAGCGTATTACGGCGATCCGAAGTTTGATGAAGTTCCGCTGGAGTACTTGCTTTCAAAAGAATACGCGGAGAAGCGAAGAAGTTTGATTCGCAAAACCGCCTCGCGGGAAATGAGACCCGGAGACGTCAGCGGAGGAGTTCCCGATTGGGCGACAAGTTTTAGCGTTGCGGATAATAATCGTCGTGCGCTCGCGGTTTCAGCGACCGAGGCGAAGAACCTGGGATGGGGGCACGGTTACAAGGGTGACACGGTTTACATCTGCTCTGCGGACGCGGAAGGTAATATGGTGTCCGCAGTCCCCAGCGGAGGATGGATTCAGACTTCCCCTGTTATCGCGGGTCTCGGTTTTCCTCTGGGAACGCGCGCGCAGATGTTCTACCTCAATCCTGCTAGACCGAACGCCCTTGCACCGAGAAAGCGTCCGCGAACAACCCTCACCCCTACCCTCGTGACGAGGAACGGAGATCCGTTCATGGAGTTTGGTACGCCAGGCGGTGACAGTCAAGACCAGTGGACGCTTCAGTTCTTTCTGAACACGGTCGAGTTCGGTATGGACTTGGCGGAGGCGATTGACGCGCCGACTTTCCACAGCGTCCACTTCCCTTCGAGTTTCTACCCGCGCGAGGCTTATCCGGGAAGGCTGTCCGCAGAGGGCAGAATCCCGCAAGCAGTTTTAGCGGAGCTTGAAAGGCGCGGACACGAAGTGGAGGTTGTCAGCGATTGGGCACACGGGCAGGTTCAGGCGATAATGCGCGACTCCGACGGAAACCTCTCAGGCTACTGCTCCCGACGACGCGAAACGGGACTCGCTCTTGGTCTTTAAACGGATTCAATATCGAAGCTCCTAAGATGTTCCGTACTTGGAAGCCTAGGAAATGTGGTAGTTGCGGGCACGTTTGGAAGGAGTGATTGGGCATAGCAACAGACACAGGGCGATGGAGCAAAGACGGGAACGGGCAGGATAACACTTCCCATTACGCCCCGGTGCCAACTAACGCGTCAACCGCGAAGCGGTAAATCCCAATTAGCACGAGATACCATACCGCTATCTTTGCGGACATACCCCAATCTGTGGACATCACGACCTTGACCGCCACGAGGACCGCAAGCGCGCCTACTACGGTTGATATGATTATTCCCAGGGCACCTCCCGCAAACAGTGATGCCAAGAGAAGGGGAAGGAGCAATATGCTTACAATCCAAGCAACGATTGCTACCGTCACCGACCTCCAAAAATCGGCGTACTCCAATCCCGAAAAAACGCTGGCAAGGTAGATCACTCCCGCCTGTACAAGAAAGCCCACGACTAACCACATAGTTCCTCCTTTTCCAAGTTTACATCTAAGACCTAGTATAAGCCATATCTGAACTATAATGCAATCCGCGCGGAATAGGGGGCGCCGACCAAGGCTCCCTAGAAGGCACCCTACTCTCAAACTCCACAATTCAAGAAAGGTAGTAGAATGGAAAGCGCGATACGGGAGTAAATCCCTAAAGGGAGGAACCTATGACATACAAAATCGGTGTTGCAACTTGCGTTGAATCCGCGGTGAGCTTGCAAGGCTTCGGGATTGCGGAAAGGCTTCACGGGCATTCCTACAAAGTGCAGGTGGAAATATCCGGCGAGGAACTGGATGAGCGTGGAGCCTTGATGGACCTGGCAGAGCTAAAGCACAAGCTTGATGCGTGTGTCAAAAACTTGCATTTTCGGCACTTGAACACATTGGAAGCTTTCAAGGATAAAAATCCAACCTGCGAGAATATCGCGAAGTACATTCACGATACGTTAAAAGCGGACAACTTGTTAGCACGGTTTAACCTCTCAGTGAAGGTTTGGGAAAATGACTTCATGTGGGGAAGTTACGAGGAGTAGGGAAATTACTTTGGGTCAGCCTCTAAAAAACAAGTTACACGAGCTTAATAGACTTTGAATTTCACTAGAACTCGGTCTTTCCAGTGAAGTTGAAGTTTTCAACTTTAATCTTCGGTACTACCGCCCCTCCTCCGAAGAAACTTGAGCTGAACCTTTGGCTCTTGCTAATCGCCACCGCATTCTCCAAGGCTTTGAGAATGTTCTGAGTGAAGCGGAAGTTTGTGAGACCCTTGCTGATCTTTCCGCCCTCAATCAAAAAAGTCCCGTCACGGGTCATACCGGTGATAACGGTTTCCTTCGGATTCACCACGTTCGTGTAATGGAAACGGGAAACCAGTATGCCGTAATCGGTGCTTGAAAGGAGGTCATCGGCGTCCGCCGTGCCTGGAAGCATTACCAGGTTAATGGGGAGTGGAGCTTCCGTTCCCAGATGATGTCCCGTAGATTCAACACCCTCTTTCTTCGCGGTTTTCCAGTTGTGGGCGTAACCCTTCGCAACTCCGTTTTCAATGAGCTTTAACTTCTTCTTGGGGATTCCCTCAAAATCGAAGGGCAAACCGAAGGTTCGGTCGTCCTCCGCATCATCAAGAATAGTAATTGTGTCTCCGGTTATCTTCTCCCCCAGTCTTCCGTAGAGGAAACTTTCCTTGTCCTGATACATCTTGGCGGAAAAGCCCAGCCAGGACAGGAACATCATCATCGTCGCGACGCATTCTTCCTCTAAGACCACTGTGTACTGCCCAACGGGTATATCCTTTGAAGGATTCCTGGAAGCTTCCGCCTTGTCAATTGCTTTACGAGTGGCGCCGAGAATGTCAAGCTTCCCAAAATCGCGTTGGAAATCCTCACCGTAACCACTGCTACTTTCACCCGTGAGAAGCGTAGTGAACTTAGCGGAAGTGGTGTTGCAGGCGGCGCGAACACCGTGCGAATTTGCCACTACAAAAGTAACTGCGGTATTGGAAAGTGTGCCCGCTGCCTGATAAGAATCGCCTGCGAGCTTGAATACTTCTAGAAGAGCTTTAGCCCTCTCGTCGGGCGTCAGGGATGCGGTATCCTCGTAGTACTCGACTCTGAACGGATACTTGAAATCGCCCCGCGGAAACCCGAAAAAATCCTCATCCGGCGGTGAAAGTTTAGCCATCGCGCAGGCATCATCCACTACCCTCCTTACCCCATCCTTTGACAGGATATTACCGGTCGACTTCGCGACCCTCTTTCCGTAAGCCGCGCGAACGGAAACGGATGCGTTTCGTTCAAAGTTATTTTGGTGGATTTGGGAATTGGCGAATCGGGTGAGCGCCTCATCCTGCGCGAGGATAACGATTTCAGTTTCATCCGCGTGCGAGCATTTAAGAGCTTCATTGCAGATACTGAACATATCCGCCTCCAGTGTTCTTGCTCGCTCTTTAGTTAAATAAAACTCTCTGTTTGCCATAATTGATAACCTCGCAAAATTTAAGAGATTTTCACGAAACCTTCTTTACAGTCAATAACCATCGTGATATGCCTAAATCAAAAGATAGGGAGAGTGCCTTCCTGAATTTACCTGCGATATAAAGTGTGGACTTGGGTAATTTCTCGCTCCGATTTCTTCTTTCCGAATATTCGCAGAATCTTGTCGGGCTGTAGCATTTAGCTTTTAGATTGTCGTCGTCCTTGTCAGTTCGGAAGGCTATCCATTCATTGGGATAAAGCTTTTTCGCCTCGGATAGTTTCATTTCCGGCCTTTTACGTATGCTGCAACCTCCTGCATGAACGCATCTCTGTCCGTCAAATCCTTTCCCTGCGAGAACTTGTCGACACCTAGCCGGACATCATCTTTTGACGCGAGGTCATCTTGACTGATAATCTCACCTATTTCTCCAAAGAGCTTTTGGGGAAACTGAGCCTGCAATCTGCTCAATGCAAGCTCACAATATTCCTTTGAATTGTCTATCAATAAGAAGTTCCGTCTTAGCCGAAATGCCACAACGCCAACTGTCCCGCTGCCTGCGAACATATCAAGGACAGTGTTCCCGCGATAAGAATAGAACTTAATCAATCTGTAAGGAAGCTCCTCCGGGAATGGGGCTGGATGTCCTATCTTTTTGCGACTTTCCGGTGCGAACACCCATATGCTCCGAGTGTATTTCATAAATTCTTCCGAAGTAATATCACAGTCGCTAGAATTTCCCCTAAGATTCCATTTCCCCTTAGAAAATACGATAATATACTCGTGCCGGGGAACCAGGTGAGGATTACTACAACTTTTCCAGCTTCCCCACGCACAATGTTTTGCAGCGCTATGCTTATTCCAGATGATAGTCCCACGATAAAGCATCCCCAAGTCCACGCACTGCTGAATAAACGCACTATATGTGGGGTAAGTTATTGTTTGCCGCTTATTCTCACCGATATTTATGCAAAGCCTTCCTCCGTCCACGAGAACTCTCAATGTTTCAGCCCAAACTTCTTGCATCCAGTCTAAATACTTTGAATACTCCAGGCTATCGTTGTGGTTGGAATATGGCTTCTCAAGGTTATATGGGGGAGAAGTTATTGCAAGATGGACTGAATTGGCGGGCAAGCTCCTAAGAGCCTGGAGGGCATCCCCGCAAATAATTTTATTCATTGGGAACATAGAATTATCCTACCTAATTACTGATAAGAAACATCAGCAAAGGTAATTCTATAACATTCCGGCCTTAGTTCATAGGTTAATACTACGGGAGTAAAGCCTTTCTTGTGATGAGACCTTAGCCTAGTTAAGGCCGACTCAGAAACAGTCTTTCCAATAATGGCACCTCGTACTTGTTTAATAGTAAGCCGTCTTTTAATAGACGGTTCGCCTGCTTGCTCCACAAAGAACGTTAGGTTCTCATTTGCCCATCTGACATAAGTTTCCAGCTGGTCGACATCTTTAGGAGATATTTTCCCCTTTTTCAGCTCTACTATTGTAACTGAGCATCTTTCTAGCGTGTCCCGGGTTCTGTGGAACACTAAAATGTCTAGGTTGCCACCCGCGATTGAAACGGGAACATAATTCCCAAACCATTCTATTTCATCCAGTTTGCCCAAGAAGCGGTCAGTTCCTGCTTGTGGATTGTCAAGATTCTGTATCAGCCAGCCTTCCAGAATCTTTTCATACTTTACTTCACCGTTAGCCGTCGGTGTTAGGTCAAATTGCACAGGCTTCGGCATCTGTGGTCGGTAAGGAATAGCCATTGAAGTAGCAGTCTTTCCGTGATTAGCTTCATATAGTAGGGAAGCAAGCTTTGCTTCTTCTTCTGGAAAGAGGTGAGTAATGCTCTTTCCGCGACCTAATACTTTCTTATAGAATACAGACCTTAAATCAAGCCCAGAAGTGAATCTCCCAAAAGCGCTCTTTGAAACGCTTCGCCATTCATCAACTACTTCTTCATATATTGTTTGTGGCTTTATTAAAATGCGGTTCGGCAGAATCAAGGAGCCCGGCTTAAAGTGAGGATTTTTCTCACTTCCAAACAGATACTTTCCACCGGTGGCATCAATTTCATCCTCGTCCACAAAAGGAATACTATGTGCTGAGTAAATCCCGTGAAACCCTTTTCCAATCTCGTAGAAAAATATTCTGTCACCTTTTCTCACGCACGCCAGGTCAGCCAGAATATCAGCGCGAGTCTTTTCAACGTGATGTCCACCGCCAGCCATTTCCCTAACAACTGCTGCTACACAACGTTGTGTGCAGATGCGAAACGTTTCTTCATTTACAACAAATACGTGCGCTCCCATATCTTGTGCCCTACCCTCTTATCCCAATCCGGACGTTTCTGAACCTTGCGGGACTGGTGCCGTGGGCGACGTGGGCGGTTTGCGAGGGCTGACCCTTACCGCAGTTGGGCGTGCCCCAAATTACCCATTCCTCAGGCCCGCAAATTCTATCCATACTACCCCAAAATTCAGGCGTAATCCCTGTATAAGTGGGATTCTTCAGCATCTTCCCCATTTTCCCATCCTTTATCTCCCACGCAATTTCGCAGCCGAACTGGAAATTGAGCCTTCTATCATCAATGCTCCAGCTACGATTGGTGGACATAAAGATGCCGTCCTTCGTATCGGAGATGAGGGCATCAAGCGTTCCTTCCTGGGGTTCAAGGTTTATGTTGGTCATTCTGATAATAGGAATTCTGTTCCAACCGTCAGCGCGGTTCGTTCCGTTGCTCCTTTCATCACCAACGAAATGCGCGGTTTCGCGATTCGTGAGGTAGTTCAAGAAAATGCCGTCCTTGATTACGTCCACGCGCTGTGCGGGAACGCCGTCATCGTCGTAGCCGAAACTGCCAAGTCCCCCGGGAAGCGTCGCGTCCGCGGTGATATGCATAATGTCGGAACCGTAACGGAAATTGCCCTTCTTCTCAAGGGTAACGAAACTCATTCCCGCATAGGCAGCTTCGTATCCAAGGACGCGGTCAAGTTCAATCGGGTGACCGATGCTTTCGTGAATCTGGAGAGCCAGTTGATTGCCATCAAGAATGAGGGTCGTGGTAATGGATGGACATTCGTCCGCGCTAAGGAGTTGAACCGCCTCGGTGGCGATTCGTGGAGCATTCCCTACTAGGTCAAAGCCACGAACCACCTCAAAACCCGCAGTGTGAAACTGCCCTCGGAATGAGTTTGGAAAGCTTCTTTCCTGCAATTCGGAATCCCTTATTGCTATGGCTTGGATACCAGCACCGCATTCTATGATTTCCTGATTTATCAGACTACCCTCAGTATTCGCGAACACCTGCATTTCCCGGAACGCGTTGAAGAACGACAGTCGGTTCGTTACTCCTTCCACCTTCATAGCCTTGTTTGCTTCCATAAGGAGGTTGATTTTCTCTTCCAGGCTGACCTTAAAGGGGTCTTCCTTGACTGGCGTCCGCCATGTATCATTATGGGGAGGCTCCGGGACTAAACGAACCTCCTCCCTTTTCGCGGTAGCGGAAGCCAAAGCAATCTCCGCTGCCAAACGAGTTACGCGCTCAACCTCGGCAACAGAAACATCCCTTGAAGACGCGAAGCCCCAGCACCCTTTGTGGAGCACTCGCACGCCAAAGCCCATCTCCGACGTCCTCGCCAGCTCTTCAATATTCTCGTTCTTGACAGTAATCCCCTCCGTTGAAGCTTCTAACACACGAATATCTCCATAGGTGATATTCAATTTCTCACAGGCATTCCTAAAAGCATTTGTAAGTTCCAACATAGAAACTCTCCACCTTTTCAAGTGTTCAACCGCACCAACCTAAAGCTACCAGTTTTGGTCTATCCCCAAGGGGTGCTTGCTGGGCTCTGCGGTAAACCTAGCGAACGCTGTAAACATTATAAGGCTATTCGCTGGTTTGAGTAACATCTGTAGTAGATTTAATTCCAATGTTATTTAGCCTAAAGAGTCCCCTCTTAGGAATAAAGAGGCTGGGCGCAGGGTTTGATATACTTTGAGCGGTATGAAAACGGGGGAAAGGGACAAGGTTTTTGGAACACTATTCGGACTAGCTGTTGGTGACGCATTGGGCGCCCCAGTTGAGGGGATTCCAAGGCAGGAACTCCGCGAGAAGTACGGCGAAATAAGGGATATGATGGGTGGAGGGTGGTTGAACCTAAAACCCGGCGAGTTCACGGATGATACTGAACTCACACTCATTATTGCTAACTCCATCCGAAACGCCGGTGGTGTTGATATTGATCACATTGCCAGGTGCCTGGTGAAATGGATGGAAAGCCAGCCTAAGGACATTGGCGGACAGACTTTCCAAGCTCTTGAAGCCATAAAGCGAGGCGTGCCCGCAAGGGACGCGGGTAGGGTCGTTTGGCAGGAATCGGGGGGTTGGTTAGCTGGCAACGGTTGCGTAATGCGGACCGCCCCCATTGGACTCTACCTACGACGGGCGAGTTTTGATAGGCGAGCACTTGTTTCTAAGGCGGTCGCGGGCATAACCCACGGGGACCCTAGATGCTTGGATGCCACCGCTCTTACTGACCACACCATCGCTTTTCTCACCGTCCAAGGGTCCCTGACGTTTGAGGACGTTCTTACCTGGGTGCGCGGTATGAACCTATCACTGGCCAAGCGCGTTGAGGCGATAAATGAAACCTCGGTTGAAGAGTTATCAACTGGAGGATTCGTGCTGGATACGGTTCAGACAGCCCTCTGGTTCCTGTTCCGGAGCAGGTCTTTTGAAGAAGGACTAATTAACGCGGTTTCACTTGGTCACGACGCGGACACCACTGGAGCGGTTACCGGAGCGTTCTTGGGCGCGAAGTTCGGCTTCAACGCGATTCCCAAGAGGTGGGTGGATAAGATAGCCAACTTTGACGAAATAGAGAGCGCCGCGCTCTTCCTGTTTGAGAACGCCCCGGACTACTGAAATCCCCTAAAGGATAGCCCGCAAATCCATACGGAATATCCCAAAACGAGGAGATGACAATGAGAAGAGAAGACTTCATCAATGACTGCATACTGGCTAGAAGCAGTTGCCGTTACTTTCAAACGGAGGAAATACCGGAAGAGGACTTAAACTTGATGATTGAAGCTATGCGCTGGGCGCCCTCTGCTGGAAATATGCAGCCCTGGCGCTTTTACGTCGTCAAAAGGAGGGAGAAGAAACGGGAGCTTGCGGAATGCGCGTTTGGGCAGGACTTTATCGCAGAAGCCCCAGCAGTTATAGTCGTTTGCGCGGTGCCGGAGGAATCCGCGAAGAGATACGGTAGTAGAGGCAGAGATCTTTACTCCATCCAGGACACCGCCTGCGCAATTATGAACCTAATGCTTTCCGCCACCGCTCTTGGCTATGGTTGTGTTTGGGTAGGCGCCTTTGATGAAGAGGGAGCAGGCGAGGCGATAGGGGCAGGTTCCACGGAAAGGCCAGTTGCGATTGTTCCTGTGGGAAAACCTAGCTACCAGGAGCCCAGAACCAGCAGAAGACCGGCATCCGAAGTTGTAAAATTCATCTGATCTTGAACTTTTCTGCAATTTCGTCTCATTTCAATGAGATAATCCATCTTCCCTCCAGGTATAAAAGTTCACCTATGCCAGTTTCCCTCTTCGGATAAAGGAAGGGTCAATATGACGTATAAGAAAACCAGGAGGGAGCTTATCCATAGTACCTTTAAGCTGGCTCTCTGGGGAGGCGCCCTTTTGACCATCACTCCCCTTAGAGCCCTTGGTAACCATTTTGTAAAAAGCTTATCAGCAAAATCATTGAAAGGAGGAAATCTGAAAATGGCAAAGTATGAATTACCGCCCCTACCTTATGATTACAACGCCCTTGAGCCGCACATTGACGAGCAGACTATGCGGCTTCATCACGACAAACATCACCTGGCTTATGTAAACGGCGCGAACAAGGCCCTTGAGGAGTTAGAGAAGGCGCGCTCAAGCGGGGACTTCGCACTCGTAAAGCATTGGGAGCGCGAACTTGCCTTCCACGGAAGCGGACACATCAACCACGTCATCTTTTGGGAGAATATGAGCCCGAACGGCGGTGGCGAACCAACAGGTGACCTAGCCAACCAAATTGAGAAGGACTTTGGAAGCTTTGCCCAATTCAAAGCCCATTTCTCAGCCGCGGCAAAGGCGGTTGAAGGAAGCGGTTGGGCGATTCTCGGTTGGGACAAGGTCGGGGGGCACCTCCTCGTTTACACCGCGGAGAATCACCAGAACCAGACTGTGCGTGGCGTCGCGCCACTCCTACTCCTTGACGTTTGGGAGCACGCATACTACTTGAAATATCAAAATAATCGGGGAGCCTACGTGGACGCCTGGTGGAACGTTGTCAACTGGGAAGACGTTGCTAAAAGGTTCGCTGAAACTAAATAGTCGTAGTGTCACAGGTTTTCCTGGTTCACGCGGTTGACCTAGCCATCCTGCCCTCGCACCACGTCAATCATTTACAGCCTAAAGCGCAGAAGCTAATCCATATTGGAAGATCTTGCCTTGGTCAGCTTCATTGCCTTTTTGCCATGTGCGCATTGGAGCCCAGCCTTAATGCTGTAATCGGGCTGAAAATCAATGGGTCATCTTCCTCATCAGGAGAAGATTAGGGGAACGCGGATATTCGTGAACATATGGTATAATATCTGGGAAGTAGAAACTATGCCATATATGTGCGATACCGTTGATTGGGGAACGAACGTCCTACCGGAAGAGTGGTGCAACGATTTTTGCCAAAACTACCCTGGTTGCAGTTGCATTTGCCCTTGCGAGACCTGACAGGCGGTAGAAGCATATATGTTCAAGACGGGGTCTGAAGAATGCGACCAGCCCTGCACTACCCTAAGCTTCCATCGTGGGATAAGTTACTATTGCGATGCCTTTGCGTGTAACGGAACGCAATGCTGTTCGTGCACGGGCGACCCAGGGCGACCTATAAGGGTGGAAACCGGAGTCGTGGATGAGTCAGAGGTGTGCTGGGGGGGATGATCAAAGGAGGAATTGTGAAATGAAAGGAGTGCTTAGAATCTTGGTGGTAACTATTGTGGCGTTAGCCAGCTCTGGGTTAGGAGATGCTACCGATTCAGAAATGGAGGTTGAACCTGTGCGGATGACAACTAACGACATTAAGCCTTTCAACGAAGCTCTAAGGACAGGTGCCAGGGAACTACTGCCAACTCTGGAGACAAACAGAGACGCGTTACTTAATCCTAAGAAGTGGGCTGTCCCGTGGAGACCTGCAAGTATTGGGCGGTATAAGGATATGACGTTTAATTCAGACCTCGTGCCGTGGGAGGAGATGTCCTATGAGGAAAAGTTGTTACTGCTTGGAAAGCCATCCCAAAGCACGTACTCTCATTTCATGTATATTCAGCTCGCGGTAATGGCGTATGGGCAGTATCAGAGACGAAATACCACCGAGGTAGACATTCTCTGGCACCCCAATCCCCACCTGATAACTCAGGCGAAATGGGCGGAGTACCTTTCCACTCTCATTAGCCCTGTTACCAACAGATTGATAGAAATTGACCATCCTGAATTTAGCCCCGGAAATGCGTACCTGAGGATCGTAACGGAAGACGAGGTCCAGGAGTTGGTAAAAATGGAGCCTAAAGTGGATAAGTGGTGGGAATACTCAATAATCTCCTACGGAGTTAGCGAACCAAAGGATATTAGAAAAGCCTTTAGCGGAAGGGAAGAACTGCTCGGTAATCCAAATCTCTTTAAGGAAGGCGCGCATCCTCCATTTCTTCTCCATTTCTTGTCTATTTGAAGCTTTACGGTAAAACTGGCGTGCTTCTTGAAGCGCTCCTCTGAGGTATAATATTCATTGAAGGAGGAATGAATATGAAAGCGGTGGTATTGATCAAGGCGCCGGCAGGCTCGGAAATAAAGGCGCTAAGGGAACTTCCAAGTCTAGTTGGCTCGGTGGAAGGAGTTACAGTTAACGATACGCTCTACACCTTTGGCAGGTTTGACGCGGTAATCTCCCTCTCCGCCAGCGACACTGGTAAGATCGTTTCCTTCGTTGAGCAGATTCGCCAGAAGGGAAACTTCGTCACGGAAACCCTACTTGGCGCCGAGTAGGTCTGGAGCAGGAATTTACCAATAGTCTGAGAAGTGATCACGGATGAAAGATTCCGTACGGGGTGCCGCTACTATTTCGCTCCGGCGGGCTTGAAGCAATCGCCTATTTTACTGCATTCGGAAGCGCTAGGTCAGGTGGACGAACTAGGGTTATGAGTAGGAAACTCCCTAAATCGCAGGTATACTATATCGAGAGAAGGTTTGAAATATTATATGAACAAGCGGGTAAGAGGATTGCGCAGGAATGGATGCGGTGTTTACCAGGCAGGTAGAAGTCTGAGAAACGTGAACGTAAGGGGGAATGACCGCGGTATATTCAGTGAAACATCGTGCGGACAATGAACTTCACCAGTCTTCTGTCTAGACTTTCCCGCAGACGTCGGAGAAGCCTACCACTTCGCTTAAGGTTTGCGCTTCTTCTCTCTTGGCTCACTATTGTTGGTGGCGGGACCTTTGGCGGAATCGCGGTATACACTACGTATCGGAATACCTTCGCGCTGACGCGCCAGGAATTCTCTGGAAGGGCACGCGCCCTTGCAGCCCACATAGAAGAAATACTCCAAACAGCTTCCCGAAATGTACTCCTGGTCTCCCAGCTAGATTCTCTGCAGGATCTAATTCACGCGAGAAAGATGAATGAATCTGGGTCAGGTAGTAGCGAGGCTTATGAGAAGCTTAAGGAAATAGGGATTGAATTTTTTTCAGCAGTGCTCAGAAGCAACGAAGAATACCAGCGAATAAGATACATAGACAACGACGGCTGGGAGGTCCTCCGAGTGGACAAAGTGGGAGAAGAAGTAATTCCCATCTCTGAAGCCTTCCTGGAAAACACCAGCGCAGAGGAATTCTTCATATCCACTAGCAGGCTTGACCCCGGAAGAATCTACACCTCCCCGATGGGAACGCTAACCACCAATCGTAAGGATCCCAAAGGAAGAACATTTACCATGACGTTTGCCACCCCACTCATTGACGTCAATGGAAATATGGCAGGAATAGTTGCGGTGAACGTGGACCCCTCTAATCTTGTCAAGCAGACAATTGAACCAGTTCTAATGGAGATTGAAGCTGAAGAAGGAGAAATTCTAGTAACGGACAACTTTCGCCACTTTCTCTTCGCCCAGAAACAACGCGACCTGGTATGGTTCAACCCCATCCTACCCGATAAACACTACAGCCCCATTTTCACTGAAGGCTTCACTGCGAAGCCAACGATTCTTGATATGCTGGGCAAGGGCATGCCATCCGCCTACTTAAGGCTTGGCGACAAGTTCCTCTTTTTCTCATCCGCCCATTCAACCCCACCCGGAATGAAGGGAGAGCAAGGCGATTGGGTGATCATTATACAGATAGCAGTTTCTGCTGTGACTCGTCCATCCATCATCATCTCGGTTAAGCTGGCTGGAGTCTTTCTATTTGTAATGGTTCTAGGCATATTCCTCGCGTACTTTGTATCCTCTAAAGCAACACGCGCAATCGTTGACATCACGGACGCCGCCAAGAGAGCCTCCCAGGGCGACCTGAGCGCAAGAGCCAACGTATTTCAAGACGATGAAATCGGTTTCCTAGCAGAGCAATTCAACAGGGCAATGGATATTCGCTTTGAAACTGAAAAAGAACTGAGACGGCATAGAGATAGGCTTGACGCACTTGTAAAGGAAAGAACCCTTCTCCTAGCGGAATCTGAGGATAGGTATAGGACACTGTTTAACGAAGCGCCAAGCGGAATTGCCCTGGTTTCCGACGGGATCATCCAAATGGCAAATAAGGAGCTTGCGCGTATGCTTGGTGTCTCAAGTCAGGACAGGCTTCAGGGATTGCCCGCTATGAGGATAATCCACCCTGAAGATGCCAAGGTGGCAAGCGAGTTCATAATGAATCTCACCACTGATTCCAAGAGGGAAGAAAAGAACATTCCCCTGAACCTGGAATGTAGACTCAAGCGACAAGATGGAAACAACCTTTACGCGATCGTGGGCGGAGTGGGAATAACCTACGAGGGCAAGCCTTCCGCTCTTATCATAGCCAGGGATGTCAGCGAGATGAAGCTGTTGACGGAACAGGTCGCCAGGATACAGAGAATCGAATCCCTTGGAACTCTTGCGGGTGGAATGGCACACGACTTTAACAACCTCCTAACCGCAATAACGGGATTTGCTGAACTACTCAACGAAAGGCTCCGAAAGCTAGAGATTCAATTCGACGAGGTGCAGAAAATATTAACAACCGTGGAAAGGGGTAAAGCACTCACTTCAAGAATTCTCACGTTTACAGGAAGCAGGGCGATCAGAAAACGAAGAGTGTCAATGAACGAATTCTTGACGGGCTTTACTCAACTCCTCCAAAGACTAATTCCCGAAAACATTGAAATCAAAACTTCCCTGCCAGAAGAAGAAGTAGTAATTACCATGGACGATGGTCTGATGGAACAGACACTGATAAACCTCGCTGTCAACGCTAGGGACGCACTGCCAAATGGTGGGGTAATCGCCATTGAGTTAGATCTTGTTAACCTGGATGAGAGTTATTTCATGATGCACAGGTGGATTAAGCAAGCGGAGATTTCATCAGTTACCGGAAGGTACTGCGTGATTTCTGTAAGCGACAATGGACAAGGAATGGATACGGAAACTCAAAAGCATATCTTTGAACCGTTCTTCACCACCAAGGAGCCCGGAGCGGGAACGGGATTAGGGCTTGCGATGGTAGCTGGTATCGTCAAACAGCATAACGGCTTTGTCAATTGTTACAGCGAGGTTAACAAGGGAACTACCTTTAGAATCTATCTACCCATGGATGTCAAAGCTGAGGATGAGGCGGAGCAGGTAATAGGTGCGGCGGAGCTAAATGGGGAAGGGTTGTTGCTGGTTGCAGAGGATGAGGAGGTTCTCCGTGAACTTGTTCGGAGGGTACTTGAGATGTATGGCTACAGAGTCATCGTGTGCGAAGACGGCAAAAGCGCCCTGGAGGAGTTTCTCCGAACCAAGGAGGAAATTAAAGCGGTCATCCTTGATATGGTAATGCCTAGGATGGGAGGGCTTGAAACCGCCCGCAAGATTCTATCAGTCTCGCCCTCTGCAAGGATATTGCTTATGAGCGGGTATGCGAAACAGATGATTGATGAAGAGATGCCGTCAGGAACCGTTTTGATCCAAAAGCCATTTTCTCCGAGAGAACTTGCCGAGAAAGTAAAATTGATACTAAGGTAATAGCTTGTCTAGCGGATAAATGCCCTCTCTGGAAGCGGTCTCCAATTGCCACTAACGCCAAGTTCCACGCGGTCTTGCCAATATCGGCTAGCCCTGGTAACCTAGTTGCAACTAGCGTATCGTAACTTAACCTCAAACTAAGTTCGCTAGAATCCAATGATATTGGAGGGTATAAATGAAATCGGTAATACTGATTAAAGCCAGGCCTGGTTATGAACTCATTCGCTCGCACGCCCTTACGGAGCTTGCTAAGAAAGCGCAGGGCGTGACGATTCGTGACGTGGTTTACTGCTTCGGTAGAGTTGATGGAGTCATTTTCTGCGACGCGGAGAATCTCCAGGCGTTCGCCCGCTTTGATGAATTCGTCAGGCGAGAAGGCAACTTTATGACCGAAACGCTCGTGGGAATCGAATAACATTTCACCAGTAATCCGCGAGCGCTGACTTCCCCGCCTGCAATACCGTTCAAGCGACACACGCACGCTAAACGGTTTTTCAACGCACAAGCAGGAGTATCAACACATTTCGGAGATTGCGACGCTTTGCGAAGAACCCAGTTGTCCATCAAGAGTTGCGAGGGAAAGAGAGGCTATTTTATAATTCACTTGATGGCAGTGTGCTGCACAAAACAGGGTGACCAGCCTTGGTATGAAAGCGGGCCCGTCTTCGTTCCCATACTCGGTAGCCCGAACTGCGGGATAATCGTAGATTCAGACTGTCCCATTCAAGTTTATTACTGGAGCTGTGAAACCGACTGCACAACCTGTATGAGGACAGGCTGAGTTGAGTGTAAGGCGTCTGGTGAGCCGATCATTCTCGCAAGAACCCCTTCGGCGTGTGCGGACAGCCTTACGTGGTGGCCCTACAATGAACCCGTATGCAATATGGGTGAAATAATGTTACCGATACTTTGTGGAATAGATTACTGCGCCATACTTGCAAAGTGCCCTTGCTAGTTTCTGTAACTCTCAGTCAGCAATACTCAACATTATGCTTGCAACTAAGGGTAAACTGAGACGATGTTAGGAATGGAAGGCGTTGAAGTGAAAAATGAAACGTTGAACAATGGATTTAGGAAAGCAATTGCCGTTTTTGGGTTCGCCGTCATCACCTTTTTTGCTTTTTATTTCTACGCGGGAACTAGTAAGGAAACGAAAGGAGGACATACATTGAATATTTCAGGTAAACCCGAAGAAAAAAGTGGCACTCTGAAATCAATTCCTGAAGACCTATCTGTTATCATTTGGAAAAGAGCAATTGACAGGTATATCATGATCAATGGAGCCGTGCCCGATACGTACGACGATATTCGAAAATCACACCTGCTATTCTTTGAGCCCTCGGTGAGCCCGACGAAATGGCAGGCTCAGGGTGACCAGTTAACGGTGGAACTGGAATACGAAGGAAAAGATGGCAAAGCCACGACAAAGGTGCTCAAGAGGTACAAACCGGGCTCTCAAAACGACCTCGAAAACAAAGAACGGCTAAGAAAGGAGATGTGGAAGACATATAAGCAATACCCCGACCTATACCCCCAAGGCTTGAAAGAAGAAGAGTTTATGAACGGTACGTTTTCTCTGGAGTACTACGACAAGCTATCCACATACGCGTGGAACTCCAAGGAATTGGAACAAATTCTCTGGAGCGATGAACTCGCGAACCTACTCACCGCACTGGCAACTCATTTTCAAGGCTTGAAGGGCAGGTTTCCGAAGACTCTAGACGAACTGGTCAAATGGGTAGGTTCAACCGACGAAGAAGCTTGGAAAGCTCCAATAACCGGCAAGAAACCCGGACAGGGAACGACCGCGGACGGCTCTAATCTGATTTACCGGCCGACTGAAGATCTTCAAGGCTTCGCTCTTTATGTCCCGCTCTACGGCGCGGGAACCAACGTGCCCCGCGAAGGAATGAGGTTTTCCGAAAGCTCCGGCTATAACTTTCCCGTTTACATAAGACGGTCAGTCGGCATTGGAGTCGGGGAAAATACGTCGTGGGGCTATTGACGCGCGCAACAAAGAGTTACTTCGCTAGGGTTTGATAAGGAGTTTGCCTATCGTCAACCGCTTCTCCATGCGTCTATGCACCTCGACCGCCTCTTCGAGCGCATAAATTCCCTCAATCGTGAACTTCAAGTTTCCACTTCGCCACATATCCAGAACCGCAAGGGAGGCGGAAACGGCGAGTGCTGGGTTTTCCCTTGCGGTTACAAGCCAGAAGCCGTGAACGCCCCTACTACCACGCATTAGGAGCTGTGGATTCGTTGAATCCACCGTACCGCTGGAGGAGCCGTAAAGGATGAGCCTCCCGAAGGGCGCCAGCACCTCAAGACCCTTTTCAAACGTGTCTCTGCCAACTGAATCGAGAATGAGGTCAACCCCGCGACCATCCGTAATTGCCATTACTCGCTCCGCAAAATCCTCCTTCGTGTAGATGATAACCTCGTCCGCGCCCATATTCTTCGCCGCTTCAGCCTTATTCTCACTTGAGCACGTCCCAATTACGGTCGCCCCAATATTCTTAGCCATCTGAATCGCAAGCAGTCCGACGCCGCCTGCGCACGCGTGTATTAGCACTGTTTCGCCGGGCTTGAGAGAATGCGCACGATGAAGCATTAAGTAGGCGGTCATTCCCTGAATGGGAAACGCGCCCGCAATTTCCCACGGAGTCTCCTTGGGGATGGGAATTGCAAGCTCCGCCGGGAGAACCGAGTATTCCGCATACGCACCTGGCTTTCTGAAGAACGCAATAACGTGCTCCCCAATCCGGTTAGGGTCAACAGACTCACCAACTTCTTCTATTACGCCAGCGGCTTCAAGTCCTGGAATAGCTGGAAACTCAATCATTCCTCCACGAGCGTAACGTCCGCACCTCTGAAGAGTATCCGCAAAGTTAACACCGATGATTTCGTGGCGAACGAGAACCTCACCTGCGGCGGGCTTCGGCTTCGGAATGTCCTCAACTTTCAAAACGCTTGGAGGACCAAATTCATCGTAAACCACAGCACGCATACTTCTTGACCCAAAGAAAGTCTAGCAAACGCACAGTTGAACGAATGGCTATCCGCTATTGTAGTAGTAAACTAATAATCCCCGCAAGGATGAGGTAAGCGGAAAAGTAAGCCAATCTGGCGCGCCGAAGTACTTTGAGCAAAATTGAAATTGCCAAAATCCCAGTGAGCAGTGCTGAAATAAACCCCAGGAGTAACGGCAATACCAACTCCGAAGGGAAGGTTAGGGAAGAAAGCTCCACGTAAGCCTCGTATACGGACGCAATAAGGGCAATGGGCACGTACATAAAGAAAGAGAACCTGGCGGATTCCTCCCTTGATAATCCGCAAAGAACTCCAGCAAAAATAGTGGTGCCCGAACGGGAAATTCCTGGAAGTGCGGAAATGGCTTGTGCAAGCCCAATTACAACCAGAGGAAGTAGGGAAAGCGCGCCCGCCTCCTTGATCCTAATACTCTGCCTTCTGAGAAACGCGTCAGTTGCAAGAAGAATTACGGATGTTACAATAAAGGCTATCCCCACCCTCATTAAAGCCAGCGAATCCTCAGTCACACTGGCAAGGTAACCGCGAAACGGATAAACCCCAATGGTTGTAACGGAGGTAACGACAGCAAGACCGAGGATATACGCCTTGGGTTTTTCCAGGCTTGCACTAGGCTTCAGCAGAACAATTGATGAAAAGTCGCGAAAGTAGTATATGACCACCGCAAACAACGTAGCCAGATGAAGCGCAACCTCCGTGACAACGCCCGAAGGATTAAAGTTCACTAAATTCTGAAGTAGGACGAGATGCCCAGAGGAGCTAACGGGAAGGAATTCGGTAAATCCCTGCAACACACCGAGAAGGATGTAGTTCAGGAAAGCGTGATAATTGCCTTCTAGCCCAACTGACATGCCTTGAAGCAAATTCAGATGAATACCACCGGCGAGTGGGCTAACAAAGGGTGGAACTATCACTTCCCATAAACTCCGTAGGGGTTCCTTACCTGCTCAAGGGAATTCTCAAGGTCTATATGGAGGACCGTCCCAAGAACCACTGGATTGAAGCCCAACTTCTCATAGATGAAATGCTGAAGCGCGTTGGATAAATTATTCCTAAGTTGAGTCTGGTACTCCTTGCCCCTAAGCCTATTATGGAAAAGGCTCTCCCTAACCAATTCTTTGAGCTGTTCATACAGACCAGGATCGTCATGCTCCGCTGGAAACCCGCGCGCCCTGATTATCGGCCCCTCCAAAATTCTGTCACCTTTCGTATCAAGGACCATAGTGAAGTTCACCACGCCGTCCTCCGCAAGGGCGGTTCTCTCTGTAAGTATCCTGGTAGACACTGTTCCAATAGATAGCCCATCTATGTAGGTTGCTCCAGCCTTTACTCTATCTTTGACTTCCCAACCCTTTTCGCAGACCTCAAGCACGTCCCCAATACTCAGGGAGACAATGCTCTCAGCGGGGAATCCCCACTTCTGCGCCAGTTTCTTGAAGATCATCTGATGTCTGAACTGGGAGTGGATTGGAACCGCGTATCTGGGTTTAGTGGCGCGAGTAAGTTCCTTAATCTCTTCCTGAGAGCCGTGACCCGAAACGTGCACTTTAGTTTCTGAGCCGTAAATGACGTCCGCATTTAACCTGAAAAGGTTGTCAATCACGGTGTAGATGTACGTCTCATTGCCGGGGATTGGGCTAGCGGAGAATATCACCAAGTCGCCTTCCTGTATGGTTACGAAGCGGTGCTGTTGCCTGCTCATCTGTGTTAGCGCTGCCATAGGCTCGCCCTGGCTTCCGGTCGCGAGCACCACAAGTTTCGAAGCCGGTGTCCTATCCAACATCGGCGGGTCAATTAGCACATTGGGCGGAACTCGTAAGTAACCAAGTTCACGGGCAAGCGCCACGTTGGTTAACATCGCGCGACCTGCGAGAAAGACCCTGCGACCACACTCGTTAGAGACATCCAAAACCTGCTGAATACGGTGAATATTGCTGGCGAAACTCGTTACGAGAATCCTGCCGGGATGAGACTTGAAGTACTCCCAAAACACCGGACCGACCTCGCTTTCGCTTCCAGTCCACCCCTTTCTTTCTACGTTGGTGGTATCCAAGAAGAGAGCTAGAACTCCCTCCTTACCAGCGAACTTTCTGATGCCTTCAATGTCCGTGCGCTTACCGTCAACGGGTGTATGGTCAATCTTGAAATCTCCTGAAAAGAAAACCTTCCCCGCGGGAGTAGTAATTCCGTAGGCGAGCTCATCGGGAATGGAATGGGCGACGTGAAAGCCCTGAACCTCAAAAACCCCGTTAACGTTTATCTTCTGACCCGCGGAAATCTCTTCCATAGGGACTTCTTCCTCTATCTCCATCTCCTTTATCTTCTCGCGCAGTAGGCCCAGGGTAATCCTTGTTCCATAAATCTTAGGAGGGACGAAGTCATTAAGCAGGTAAGGGAGTCCACCTACGTGGTCCTCGTGCCCGTGGGTGAGAAATACCGCTTTGAGTTTCCCACGATTTCTAAGAAGATAAGTAAAATCCGGAATCACCAGATCCACGCCAAGCAAATGCACGTCCGGGAACGAGAGCCCGCAATCTATGAGTATCGCGGAATTACCGTATTCCAAGACCGCACAGCTCTTGCCGATCTCCCCTACCCCACCAAGACATACAAACCTGATTTTCTTATCGTTAGCCATATCTCGTAAGTGCTACTGAAAGAACCTAGTAGTCATCCATGTGGTCCCCTCCGCGCACGTTCACGCCAGGTGGAACGAACAGATAGAGGTTCCGCACCACTTCTCTTTTGGTACCGCCTAGAGCCTCGGTAACTCCGGTGAGAAAGTGTATAATCCTTCTCGCTTCATCTCTACTTTGCGAGAGAAGCTTACCGACGTCCACTAGTAGAATATACCCCTCCTTAAGGCTTTCCGTGTAAACGGAGAGCGAATAGTTGAGCTTTCCCAGCTTCGTTAGTTCGGGTCTGACTATACTTATCTTAACGTCCTTAGAAACCTTAATCGGCTGATTTTCAGTCTGTACCGCAGGACGGTACTCCAGGAGTTCCGAAACGCGAGCGCTCTCTTCCCTGCCCGGAAAGTCAATCACCGCCTCTTCGTCGTAAGGGTGAAACCCGAAAAACCGCAGGAATGATTGGATTATTCCCATAATCTTAGAGGCGGGTTTAGGCAAATGTAAGTCTGACTTTTAGAGCTATCTTTCAGCTGTTAAACCATATATTATACCATAGAGCCCTCTCCTAAACACTTCAAATATCTCCCCAAAAGCTCTTTTCCCGCCTGAGACGTTTCCCAGCAAAACCACTAGGCTGGCAGGCTGATCTGAAACTAGCGATTTGACGCCAGACCCGGTCGCGCTGAAAGTTAAGGAAGCTTATACTTGCCCATACGGTTCGCCAACCCTTGCAGAAAGAAGAGGATACCTTCATCCGTATCCACGTAAAGCGCCTGCGGACCAGCCAAGAATCCCTCTTCATCAACACCGATGAAAAGTGGTTCTGGCAGTGGATAGATGCCAATCTTCAAATCCTCCGCGCTTGCCGCGTATATCTTGTCCTCATTGAAACTTGAAACGAGGAGTATTCCATTCAGAAAAGCGATATCGGAAACAAACGTCTTCTCCTGTGAAAGCGTCAGGGAGATTGGTTCTACCGTCCAAGTTTCGGCGTCAACTACTCCAATGTCACCCCTTAGAATACTTCCAACAAAAACGCGCTTCTCCAATGGGTCATAAAGGGCAGGACCCAAGCCAAATGTAGCCATATTGACCGTCCTGTTAATCTTCAAGGTGTCCGCGTCAAGAATCTCCAACAAGGAATCGCTGGTCAGAAAGGGTTCAAAATCTCGGTCAAAGGACAAAGCTCCCGCCTCAACGACCAATAGCTCAGCTGGGTTAAGCTCAAGAACCTCAATTGCATTGAACCCACTGAGCCTAACGCGGTCCTCTATCCGTTGGGTAGCCAGACTTATAACAACAACCTCAGCAGGAAGGTAAGGGGTGGTCTGCCCAGGACTAACGAATTCTTCAACGTTGTTCAGCGGAACGAAAATGCGCTCATCGTTGGCGTAAAGTTTGCTGGGACCCGGGAAGGCTGATCCGCCTGCGGGAATCTGCACGCTAAATAGAACTTCTCCAAATTCTTCACCTTCCCGCAAGCTTAAGGCATAAACGGTGTTGTTCCCGTTGCAGGCTACGTAGGCGTTGCCACCTCTAACTGAAACGTAAGAAGGACCGGCGCCCTGGGGAAAGTCCACGGTCTTCACGAGTTCAAAAGTCTCGCGGTCGTAAATCGTAACCGTGTTGTCAAAGTAGTTTGCGACCAGGACCTCGCCCTCGGCGAACGCCATATCGTTCGGCGCGGAGCCCACGGAAATGAAATCACTCTCCAGATTATCCAAAACGTCCGCCCTGACAGGATTAGTGTGGGATAACACCCCCCTAACGTTGGTGTAGGTCACGAGGATAGTTCCGGAGAGAGCGCCGGGAACGTTAAGGCTGAAACTCCCGTTGCTCTCCGCAACAGTCTGCAGGGACTGTCCGCCGACCAGAACTTCCACTACCGAACTGGCTTTAACCGCGCCGACCCTGCCTAATACCCAGAGGTTACCCAGTTGCGTCCTTAGCGCGACGATACCCCGCTCAGAAGGCGGACGCGTGCGGTCACCAGGTTTCGGAGTTACGCCTCCACCACCTCCGCAGTTGGCAAGAGCGGTCAAAACAACCAAGGACATTAGGAAGCAAATTCTCTTAAACCTTCTTATAAACATAAGTTATTAAAACCTCCTTTCAAATGATGCTTCAAGATAGCGCCCAGGTAGGGGCATACTCAAAAAGTCATAAGCGGGCTTGTCCAGCAGATTCTGTATCCCTAGCCGAAACACCCCGCCTTTAACTTTGCCACTAATCTCTACGTTGACAATCTCCTTTGAAGGCACCCGCAGACTACCAAAAAGGTCTGCGCTTTGAGAAGATTCGCGGAAATAGGACGCGGAAGCTTCCCATTTCCTGAGTTTAGTCCGCAAGGATGCTAGAACCTTGTACTTTGGCGTTTGAGTTAGTTCAATGCCAGATGCGGTATATCTAGAATCGGTATAACCTCCGCTAAAGCTTGCGGACATTTCATCGCTCAGCTCCGCATTCAGGGCGAATTCTATTCCTCTCACGTCCACCTCACCCGTGTTGACAGCAGCGAGGGCATATGCCGAGATTGGGACGAACCTAATAGAGTTTTCTTGCTCGCGCAGATAACCGACTACGCTCGCCTCAAGTCTCTCCTGCGTAAACTGAAACCCTACCTCAGCAAGATTTGCCCTTTCACTCCGAAGGTCGGGGTTCCCTCGGACAAAGCCAACAGAGGGATAGTAAAGCTCCGCAAAGTCGGGATATCTGAACATCCTCGCGACGGAACCATTTAGCCACAGGGTGTTTGAGAGCCTTCTTTCAAAGGAAATGCCACCGCTAAGAACCGTCGGCAAACCCTCCGCAAGGTTCACCGCGAAGAGAGGCGATACCGAAAATCCTCCCAGATCAAACGAATCGGAAACAGAAAGGCGTGCGGAAAGCCGGGAAGGATTTCCATAATCACTTGCGAGCATCTGGTTGTAATAGACAGAACCCGTAACTCTCTCACCGCTATCCCGATATAAGGAAACTTCCAGAGAGCCGTCAAGTTCCCTTGTCCTAGCCCGTATATCTCCACCCAGTAAGGGATCGGAATCTGTAAACCTAATGAAACTCCCCTGAAAAGCGGCGGCAAATTCCCTATCCCAGCGGTTAGCGTCATCTGCCACTCTCAACCCGTTAAACCCGACTGAGAAGAACCCTTCCGTAAGGTTGGCAAATGGAGTGGGGAATTCCGCAAAACCCGGCACCCCACGCCTAAGAAGGGACGCGAAGTAGCTCACTTTTCTCAAGGATTTAGAATCCCAGCTGTTTTGCGCGTAAAGCAGGTTGAGTCTGTTGCTTTTATTGTTTACGCGCTTGTGCGTCTCCGTTCCTCTGCTAGCGAAGCTAAAGTCCCCGTCGGAGTGAAAAGCTCCTATGAACAGCGAGCTCGCGAAGGATTCTCCCCTGCGTCCACCACTTGCACTTGCCCGAAACGTTGAAAAGCTCCCAGTAGCCAGTTTTGCTCTCTCAATAAGGGAAGCAGGTTCCTCTGCCTCTTCCGCCCCTGTAATGATGTTGACCGCCCCACCAATCGCACGCGAACCATACGAAATGCCCGTCACGAATTCAACCGCCTCTAAGGTGGATAGGTCAAAAAGGCTGAGGTCAATCGGCGTTCCCCCCGGCAGGGCAATAGGCGAACCATTAACCATAACGAGAACTTGACTACTTAACGCGCCCCTCAGACTCAAAGACGTTAAAGCCCCCTCCATACCACTTCGCACAATTGAGGCACCGGGAAGTTTCTCCAAAACGTCAGCGACACTGAAGGCGGACGGAGGAAATTCTTGACGCACTAACCTATGGAACGTCTCACCGCGCAAAACGCGGGTATATAGGCTGACTGGACTTTCCTCCACGCGGATCTCGCCAACTTCCACAACCGAGTCGACCTCCGCAGTGTCAATCTCCGAACTGCTCAGGTCCCAGGTTACCTCCGCGAACGCAAAGACGCTCTGGAAGACACCAACAAGAAATATGAGCACACAAATTCCAATAATCCTACGCAAGGCTATCACCCCGCAAACGAAGAAGCAAAAAGATGAAGAACGGAGCGCCCACTAGTGAAGTAATTATTGAAAGCGGTATCTCCGTAGGCGAAAAGGCTGTCCGAGCGACAAGGTCAACAAGCGCGAGAAACGCCATTCCAAGCAGTAGACTCGTCAGTAGCAGTTTCAAATGCGTCGCTCCGAAGAGCATTCGGCAGACGTGAGGGATCATCAATCCCACGAATGCAACTATGCCAGCAAATGCGACCGCAATTGATGCAAAAAGCGTTGCGAAGAAGAGAATGAACCGAGAGAGGGAAGTCACGTTCACCCCCAAACTCAATGCCTCATCCCTATCCAACAACACTGCGTCCAGATGGCGATGAAAGAACACGCCAAACGTAAGCCCTACAGCTAGGATGACAGCGCCAGTCGCCACCTGCCACCAGCTCGCACCGCTTACGCTACCAAAAAGCCAGAAGAGGGCACCGCGAACTGTCCTGTCCGAGTAGCGCACAAGGATAAACGCGAGGATACTTGCACAGGAAGTTCCGAGCGCGATGCCAAGAAGAAGCAACCGCAATGGCGAAGCGTCCGCGCCCCGAATAAGTAGAATCAGCATGACGCCAACTAGCATTCCGCCGCCAAAGGCGAAAAGTGGCAGAAGATACGCGGTTATCCCGAATGAGTAGGGAAAAAGACTGACCGCGATTAACGCGCCAAGCCCGGCTCCCGCAGATATGCCCGTGATATACGGTTCCGCGAGTGGATTCCTGAAGAGCGTCTGCATATAAACGCCTGAAACCGCCAGAAGCCCGCCTACCAAAGCGGAAAGCAGGGCACGCGGAAGCCGAATGTTGAGGATAATGGTCTTGAAGGTGTCCGATGTTGGGTCAAACCCCGCCACGCCCAAGAGTATTGAAATGACTAGCGCAAGACAAAGCGCAACGATTATGGCGATCACACCCAGGAAAAACGCGGATTGCCTCCTCCGATTCATTTGACCTCTCCTGACAACCCGCGTAACCATCCTGACAGTCTCTCTAGCACGCCAAAGATCCTTGGTCCCGGGCGCATTAGAACATCCTCCTCAACAAATAGCACACGACCATACCTAACCGCATCTGTTCCAAACAAAGCGGGATAGCTCTTCAACCCTGCCAGAACCGTAATCGGATCTTGTCCAACTCCGATGGGCGATACGATAACGTCTGGGTTCGCGTTGAGAATCGCCTCCGGAGTGATATGGGCGTACCCCTCCGCATCAAATCCGTTTCTGCCACCGGCGTAGATGATTATGCTGTCGTGAACGGTGTTCTTCCCAGCTGCGTAAAAGGGTGGCGAAGTGCCCGTGAGAATGAGAACTGAATGCTTTGCTGATACAGAAACGAGATTCGCGCGATAAGCCTTAAGGCTCTTTCTTATATCTCTCAACTTTGTTCTCGCCTGGTCCTCCGCTTTAAGCAACGTCGCCAAGTCCTCCATCTGCTTAAGGAGCTCGTCCAGTGTTCTTGCGTTGTCAAGAATGAACACGGGAACGCCCACTTCTTTGAGCTTCATTATTACCGGCAATGGATTACCCCGATACGCGAGAACGATTTCGGGCTTAAGCGCGACGATTGCCTCTACGTTCGGGTCAATATACCCGCCGACCTTGGGAAGGTCCTTGACTTCAGGTGGAAAGTCGCAGAAGTCCGTTACACCTACTAGTGAATCCAGTGTGCCAAGATACGCAACAATTTCCGTTAGATTCGGCGCAAGAGAAACAACGCGTTCGTAATGTCTTGCAGGAACCAATTCACCGAAGGAGTCCTTAACCATTACCTGTGTCAGCGAGGAGATGGAAAGAGCAAGGATTGAGAGGAATGTAGCTAGAGCAAGTCTACTCACTTGGTAACCTCCTTCGGTAACGTCTCAAGGAGGGCGAGTCCCTCCGAGTAAATCCCTTCAAGAACGGGGCTCTTGGAGATTTCCGTTGAAGTTCCATCCGCCACCACTCTACCCTCGTGAAGTAGCACTACTCTTCGGGCGTATCGGAGAGCGAGGGAAACGTTGTGCATCGTGAAGATTACGGTAAGCCCGCGTTCCGATGAAAGTTCTTCAAGGATATCCATTATTTCCTTCTGGAAGTTCAAATCAAGGTGCGCGGTCGGTTCGTCAAGCAGTAGGATTCTCGGCTCCTGAGCCAGGGCGCGGGCAATAAGCACCCGCTGACGCTCCCCGCCGGACAGTTCGGAGAATTTCTTACAAGCGAGGGTGTCAAGGGAAAACGCGGACATTTCCCGCGAGATGACGTGCTCGTCCGCAGCAGTGAGGCGCGAGAATGACCCTACGTAGGGAATTCTTCCAAGTTCCACGATTTCGCGGACCGTCAGCGGGACGTTCGCAGGACGCTCTTGCGGGACATACCCAATAAGCTTTGCACGCCTGCGAGGTGGAATGACCCTTGTTAGTTCCCCGAAAAGGCGAACGCCGTTGTGCCACGATTGGAGCGTCCCCGAAAGGATCTTAAGTAGCGTCGTTTTACCCGCGCCGTTTCGACCGAGTATCGCGGTGAACTCACCCTCCGCGAACGAAAGCGTCAAATCGCTGAAGAGATTTCTCCCCAGTGAGTAGCGGAAGGTAAGATTCCTTACTTCAAGTACGTCTGCCATCGCGCACCAACCATCCGCGAGGAGCGGGCTGGCGGTTGAGAAACGCGAAGGAAACCTGAAAAGGCGTAAGGGGCAGACCGAGAGGCGATTATCCAGTTGTAACTCTTTCGCATCAACACCACGCTCGCTCCAAGAAACTTGGTCGCCCTCTCATCCCGGGTAGCGCCGAACTCCAGTTCCGCGACACCTCGGTCGGGGCGACTACCCGACTTCGTCCCTCGGCAACCTCAGGACTTCGTCGGGCGGTGTTTTTCCGCAACTTTCCCCGCCGCCTTCGGCTGAACGGGTTAGCGTTACGCGTTGCCGGCAAGTTTCCTGGCTCGGCTTCATCCCGCTCCACCGCCTTCTCATCCGCCTTTGACGTATGGCGGGGAACTTCTATCCCGCCACATTATTCAGCTTCGGCGAACAATGGCATTCTGATGGAGCAGTCCACCATACAGTGGCTGGTCCGCGGGGATTAACGCTTCCCGCCAGTTGTTGGTTTTTCGTTTTTGGTTGTTAGACAATGCACTTCATCCAACAACTAACAACTAACCGCCAACAACTGCGTTTGGCGCCTCCCACTTCCTTGCACTGCAACTCAAGAGTATCATACCACTTTCCGCTAACCAATGCTAGCATCCAAATCCTAGAGCCTAACCAAATGCCCACAGGCCGGAAAGTTTTAGCCCCCAAACAACAATATTACTTACTATGTGGTATTGTATACGCATCGGCTTAGAATGAGACGCATAATCGGTAATGTAGCCCTGATCACGTCCTGCGTTATGCCTGCGTTCTAGCTAGGCGGTTTAACCATTGAGGCAGTTGAAGCGAAATTATGGTCACAAATCACGAGGTTAACGACAATTATGAGAAGCAACAGTTCCCTAAGGAATGCACTCGGAATTGACGCCCTTTCCTACCCCGTCCCAAAGCACGGGCAGACCCTGCCTTACGCGCTAGGAGGGATAACTCTCTTCGCTTTCATTCTCGCGATACTGAGCGGGATTATCCTTACCCAGTTTTACAATCCGACTCCCGACGCCGCGTATGCAAGCATCAAGTACATTTCCGAAGCACCTTTTTTGAGCATCGTTCGCGGACTCCACTACTGGAGCGCAAACGTTGGATTCGCACTTCTCATCTTACATATGCTTCGCGTTTTGTGGACTTTCGCATACCGTTACCCGCGAGTAGCAAATTACGCGGTCGGGATTCTCTTGTTCCTGACCGTTTTTATGCTCTACTTCTCCGGCACAGTCGTCAAGTGGGACCAGGAAGGGATTGAAGCTCTTGAACACTTCGTGGCTACCGCCCGGTTCGCGGGACCTCTCGCTCCGCTCTTTCAGGAGGACTTCACACTGTCCACCTCAATGCTGGCTAGATTCTATGGACTACACATCGGTGTTCTGCCGATCATCTTAGCGGGCGTTCTCGGTCTGCACCTTTTCTACATCCGCTATCACGGCATCTCCCCCAAGCCAGGGCAGAGTGCGGAAGATTACGAGAAGAGCAAGTCGGCTGGCCACCTATTCTCGCACCACCTGAAGAAACTGACGGGTTGGTGGCTCGTAGCGTTCGGAGTTGTGACGTTACTCGCACTGTTCCTGACTCCACCCCTTTTCAACGCGCCTGTGCGGGGAATTGAAACCACCAAACCCCCGTGGCCTTTCTGGACGTTTTATCAGTTGGAGGAGAAACTTGGAGTGGTGGGAATAGTCTTTGGCTTCGCGCTCGTAATTATTGGGCTCACCATCATCCCCGTCATAGACGCTCTCATCCCCGAAAACAGGGCAAAGCTAATCGCGGTTAGGGTTCTGGTCGCCGCGGGCGTGGTCGGGTGGGTGGTTCTGTTGATTATCACTTACTTTTCGCCCGTGATGCAGCATTTGGAGATGTAGACACAGGTCGTGAATCAAAGAGGTAACCGTATTAGGAACTCAGGAGGCGGTTTATGAAGATGAAAAGGATATTCCCAGTTACGGGGTTTCACCTCCGAAGAATCGCGTTCCTCGCGCTATTTGGGCTACCGCTATTGATCGGCATTTCCCGCAACACATTCGCCCACAGTGGCGGAGCGAAGATTACATTCCCGGAGCAGTCGGTTATGGCGGGGAATTCCATTGTGGTTAAGGGAACTGGCTTCGAGGGCGTGAATGAAGTAACCGTGACGCTGGAAGGGCTTTCTGGCAAGGAAAACGTGGGAACCTTCGCCATTGACAAGGAAGACTTTGAAATCTCCCTGCAGACACCGATGAACCTGGAGGCGGGTGTATGGAAGGTAACGGTTGCTGGTGCTTCGGGTAAGCTCAGCGCAAGCGCGACCATTACTATCACCCCGCACGATATGGAGAAGATGGACAAAATGATGGAGGAAGCGACAGTTGGTATGCAGGAGGATGCGGATATGGGCGAAGTAGCACACGAAGGTATGCACCGCGGAGGAGAGGAAAAGGAGCCGGCGATCCACGCGACAAGAGTAGAGTTGAACATCACCCGGCCGGGCTGGCTCACTGGAGTAGTCCTCGTCCTAAGCATTATAAGCCTCACCGGCGGCGCCCTCTTACTCGTGAAGAAGTAGGCAGGACCAATTGCCAATTTCTCCTTGTTGGTTGCAACTTTGTCACTCAACTATTCGGAACTTACCTGCGGTCACCAGCGAGATGCTGTCATATTGGAACTGGTCCTTAAACTCAAACCGCCAAATGGAATACAGATTTTCACCTGTTTTTTCAAAGAACAATGTGACAACTTTCTTTTTCGTCTTCTCCTGCCACTGCCTATACGGATAATATAGCTGGCGTATGATGACGTTCGTCGTTCGGAAGTTCTTTGCTTCAATAAGAACAACCTGATTCTTTCCTTCGTATCCTGCATCCACTTCTGTCTGCACCCCTTTAGCCTCTACTTCATGTTTCCCAACACGAAATTTAAGAAGCGGCGTATATTTTCTACCGCGAATGGTTAGAACTAGCGAAGGATCCTGGAGAAAAGTGCGAATTAGACTGGTGGAATAAGCAAAGTCTAAGTGCTGCATCTCCGAATCACCAACCTTGGACGTCTCAAGTCGGAAATCTAGACTTGAAGAATAGACCTTTACTTCATTCTCAATGGGAGGGATGTCAACGTATCCTTCACCCTCTATGATAATGAAGTGTCCATTCCTCACAGGTAGTAGAAAAAGACCATTCTTCTTGAAAACTTCCGGCCTTTCCTCTCGGCTATCCTGCTTAACTAGGATCCTTACCTCCTTCTCGCCTGTTCTAGTAAATTCTTGGCATGACCGCTTAATCATCTCCGCCGATAGTGGAAATGGTGATTCGTTAAAGTCGTGTTCAAGAATCTTGTAGTCCTCAAAGATTTTCTCCCAAGATTTTTCGTGCGCCATTCTTTTGGGTAAGATTTCTATCCAAGAATCAAATTCACCTTGAAGATCTCACGATTTGATCAAGTTCCCTCAGAAAGTCCTCAATCGTTGTGCTCCTGGTTTTGAAATCCTGAGCCCCCTTTGCTTCGAAGCTCACATTGCGTTTCACGCCTGGCTTGGAAACCACCACGGAGCCTTTCAGGTCTCGAACGTCGTGGAAACGTTTCAGGGAAAGTTCCAGGAACCTCTCCTCAGTGTCTATCCCGATAAACCTTCGCCCCGTCAGCCAGCACGCCAAACCGGTCGTGGAACTTCCGGAAAAGGGGTCTAACACCAGGTCGCCACGACTAGTGCACGCGAGGACGATTCGTAGAAGAAGAGCAAGCGGCTTCTGGGTCGGGTGCTTGCCGTGGACTTTCTCCTCCGCAGGCGGAGTGTTCACAGCCCAAACCGAGCGCATCTGCCTGTTCGGACGCTTGAGAAAGTCGCCATTCCACACGCCAGTTTTCATCAATTCATAATGAAACGTGTGATGGGCGTCCTTGAATTTGCGCGCCCAAAGCAGGGTTTCGTGGCTGTGAGCGAAGTACCGGCAAGCAAGATGGGGCGGAGCGTTCGGCTTGAACCAAGCGATGTCGTTTAGGAGTTTGTAGCCCGCAAGCTGAAGCGCGTATCCGCACTTGAATACGGAATGCATCGTGCCACTAATCCAGATTGTCCCGTTCTTTTTCAGTGGATGTCTGCACTTGCGTATCCATTCCAGGTGGAATTCAAAGTCCTCCTCCACGCCTCTTGGACGGTCCCACTCGCCCTTGTTGACGCTGACGCGCCTTCCAGCCTGGCAGGTGAAACCATCACTGCTGAGATGATATGGCGGGTCCGCAAAAATCATATCTACCGACTCCTCTGGCAGCTTCGTAAGCATCTCCAGCGAGTCTCCGTGATAGAGTACAAACCCATCCTCCTCAAAATACGGCCGAACACCCGCTATCCGCGGAAGCGGAACGGTCTTTAAGCCAGCTAGTTTTCCATCACCCTTTTTCGGCATTCCCAACGATCTTTGATCGTATTAACCGCTAAGTCAACCCGCCTTGACGAGCGCGGGAAATGATCGGTAGGATCCCCCTTC